>Ga0207693_10000044_pt1 | contig 103362 bp, 82 predicted proteins | sample LARL81metaG_FD_184347 | JGI IMG/M metagenome (GOLD analysis project Ga0207693, IMG submission 184347) | Corn, switchgrass and miscanthus rhizosphere microbial communities from Kellogg Biological Station, Michigan, USA - LAR L8-1 metaG... | ecosystem: Host-associated > Plants > Roots >...
TGCCGCTTCGATTGCTACCGGGTGGAACGAACCAGTTCCCGGGCGGGAGTTGCACCCGCTGAAGTCCAGCGCCTTTCACGGCGCACTTTTTCACCAATTGCGCTCCTAACGGCGAAAATCGCTGCTCGAGCGATATCTCTTGCTATAATCTCGGCCTAAGAACAAGCTTACACGCCGACACCTCACTTCGAGGTGAGGTGCCTGGTCATTGGGGGAATCATGACCTCGGCTCCTCGCTACCCGGGCATTCGGGTCACCGCAAACGGAAACCAACTTGTCTCATACCATACGGAAGCCCGAATAGCAGATGCGGGCATCTTTTACCCAATCACGCCCTCAACGGAGGGAGGCGAACTCTACCAGCAATCCTTCGCCGAGGGACGCCTGAATGTTTTCGGCCGCAACACTCTCGCGGTAGAGGCTGAGGGAGAACATGCTGCCCAAGGCGGTGCCATCGCCCATTCGGTCTGCGGCAAGCGCGTGGTCAATTTCACTTCCGGGCAAGGAGTGGTGTACGGAGTGGAGCAGTACTACCACGCACCCGGCAAGTGCTCGACGATGGTTCTGGAGGTTGCTGCCCGCGCGCTGACTAAACATGCACTGAACGTGCACTGTGGGCATGACGACGTCTATGGCGCGCTCGACACTGGCTGGATCATCCTTTTCGGAAAAGACGCGCAGCAGGCAGCCGATCAGGCGCTCATCCTGCGGCGAGTTACGGAATTGAGCCTGACGCCGGGGATGAACGTGCAAGACGGTTTTCTTACATCTCATCTTGAGCGGACTTTTTATAAGCATGAATCAGAATTGATCCGGGAATTTCTGGGCGCACCCGACGACATCATCGACTGTCCCACTGAGAGTCAAAGAATTCTTTTCGGACCAAAGCGTCGTCGCGTACCCCAGATGATCGACTTGACCAATCCGGTATTGCTCGGGCCGGTGCAGAACCAAGAACACTATATGCAGGGCGTGGCCGCGCGGCGAAACAACTTCACGGAGCCGATCCTGCACTTCCTTAAAGAATCGTATGGCGTGTTTGGGAGGCTGACCGGTCGTTACTACGGTTTGGTTACGCAGCACAAGACCGCAGATGCTGATACCGTATTCGTTTCATTGGGTTCCGCGGCAGAGAACATCGAGGCAGCCGTGGACTATCTGCGCGAGCGGAGAGGCGCCAGGGTCGGATCGATCCACCTCAACGTCATTCGGCCATTTCCCGAAGCGGCGGTTGTGAATGCGCTGGCAGGAAAGCAGAGGGTAATTGTCCTCGAGCGTACAGACGAGCCGATGGCCGGCGACAATCCCATCGGACGTGACATCAGGACAGCGTTAAACAAGGCCCTGCGTTGCGAGGGCAATCCCTCGACTGCAGGACTTCCATCAATCAATGCCAGCCAAATGCCTCGGCTCTTTTCCGGAATTTATGGTTTGGGATCGAGGGATTTTCGGCCAGAGCACATCTTTGGTGCCTACGAATTTGCCACGGGTGGGCGTTTCCGCAATGACGGCAAACGTGCGATGGATGGAGTGTCGTTCTTTGTGCTGGGTGTGGATCATCCGTATGAAGTCAAGTCTGACGAAACTGCGTCGCTGTTGCCGCCCGGCTCCGTGGCCGTGCGCTTCCATTCGATCGGCGGTTGGGGCGCGATCACTACCGGGAAAAACCTGGGCGCAATCCTCGGCGATCTGAATGATCTCCTGTACGAACGCGACAAGATGGTCGATGACGCCGGCAATCCCAAGGAGATCATTCACGTCAGCGCGAATCCAAAATATGGATCTGAAAAGAAAGGTGCACCTACAGCCTATTTCATGGTGGCAGCACCGGAGCGGATTCGCGTCAATTGCGATCTTCGCCATGTCACCGTTGTGCTGTGCTGCGATCCGAAAGCCTTCACCCACACAAATCCGCTCGATGGTATGTCAGAAGGCGGCTCTCTGGTGTGGGAATCGGAAGAAGAAGGCGAGCAGGCCTGGGAGCGCTTGCCCCTATGGGCGCGCAAACACATCATCGACAAGAAGATCCGCGTGTTCACATTGCCGGGCTTCCAGATAGCACGCAAGGCCACAGATCGGGCCGACCTGCAACTGCGCATGCAGGGCAATGCCTTCCTGGGAGCATTCTTCGCCGTCTCGCCCATCCTTTCCGAGTTCCGCATCAGCAAACAACAATTTCGGGATGTGGTTCATAAGCAGTACATAAAGAAGTTTGGGAGACTAGGCGACGCCGTCGTCAACTCGAATATGGAGGTCATGACGCAAGGTTTCGAGCGTGTGCGTGAGATCCGTGTTGGTGAGCTTGAAGCACGCGACCGATCCACGCTACGAGGAGTGGCTCTGCTCCCGGTCATTAGCGAAGGCGGCGGCTGTCGCACCGGGTGCCGCTCCGTGCCAGTACCGATTGGCCAGCATGAACGGACGCCCGTCACGCGGGTCGCGACCTTCAACGCTGAGTTCCGTTCGGGCTTCGGATACAACCAGCCTGCGTCGACCTACGCGTCGGTTGGCGTGATCGCCGCTGGCAGCGGGGACACGGCATCTAAGTACGTCGCCCGTCGTGAAACACCCCTCTACATCCCGGAGAACTGTACGCAGTGCATGGAGTGCATTGCAGTGTGCCCAGACACAGCGCTTCCCAACTGCTCTCAAGATATCGAAACGATATTGCGCACCGCGATTACCGAGTACGTACGCGATCCCGATGAGCGCATCAAGATGTTGCGGTCGCTACCGGAGATGGAGAGGCTTACACGACAGATGATGCGTGAGGCCACAGCGAAGAATGCAGGCACACCGCTCTCTCTGATCCTTCACCAGGTCACCAACGAGGTGGACGGATTCTCTGATGAAGCCAAGAGCCAGTTCTTTGCCATCATCGACAAGGTGCCGATGGCGTTTCAGAAAACCAATGCAATTTTCTCCACACTGGAGAGGAAGAACCCGGGTGGTGGCGGCATCTTCTCGATCTTCGTCTCGGATCTCTGCAAAGGGTGTGCTGCCTGCGTGACGGCATGCGGGGACCATCGAGCGTTGAAGATGGTGCAGGAGACTGAGGATGTAAACGCCGAACACGAGACTGGTACTGCATTTCTGAATCTTCTGCCCGACACGCCACAGAAGTACCTGGGACTCTACAACGATGCGCACCCACAGGATTCAAAGACGGCGACCTTGCGCAACATGTTAATGGTGCGACGGAATTACGACGCACTGGTATCGGGCGACGGTGCGTGTGCCGGATGCGGCGAGAAAAGCATTTTGCGGGCCGTCGCGGCGGTCACCGAAGCCTACATGCGGCCGATCTACCACGCTAAGGCGGATCGCCTTCAGGCTAAGGCTGGAGAACTCGAAAAGACCGGGATACAGAGGCTCGAGTCCCTCAAGCAAAGTCGTCCCGAAGAGCACGAATTGCTGAAACAGGCTGTTGCTCATTTGCTCATGGGACTAGGCGGCGAGGACGACAAGGACACCAAGGCGCGGATTGAGCAGCATAGCCTGATTTCCGACCGGGACATTGTGGACACGATCGTGGCGGTTATGCTGCAGGAGGCATTTAATCACAAGGCTATGCAATCGGTGGACGGTCGTACGGCGAACGGTATGTCCGTCATGGCGATGGCAGCGCACACAGGCTGCAACACGGTTTACGGTTCTACCCCACCAAACAATCCACACCCATATCCGTGGATGAACTCGCTGTTCCAAGACGGGATCACCGTCGGGTGGCTTATGGGGGAGAGTTTCGTCATGGACCATGCGCGGCGCTCGGTGATTCCGGAGAGGCTCGCTGATGCCCTCCTGAATCGCGAGAAGGACGTTATCACGCCACGTGAGTACTACGAATATACGCACTTCAGCGACGCACTGATGACCGACCAGGAGGTACTTGAGTTGCCCAAGGTGTGGGTCGTTGGCGGCGACGGCGGCATGGGTGACATCGGGTACCAGAACACGTCGAAAGTGATCCTGCAAAACCGCCCCAATGTGAAGGCGGTCATGCTCGACACCCAGGTGTACTCCAACACAGGCGGACAAAATTCCGATTCAACGCCTATGCTAGGCGGCAATGACATGAACATGTTCGGCGCGGCGACGCAAGGCAAGAGCGTGGAGAAGAAGACGGTGGCTGAAACGTTCCTGGCAGGCCATGGATCTCCGTTTGTCGCTCAGGTCTCAATCGCTAACCCACCGAAACTCTACCGCGCGATTCTCGACAGCCTCGGGTATCGAGGGACAGCCTTCCTGCAATGCTTCACCACATGTCAGCCGGAACATGGTGTCGCCGATGATATGGCCCTTATCCAGGCTCAGCGGGTGCGCGATTCCCGTGGCGCTCCGGAGTTCGTGTTCGACCCCCGGCTTGGCGAGTCGTATCGGGACACCCTGGACCTCAAGGGCAACCCCGCGATGGAGACGGACTGGTACGAGACGAAGCTAAAAGGGAGCGGCGAGCCTTACCGCTACACTGTGGCGCACTGGTGTGCCACGGAAGCGAGATTTCGCAACCATCTAAAGAAGATCAAGAAAGACGATACCGCCAAACTGATCCCGCTGGAGAACATGCTCGTACGCATCACGCAGCAGGATGTCGTTTACCGGCGCCATCTGATCGAAGGGCACCGCGCCCACGTTCCCGATTTCGGCGTTTATATCAAGATTCAGGGGGCGAACGGAGACGCCGAATATCGGGCGATTTCACGCCAACTCGTGCTGTTCTCGATCGAGCGCCGCAAGGCCTGGCGAATGCTGCAGAGTAAAGCCGGGATCGAAAACCTCGAATATAAGGCGCAGCGTTCCATCTTATCCGACGTCGACGCCGGCAGGGTTTCCAAAGAAGAACTGTTCGCACGCGGCCCTGAGTTGCTTAAGGAGAAGGTTGGAGGGATGGGCCTACAGAGACTGGCCGAGCAGGCAAGTCGGCCTCCTCGTGCTGCATAGTGACCTTGAGCATAGATAAAGCCCGTGGTTCTTCCGAGGTTTGCTCTCGCTAAGATGCGAACTCTCTTCTCGGATCGTCGGATTTGTCATGCGCCAGACCTGTGCCAAAGTTTATTGTGCTGCCCAACTGTTATTAACAGCCCTTTAGCCAATCTCGCGTGATCTGTTCGCCTGAGATCTACGCTTTGATTGTCATCCGAGGCGATTGAAGTCCTGCTTCGCTGGACAATTCCACAGTCCCAATGTGACATCTCCACTTGCGCGAGAAATTGAAACAGCTGATCATAGCCAAGGCGAAATTATTTTGAAGATCGCTTTTCGCGTACTTTACAGATTTTTTTCGTGAAGATATCCATAGCTCATTCCTAACGCGCATGAACTACGACGCAATCCTGGTTGTCTCCTTCGGCGGTCCTGAGGGTCACGATGACGTGATTCCCTTCCTCGAAAACGTTCTTCGCGGACGCAACGTTCCCCGCGAGCGCATGCTAGCCGTCGCCGAACACTACTACCACTTCGATGGCAAGAGTCCCATCAACCAGCAAACGCGTGACTTGATTTCGGTGATCAAGAACGAACTTGCGCAGCACGGACCCATTCTCCCGGTCTATTGGGGAAACCGAAATTGGCATCCCATGCTCGCCGACACTTTGCGTCAAATGCAAAGCGACGGTGTAAAACGAGCTCTTGCCTTCGTCACTTCAGCGTACAGTTCGTATTCGGGATGTCGACAATACCGCGAAGACATCGCTCGCGCTCAGGCTGAAGTCGGCGAAGGTGCTCCGCAGATCGATAAGCTCCGCGTCTTCTTCAATCACCCTGGATTCCTTGAAGCAACCGAAGACCGGTTGCGAGAAGCCCTTGCGCAGATTCCCTCAAGCTCGGGACAAAACGTCCAGATCGTGTACGTCGCTCACAGTGTCCCAATGTCGATGGCCAACACTTCGGACTATGTAAAGCAATTGGAAGAAGTGCGAACACTCGCCTCGCACGCAGTTGGTGTGAAGAACGATGTTCTCGTCTATCAGAGCCGCAGCGGCGCTCCCGGACAACCTTGGCTCGAGCCCGACATCCTGGATTATCTGCGCGAGGTGAAAGAGAAGGATCTCGCCAGCGCAGTTGTGATTGCGCCCATCAGCTTCATCTCCGATCACATGGAAGTGCTTTACGACCTCGATATCGAGGCAAAGCATTTGTGCGAAGAACTCGGATTGCCGATGACACGCGCGAAGACAGTCGGAACTCATCCCAAGTTCGTATCGATGATTCGAGAGCTAGTTTTGGAGAGAACAGAAGGAGCAGAGCGCCGCGCATTGGGAAGCTTAGGTCCCAGGCAAGATATTTGCGCAGAAGACTGCTGTCCCGCTCCGCAACGTCCGATGCGACCGCAAGCAGTTCAAAAGTAGATCAACGCGTTGCGGGCTCTGCGCTGGGCTTGAAGTAATCCGTCGCTTTCGGCCCGCCCGACACCAGATTCATCGTTTCCAGGATCGTCTTGACTACTGGCTCGTTTCCTACCGCTGTGTTGACCATCATGTGATACAGCGATCGCGTCGGCCAGTCGGCATTGAAGTAATGCTTCACGTAAGCCACGCGTTCGCGGTCGACAGTATCGACCATCTCTTCTGCTTCTTCTTCGGAATGCCCATCAACAATTGTGCGTCGAATCTTCTCGGCGCGCGGTGCATATAGAAATACGTGAAATGCATCCGGATGCTCGCGCAAGAAGTAAGGCGCGCCGCGTCCCACTATGACCGCATTTCCCTCCTGCCCAATGCGGTCCATGATCTCCTGCATCATGGTCATCATGCGATCGGTATCGAAGATCTGGTTTCCCAGGTGGGAACTGCGCTCGTAGCTGCCGCGCCAGAAGACTTTCGCCCAACGATGCAAACGGCTGTCCATGCGCTCGTCACAGCGCTTCACCGCGGATGGATCAACTTGCGCAATGCGCGCAATCTCTTCGGTGAGGAGATGGTCCCAGAGCTTCCAGTTCAGGTGTTCCGCCAGGTGACTGGCGATGGAAGCCGCCCCACAACCGAACTCGCGTTCAATCGTAATGAGGCGAAACATAAGCGTTTAGTGTACCGCCATTCCTCCGCCGGCTTTTGACTTCTTCATCAAAAACACCGCCGGAATCATACACAGTATGGCCACCCCGAGAAACCAAAAACAATCGATATAAGACAGCATGGTGGCCTGTCGCAGGACTGTACCCTGCAGGATCGCATAGGCGCCTCCGGGACGCCCTCCATGCGATTGCAGAATAAGCATCAGACCTTTTAGTCGAGACTGAAGTTCGTTATTGCTGGTGCTGAGATGACTGGACAAGTTTGTCAGGTGCATCTGAGCGCGGCGATCCAGCATGGTCGTGACCACCGAAATGCCGACACTTCCACCCATATTTCTAGCGAGGTTCATCAAACCAGATGCCGCATTGTTCTTCTCACGCGGCAGGAACGCATAAGCTGCCGTATTGATTGGCACAAACAGAAATGCCATGCCAACGGCTTGCAGCACACGCGCAATGGTTGTTGTGCGGAAATCGATCTGAAGATTGAAACTCGTCATGTGGAACAGCGACGCCGCAAGCACCACCAGGCCGAAAACCAGCATCCACCGCGGAGAATAGCGCGATAACAGGAATCCCACGAGCGGCAGCAGCGCCATGATCGTTAATCCACCAGGCATCAACGCCAAGCCCGATTGTTCCGCGGTGTAGCCAAGCATCGTCTGCATGAACAACGGCAGAAGCAGGGTGCTACCAAGTAGCGCGAAGCCCAGCATGAACATCAGCAGATTGGAGACAGCGAAGTTACGATCACGAAACAAATGAAGGTCGATAATCGGATCCTTTTGTTTCCACTCCCAGAAGATCACAAAGATCAAAGATGCGACGCTGACCAGTGTCAATCCTGCGATGAAGTGTGATTCAAACCAATCGTCGCGCTGTCCCTTGTCGAGGATGACCTGCAACGTACCCAGTCCGAGAGCCACGAAACTGAGTCCAATGTAGTCGATGTGGGTCTCTCTTAAGTGGCGGCGTCGAAAATATGGCGGATCTTGAATAAGCCGCGATGTGAGCAACAGTGACAGAATGCCAACAGGAATATTGATGAAGAAGATCCATCGCCAGCTGAAGTTGTCGGTAATCCATCCACCGAGCGTCGGACCGATGGCAGGCGCAGTAACCACCGCAACGCCATAAATTGCAAACGCCATGCCGCGCTTCGCCGGAGGGAATGTATCGGCGAGAATCGCCTGTTCGCTCGGTTGCAAACCTCCGCCGCCAATGCCCTGGAGCACGCGGCAAACAATCAAGACAGCAAGATTCGGCGCGAGTCCGCACATGAACGAACTGAGTGTGAATAGCGCGACGCATCCCATGTAGAAGTTCTTGCGGCCGACGATCGAAGAAAGCCACCCGCTGAGAGGAAGGACGATTGCATTCGAAACGAGATACGAAGTGAGAACCCACGTGCTCTCGTCCTGTCCGGCGGAAAGGCTGCCTGCAATGTGAGGCAGAGACACGTTCGCAATGGAGGTATCGAGCACCTCCATGAACGTTGCGAGCGTGACCGCAAGTGCGATGATCCAGGGATTTACCGCTGGACGCCAAGCATCATCCTGGTCCAGCGTACCCGAGGCAGCAGCCATCAACGAATCCAGACCTTAGGCGTGACAGACAAGCCCGGACGCAACTGATGATCCTTGTTCGATCCGGGATCAAGCACGATTTTGACCGGAATGCGTTGAACTACCTTGACATAATTGCCGGTTGCATTTTCCGGAGGGAGCAGACTGAAGCGCGCGCCACTCGCACCGGCTACGCTATCGACTCTTCCTTCGTACTTGCGGTCGTTCGCATCCACTTCGATCGTGACGCGTTGTTGAGGTTTCATATCGCGCAACTGCGTTTCCTTGAAGTTGGCAGTGATCCAGATGTCGTCGAGATTGATGACCTTCATTAGCTCCTGGCCGGGGGCGACGTTTTGCCCGACCTCGACGGTTCGATTGCTGACAATGCCGTTCACCGGAGCGATCACCTTGGTGTACTTCAGGTTTAGTTCTGCCTGATCGAGGGCCGCCTTCGTACGCTGTGCCTGTGCCAGCGCAGATTCGGCTTTGGCTCTGGAAATCTCCATCTGTCGTGGCGCGGTCTGGGCATAGCGGTAGTTCGCTTCAGCCCCCACGAGTTTGCCTTTGGCCTGCGTGACCTGCTGTTCAGCAGCATCCGCGGTGGCGCGCGCAGCCTCGACTGCAGCTGCACTCGCTTTGGACGCCGCTACGGCCTGGTCGTATTGCTGTTGTGAGATCTCCTGCTTGTCGACCAGTTGCTTGTAGCGTCCCAGGTCGTTTTGGGCTTTCACGTTGTTCGCCTCCGCCTGCTGCAACTGCGCCTTGGCCGCCTGGAATTGCTGCTGAGCCGCCTGAATTCCGGCCCGCGCGCTGTTCACGTCGGCTTCGCTTGCGGAGACCTGACTGGTGGTGTTCACGGATGTGATCGGCACGCTCACTCCGGCTGCTACGGCGGTAGCCTGCGCATCCGCGTAGTCGGCCTTGGCCCGTTCATAGGCGACCTGATAATCGGCGGGGTCAACTTCAACCAGCACGGTTCCGGCCTGCACGTACTGATTGTCCTGAACGTTAAGCTTGATCACATGCCCGGAGACGCGTCCGCTGATGGAATTGATGTGGCCGTCGACTTGCGCGTCGTCCGTCGACTCGTAGCTGGTGAAATAGCGATACACGAAGAAACCGACCACCACAAGAACGATGAGGGCAATAACAACTGCGATGCGAAATCCGGGACTCTGTGCGCGCGAGGGTTTGGTATGGTAGTCCCTTTCCGTCGCGGGCAGCGGCTTATTCGTGGACTCGGGCTTTTCGGCCACTGGATTAGGTTTCGACGGCGCAGCCTGCGTGGTTTGCTCCATACTGTTATTGATTGCCTTTCAGATATCGGCGGACGCCTTGTTCCGCGTCACCGATGGCATAGGCCAGTTCGACTTTGGCGAGATTATGAGCATAAAGACTTTGGATGTAACTTTCATGCGCCCCGGCGACCGCTTCCTGGGCCTCTACAACCTCTAGATTATCGGCGACACCGGCCGAGAAGCGATCCTGCGACTGGGTAAGCGCCTGTTCCGCTAGCTCGACAGAGCTTCTAGCGACTTCCACCTGTTCCGCCGCAGCGTTCAAATCTAGCAGCGCGGTGCGGACCTCGTAATCAATGCGGCCGCGCAAATCGCCGAGTTGAGCGCGAGCCTGCTTAAGTTGTGCGTCGGCAACGAGAGTGTCTCCATGTACCCGGTTTCCGGCAAATACCGGGATATTGACGCCGCCCACGACTTGCCAGGTGCCGTTAGAATTCGCTGGATTCACTCCGATATCCCCAACGTTTGCGTCAAAGTCCACCGACGGATAGCGTCCGGCGACGGCCGCCTTCCGGCTCAACTCGGCACTGTGCACGTGCGCCAACGTAGCTTGATAGTCAGCACGACCAGCATAGGCGCGTTGCAGATAGGTTTCGAGGGGCTGTGGGGTGAGCGCCTGAAAGGGTGCTTTTTCCGTTAAAACGAACGGCTGTCCGGGCGGCAGACCGATGATGCGAGCGACACCCAGAGTCGACTTTGCCAAGTTATTGCGTGCCACGATCAACTGCTGCTGGCGGCTTTGCAGTTCTACCTGCGACCGAAGCGTATCAATCGCGGGAGCCAGTCCGGCCTTAAGTTGATCTGAAGCTTTGTCATAAAGAGCTTGAGCGCTCTTGACCTGCGCTTCCGCAGTTTCAACCCGGGCGGCTGACGCGATCGCCTGCAGATACGAGTTCCCTACCGCGAGCACTACGACCTCGCGCGCATCTTTCAAGCTCAGTTGGGCAGCCTTAAGACCTTGGGAAGCAGCTTTCTCCTTCTGCAGTGTCCGATAGTCAAAAACGGTCTGCGACGCATTGGCTCGAAGATCGAAATAGTTAAACGGACCGAGTACCCGGGGCACCGCAACCGGGAAAACATTCCCTCGAAAGCCAAGGGCAGCAAGGCTTGTCGTTTGCGCGTCCTCTAAAGCACGAATGGAGATATTGGGCAGCAGTTCCGATAACTGCTGCCATCGCTGGCCTTGAGCCGCCTGGACCTGATCTCCCGCCAGTAGCAGGCCTAAATTGTTGCGCAATCCCCGCTCGATGGCGTCCTTGAAATCAATCTGCAGGACTTCGGAGGTGGCTGTTCCCTCTGGAGCACTTCCCAGGAATGGGCTTTGGGTGCCCGGTAAAGACACAGATGGAGTGGCGCTCGGAGTCTGTGAGAGTAGCGATGGTGAAGCAATCAATAGTAATAAGAAAAAGGCAAGAAAACGATGAGGTACTTTCAATGAGCGTCGCATTCTTGATCGTGGACGTTCAGGCGCACTCAAAATAGGGAGGGCCGAACTTCCTTTCCGTTCTATAGCATAACCCGTCAGCTTTGATTCGTTTGCGAACACTTGCGATGCAAGGGAAATCCGCCCGAAAGCACTACTGTGCGGCCCAAGGGGGCGCCCGAGGTGCAATGCCTTCAGTACTCTGCCGTAATCCCAGAGCTGCCATTACTCTAGGCGGGTAAAGGAGTTCGAGTCATGCGGAGTTGTGTCCTCATTCTGGCCTTGATCGCGGCGTTTGCCTCGAACCAAGCAAGCGCACAAAGTTCCACTGTGACATCGGGTTCGGACCGGAAAATCGCCGCACGCGTCGCGCCAGTCTATCCGGACCTGGCGAAGAAAATGCATATCCACGGCGTCGTCAAAGTGGAAGCCATAGTACGGCCCAACGGAAGCGTCAAGTCGACGCGCGTATTAGGCGGGAACCCAGTTCTCGTGGAGTCCGCGCAGGACGCTGTAGGGAAGTGGAAGTTCGAGCCGGGGCAAAGCGAAACCACAGAAATCGTACAGCTGTCATTCGAAGGCCAATAGATCGGCCTTTTCACGTTTGTCCAACCGGCACCAGTGAAAATCCCCAGTGACTTAGGTCATCTTGAACCATGGTGACCAGTGGCTCATTCTAAGTAGTGGAATTACCACGATAAAAAGAGAGATTCCGACTGCATGAGTACTGCGACAGGGACTGACTGGACGCACATATTGTCTGATCCGGATCTTGTCCGGCAGGTGGGGAAACTTCTGCAAGCCTACCGTGAAGCACCGGTTGAAAAGCGCGAAGAGGCCCTGCTGACCGCGATGCGCGAAATCAAGGCAGACGCTTCAAAAACGAAGAAACCGTCATCGCAGACCGATGCGGAACCAACGCCGCGTCCGGTTCCTACTCCCAGTTCTGCCACACCACCGTTTGAGCCAGACCTTTTCAGTCCCAACTGGAGTAGCGACCGGCGACGCCATCCACGAATCAAGTGTTTTGTGGCGGTCGAACTGCGAGTCGATGACTCGCCCAATTCGATTTGGGGAAATTTATCGAATACCAGCGCGGGCGGGTGCCTTGTGGAAACCGCCAGTCCTGTGAAGTCCGGTGCCAAGGTAGAAATCGGCCTGTGGGTTCCCAACGGGAAAATTTGGGTGAAAGGCTTCGCCCTGAGTGGAGTTGTTACACGAAGCGCCCCGACTAATGGTGTCCGTCTCCGTTTTGACAACATGTCAGCCGGCGAACGCGACAACTTGCGCCAGTTTTTGAAATTCGTTCAGGACACTACGCGGGTCTCGCAAAGCGAGCAAAATTACCTGCAACTTCTGAAGTAGAGCTGCTCTTCCTTCCTCTGCAGTTTTCACTGTACTGCAATCCATGTGCCTGCGGAAATTGATACACTTTCTGCTTATTGAACCCTTTCACTCGCCTGGAACTCTAAACTCAGGAGTGAGTCTTTACGAGCAAGGGGGATTGGAGCCACATGGCTGTCAGTGAGCAGGTACTAGCGACCGGACAACAATTAGACACTCTATGCATCAATACGATAAGAACTCTCGCGATCGACGCAGTTCAGCAGGCGAACTCGGGACATCCTGGCGCCCCCATGGGATTAGCACCCGTAGCCTACTGCCTCTGGCAGCAATATCTTCGTTACGATCCCGTTAGTCCTCTGTGGCCAAATCGTGATCGATTTGTACTGTCGGCTGGGCATGCGTCCATGTTGCTGTACGCGATTCTTCATTTGACCGGAGTGCGAAAGGCGGAAGACGACAAGATCACAAATGAACTGTCGGTCTCGATGGAAGAGATCAAGAGATTCCGCCAACTCGACAGCCGCACTCCGGGACATCCTGAATCACACATCACGACTGGAGTGGAAACGACGACCGGCCCCCTCGGTCAGGGAGCGGGAAACAGCGTAGGTATGGCCATGGCGAGCAAGTGGCTGGCTGCACGTTTCAACCGGCCGGGCTTCGACATTTTCGATTTCAATGTTTGGACCGTATGCGGCGATGGCGATCTGATGGAAGGGGTCGCTAGTGAGGCTGCATCGCTAGCGGGACACCTGAAGCTCTCGAATCTTTGCTGGATTTACGATCACAACCAAGTCACCCTCGACGGACCCGCCAGCTGGTCATTCACGGAAGATGTTGCCACGCGATTCGTTGGCTATGGATGGAACGTCACCCGCGTTGCCGACGCGAATGACCTGGAGATGCTCGGTCGCGCTTTTGACTGCTTCTTGAAGACGAAGGATCGCCCGACGCTGATCATCGTCGACAGCCACATTGGCTACGGATCACCGCATAAGCAGGATTCCTATGAAGCGCATGGCGAACCGCTCGGCGCCGATGAAGTCAAGCTGGTGAAGAAGTTCTATGGCTGGCCAGAAGATGCGAAGTTCTATGTACCGGACGGCGTCTACGAGAACTTTAAAGAAGGCGTGGGAAAGCGCGGCGCGGAATTACACGCGGCGTGGGACAAGAAATTTGCGGAGTATTCGAAGCAGTTTCCGGATTTGGCGGCAGAACTCAATGACATTCAGGGCCGGCGGCTACCGGACGGTTGGGATAAGAATCTGCCGAGTTTCCCGGCGGACACGAAGGGTGTGGCGTCGCGCGAGAGTTCAGGGAAAGTGTTGAACGCGCTCGCGCAGAACATTCCCTGGCTGATCGGAGGGTCGGCGGATCTGGCGAAATCCAACAAAGTCGACTTGAAGACGCAGGGCGCGGGTGATTTCCAGGCGAACAACTATGCCGGACGAAACTTGCATTTCGGTGTTCGCGAGCACGCAATGGCTGCTGCAGCGACCGGCATCGCAATGTCGCGGCTGAAGGTTTTCAACGCGACATTCTTCAACTTCACCGACTACATGAAACCGTCGATGCGGCTGGCGGCTTTGATGGAAGTGCCGGTGCTCTATGTAATGACACACGATTCGATTGGTGTGGGCGAGGATGGACCGACACATCAGCCGATTGAGCAACTGGCGGGACTTCGAGCCATGCCGAACATGCTGGTGCTGCGTCCCGGCGATGCGAACGAAGTGACTGAGGCGTGGAAGATTGCGATCCAGCAGAAACATCGTCCGGCAACGTTTGTGTTATCGCGACAGCCGCTCCCTACACTGGATCGGACGAAATACGCATCTGCCACCGGAGTTGCGAAGGGCGCTTATGTACTCGCCGATGCTGACGGCGGAAAGCCACAGGTGATCCTGATGGGAACTGGTAGTGAGTTGTCACTATGCGTCGACGCCTACGAAAAACTCAAGGCCGAGGGCATCAAGGCGCGCGTGGTCAGTATGCCATCGTGGGAGATCTTTGATGAGCAGGACGCTTCGTACAAGGAGAGCGTGTTGCCGTCGGATGTTACTGCACGAGTTTCCGTCGAAATGGCTGCAACATTCGGCTGGGAACGTTACACAGGAAGTAAAGGACGCAATATTGGCATGCACCGATTCGGAGCATCGGCTCCTTTAAAGGATCTGCTGAAGCGTTTTGGCTTCACCGTTGATCGCGTGGTTGAAGAAGCCAAGGCTGCCATAGGCCGCTAGTAGTAAGTTCAGCCGATGCAGTTCGGTTGCGTCTCGGGTCTGGGGATCGTCATCCAACAAGATATGGAGGTTACATGCACCCCACGGGAGTTGTAGAAAACGCGAAGGCTACGAAAAATCCGCTGAAGCAGTTGCTCAACTACGGACAGTCGATGTGGTACGACTACATCCGCCGCGACCTGTTCACTACCGGGAAGCTGAAAAGTCTTATCAACGATGATGGCCTGCGCGGGATGACATCGAATCCGGCGATCTTCGAGAAGGCCATCGCCGACAGCAATCTTTATGATGACATTCTGAAGACGCTCGCTTCGCGAAAGGATCTGGATGCGACGGGCAAGTTCGAGCAGATCGCGATTCGCGACATTCAGGAAGCTGCGGATATATTGCGTCCGGTGTATGACGATTCGAAATTCTCCGATGGATACGTAAGTCTGGAAGTGTCGCCGTATCTGGCGCGCAAGACGCAGGAAACGATCGACGAAGCACGGCGGCTTTGGAAGACGGTGAACCGCGACAACGTGATGATCAAGATTCCGGGGACTGCGGAAGGGATCCCGTCGATTCGGCAGGCGATCAGCGAAGGCATCAACATCAATGTGACTTTGCTCTTTGCACAGGAAGTGTACGAGAAGGTCGCCGAAGCATACCTCCAGGGAGTCGAAGAGCTTGCGGCACGTGGCGGGAACCTGAAGAAGATGGCTGGCGTGGCCAGCTTTTTCATCAGCCGCATTGATTCGCTGATCGATTCAATGATTCAAGACAAGCTGAAGACAACGAAGGATGCCGGACAACAGGCCTTGCTCGAGAGTCTGCTGGGCAAAGTCGCGATTGCCAATGGCAAGCTCACGTATCAGAGCTATCAGCGGATATTCAGTGGGCCTCGCTGGGATGTGTTGGCGGCAAAAGGTGCGCAGACACAACGTGTGCTGTGGGCGAGTACGAGCACGAAGAATACGAAGTATCGCGACGTTATCTACGTGGAAGAACTGATTGGGCCGAAGACGGTGAATACCATGCCGCCTGCGACCGTCGACGCATTCCGCGAACATGGCAAACTGCGCAATAGCCTGACTGAGGATCTCCCCAGCGCGAAGAAGACGATGGAGGATCTGGCGAAAGCTGGGATCTCGATGAAACAGGTGACCGATAAGCTAACCGACGACGGCGTGAAGCTGTTCGCCGACGCGTTCGACAAATTGCTGGCATCGGTTGAGAAAAACACTCAGCAAAAAGGATAGACCGTGAGCCGAATGAAGACATCCCTCCCCGAAAGTCTGGCTGCCACGGTGAAGTCGACGATCGCCGAGTGGCAGTCGGGCGGGAAAGTGAAGCGGTTGTGGGACCGCGACGCAAGCCTTTGGACCGGTGAAGACGAGGCCAAATGGCTAGGCTGGCTCGACATCGTCGACGAGCAACTCGCGCAGCACGATCAACTGCAGAAATTTGCAAAGGATGTGCATACCCGAGGCTTTGAGCACATTCTGCTGCTGGGAATGGGTGGATCGAGTTTGTGTCCTGAAGTTCTGCGGATGACCTTCGGGCGGATTCCCCACTTCCCTACTCTGCACGTGCTCGACTCCACGGATCCGGCACAGGTCAAAGCTTTCGAGCATCACGTTGATCTCGGGAAAACGCTTTTTATTGTCTCGAGTAAGTCCGGAAGCACGCTCGAACCGAATATTTTCAAACAATACTTCTTTGAGCGAGCGAAGCAAATGGTTGGCCACGATAAAGTGGGCAGGCATTTTGTCGCCGTTACGGATCCGGGATCGAAGATGCAGCAAGTGGCAGAGGGAGACCACTTCCAGCATATCTTCTTCGGACGCCCTTCCATCGGTGGACGTTACTCGGCATTATCAAACTTTGGGATGGTGCCCGCAGCGGCCATGGGTCTCGATACCAAGAAGTTTCTGGATCGCGCGGCGGAAATGGAGCGGGCTTGCGGAGCGGCCGCGAAAGTGGAAGACAATCCGGGAGTCGTGCTTGGGATTATTCTCGGAGCCGCTGCGAATGCCGGACGCGATAAAGCCACGATCATCACTTCTCGCGGGATCTCCGATCTTGGGGCGTGGTTGGAGCAACTGATTGCTGAATCGACCGGCAAGATTGGGAAGGGCATCATTCCGGTCGATCGCGAACATCTGGATTCCCCTGATGTCTACGGGAACGATCGAGTGTTCGCTTACATCCGACTGGAGAACGAACCAGATTCCGATCAGGACGCGAAAATCGCTGCTCTCGAAAAGGCCGGGCACCCTGTTGTTCGCATTGTGATGCCGGATATCTACAACATCGGCGCCGAGTTCTTCCGCTGGGAAATTGCAACGGCGGTTGCCGGGGCGATCATCGGTATCAATCCTTTCAATCAGCCCGATGTGGAAGCCAGCAAAGTCGCGACACGCTCCTTGACCTCCGAGTACGAGGCAAAGGGCTCATTACCCGCTGAAAAACCGATTCTCGAGGACAGCGGAATCCGGCTCTTCACGGATGAGAAGAATGCTGCCGATCTGGCCAAGTCTGGCACGAAATCGCTGGCCGGATATCTCAAGGCTCATTTGAGCCGGATACATGCTGGCGACTACTTCGCTTTGCTTGGTTACATCCAGATGAACGATGAGCATGAGCAGAGCCTGCAGGCGATGCGACATACAGTTCGCGACAAGAAGAAAGTGGCGACGTGCCTTGGCTTCGGACCGCGATTCTTGCACTCGACCGGACAGGCTTATAAAGGCGGGCCGAACTCAGGCGTTTTCCTGCAAATCACCTGTGACGATTCCGTGGAACTACCAGTACCCGGTCAGAATTACACCTTTGGTGTCGTTAAGGCTGCTCAGGCACGTGGAGATTTCCAGGTGCTGGCAGAGCGCGGACGGCGAGCACTTCGAGTGCATCTCGGCAAGGATCTGAAGAGTGGGCTGGCCGCTCTGCAGGCTGCCGTGGACCAGGCTGTCTAGATCTGGCGTCTCGACTTCCGAGTGCACGGGCACGAAGTCGAAGGATGGTCGCGCAACAACCGGCATGTTGCCGGCATCACAGCCCAACAGTAAGGAGCAAGCATGCAATTAGGAATGGTGGGACTAGGTCGCATGGGCGGGAACATGACGCGCCGACTCATGCGCGGTGGGCATTCGATGGTGGTCTGGAATCAGACCGCGGATCCAATCAAGCAACTGGCGAGTGAGGGAGCGACGGCATCGTCCTCACTGGAAGACCTGGTCTCAAAACTGAAGACACCGCGGGCTGTTTGGGTGATGGTGCCGGCGGGAGGCCCTACGGAGACAACCGTGCAGAAGCTCGCGCAATATCTGCAGCCAGGAGACGCCATCATCGACGGCGGGAATTCGTACTTCAAAGATGACGTCCGGCGCTCGAAGGAACTGCAAAGTAAAGGCCTTCACTACATCGATGTTGGAACCAGCGGCGGCGTTTGGGGCATAGACCGGGGCTACTGCATGATGATTGGTGGCCCGAAGGAAGCAGTTCAACGGCTGGATCCCATCTTCAAGACTCTTGCTCCGGGCACGGGTGATATTCCGCGCACTCCTGGCAGAGAGAAACTCGGCGGAACGGCGGAGGACGGATACATCCACTGTGGGCCGTCGGGTTCGGGACATTTCGTGAAGATGGTGCACAATGGAATTGAGTACGGCATTATGCAGGCTTATGGCGAAGGCTTTGACATCTTCAAGAATGCGAACAGCAAAGAGCTTCCGGAAGATATCCGCTACGACCTAAACCTGCCGGATATCGCGGAAGTGTGGCGCCGTGGAAGCGTGGTGAGTTCGTGGCTGCTCGATCTGACTGCTATGGCTCTAACCGAAAACCCAACGCTCTCGGAATATACGGGGTTCGTGCAGGATTCGGGTGAGGGCCGGTGGACGATCCAGGCCGCCGTAGACGAAGCAGTTCCGGCCGATGTCTTAACTGCCGCGTTGTACGTTCGTTTCCGTTCTCGCCAGGAACATACGTTTGCCGAGAAGATGTTGTCGGCGATGAGGCAGAAATTTGGAGGACATATCGAAGCCGGCGGCAAACATTAGCGTCGTTGGTCGTTGGCCAACGCGCTTGCGGACGAACGACGACTAACGACCGTTCTTAGTGTAGTCAGGACACGCCGAGAACGCAGAGAACAACAAAAGGATTTCAGTCATGGCTCAACTAGTGGAACAACCCAAGGCGGCTCCTCCGCGCATCGGCAAGCAAAGCGATCCCTGTGTCATGGTGATCTTCGGCGCAGCAGGCGACCTCACAGGTCGAATGCTGATTCCGGCGTTATACAACCTGGCACGCGCTGGACTGCTTTCGCGGGAATTCGCCGTTCTGGGTGTCGCGCGGGCGCAATATTCAGACGAAGATTTCCGCAAGAAAGTCTATGAGGATATCAAGTCGTATTGCGGAGACTGCGTAGATGATGCCTTGTGGGAGTGGTTTTCGCAGCGCTTCTATTACTTAAATGGAAACTTCGGCGACGATGGGCTTTACCCGCGGCTGAAAGAATCGCTCAACAAACTCGATCAGGCACATTCGGCGCACGGAAACTTCTTTTACTACATGGCCGTCGCGCCTAACTTCTTTGGAACAATCGTGGAGAAACTCGCTGCCAATGGGTTAATGGATCAGAGCAACAATCACTGGCGGCGTGTGGTGGTTGAAAAACCCTTTGGACACGATCTGGAATCGGCCAAGGCACTGAACCAGCAACTGCTGAAAGTGGCCGATGAAAGGCAGATCTACCGTATCGATCATTATCTCGGAAAAGAAACCGTACAAAACATCATGGCGTTCCGGTTCGCCAATGGAATTTTCGAACCCGTCTGGAACCGGCGTTACATCGACCACGTCCAAATCTCGGTGGCCGAGACCGTCGGCGTAGAGAGTCGCGGAAGCTATTTCGACAACGCTGGAACGTTGCGCGACATGGTGCCGAACCACATCATGCAGTTGATCAGTTTGACGGCAATGGAACCGCCGATTTCCTTCGATGCAAATGCCGTCCGAGACGAACAAGCCAAAATTCTGCACGCGATCCAGCCGATGAGCGATGAAGAAGTGCTGAGCCGCACCATTCGCGGACAATACGGCGAAGGCACGGAAGACGGCAAGCGCGTTCCCGCGTATCGGAGTGAAGAAGATGTTCCACCGGATTCCCGAACTGAAACTTTCGTGGCGATGAAGTTGCTGATCGATAACTGGCGATGGGCCGACGTTCCTTTTTATCTCCGAACCGGCAAACGGATGCCAGTGAGAAACACGCATATCGTGATACAGTTTCGACGAGCGCCGTTTGTGCTGTTCCGCGATACGCCAGTCGAACACTTGATGCCGAATCAACTGGTGCTGCATATTCAGCCTGAGGAAGGCATCTCACTGCAGTTCGCTGCCAAGGTACCCGGGCCGGTGATGCGTCTCGGCACAGTGGACATGAACTTCGAGTATCAGGAATACTTTGGAAAGCAGTCCAGCACGGGTTATGAGCGGCTGCTGCACGACTGCATGATCGGCGATCAAACTTTGTTTCAACGCGCGGACATGGTGGAGGCGGGCTGGTCGGTGGTGAATCCGGTGCTCGATCTCTGGAAAGCGCTTCCGCCGCGCAACTTCCCCAACTATGCTTCCGGCACCTGGGGACCGAAGGAGGCCGACGAACTTCTCGAACGCGACGGCCGCCGCTGGAGGAACTTCGAAAAATGATTCTGGCCGGCGATATTGGTGGGACCAATGCCAGGCTGGCTTATTTCCAACCTCAAAATGGACGCTTTCAATTGGTTTCCGAACGCGTCTTCCCCAGCCGAGAACATAAGGGGCTTGGTGAAATCGTAACGCGATTTCTCGACGAGTCCGGCACGCGTCCGGAAGCGGCATGCTTTGGAATCGCGGGGCCCGTACGCAATGGACGAGTGGAAACCTCGAATCTCCCCTGGGTCATCGAGCAAGCCGCTCTTGCAAATCAGATCCATCTTGCGACTACATTGTTGATTAACGATCTGGAAGCAAGCGCGTGGGGCATTGGAGCGCTGGGCCTCGAGGATCTGGTGACGCTGAACCCCGGTGGCGGTTCAGTCTCTGGAAACCAGGCCGTAATCGCGCCAGGCACGGGACTGGGCGAGGCGGGATTATTCTGGGATGGCAACCACCATCACGTATTCGCTTGTGAAGGCGGGCATACCGACTTCGCACCGACGGGCGACCTGCAAATCGAACTGCTTCGGTACCTGACAAAGCGATTCGGGCATGTCAGCTACGAGCGCATACTTTCCGGTCCGGGACTAGTCAACATTTACGAATTTCTGTGCGCCAGCGGATGCGGGAAGGAATCGGCAGAACTTGCTGCCGCCATGGGAGCGGGCGATCCGGCGGCAGCAATCTCGCGTGCGGCACTCGGAGGTGATCCACTGGCGTCAAAAGCGCTTGATCTCTGGATCACCGTCTATGGGGCGGAGGCATCCAATCTCGCGCTAAAGATTATGTCAACCGGAGGCCTGTTCCTGACAGGAGGCATCTCTCCCAAGATCCTGCCGCGGCTCAAAGCATCGGTCTTCATCGATGCCTTTCTGGACAAAGGAAGAATGCGTCCACTGGTTGAAGCGATGCCGGTTCACGTCGTAACGAATGAAAAAGCCGGGTTGCTGGGAGCGGCACGTTGCGCCGCAGTCCGTGGCTTCCGAGGTTGAATCTGAGTTGAGTTCCGCCGCCGAGATTCGGGTGCTCACTACCCCCCAGGAGTTGTTCGCCGCGGCCGGGGAAGAAGTCATCCGCCTCGCCAACGAGGCCGTGAGTGCGCGAGGTCAGTTCACAATCGCCCTCTCGGGTGGTTCTACGCCCAGAAGCCTCTATAACCTCCTGGCAACAAACGCTCGCACCATCCTGCCCTGGGACAAGATGTTTTTCTTCTGGGGAGACGAACGCCACGTTCTTCCGACGGATCAGGAAAGCAATTACCGCATGGTGGACGAAGCCATGCTCTCGAAAGTCCCTGTTCCGCCCGGAAATGTCTTCCGAGTTCCCACCGAAGACCCGGACGCAAAGGCGGTTGCAGAATCGTACGAATCAACGCTAAAGAAGTTTTTCAAATTGCAAACTGGGCAATTTCCGCAGTTCGACTTAGTGCTCCTTGGAATGGGGCCCGACGGTCATACAGCATCCCTGTTTCCGGGAACGGCCGGTCTGAACGAAAAGAATCGACTCGTAATCGCGAACTGGGTGGAGAAACTGAAGACGAACCGACTGTCGTTCACATTGCCCGTTCTGAACGCTGCGCGCTGTGTCGCTTTTCTAGTCAGTGGAACTGATAAAGCTTCCGTCCTGAAGAGCGTGTTGCAAGACAATGTTTCGGGAGAGGAGTATCCATCCAAGCTGGTAAACCCGGAGAACGGGAAGCTGATCTGGTTTCTCGATCGGGCTGCAGCCAGCGGCTTATCGCAGCAAAAATAAACGCCTGCGGGACGCAAAAAGACATTGAGCAGTCCGTCCCTGAGGTTCGGCCCCCTGCTCAAGCCAACTCAATTTTTCATTCCGGGATATGTTCTTGGGTTAGCCTGCGATTCCCCGCCAGTCAGCGATTTCCTTGAGTCCCTTGCCGCGGGCGTGTTCGAAGAGACGGACAAGATGGCGGGAGTGCTCGAATTCGTGGATGTCGGCCCAGACTTCGGCCTGCCATCCGATTTCGTGCGCCGCCGATTCTCCGCAGGTAGCACAGCGGGTGTGGAGGGTTATGGGAGGATTCTCAACGCTGGGGCTGGCGCCAGGAAGTTCGATAAAGATGCATCGCACTTCCTCAATCTCCTCGTTCGCGCCGAGCAAATGCTCATAACGCAACAGGTAGCCAAACCCCAGCTTCTTTGCCTCTACCTCGGCCTCGGCACGAGTCAGGAAAGGTCCATATTCGGCGCGCAACTGCTCGGTGGAATCGCACGCCATCCAGAAAGTTTCTTTGTAGGCCATCGCTGGTTTCGCCCCGGGAGTCGCGAAAGCCAGGCTCGCCGGCTGATTGAGCCCGCCTTGGCAAATCGATTTCTCTAAATTGCAATTCCATTGCCGCAATCCTCGGCTCACAAGTGACTGACTCAGAGGTACTTGCATTGACCCGGCAGATGGGCGGATTGTCTCCATCAGAAAAGTTTTGCAGTATTTGTACGGTCGGTTTCTATGCGGCATGTTCCCCGCAACCGAGGCACAGAGTTGCTAAGTGGTCCCGACGATCTCTGTGCCTCTGTGGGAGTCCATTTATGGGAACGCTAGTCGGCTCCGATCGCTTGGCGGAAGGTGCTTTCGGCAGTGTCGGAGTCGGGCCAGTTTTTGCCTCCGTGGCTTGCGACATACATCGCCAGTTCCAGTCGGCTCCAGACGCCCAATTTGTCGAAGGTGTTGCGCAGATGATTCTTGATGACCTGTTCCGTGGTCCCGATAATCCGGCCGATTTCGCGGTTGGTTAAACCCTCCCATACCAGGATAGAAATCTGAATCTCTTTTTGTGTGAGCCGCTCACGAGGAGTCATGACTGCGCCTCCTCTTTGCTGAACATGGCGATGGCTAGCTTTACACGCTTACGTCCTTCGCGGATCCCAGCGCGTAAGAAAAGAGTGCGAAGGTGTTGTTTGACGGTTCGCGGGCTGATATTGAGTTGGCCGGCAATTTCTTTGTTGCTGCAGCCCTGAACCAACAGATTCAGCACTTGCTGATCCCGAGGTGTGACTTTGATGGCGTCAAGATTGATCATGATGGCTTTTCCTCCTGGCTGGGTTTAGAACGAACTCACTCTTCCTTAAGCAAGACTTTCGCCAAATCTTCGATACGTCAGTGAGGTCAAGAGTCTAAGTACCTTGGGAACTTCCACTTAGGGCTTCGTGTTTTTGTTTTCAGGTTCCTTTCAGGGACGCCGTGATAGCCTGAGCCAGTTTCAAATTGGTCCAGAATTCGGATTGCGCCGCAACCAGCGGACAAGGTTTTGCGATCCATATAACGCGCAGCGTTTGTACAACGCGTTGTGCGTATGACTTCTGATTGGCCTCCTGTTGTGGGTCATTCGCCTTTCCGCTCATAGACTTTCGAGTTAGCACCACCAAATCGTCACATCTGAGGTGAACCGTGAGTTCCCTTTTCGAGCACTCGGCTGTTGGTGATCATCAGTGGTTCCATTTCGGGAGCAGATTTGGAGCTCTGATTTTCGCTTTGGGATTCGTACTTGTTGTCGGCAGAAGTTTTGCACAGATCACAGCAATTGATCAGACCCAGAACGCTCCCCTCACGATCACGTTCCAGGACGCATTACAGCGGGCCCGCCAAAATGAGCCTCAGTATCTCTCGGCGCAAACGGATCTTGGACTGGCGAAGGAAGACCGGGTACAGGCTCGGGCGGCCCTGCTTCCTGACGTCAATTACAATACTTCGTTCATTTACACCCAGGGAACAGGAGCGCTTCCTGCCAGCTGCCAAACATCGACCGCGGGTTGTCCGACCTCGCGCTTCGTTGCCAATAACGGAGTGCATGAATACATCAGCCAGGCGGACGTGCGAGCGACGGTGTCCCTGACCAACTTTGCGGACTACCGGCGCTCGTCCGCCGCCTGGGCGCAAGCTCGCGCAAAGGCGGAGGTGGCGGCCCGTGGCCTTGTCGTGACCGTCACACAGGCCTATTACGGCATGGTGGTTGCCGAGCGCAAATACGCGAACGTGCAGCGAGCCGCCGTGGAGGCAGAGAAGTTCCTCGATATCAGCGAGAAACTTGAGAAGGGTGGCGAGGTCGCCCAAGCGGATGTGCTCAAGGCGAGAATCCAGTCTCAGCAGGTACATCGCGACTTGCAAGAGGCCCGGATCGGAATGGAACGCAGCCGCCTGGACCTCGCGGTTTTGCTTTTCCAGGATTTCAATCAGAACTTCACAGTTGTGGATGACATGCAGACGACCGAGCCATTGCCCGCTTTTGCAGAGGTGGAAGCGGCTGGAAAGAGAAACAATCCCGATCTCAGGGTTGCGCTGGCCGCATACGAGGCGGCGCGTCATGAAGTCACGGCCGCCTGGGGTGGGTTATTGCCATCCTTGAGCTTGGATTACTTCTATGGAATCGACGCCAATCAATTCGCTATATCGACCAATGGCGTGCGCAATATCGGGTACTCGACGGTGGCAACTCTACAGATTCCGATTTTCAGTTGGGGAGCAGATCGCAGCAAATTGAAGCAGGCGGAGTTGCGGCGGAATCAAGCGCATGTCGAACTCAACTTTGCCCAGCGTCAGCTGCTTAGCCATCTGCGGGAGTTTTACACTGAAGCGGAGACTGCGCGCTCGGAAATGGAGTCGCTGCAAAGTTCCGCGGATATGGCGGCCGAGAGCATGCGGCTTACGACCCTGCGATACCAGGCGGGCGAATCAACCGTACTGGAAGTGGTTGATGCTCAGAACACGTTGACGCAGGCTCGCAACCTATACGACGATGGGCAGTCTCGTTACCGGGTCGCATTGGCGAACCTGCAAACCTTGACAGGAAACTTCTAGCACGCAATGAAAGCGATCTGCGAGTGCAAACCGAGGATTAACGACCGCCTGACGTCGGGCTTGGCCGTGGCACTCTGCACAGCAGTTTCGTGCATGGTCATGAGTTTCGGGTGTTCCTCGGAAAAGCCGCCGGACCCGGCTGCTGTGACGGTTCAGGCCGCGGCGGTGGAGAAAACAACAATTCAGCGCACGGTGGAGGCGCAGGCGATCCTGTTTCCTCTGCAGCAAGCTGCGATTGTTCCCAAGATCAGCGCTCCGGTTCAAAAATTCCTCGTGAAACGAGGGAGCCCGGTTAAACAAGGCCAACTTCTTGCGGTATTGGAGAACCGCGATCTTTCTGCGGCAGCGCAGGACACCAGAGGCGCTTACGACCAAGCTCAGGCAACATACGAAACCACGACGGCCGCCAGTTTGCCGGAAGAGATTCAGAAAGCCGAGGCGGATACACAGCAGGCCCAACAGTCACAGGATGCGCAGGAGAAAGTATTCCAGAGCCGGCAGCAGCTTTATGAACAGGGCGCCCTGCCGCGCAAGGAACTGGATCAGTCGCGAGTGGACGTCACGCAAGCGCGAAATCAATACGCGATCGCCAAGAAGCATCTCGATGCGTTATTGGCGATAGGCAGGCAACAAGAACTGAAAGCGGCAGCGGGGCAACTGGAATCTGCGAAGGGCAAGTATCTGGGCGCTCAGGCGCAACTGGGCTATTCCGAAGTTCGAAGCCCCATCAATGGAGTAGTTACGGACCGACCGCTCTATCCCGGAGAAATGGCCGCTGCCGGGACTCCACTGCTGACCGTGATGGATACGTCCTCGGTGATTGCCAAGGCGCACATCCCGCAGGAAGATGCGGCTGCACTGCGCGTCGGAGATAAAGGCACCCTAACAGTGCCAGGTATTGCGGAGCCAATCAGCGGAAAGGTGACCGTCGTAAGCCCCGCGCTCGATCCCAACAGCACAACGATCGAGGTTTGGTTTGAGGCGAAGAATCCGAAGCAGGAACTGAAGCCGGGAACGAGCGTTCATATTTCTGTGACCGCGCAGACGGTGAAAGATGCGCTGGTTGTTCCGTCGAGCGCAATTCTCACCGGTCCAGATGGCGCGACCACGGTGATGCTGGCCGGCTCGGATGGACTGGCGCATCAACAAAGCGTGAAGCTCGGCATTCGCAATGGAGAAGACGTACAAGTTCTGGAAGGCGTCTCTGCAAATGACAAGGTCGTCACCAACGGCGCCTACGGTTTACCCGACAAGACCAAAATCAAAATCGAAGCTGCCGAAGCTCCCCCGGGAGAATCCAAGCCCTCCGCGAACGGATCGAAGGCGGGCAGCGAGGATTCCGGTGACAAATAAACCCTGCGGAGCGTGGGTGTGAACGCGCAAGAAAACCGGAAGGAATCCCAATACTGGGTTGCGCAGCATTCGCGGCCCGTCATCTTCCTGATCCTGACACTCGGCCTATTGGGAGCCTACCTTGCCTTTACGATTCCGGTTTCCGTCTTCCCTTCTACAGATTTCCCGCGCGTTCTAATTGCCGTGGATAACGGCGTTATGCCGATCGACCAGATGATGGTCACGATTACTCGCCCTCTGGAGGAAGCAGTCAACAGCGTTCCTGGATTACTTACAGTGCGCTCGATCACGAGTCGTGGATCGGCGGAAATTGATCTCTACTTCCGCTGGGATGTCGATATGTTCCAGACGCTGCAGTACGTGAATGCGGCGATCTCGCGCATCCAGCCCGAACTTCCCTCCACCGCCAGGATCGAAGCACATCGCCTGACCTTTGCGGCCTTCCCGATCATCGCCTATAGCCTCACCTCCAACACGATTCCACAAACTCGGCTGTGGGAGATGGCGACTTATGAGATGAAGCCCCGGCTGAATCGCCTGGAAGGTGTGTCTACCGTAATTGTGCAAGGAGGCCAAGAGCCTGAGTTCCAGATCACCCCCGATCCGGCGAAGCTTCTTACTGCAAGCGTGACAGTCTCCGACATTCTGGATGCGGTGCGGAAAACAAACCTGATCGACTCTCCCGGACTGCTGGAGCGAAACCATCAACTATATCTCGGACTTGTAAACGGGCAGGTGAGGACACCGGAAGAGATTGCAAATGCAGTAATCAAGAACACCGCTACGGGCATACCCGTGCGGATAGGTGATGTGGCAGCCGTCGCTCCGAACGTGAAACCGCTATATACGGTAGTCACTGCAAATGGCAAGCCTGCTGTCCTGCTGAACATCAATCGTCAGCCAGACGGAAACACGGTTCAGGTCGCGGAAGAGGTGCACGACGAGATTGAAAGCATCAAGAAGACTCTGCCGCCTGGAATCAAGATCGAACCCTTTTACGATCAATCCATCATCGTGAATGGATCGATCAAGAGCGTGCGCGACGCAATCCTGCTGGGTTTGATTCTGGCGTCGATCATCCTGGTGGTCTTTCTTCGTGATTGGGGAACGTCGTTGGTCGCCGGGCTCGTTATTCCGGTGACAGTGCTGGTGACGTTCATTGTCTTGAAACTCCTGGGCGAGACATTCAACCTGATGACGCTCGGAGGCCTTGCGGCGGCGGTGGGATTGGTGATCGATGACGCGATCGTGGTGGTCGAAAACATCGTGCTGCATCGCGATTTGGGACAGTCGCGGGTGGGTGCCGTCCGCAGTGCACTGAGAGAAATCACCTTACCGCTGATCGGCTCGACGATCACCCCGGTGGTAGTCTTCATCCCTCTGATCGTGATTAACGGCGTGTACGGGGTATTCTTCCGTGCCCTTGCCATCACCATGAGCGTTTCTCTTGTGACCTCTCTGGCACTGGCTATGACGTGGACGCCAAACTTGAGCCAGTACTTCATCCGAAGAAAGAAGGAGAAGACGGATTCCCCGGAATCGGACTCTCCCTCATCTGAAGCTCAAAGCGCTAAAGTCTCCGACGAGACGACCAAAATTCTTGCGGCAGAGGAGAAGCATCTCAGCGGATTCTTTCTGCGGGTAGTGAACTTCCACGAGCAATGGTTGCGGCGCGCGCTTGATCGTCCAATGCTGCTTGTAATTCTCAGCATCGGCCTGGTTGTCGTTTCATTCATTTGCTTCCAGTTCAGCGATACAGAGCTTCTGCCGGAAATGGATGAAGGCGGATTTGTGCTCGACTATTGGACGCCCTCCGGCAGTTCGTTGACCGAAACGAATCGCATCATCGGTCATGTCGAGCAAATGCTGCGCGAAGTGCCAGAAGTCGAGAGTTCTTCGAGGAGAACTGGTCTCGAACTGGGCCTGGCAGCGGTGACGGAAGCGAATCGAGGCGACATTCTGGTCAAGTTGAAACCTCACCGCAAGCGCGACATCGAAGAAATCATCGCCGAGGCCCGAGACCGCATCAATCAGGAAGAACCAGCCCTCAAGATTGAATTCATTCAGGTGCTACAGGACATGATCGGTGACCTGACTTCCGCCCCGGAACCGGTCGAAATCAAGCTATTCTCCCAGGATCCGAAGCAACTGGAAGAGTGGGCGCCGAAGGTGGCGGAGCAGATCGGGAAAATCCACGGCGTTGTCGACGTTCTAAACGGAATCGAGAACACGATCAGCGGTCCGGCGGTAACGTTTCAGGTCGATCCTAGCATTGCAGCGCGTGCCGGATTCACTGCGGAAGAAGTGGCTCTCGATGCTTCCGCGATCCTCGAAGGGGAACCGGCTCCGACGCCCGTAATCGTTAACGATCGAGCATATACGCTCAGGGTGCGTTTCCCAGCAGCCAACCGCGAGTCGCTCGACGCCATGCGCAATACGCTGCTAGTCAGCAGCAGCGGGCATACGGCAACACTCGGAGCACTCGCCTCGGCCGTGGAGAGCCCCGGGCAGACAGAGATCCGTCGCGAGAATTTGTTGCGTGACGTCGCCGTTACCGCTCGCCTGGAAGGACGTGGGCTGGGCAGCGGTATGAGCGATGTGCAGAAAGCTGTGGCCGCCCTCCATCTGCCTGCCGGGATCCGCGTAGTTTATGGCGGACAGTATGCGGAACAGCAGCGAAATTTCCACGATCTAATCATCGTACTGATTCTCGCTGTTCTGCTCCTGTTTGTTGTTTTGCTCTTTGAATTCGGAAGCTTTGCCGCGCCGGTCGCTATTCTCTCCTCTGCGCTGTTGTCGACCTCAGGGGTCTTCATCGCTCTATTGATCACTCGCACGACTTTTAACATTTCGTCCTTCATGGGAATGATCATGGTCATCGGCATCGTGGCCAAGAACGGCATTCTGTTGCTGGACGCGGATCAGAAGATGCGAATATCAGGTCAATCCTCCGAACAATCGATGTTGCTGGCTGCGCGGCGACGATTAAGGCCTATCGTTATGACAGCACTGGCCACGGTCGCGGGGATGTTGCCTTTGGCATTCGCGTTGGGGGCGGGATCGCAAATGCTGCAGCCACTCGCAATAGCGGTTATCGGAGGCGTTCTGATCTCAATGATCCTGTCCTTGATCATTACGCCGGCCGTACATTTCTATCTGAGCGCTGACAGGAAAGGCAGCGAGGCACAAACCTCACCCGCGGTGCTGTAGGAAAGTCGTTGGAACTATTCAGAACTCTGCAGAGTAAGTTACTGCCGGTGGTTTACTGACCTGGATCCGCGTTTTAGTCTCCGCTCGATGTGCACCAGGCGGACTCGCCCTCGAACGAACTTCAGCGGTAAACTATTGAAAGAACAAAGCCCTTCCCAACCGATTGACCATATGTTCCGAGTTCACAAACGTTCCTTCCTGCACGTCGACCCTACTTTCTATAGTCATGGATGGCGCCGGAGTTGCACTAGAATAGGCAAATCCATGTGCGAGACTGGGCTGACGGCAAGGACAGCTCGCCGGTGAGAAACCGAACCGTGTCGAACGAAAAGAGCAAACCGGTTCTCGATGAGCAGACTCTTTCGAAGCTGCTGGAAGCTGCCTACGTGATCCAGGAGCACAATCGGGGAATGCAGAAACCAGATTCGGCCACTGGCCTGAAACAAGGAAAATCAAACTCCGGGCAGCCCGAGGACCGAAATAATTCCGCTGCGCAAGGGCGAGAACCAGAAGCAAGAAATGGCAATGCTCTGGCACTAGAAAAGATCGTCGAGACACAACACGACATCCAGGTCCGGCATCTCGGACTCGAAAACGCACTCCAGTTGGTCGCCGATCGCGTGGCCGATATCGCCAATGGCTGCGGTGCCGCTATCGGCCTTGTCGAAGGCACGACGGTGTACTATCGCGCCGTTTCCGGGGGAAGCACACCAGCCGTCGGAATTGCGGTCGCCGCGAATAAATCTCTGTGCGCGCCTTGTCTGAAAACCGGAAAGGCCTTTCGCAGCACTGACACGAGCCAAGAGACACTGCTCGACTCTCAAGAGTGCAGGAAGCGGGGGATCCGCTCCTTGATTTCCGTACCCATCTTTCATGACAGCAGTGTCGCCGGCGGCCTTGAACTCTATTACGCATCGCCCAGCGCATTTACGGATCAGGATCTACACAGTTGCCAACTGATGGCGGGCCTGGTGACCGAGGCACTAACCCGCGACAAGGAGATCAATCGGAAAAAATCGCTTGCCAGTGAACGCATTACGATGCTCGAGGCGCTGGAGAAACTGCAACCGAATCTTGCGGCTCTCATTGAGAAGCCAACCGCAAGAAGTTCAGCTACACCCCAGGTGCCGGCGGCGGAGTCCAAGAGTTATTCCTGCCGAAAGTGCGGACATCAACTCGTGATGGAAGAGCAATTCTGCGGGAAGTGCGGCACTCCACGTGCCGGAGATTATGAAGCGCCCGGCATGCAAAGCAAGCTTGCCTCGATGTGGCAAATGCAGTCGTCCCAAGCCAAAGATTCTTCCGTTGCTGCGAAAGGCGCGCCTGATCGAGGGAATCCGCCAAATGAACCTGTTGCGGGCGGCGCAGATTTCCAGGCATTTCCGCTGGAAGAACAATTGCCAGAGTTGTTCGCGACGGGGGATGTCGCTCCAGCCGGGCCTGAAAAACTCGTGGTGCAGAAACTCGGTCCTGCGGAAATTGAGGGCCAGGAACAGGAGTCTCTTGCGGATGAAGACAGTGTGCCGGGCGAGGAGTTGAGACCACCCGAGGCCCTCGCCGTTGTTCACGCAGCTCATCCCAGCCATTGGGGCTCTGCCGCGTCAGCCCGTGAATTCCTGGAGAAATTCGTATCGTCGAAGAAGCGAGGAAGTCTTCTTCAACTCTGGAACTCGCACCGTGGGGATATTTATCTCGCACTCGCGGTCGTTCTGGTGGTGTGTGTGATCGGCTGGGGCGTGCGCTCAGATCACTCCGCAAAACCCGCCAAAGGGCCCGCAGTCGCCGGTGCCAGCCGCGGTACCCCCGCTCCAGAACCAGATCTATCCTTTTTTGAAAAAGTGCTTATTCAACTCGGTTTGGCCGAGCCACCTCCCACACAGGAGGACAAAGGGAATCCGGGAGTGCAGGTTTGGGTGGATATTCATACGGCACTGTACTACTGTCCAGGAAATGATATGTACGGTAAGACTCCGCAGGGAAAGTTCACAACGCAGCGCCAAGCCCAGCTCGATCAGTTCGAGCCCGCTTACCGAAAAGCGTGCAAATAGGAGGGGTTTTCCTCTGTTCCCTATGATAAGACGACATTTAGAATTGACAACCTCCTGTGATCGGAGTGCAATCATACCTATCGATTTCATGTCTGTAGTGGAGGCTTGGGGGAGGAAAAATACCCTTGTCGAGTTCCAACGAACGTTCTGAGAGTTCGGGCACATTGCCCCGTGCCGAGTTAAATCCTTTGCTGAATCCGCTTCTTGCGGAGAATATGGGCCGTTGGGCCGAGGTGTATTTCACCAGTCCTCCGGAGAAGCGTGAGGAGGCTGTGCTGGACCTGCTGCGCGAACTGGAGGCGCAAGGCCCCAGTCATGCGCCTGCACGTTCGCTCGAGGCAAGGCCGATTCAGGCTTCGGATATTTTCGCGCGCCCAGAAGCGATACGCCGAGAACCCGAAATGCCCATTCAGCGGGCTCTCGCTCCATGTCCCCGGTGCGGGAACGATAATCCCGTAAGTCATCAGTTTTGCGGGATGTGCGGCTCTGCCTTGAATGGAACGTCTTCTGAAGAGAACAGAGCGGACAACCCATACGCCCAGCACACGGGTGAGATGGAGAGCGTAGCGCACTCCAGAACCCCAGAGCCAAGGCATCAGACCATCACCGAGCCCTACTGCGAAGATTTTCGGCACCCGGATGAGGACGTCCGTGCTGATCCTTATGACCTATCTCTGCTGCAAGGGCTGAGGTCGAGGGAGATTGGGGATTACGAATACGAGGAACCCGCATCGCCGCCCTACCGGTACTACGTCGGCGCCGTGCTGGCGATCCTGCTCGTGCTGCTTGGCTACATGGCGTACCGTTCCGGACAACTGGCGCAAGGCTCGCATCCAGCATCGGCACCTCCACCGACGGCCGCTGAGAATACCCCGGCAGTGCCTTCACCTGCGCCACAAACGAATACTGCGGCGCCCGCCAATGAACCGAAACCCGCGACTCCGCCACTCAATTCCAGCAACAACGGCGTAGAAACCGCGCGACCGCAGCCCCCTGAACCACGCGCCAATCAGGCTAAACCGAGCCAAAATGCCGCGTTAACAACCAATGCCCCCCCCGCGACGGCAAACGCAGCGGAACCGCAATTCTCGGAGACCAGCGGTGCTGACGATCTGGCGATGGCACAGCGCTATCTAAACAGGGGCAGGGGACAGGCCCGTGATCCAGTGGAAGCCGCAAAATGGCTGTGGAGAGCCATGGGCAAGCACAATGGCCCTGCAACACTGATATTGGCCGATTTATACCTCAAAGGGGATGGAGTCACAAAGAACTGTGACCAAGCCCGCGTATTGCTCGACTCGGCGGCGCGCAGAGGTATGGAGGGCGCTGGAGCTCGACTGCGGAATCTCCAGGCTTTTGGTTGTCAGTGATGAACTTTAAACGACTTCGCGAGCGTTCCCAGCGTGTGGGACGCCCGTCGAAGTCTGATACTGCTTGAGGATTACTGCATTAAGAAGGGCGCCGGACCTCGCCTCGATTCGTACCAGAGAGCGAGTTCGACTCGGTTCCAAAGCCCAAGTTTGTCATAGATCACTCGGAGATAATTCTTCACCACATGTTCCGTAGTGCCAATGGCTTCGGCAACCTCTTTGTTTTTCAGGCCTTCGGCAACGAGCTGGATGACCCGATGTTCGCGTTCACTGGGGATACGGTTCCCATAGCGTCCATTTGCAGACATGCTTGCCTCCGGTACAACAGGGTCGCGAGTTTCACTCGCTTGATACCACCGGTAATTCCAAAACGGAGGAACAACCGGTTGAAATGAGCTTTCACGGTCCGCCGAGCCATCTTTAACTGGCTGGCGATCTCCGCGTTGTCGCAACCTTGCAGAAGCAAGTCGACGATCTGCTGTTCGCGTGGACCTAGACGAACAGTCTGCTCCTTCATCTTTTCCTCCCCTCTCCTGATATTGGGCCCTGCCCGGTTCGGGCAACTGGCTGAAGTATTTCCAATAGTCATAGCATCCACGTTGCCATTTTGAGACGGAAAGCGGTCGAAGTTCCGAAAAGTCATTTTCCACAGCCACTTGCGGTTCCATTACGGGAACTTCGCAATTTCACAGGTACATACGGCTATACGTTCGAACGCGAATGATCCTGCGCAATGGCTGAAAGCACGCGTAATTACAGGGCAGGATGGGCGTCTCAGAGATCAGCACCCGAGCGGAATGGGTCGCCTAAGGACATCCCACAAAACTAGGGATACTTGGAGGATTCTACTGTAAATCCATTGGGGCCCGAGAGTTCGCATACCGACGCACTAGCTTCAGGTAAACACCTTAGCCGAAACTTTCATGGATACACAGAAACGTCGGCACAAATTACACGATTGGCCCTAGACGAACCGTGAGGATCGGGCTTAGAACTTAGGCGATTTCCACAGAAAAGAACGATTTTCTGAGTCTATAGGCCGTATTTTTTCATTAAGTGACGGAATGAGCGGTACGAGATTCCCAGTACATCGGCAGCCTTGGTCTGGACGCCTCCGCTTTGCTGCAGTGCATTCTGTAGAAGAGAGCGCTCGATGCCGGCTACATAACCTTCCATGCCGATCCCATCAGGGAGACGCAGATCGGAGCCGAGTTCAGGAAGGGTGCCGCCGCCTGCCGACGCAGCGGCAGCGCGGGCCTTTGGACGTTCGGCAGGAAGTTCTACATGGAGCTCGTCGGTAGTTTCAAGAGCGACCGCGCGCTCAACTGTATTCTCAAGCTGGCGCACATTTCCTGGCCATTCATAGCCGCAGAGCGAATCAAGGGACGAGGCATTGACGCGAAGAATGCTGCGTCCGGCTGCGCTCGCATACTTCTTGAGAAAGTGATTGGCCAGCAGTGGGATATCTTCGCGGCGTTCACGTAAAGGTGGAACTCGGATCGGGATCACATTGAGCCGGTAGTACAAATCTTCGCGGAACAGATTTTCGGCGACTGCCTTATCGAGATCACGATTGGTTGCGGCAATCACACGAACATCGATCGAGATTTCGCTGGTGCTTCCGACGGGGCGGACTGTGCGCTCCTGCAGGACTCGCAGCAGCTTTACTTGCATCGCCAGAGTCATCTCGCTGATTTCGTCCAGGAAGATCGTGCCGCCATCAGCGACTTCGAACAGCCCGCGCTTGTTCTGGTTTGCGCCAGTGAAAGCGCCTTTCAAGTAGCCGAATAACTCGCTTTCGAGCAGGGTCTCGGGAAATGCGCCGCAGTTGACTGAAACAAAGGCCTCTGTGGCACGTGGAGAACAGACGTGCACGGCGCGAGCAACGAGTTCCTTTCCAGTACCACTCTCTCCGTGGATCAGGACGGTACTGGCTGTGGAAGCAACCGTGCGAACCGTGGCTTTCAGCTTATCCATCGCCGGGCTCGAGCCGATGATATTGTCGAGAGAGTTGCGGGTAGCCGCGTCGCGGCGGAGCGCAAAGTTCTGTTTGCTAAGGACCAGCTTCTCCAGAGCGCGGTTGATCGCAATCTTGATTTCGTCGACCAGCCCGGGACTTTTTCGGATGTAGTCCGATGCGCCTCCGGCTTTCACGGCTTCCACCGCCGCCTCGTAGTCATCGACCGCAGTAATCAGAATGACGGCAGAATCAGGCGAAACCCGGTGCGCATGCCGCAAAACTTCGATGCCGTCTATATTTGGCATCTTGATATCGGTGATGATGACGTCGTACAGCGCTCCATCGATTTTGTTTTTGGCGTTTTGCCCAGCCTGCACCGTCTCCACGCGGTGTCCTTCCCGACGCAGGGAGATGTCGAGCATTTCGCAAATGGAGCGTTCGTCGTCGCAAACGAGGATGTTAGCCACGCGCACCTCCGGTCGCCGCGGCTGCCATGGCGGCAACGGTCGCTTGGTCCTTTTGTTTAGTGTTTTCGGAAGCGGAAACCGTGCGCGCCGCGTCCAGCCGGCGCAACCGTAGAACAAATGTCGTACCTTGCCCAGGTTTGGAACGTGCCCAAACTTTGCCCTCGTGCGCCTGAACAATCTGGTACACGATCGCCAGCCCGAGCCCCGTGCCGCCCTCGAAATTCGACTGGAAAGGCTCGAAAATCTTTTCAATCTGCTGCGGAGTCATGCCTGTACCGGTGTCAATGAAAGAGACCTGCCAGTCATCCCCAAGCGATTCGACTGCCGCCGTCAAGGTTCCTCCGGTCTTCATAGCACGCACCGCGTTCTCACAGAGATTCCAGAAAACCTGTTTGAGCTTGTCGCCATCGGCGAGGACGACAGCCTGGTGGGTGGCAAAACGACGCTTGATCTCGATACCCGTCTTTTCCGCCGTCATGCGGTGATCCATCAGAGTCAAAGTATCGTCGACAAGTTGGATCAGATCGACCTTGTCGAAGTGATACTGCTTCGTGCGGGAGTAGGCCAGGAAGTCGGTGATAATCGCATTCAGCCGCTGCGATTCGCGTGTCACGATATCGAGCAGCCGACGATGATCCTCGTTCATCTCGGGCAGGCCCGAAAGCATGCTCACCGATCCGGCGATAGAAGTCAGCGGATTCCGAATTTCGTGCGCGATGGCGGCGGCCAGGCGTCCCACGGCGGCCAAGCGATCCTGCATACGCACTTCGCGCTCCAGCCGGCGAAGTTCGGTGAGATCGTCAAACACATAGACGTATCCCAGATTGCCGCGCTCGGGCACGCTTAAGACAGATGCGCGTACACGCAGCGTCTTGCGGAACTTGGTTGGAGGGTCGAAGCGGACTTCCCCATGATTGTGTTGAGACTCCGCCGAAGGCAGCGGGTCGATAAATAACTGGTGAACCGGCGATCCCAGCAACTCGCCGGTTGTGCGTTCCAGAAGACGCTGAGCTGCGGCATTGGCAAGTGTAATCCTTCCATCCAGCCCCGTCGTGATCAGGCCGCTGCTGATGGAATGAATGATGTTCTCCTGCAGAGCCTGCAGGCTTTCGAGCGCACCGCTCGTGTCCTTCAGTTGTACGCGCGCCTGACGCAGTTTTGCCGTCAGCAGACCTGCCAGGTACGCCACCGCGAGAAACGCAAACAGGTTAACGAAAATAATCGCCTGCAGCGCCTTCAGTCCGGGATGAGTAGAGCAAAAAGAGGGAACGTAACCGTAGTAGTTCAGCTCCAGCACGGTTCCATAAAGAAGGAAAGCGAGCGCTGCGATCAGACCTGCCCAGATGCGAGGTAACAGCACCGCCGCGACGATGATGACCAGGGGATAGAGGAAGTTGAGGGAACTGTCCCATCCGCCGGTTTCGTGGACCACCAAGCTGACCAGAAAAACATCGGTCAGCACCTGGAGAGTCGCCTGGATGCGGTGCTCCTGCCAGAATGACAGCAGAAGAATGTAGAAAAGAGAAAGGCTGTACCAGAACAGGATCGTGCTGATAAAAAGCCGCATCGGCACCGGCGCGGGGCTGAATTGCGCCACCGCCAGTTCGATCGCCAGAAGCAGGGTCAGAATGAATATCCGGACCCGAACCAGCCAAACCAGCCAATTCCGTTCATCGAACATCGAGTGCATGGAGAACCAAAGTTTCAAAGTTTCAGAGGTTTCAAGGTTTCAAAGTTTCGCAATGAGTCCTCGAAACTTTGAAACCTTGTCACTTTGAAACCTGCTTTATCCAGCCAGTTTGGCGATCATGGCGAACAGCGGCATGTAGAGCGAAATGACGATTCCACCAACGCTGATGCCCAGGATGCCGATAATGACTGGCTCCAACATGGCCAACATGTCCTTGGTGGCTGCGTCGACTTCCTCTTCGTAGAAGTCGGCGATCTTCTGCAACATGGAATCCATGGCGCCCGTCGCTTCGCCGACGCCGATCATCTGCGTCACCATGTTGGGAAACACGCCACATTCGCGCAGAGGATCGACAATCGTGCGGCCTTCTTCGATGGCCTTGCGAACTTTCATCAGCGCTTCTTCCAGCACGGCATTGCCAGACGTTCTCGCGGTGATGCTCAAGCCTTCGAGAATGGGCACGCCAGAAGTGATCAGCGTTCCCAGAGTACGAGTGAAGCGGCCGACAGCGATCTTCCGCAGCAATCCACCTACGACCGGCAGATTCAGCAACATCTTGTCAAAGTAGTATTTCCCGCGGGGATTCTTACGAAGCTGTTTCACGCCATAGAAGAGACCGACCGTTCCGCCTATGAATACCCACCAGAACGCGCCCACAAAAGAACTGAGCCCGATCGTGATACGCGTGGGAAGAGGCAGATTGACGCCCAGTCCGGCGAACAAGTTCGCGAAAATCGGCACCACCCACTTCAGCAAGGCGCCAACGATCAACACCGCCATACTCACGACAGCAACGGGGTAGATCAAAGCCGATTTCACGGCCGACTTCAAGCGCACAGCCTTTTCCACGTAGGTGGCCAAGCGTTGGAGAATCACGTCGAGAATACCGCCCGTTTCGCCGGCCTCAATCATGTTGGTGGTGAGGTCGTCGAAGACAACTGGGTACTGCCGCATGGCATTGGCGAGCGTAGCGCCGCCTTCAACCGTGGTCCGGACACCGGTCAGGGTCTTCTGGAAGGACTGGTTCTCCTGGTTCGCCGCCAAAATTTCCAGACACTGTACCAACGGAAGGCCCGCATCGATCATGACCGAGAATTGCCGGAAGAAGATGGCGATGTCTTTGGTCTTGACCTTACCCGAGCCAAACGTGGGCAGAGAAAATTCCTTGCCCTTTTCGCGAATAGCGCCCGGCGTAATGCGCTCGCGGCGCAGAGCCTGAGCCAGCGATTGCTTGTTGGGAGCTACCCGCTCGCCCGAAATTTTTTGTCCTGACGCATCCTTGCCGGAAAATGTAAAGACTGGCATGGTTTAGCCTCTCCTCACTGACGTACCTGCTTCATACGGCTGTGCTGCAATTTCGTTTGCTCCGACTGCCTTAGTGCTTCGAGGGAGCTGCTCCGCGGGCCAAAGACGATCCCGCCGATGTGGGCCGGCTTAACAAACTGGCGCCGCGGTTGATCATTTCCTGCAGTTCGTCCACGTTGCTGGAGCGCGCCATAGCGACCTCCAGAGAAATCTGCTTCTGGAAATACGCCGTGGCCAGAGACTGGTTGAACGTCTGCATTCCGAACTTCTCCTGTCCGGACTGCATCGACGAGTAAATCTGGTGAATTTTGTCTTCGCGGATCAGGTTGCGCACAGCCGCGTTTGGCACCAGCACTTCCATGATCATGGCGCGACCCTTCCCGTCGGTCTTGGGCACAAGGCTTTGGCACATGATGCCTTCGAGCACGAGCGAGAGCTGGGCTCGAATCTGTGGCTGCTGGTGTGCCGGGAAGACGTCGATGATGCGGTTGATGGTCGAGGTCGCAGAGTTCGTGTGCAGAGTGCCAAACGTCAAGTGACCGGTTTCGGCAATTCGCAGCGCCGATTCGATGGTTTCCAGGTCTCGCATTTCGCCGATCAGTACGACGTCCGGGTCTTCACGAAGGGCGGCGCGGAGAGCGTCGGTGAAACTCTTGGTATCGGCATGCAGTTCGCGCTGGTTTACGACGCAGTTCTTGTTCATGTGCACGAACTCGATCGGGTCTTCGATCGTCAGGATATGGTCGTGTCGTTCGCTGTTGATCTTGTCGATCATGGCCGCCAGCGTGGTGGATTTTCCGGAACCTGTCGGCCCGGTTACAAGCACCAGACCACGAGGCTTATCGCACATCTTGCTGACTACAGCCGGCAGCCCAAGCTGGTTAAAGGATTTAATCTCAAACGGAATAAGACGAAAGACTGCGGCCGTAGCGCCGCGTTGATTGAAGACGTTCGCACGGAAGCGGGCCAGTCCTTTCAGGCCGAAAGAGAAGTCGAGTTCGAGACTCTCCTCAAAACGGTGCTTCTGCGAGTCAGTCATAACGCTGTAGGCCAGCTGCTTGGTCTCGGCAGGAGTCATCTGCGGCAGATCGAGCGGCACCAGGTGCCCGTGCACGCGGATCTGTGGGGGCGAGTTGGTGGTGATGTGCAAGTCGCTGCCATTCATCTCCAGCATTCGTTTGAGCAGATCGCTTAACGACAAACCCATAGCAAAGTTTCCCTTTCGTCAGTCCGTAGTTCCGAGTCCTTAGTCCTGAGCAAGTAATCCCGGGCCTCGCGACTCGGGACTGACCGCTCACGATTACTAGTGAATCGTTTCGCGTGCCACTTCTTCGAGCGTCGTCATGCCCGCCGCGACTTTAATCAGTCCGCTTCGGCGCAATGTGATCATCCCTCGCTCGATCGCTTTTTTCTTCAATTCCACGGCGGAGGCGCCAACCAGAACCAGTTCCCGGATCTCGTCATCGACCTCCATGACCTCGTACAATCCGCAGCGCCCCTTGTAGCCGGTGTTGTTGCAGACGCTGCAACCTTTGCCTTTCTGAATCTTCACGGTCTTGGATTCTTCTGGAGTAAAGCCAGCATCGATGAGGGTCTGTGGCGGTACATCCATGACCTCAGTGCAGTCCTTGCAGATGCGGCGAACCAGTCGCTGCGCGCAGATCAAGTGAACTGACGTAGCGACCAGGAATGGTTCAATACCCATGTTCATCAGACGAGTGATGGTTTCGGGTGCGCCATTCGTGTGCAGCGTTGAGAGTACAAGGTGTCCAGTAAGAGCGGCCTTGATGGCGATTTCTGCCGTTTCAAAATCTCGAATTTCGCCGACCAGAATGATGTTGGGATCTTGCCGCAGGAACGATCGCAGAGCGGCCGCGAAGTTCAATCCGATCTGCTCCTTCATCTGCACCTGGTTCACGCCGGCTAACTGGAACTCGACCGGATCCTCGGCCGTCATGATGTTGGTGTCAGGCTGGTTCAAGCGTGAGATCGAGGAGTACAGGGTGTTCGTTTTACCGGATCCCGTCGGTCCCGTGACCAGCACCATGCCGTATGGTTTCAAGATGGCTTTTTCGAACTTGACCAGGGACTCGGCTTCGAAACCGAGCTTGGTCATGTCGAGACGCAGGTTCTCTTTGTCGAGCAGCCGGAGCACGATCTTCTCGCCCCACAGCACAGGCAGCGTGCTGACGCGAAAGTCGAGCTGCTTCTTGCGGCCGCCGATGTTCATCTTCAGCATGATGCGGCCGTCTTGCGGCAGCCGCTTTTCGCTGATGTCCAGCTTCGCCATGATCTTGAGACGAGAAGTGATGGCGTCCCGCAGTTTCATCGGCGGAGACATGATGGACTGCAGCACGCCGTCAATACGGAAACGCACACGGAATTCTTTTTCGTAAGGCTCGATGTGAATATCGCTGGCGCCGCGTTTCACCGCATCGCTCAGAATGACGTTCACCAGCTTGACGACCGGAGCCTCGTCGGCAGCCTTCTCCAACTCCGAGAGCCCGATCTCCGCCTGTTCTGCCTGCAGTTCGACGTCTTCGTCGCTGAGCTCGTTCATCGACTGCATAACGGACTCAAGATCTTCTTCCTTCGTCGTGCCGTAAGCTTTGTCGATGCCCGCGAGAATTGAGCTTTCCGATGCAACCACGGGCTCGATGTTGAAGCCGGTCATGAACTTGATATCGTCCATGGCGAAGACGTTGGTCGGATCGACCATGGCGATGGTAAGCGATGCACCCACGCGGCTCAGAGGCAGAATCTGATAGCGCTTGGCAGTCTCGAATGGAATCAGCTTGACGACAGCGGGATCAATTTCGAAATACGAAAGATTAATGGCTGGCACGCCATATTGGCGGGAGAGAAAATTGGTGACATCTTCGTCGGTCAGGAAGCCGAGTTTCACCAGCGCAGACCCCAGCCGGCAGCTCTGCTCCTTCTGAACCTTGTTCGCCTGCTCCAACTGCTCTGGTGTGATGATTTTCTCTTTTACGAGAAGATCACCCAGACGTTGCGACATACGCAGATCTCCTGACCACGTAGATGGAACGACTGCCCCACACTTCGGCAGGACAATGGCGCGAAGGGCTGCCTATCAGTGGGAGAGAAATGCAGTTCATTCGCGTTGACATAAATTGTCAGCGCAAGCGAATTACTGCACCACTTACTTAAGTACTTGACCTTGAAAAGACAGGCATTCTTAAGCGCAGAAAACGCGGAAAATGCGGTTTTCCGCGGTTTCCCGACGGTAGCGTCGGCCCAAGTACATGCACTTCAGTAAGTCTGACGGGTATGACCTCACCGCGATTTCTCCCTCGTTATTCGTGTCGGCTAAACTGAATCGCAATGATGCGACGACGGGAGACCGATTCGGAAGGAAAAATTAGGATCTACTACGACGAGCTCTATCGTGCGTGGGGTGCGCAGCACTGGTGGCCTGCGGAGACGCAGTTTGAGGTTATTGTCGGAGCCTACCTGACACAAAATACCGCATGGACCAATGTGGAGCGAGCCCTGGAGAATCTCCGGCAGGCGCAACTTCTGAGTGTTGAGGGAGTTCGAGGAGTGAAGCTTGCCAGGCTCCAGCGCCTGATCCGCCCGTCGGGCTATTTCCGCCAGAAAGCGGCACGATTGAAAACGTTTGTCCGATACCTCGATGATCACTTCGAAGGCTCATTGGAGAAGCTATTCTCACTGTCCACACCCCAACTGCGTCAAGAGCTTCTCAATCTGAATGGCGTCGGCCCCGAGACCGCCGACTCGATTGCTTTGTACGCCGGGAATCATCCGGTATTCGTGGTTGACGCTTATACGCGCCGCATTCTCGATCGCCATGCGATCATCCCGGGGACTGCTGAATACGATGAGATCCGAACGCTTTTTGAACAGTCGCTCGGCCAAATCGCAACCGATTTCGAAACAAAATCAATTGAGAATCAGCAACTGCTTGAAGCCGGTATTCGGGGAGCCGCGCATCCCCCTTCGGCAATGAGCACCGCACACCGGACTGCCTTGGTTCAGGTCTACAACGAGATGCATGGATTAATCGTCGGCGTGGGCAAGAACTACTGCCGTAAAACGAAACCGAATTGCGATGCGTGTCCGCTACAGAAGCATTTGCCAGCCAACGGGCAACCAGTCGACAAGAGGGAAGCCACTCAACCATTTGTTCGGCGCAGACGTAAAGCGAAAGCGTAGAGTGGTTTGATGCGATTTCGAGGACGTCTCAGTTTCGCCTTTATCGCACTGATGCTTCTGGCAGCGGCGTCCTCCAAAACTCTGCGCGAAGCGTCCAAGATGTCCGGCGTGCTCGTCGGCACCGCAGTGCGCCCCTCTCTCCTTTCGGAAGCTGCATACTCCGAGACGCTAGCACGCGATTTCAGCATGGTTGAACCCGAGGACGCAATGAAGTGGTGGGTCGTTCGCGCATCAGAAGAGAGCTTTGATTTTAAAAAAGGCGATGAAATCGTCCGATACGCGCAAGCGCACGACTTGAAGGTCCGCGGCCATTGTCTTGTTTGGGATCACAACAATCCGAAGTGGTTGACGGAAGGAATTTTTTCTCCCATCCAGATGTCGCACCTGCTCGAAGAGCACATCAAGACGGAGATGAAGCACTACTCGGGACAGGTATTTGCATGGGATGTTGTAAATGAGGCTCTCGACGAAACCGGCAACGTAAAAGACTCCCCTTGGTACAACCGGCCCGGAATCGGATTGGCCGACAAGGGTACAGCGTATGTCGAACAGGCCTTTCGATGGGCGCATGAAGCGGATCCTAAAGCGTTGCTGTTCTACAACGAGACGGGAGGCGAGGGCCTCAACCGAAAGTCTGACGCGATTTACAGTATGCTGAAGGATTTCAAGAAACGGGGCGTACCTATCGACGGCGTCGGACTTCAGATGCACATTTCGCACCTCGACTACGACACCGACGCGTTAGCAAGCAACATCAAGCGCCTGGCCAAGCTCGGTCTGCAAGTGCATATCACAGAGCTTGATGTTTCACTCCCCGTCGACTCGCAAGGGCAGGCCCAAAAAGAAGATCTCCAGCGACAGGCGGAAATCTACCGTGGTGTGGCTCGCGCATGTGTGAGCAGTCCGGGTTGTACGGCGATCCAGACCTGGGGATTTACCGACAAGTACTCCTGGATCGGTTCTCACTCCAAGGGCACACGAGGGGCTGCGCTGCCCTTTGATCGCGCCTATCAGCCGAAGCCGGCATATCAGGCAGTGCTGGACGAACTCTCCTCCGGACGCCGGCGGACTCATTGACTGCAACCCGCGGAATGAGTCGAGCGCCCTTTTCTGCATCTATAATGGCCGCAGAGGCGCGATCGTGAATGCGATCGGCGCCGCCAAACCGGCGTGAGCATTCCCGCTCCAACCCGTCTGCCTAAGGGCACCAACAGAAAGCAAGTCATCATTCTGCTGGCGATTGCCGTTCTTCTGCTCTTTGCAGCTCTCGCTTCCCAGACGGCCTTCAACAACACGATCTTGCAAGCAGACACGAATCAGCAAGCGATCATCTTCTACGCGTTGTCACTGCTGATTTCCCTGCTGTTTGTCGCCCTAACCTTCGTGCTGGCTCGCAATCTGCTGAAGCTGTTTGCGGAGCGGCGCATGGGTGTGTTGGGTTCAAAGTTCCGCACGCGCATGGTGGCCGGAGCATTGCTTTTGTCGTTTGTGCCCGTCATGGTGATGTACTGGTTCGCATATGGACTCATGAATCGCTCGATCGATAAGTGGTTTTCCACTCCGGTCGAGGAAGTGCGATCCGATACGCGCGCTATCACCTCGTTATTGACGCAGTACGCCCATCAGAACGCAGAGGCGGAAGCTAAGGCGATTGCGGATTCTCCGGAGGTGCACCGCGCCTTTGAGAATCACGGATTCGCCCCTGTGGCGAAGGAACTGAAGCGACATGAGACTACGTTGCGGGGCGGGTTTGCGATTGCTCTGCGCAATGATGCTGCCGAGTCCAGCTTCAACACTCCGGCGCCCTGGCTAGTCTTGAAGAATTCGTTGCCGCTTGCAGTAATATCCGCAGGCCATTCCGCCCAATTTACATGGCAGAACAGGGACTACACATTGGCGGGAGCCGCAGTTCCTGCCGGGGGAATGATCCTGGTCGCGATTCCTCTGCCGGCAGACTTCTCTCAGACGATGCAGCAGGTGGACGCCAGCCAGCGAAGATATTTTCAGTGGAGCCAGGAGCGCCGCCGGGTGCGTCAGACCTATATCGGTCTCTTGCTGCTGCTCACCATGATCGTTCTGTTTGTAACCACATGGCTGGCGCTGTTTCTTGCCAAGTTGGTGACTCGGCCCCTGGCAGCGCTCGCTGAAGCCACGCAGGAGATCTCCCGCGGACGCCTGGACTATCGCGTTGATGTCCGCGCTGCGGATGAGATCGGTGACCTGGTTCGCTCTTTTAACAGCATGGCGGAGGAACTGGAAGGAAGCCGGCGACAGTTAGAGTCCTCGACGCGTGATTTGGGTGAAGCCAACAAGGAACTCGATCAGCGCCGCCGCCAGACGGAAACGATCCTGGAAAGTATTCCCACTGGCGTGCTCTCTCTCGATGCAAACCTTCGTATCAGCCACACCAACCACGCTCTGCAGCGCATGTTCCATCCTGAGGGAGAACAGCGAGAGAGCAATGTTCTTCCAACAGGCTCGTCTTTGGGGGAGGTGTTTCCCGCCGACGTACTGGAAGATTTTGAGCCCCTGCTACGGCGCGCGGATCGAATGGGTTTTACCACCAGCCAGATGGAAGTACCGCTGCCGCACGGATCGCTGAACTTCGCCATCACAATCGCTCCGCTGCGCCATCACGGAGAGCGCGCGGGCTACGTGGTCGTATTCGAAGATTTGTCAGACCTCCTGAAGGCTCAGAAACAGGCGGCATGGCGGGAAGTCGCGCGGCGCGTCGCGCACGAAATCAAGAACCCGCTCACGCCTATTGCGCTTTCTGCGGAGCGAATTCAACGGCATTTGGATCGCTCGACTCCCAGCGATCCGGCCTCGCTCGGCATCGTCCGAGCCTGCGCGGATACGATCGCGGGCGCGGTCGAGACCGTTCGCCGCCTGGTCGATGAATTCTCGACCCTGGCGCGCTTCCCCGTGGCTAAACCTCAACCTGCCGACATCAACACGATCATTGAAAATGCCCTCATTATGTTCAACGGCAGGCTGGATGGAATTGGCTTACACAAATCACTTGCAGCGGATCTTCCCAGAGTGCTGGCGGATGACGAGGCAATCAAGCGCGCCATCGCCAACCTGGTCGATAACGCCGCCGAGGCCTCGCAGAACTCCGTGGTGCGTGAAATCGAAATCTCGACCGCCCTCGTGGCCAGCCGCGATGCGGTGGAGATCACCGTCGCTGACACGGGTCACGGAGTCACCCGCGAGTTGAAAGAGAAACTCTTCCTTCCATACTTCTCCACCAAAAAGCGAGGCACCGGCCTAGGATTAGCGATTGTGAGCCGCATCGTGGAAGATCATCATGGATCGATTCGAGTCGAGGAGAATCATCCCGTGGGCGCACGGTTTATCGTGGAGCTGCCGGTCGTACCAGAGTCAGTATCCGCTCCAGCCCTCTCTAAACATGCATAACATTCTGATTGTGGACGATGAGGCTGGGATCCGTGAGTCGCTGGCCGGCATTCTAGGGGATGAAGGTTACAGCACTTCCTCCGTCGATAGCGCAGAGGCATGCCTCGATTTGGTGCGCAAGACCGATTTCGACATTGTGCTGCTCGACATCTGGCTGCCCGGAATGGATGGCATGGAAGCGCTGGCGAAGATTCGCGAGCTCGAAAATGCGCCGGAGGTCATCATGATCTCAGGACACGGCAGGATCGAAACCGCGGTCCGAGCTACCAAATTGGGCGCTTACGATTTTCTCGAAAAGCCGCTCAGCATCGAAAAGACTCTGATTGTCGTCAAGAACGCCATCGACTCGAAGCGGCTGCAGCGGGAGAACGACGATCTCAAGAAACAGTTGCAGACCAAGAGCATCATCGTTGGCGATAGCATCCCGATGAAGGCATTGCGTCAGCAGATCGGGCTCATGGCGCCCACGAATGGCCGGGTGCTGATCTACGGAGAGTCGGGCGCAGGAAAAGAATTGGTGGCGCACGCCATCCACGGACAAAGCCTGCGCAAAGACGAGACTTTTGTGGAGGTGAATTGCGCCGCAATTCCCGAGGACTTGATCGAAAGTGAGCTGTTCGGGCACTACAAAGGATCGTTCCCAGGCGCTGCTGCCCACAAAGAAGGGAAATTTCAGCGGGCGAACGGGGGCACGCTATTCCTCGACGAAGTCGGCGACATGAGCCTCAAGACGCAGTCAAAAGTGCTGCGAACCCTCGAGGAACAGCGCTTCACACCGGTGGGCAGTGACGAGACGATTACGGTCGATGTCCGCGTGATTGCTTCGACAAATAAAGATCTGGAAGAAGAAATTTCGCGCGGCAACTTCCGGGAGGATCTGTTTTATCGCCTGAACGTGATTCCCTTCTTCGTTCCGCCTCTGCGCGAACGAAAAGAAGACATTCCGCTATTTACACGCCATTTCCTGAAAGAGCTGGCTGCGACCTATGGACGCAAGCCGCGAGAAATCTCAGATGACGCCATTGAAATCTTGATGCGCTATTCGTGGCCTGGCAACGTTCGTGAGTTGCGCAACGTAATCGAGCGCATCGTGATCATGAACCCTACCACGACCCGGTTCGATGCCAAGCATCTGCCCCCGCTCGTGTATCGAGATGGTGGCCGCCGTGCGCCCAAGAGCGAGTTCTCTACGCTGCATCAGGCGCGGGATGCGTATGAGCGAGACTACATCCTCAAGAAACTCGACGAAACTCACGGCAACGTAACCCGAGCAGCAGAGGTGCTTGGGCTGGAACGCAGCCATTTATATCGGAAGATGAAGGCATTGGGTATAGCGGCTAAGGAGTAAGCGCCTTAACGAGAGATAGGATTTTCCTCAGTGACTCCGTGGTGAACTCACACTACCTCTTCACCATGTGAATCTCAGTCCCATTCTTCCTGAACTGCACCTCGTCCATCAGCTGATTAATCAGAAAAATTCCGCGTCCGTGGTTGGAATAGAGATTCTCGCCCATCGTGCAAGCAGGAATTGTTTTGGGATCAAATCCCTCTCCCGGATCGCGCACGATGATGAGTATTCCTCGTTGCTCATCGCATGCCACAAGACATTCCACGATTTTGTTGGGGTCTTCTTTGGCGCCGTGGACCACGGCATTGGCAAGAGCTTCGCCCAGCGCGAGTTCGATTGCGTCTTCCTTGCCGTTCACGCATTTCATCTCGCGAACAGCATCCATGACCTGCTCAACGACCGGATCGACTGACTTCCGCTCGGCGGCCAGCGTCACCCGCACGCGCAAGCTTAACTTCTCTGGATCAAAGTCACACTCCGGGAAGTGTTCCTCGGTAGAATCCCCATCTGGCATTTTTATGACTCTTTCGTCCCTAGTTACCCTTAGCGTGCGGCGATTTGATTTTAGCGGGAAGCAAGCAGTGTCGGCAATAAGCCCGCTTTCGACATATCTGCATAACACTGACTAATCGTTACTGTAGCCGCGCAATCAACGAATCGAATTTCAATCATTCTCTTGTGGCGACGCCTGCCGTAGCATGCGGTGCTCCAACTGCCGACGCCAATCGAGTTCGTCCACAAACTGGCGCGAGTCGCGCCAACCGGGCTCAGCCTTGACATACAGTTCGAGGAACACTTTGGTTCCCAACATACGTTCGATCTGGATCCGAGCCGAGGTTCCAATCTTCTTCAGCATCTGACCACCCTTGCCGATCAGAATCCTCTTCTGGCCATCGCGCTCGCAATAGACAGTCGCAGCAATCCGGGTCAGGCGCTCTCCTTCCTCAAAACTGTCGACGATGACGGTGGTCGCGTAAGGAATCTCTTCGCTCGTGTTCAGCAGCACTTGCTCGCGGATAATCTCCGCCGCCATAAAGCGAGCCGGTTGATCGGTGACTTCATCTTCGGGAAAATACGCCGGACCCGCCGGCAGCGCAGCAACGATCGCCTTCATGAGGCCGTCGAGCCCATTGCGTTTCAGAGCAGAAATCGGGAAGACTTCAGCGAAGTCGTACAGTTTGCGATATTCCTCAATCAATGGCAAAAGCCTGGATTTCTCGCGGACCAGATCGATCTTATTCAGGATCAGAAACGCCTTCGTTTTGGAGTGTTTCACAAGGTCGAGGACAAACTGGTCGCGAGGATCGAGTTTGTGAGTCACATCAACAATCACCAGGACAAGATCGCATCCTTCGAGAGCCTCGCGGACCTCCACCATCATCTTTCGGCCAAGGGAGCTATCTGGCTTGTGAACACCCGGAGTATCGATAAGTACGATCTGTCCGCCATCCTTCCCCTTGTGCTTGGGAATGTGGACCACGCCCTGAATGCGATTGCGCGTAGTCTGGGGCTTGGGCGAGATGATGGCCAGCTTTTCGCCGACAAGAGCGTTGAGCAACGTCGATTTACCGGCATTCGGCCGGCCAAGGATGCAGACGAATCCGGAGCGAAAAGGCATGAAATAAGCTTCTAGCTGCCAGCGAATAGCTTCTAGCCCAAATCAGTTTAGCCAGAAGCCGGGTAGAGGCTGCATTTAAATCAATTTCAACTGCCTCGGTTGCGCCGCGGTAACTCGCACGCGTTCCACCTTGCGGTTGGTGGATTCCAGAACTTCGAAGCGGAGGCCATCATCTTCGACGGTCTCGCCTTTTCCAGGAATTCTGCCCGCCAATTCGCTGACCAGGCCGGCGATCGTGGCGGATTCTTTCCCCTCCGGCTTGATGCCAAAGAGTTCGTTCAGACGGTCCACGTCCATACCGCCTGAAACGATAAAGGCTCGGTCGCCGTCACGCACGATCTCGGGCTTGTCGCGCTCATCGCGGATTTCGCCCACGATCTCCTCGACCAGATCTTCGATCGTGACCAGTCCGGCAACGCCTCCGTATTCGTCGACTACGATCGCCATACGGATGTTCTGCTTTTGCATCTCACGCAGCAGATCGCTTCCCAGTTTGCTTTCCGGCACGAAGTACACGTCCCGGCGCATGATGCTGTCGAGGGTGCGTACATGCGCTTCGCTGTCCGGCACCTGCAGCACGTCGGCTGTGTAAACGATACCCTTGATGTTGTGCACGCTGCTTTCATACACAGGAACGCGCGAATAGTGTTTGGCACGTAGCATCTCAATGAATCTCTCGACGGTGATGCTGGTCGGGACCGCGAACATCACTGGACGCGGCTTCATCGCCTCGCGCACAGTCTTGCCGCTGAATTCCACCACCGATTGGATCAGATCGCGGTCGCCTTCCTGAATGATGCCCTCTTCTTGGCCAGCCTCTATGAGCGCATCCACGGCTTCTGCCGCCGTCTCAGGTGCTTCGGTCGTATTTTCACGCGTCAACGTCGCCACCGATTGGAGAAAGCCCAACACCAGCGTCACGGGCATGACCAGATAAATTAGTGCTCGCAACACAAATACCCAGTGGGTTAACCATTCCCCCTTGGTTCGGGAGAAAAAAACAAATGGCAAAAACCGATTGCATAGGATCACAACCAGCAACAGGCTGACTACAACCTGCAATATTTCGTAAATTGCCCAGTCCGGCTCGCGAAAGATTAGGAACCCGATCAGGAGCGCAATCGCTGCGGTCGTCAATTGCGTTAATACCGCCATCGAGAGAGACACTCGTGAGCGCGCAACCCTGAGGGCGGGTTCGATTCTTTGTTCAAACGCGTCGATATTGTCCTGAAAATCGCGCGAGAGAAACTTCCCTGCTTCCTGATACACCCGGTCCACGTATGACACCAGGGTCAGCAGTCCCATCAGGATGACCAGCGCGAGGACAACGGAGAAAATCATGCCGTCCTCCGGTTTCCGCGAGACCGGAACGACGGCTTAGGGGCGGCTGGCCGCTGCCGTTTGGACGCGCCGCGTTCGGTCAGGGATGAGGGAAGACCGAGTCTCCGGCGTAGTGCCGATTCCTTCCGCGCCATTTGTCCATTATCGCTCTCATGATCGAACCCCGCCAGATGCAGAATCCCATGCAGTGCCAGGATCTTTACTTCTACCGCGGGCGAATGGCCGAACCGCCTGGCATTCTCAAAGGCGATATCGGCGGAGACGGCAATTTCACCTGCAAATGCATGTTCGCCTTCCCTTTTTAAATCTGTCGGGAAAGAGAGAACATCTGTGGGTTTGTCCTTTCTCCGGAATTGACGATTGAGCGCACGCATTTCCGCGTTACCCGTGAGCAACACGTTCACTTTTCCAAGCAAGCGGGTGGCCTTGCGCGCGCGCAGAATAAATCTTTCGAGCGACGCGACGCTCAAGCCCAAGTTTTTATTTTTCACAATGATCAAGGCCGAAATCTTTTCATTCTTGCCCTAAAACAAACAGGAGGGCTGAAACCACAGCCCTCCCGCGAAAACCAGGAACCCCTACTGCTTCGTTTCGGTGGACGTACCGTGCTCGTCCGGGGGATTCGTTCCCTTCTCGAGAACGCTGGGATCGACAGACTTCGGCTCCCCAAGCAGCAGCATCTGTTGTTCGGCCGCCCGCGTCTTGTGCTCGTCATAAGCGCGAACAATGCGCTGCACCAGATGATGCCGTACCACATCGCCTTCGTCGAAATGAACGAACGCCAATCCGTCGACATTCCTCAGAACGTCGATTGCTTCCAACAGCCCGCTGCGACGAGCGTTAGGCAGGTCGATCTGCGTAATGTCGCCGGTAATGACGGCTTTCGAATTGAACCCCAGCCGTGTCACGAACATTTTCATTTGCTCGGAAGTTGTGTTCTGCGCCTCATCGAGGATGACGAACGAATCATTCAGCGTGCGACCGCGCATAAACGCGATTGGAGCAATCTCAATGACGTTCTTTTCCAGATAGCGATCCACTTTCTCTGGATCGAGCATGTCGTACAGCGCGTCGTACAAAGGACGGAGATAGGGATCGATTTTGTCCTGTAACGTACCTGGTAAGAATCCTAGCCGCTCTCCAGCTTCTACCGCGGGACGCGCCAGGATAATGCGATTCACACGCTTCGCGAGCAATGCAGAGATCGCCATCGCCACCGCGAGATAGGTCTTCCCTGTCCCTGCCGGACCGATGCCAAACACCATGTCGTGCTTCTCAATGGCTTCCAGATAACGACGCTGGTTGCTGCTCTTCGGTTGGACCGTACGGCGCCCGAGCGAACGCTGCTTCCCGGCATCAGCCAGGCCGCGCAGCGTCGAATTCGGATCTGACGTCAGGACGCGCAGCATGCTGTTCAGGTCTCCATTGTTGAACGTGTGGCCTGATCGCTGCAGAGCCTCGTAATCGGTAAACACCTGCTCTGCGCGAGCCACGTCCCGCGCTGCGCCTTCGATCTCTATGGAGTTCGATCGAAGATTGATGGTGACGTTCAGGCCGTCTTCCAGGAGGCGTACGTTCTCATCCCGGGGGCCGAACAGGGTCTCGATATTGGGGCTAACCCCGATGCTTTTCTTCATGCTTGTGCTTTACGCTGGCGCGACTCCGCGGGCTGGAACGCGAGATTCGAGTTGAACTCGGAATCCGGCGAATGCGGTACACACCAATAGCTGCTTTTCGACAAAGCAGGATTTTGCTTGGAGACGGGATCACTCGAACTGCGCGTGCCCACAGGGCAGGTCACTACCATTAAATGAAAGCGTACCCCGGAAATCAGAGGGCAGTCAATGGGATCACACCCTAGGTGGGATCACACCCTAGGCCGTAGCCGGAGTACCCGCTGCCGCAGACGCGGGAACGGCTCTTGTCCGGGCCCAGTCGCGCAGAGCCGTAATCTCTTCGGCGCGCGTGGTCGACAGCGGTACTGTCTGGGCAAGTGCGCTAACCAATGCCTGGGATGTCAGTTCCTTGTTTTCAGAATAGACCGCATACAGTGCCCCCTGCACGGCGGCGTCGATTTCCGCCCCTGAATATCCCCTGGCGGCGGTTGCGATCTGATCCAGATCGAACTCTGCAGGATTTCTCTTCCTCTTCGCTAGCTGTATTGCGAGGATTTGCCGTCGCTCCGCCTGGTTGGGCAGATCCACGAAGAACAATTCATCGAAGCGTCCCTTGCGGATCAGCTCCGGCGGCAACACCGTCACGTTGTTGCAGGTCGCGGCAACGAAGACAGGCGCCTTGCGGTCCTGCATCCATGAGAGGAACGAAGCGAGCAGGCGGGACGAGACGCCTGCATCGGCCGACGCGGAATCCGGGCCGCTTCCGGCAAACACTTTCTCCAGTTCATCGATCCACAACACGCAGGGTGCGAGTCCCTCGGCAACCTGGAAGACCTTGCGAATCCGTTTTTCAGTTTCGCCAATGAATTTGTCGTACACCGCCGATGTGTCGAACTTCACCAGAGGCAATTGCCATTCTCCGGCGACCGCCCGCGCACACAACGATTTTCCGCAGCCCTGCACGCCGAGAATGATGACGCCGTGCGGAGGCTCCAGGCCAAATTCGCGGGCGGAATCTGCCCACGCGCCTCGTCGCTGTGCCAGCCAATGCTTCAGGTTCTCCAGCCCTCCGACTGTTTTCATGTTGTCGGAAGACTCGACAAACTCAACCATCTGCGACCGCTTCAGTAAGGCTTTCTTGGCCTCGAGGACGTCAGTGATCAATTCCGACGCGAGAGCATAACGAGTCACCAAAGCCTGTGAGATCGCGCGATCCGCCTCTTCCTCGGTTAGGCCGCGCAGATTCTCGGCGACATCATCCAAACCCTTGCTATCGAGCTTGCGCTGCAGCGTATGGGTTTTGGAAACCCGGACCAAGGTCTCGTCGATGATCTGGCGCAGACGTGGTCGGTCGGGCAGCGGAAGTTCGAAAAATTCCACGAGACTGCCGAGTTCAGGCGGAATCTCAATTTTAGGCGCGGTCAGGATGACTGTTTTCCTGTTCGTCGCGAACCGTTGACCCACGTCGCGCAGGCGCCGTATCACGACGGGATCGTCCATGTGCCGATGCAAGTCTTTGAGGATGAATGCTGCTTCGATCGTGATGCCTTCGAGATTCGCGAGCATGGCCGCGGGTTCGCGGCTGTTGTACAAGGCTTTAGCGTTCTCCACGGAATCCTGAACACCGTGGGGGGCGAAGTCGTAGTTGCCGCCTGTGACCACTTCACCTATGCTGCTGCCGCAACGCATCAGGCCAGTCGCTACACTCCATTCGAACGCGGCCAGATTGAGTGCGCTGCAAGCAGCCCGTACCATGCGCACTGCGCGCACTTCCTCGACCGTCTCGATCACGACGATCGGCGTCGACGAATCGATCAGCACCTTAAGGCGTTGCAGCGCGTCTTTTTTCTGAAATTCCGCCATCTCATTGACCGCCCGCGACTTGCTCCCCTATAATAAGTAATTCGGACCCACCCCGAATATCTCTCTGAATACACGAAGGTAACGAACCACACATGGCAAATCATCTTTCGGCGCTGAAGCGCGCCCGCCAGACCGAACGCCGTACGACCCGCAATCGCGCCAACACTTCTTCTCTGCGCACGCAGCTCCGTGAACTGCGCGAGATCATCGCCAAGGGCGACAAAGCCGTTGCCGAGCAGACGTACCGTAAGACTGTCTCGGCCCTCGATAAGGCGATCCAGAAGGGTTCGCTGCACGAAAACACGGCCTCGCGCTACAAATCCCGTCTTGGGGCGCGGGTCACAGCAATGAAATAGCTCTTCGGATTCGTCCGATACAGCGGGCCGCACAGGGTAGACTCATACGTCTACCCTTTTGCTTTTGTGCCGTCCTGCGATTCGTCTTTTACGGCACCTTTTCCAAAACAAACTTGCAATCGCGAATAGAATCATCCGGGAGGATTGGGACATGGGAAAAGATCCAAAGCCGAGCATCTCGCGACGGGATTTCATGGTGCGAACCGCAATAGGTGGTGCAGGCCTGGTAGTTGCAAGCGACGTTCTAAGCGGTAGTCTCCCTGCATCGCCGAAAGCCGCCAACGCCACGATGATCGGTGTTCCCTTTGAATCGCACGAACGGGTTCGGCTGGGAATTATCGGAGTCGGCGGACGCGGCACAAGTCTGTTGCGCGACCTGTTGTCGGTCGATGGGGTCGATGTCAAGGCTATCTGTGACTTGGTTCCGGAGAAGGTCGAACACGCGCAGAAGATGGTCACCGACGCGGGTCAGCAGAAGCCCTCCGCTTTCACCAAGGGCGATACGGATTTCAAGAACCTGAATCAACTGGATCTCGACATCGTGTATATCGCGACTCCGTGGAACTGGCATGTGCCGATGGCGGTAGACGCAATGAAGAACTCCAAGCATGCCGCAGTCGAAGTTCCCACCGCAACCACGCTGCAGGAATGCTGGGACTTGGTCAATACATCCGAGGCTACGCGCAAGCACTGCGTCATCCTGGAAAACTGCTGCTATGGCGCTTCGGAAATGACCGTTCTGCAGATGGTGCGCGACGGCTTCTTCGGTGATATCACGCACGGCGAAGGGGCATACTTACACGACTTGCGCGGTATTCTGACTGCCAACGAAGGCGAGGGACTATGGCGACGATTCCCTCACATGAAGCGTAACGGCAATCTGTATCCCACCCATGGGCTCGGACCTGTCGCGCACTATTTGGATATCCATCGCGGCGACCGTTTCGACTACATGGTTTCGGTGAGTTCTGCTGAAGCATCGTTGAGCGCTTACGTGAAATCCAAATTTCCCGACGGCGATCCCAAGCGTGCCGAGAAATACGTCTGTGGCGACATGAATACCAGCATCATCAAAACGGTCAACGGCCGGTCGATTCTGCTGCAGCACGACGTTGTCAACCCGAGACCCTACAGCCGCCTCAACCTGATCCAGGGGACAAAGGGCATCTTCGAAGACTATCCTCCCCGGGTTTTCATCGATGGCCAGAAGGACGAAGAATGGCAGAAGCTTGACGACTTCAAAGAGAAGTACGAGCATGCGCTCTGGAAGAACAATGGGGAAATGGCCCGCAAGACGGGTGGTCATGGCGGAATGGACTACATTATGAATTTCCGCCTGATGGATTGCCTGAAGCGCGGTCTGCCTCCGGATAACGATGTTTACGATGCGGCGGCATGGAGCGCTCCCACTCCCTTGAGCGAGGCGTCGGTCGCGGCAAAAGGGGCGCCGCAGAAATTCCCGGATTTCACGCAAGGTCACTGGGACAACCGCTCGCGCACGCCGTTTGCGTCATAACGAAGTCTGATCGAAATCAGGCTGCATGTCTGTAACGGGAAGGAGCATCTATGGGGACTGCTCAGCTTGAACGTCAGCAGGAAGCGGTAATCGCCGAAAACGTCGCGAAGCCGGCAGGAATAGCTCGCCTCGTGTCCTTAGACGCGTTCCGGGGAACGGTAATGGCGCTGATGCTCGATGAATATCTGCGGCTTCCGGAAGCGGCACGCTCGTTTCCCAACAGCGCCGTGTGGAGTTTCATCGCGTTCAACACGGAGCACGTACCCTGGCAAGGGTGCTCACTGCACGATCTGATCCAACCTGCGTTCTCGTTCTTGGTGGGCGCGGCAATGCCCTTCTCGATCGCCAGCCGGACAGCCAAAGGACAAACCTTTTGGCAGCTGTTTCGCCATGCGGTGTGGCGCGCGATATTGCTGATGGCGTTGGGAATCTTTCTACGGTCAATCAATCATCAACAGACTTATTTCACTTTCGAAGACACCCTCACGCAGATCGGCATGGGCTACGTCTTTCTGTTCATGCTGGCATTCACGCGAGTCCGGACACAAGTGATTGTCACGCTGCTGATCCTGATCGCATTTTGGGGCGCATTTGCGCTTTACCCAGCGCCCGGGCCGAATTTCGACTATGCGCGCGTTGGTGTGCCCTTGAACTGGGAGCACAACTACAGCGGCTTCCTCTCGCACTGGAACAAGAATTCCAACCTCTCGTGGGCATTTGACGTCTGGTTCCTTAACCTCTTTCCGCGGGAGCAGCCTTTCGTCTTCAACGAAGGAGGATGGTCGACCCTTAGTTTCATTCCTACGCTTGCAACCATGCTCATCGGACTCCTGACCGGTGAGTGGCTCAAGGGTGACAAATCAAAGCAGCAGAAACTCCGGGGGTTGATGGTCGCGGGTGTCGGATTGGTCCTTATTGGATTAGTGTGCCAGTGGGCTAGCATTTGCCCGATCGTCAAGCGCGTATGGACATCTTCGTACACCTTGTACAGCGGAGGCCTGGTCATCCTGATGCTCGCGGGCTTTTACGCCGTTATCGATTGGAAGGGGTACCGGCGCTGGGCATTTCCTCTAATTGTCATCGGCATGAACTCGATCGCGATCTATGTCATGAGTTGGACGATGGCACATTTCTTTTACGATGCTCTGGGGATCCACGTCGGACGACTACTCAACGCATTCGGCCCTACATTTCATCCGGTCGTGCAGGGGTTCGGCGTCGTCGTGATCCTTTGGACGATCCTTTTCTGGATGTATCGTCGAAAGATCTTCCTGAAGATTTAACAGATTTCCAAGATCAACAGTTCTTCTCCGAATGCCATCCAAGCTGTTTTGGTAACATCTTGCCGGACTTGTTTGGGAGGACCGCTTGCCTGAAAGAAAGATTTCGGATGAATCCGTAGTCGGATTGCAAGGAAATTCCCGCCTTCGAGTCCTGGGCATCGTGCTGGCGGGCGGAAAAGGAACGCGGCTTTATCCCCTGACCCGCGAACGGGCCAAACCCGCAGTTCCGTTTGGCGGCAAGTACCGGATCATCGACTTTGTACTTAGCAATTTCGTGAACTCCGGGATCTATTCCGTCTACGTCCTCACCCAATTCCGTAGCCAGTCACTGCTCCAGCACCTCAGTGAGGGATGGCAATTCGGCGGGATGTTGAAGAGTAATTTCATCACGAACGTCCCGGCGCAAATGCGTTCTGAAACCGAGTCGTGGTATCAGGGCACGGCAGACGCCATTTATCAGAACATCAATCTGGTCGAGCAGTCCGATCCGCACTTTGTGGCGATATTTGGTGGTGATCACATTTACCGCATGAACATCGGCAGCATGATCGACTACCACGTGTCGAAGAAAGCTGAGGTGACGGTCGCAGCGATTCCGGTCCACCGAAACCAGGCCATCGAATTTGGCGTGATCGAAGCCGCTGGCGATGGTCGCATCATGGCTTTCCACGAGAAGAAAGCTAACGCCCCGACAATGCCGGGTGATGCCAACCGTGTTTACGCCTCAATGGGTAACTACATTTTTTCCACCCAGACATTGCTCGACCTTCTGACAAAGGATGCGAAAGATCCCAACAGCCGACATGATTTCGGTATGGACATTCTGCCGAAACTTGCAGGCAAAGCCCCGATGTATGCCTACAACTTCGAAATGAATCGCATTCCCGGAGACGCGGGCGATTCCGTTCCCTATTGGCGCGACGTGGGAACAATCGACGCCTACTACGAAGCCAACATGGACTTGAATCATGTCAAGCCTGACCTGAATCTCTACAACCGCGAGTGGCCTGTGAGAAGCACCAGCTATTCCGATCCGCCAGCGAAGTTCGTCTTCGACGAGGAAAATCGGCGCGGCGTGGCCGTAGACAGCATCGTTTCCGGCGGCTGTATCCTCTCCGGAGGACTGGTGCGCGGGTCGGTGTTAGGACGCGGTGTGCGCGTGAATACAGGGGCTCAGGTCGATGGCTGCGTCATCATGGACAATTGCGACATTGGACGTAGAGCTAAGCTGAAGCGCGCAATCCTCGACAAGAACGTGCGGATTCCAGCCGACACCGATGTCGGCTATGATCTCGAAGCCGACCGCGCGCGCGGATGGCATGTAACGGAATCGGGCATCGTAGTGATCGGGCGCGAGTACAGTCCGGTACCGATGGCGGTGATGTCGGCTTAGCAGTCGATTCGACCAGCGGATCTCAGATACTCCTCGATTCTCGTAGATTATGAAACCAGTCGTGCGTCTCGTCGTGATCGCACTTGGATGCGCAATAGTGTTTGCGTATCCGGCACTGTCCCAGTCTGCACCGCCGCCTTCAAAGACGGAGCGGTCGTCTCCACCTACACGCGACCCGCACACTGCGGGGTACGTGGCGGCGAAGGAACTGCCGGACGGCGAGGTTCCCCCTTCCGGCGTCGATGGGAACTTCATCATCGGTGCAACACATCCAGCGTCGACTGAATTGTCCGACCAGAACGCCGCTCTTCAGGGTACGGTCATCGAGTTCACGATGAACTCCTCCGACAGCAAGATCTATCCTGGAATTGCGCGCGATGCGAACACATTCGGAACACCCGATCCCAGCGATCCTGCAAAGCTCGTTGTTACCACGAGTCATCCCGCTCCGTACACGCGAAAGGTGGCCGTCTATGTTCCGAAGCAATACGTTCCGGGCACGGCGGCGCCATTTATTGTGGGAGCCGACGGACCAGATCGACTTCTCTTCGCTGCTCTCGACGCATTGATCAGCCAACGCAAGATTCCTGTGATGATCGGCATCTCGATCGGCAACGGCGGAGGGGACGCTCAAGGCAGCGAGCGAGGAGTCGAGTACGACACAATGTCTGGGCGTTACGCGGAGTTTGTTGAGAGTGAAGTGTTGCCTCTGGTCGAGAACAAAGCGCATGTAAAACTTACCAAAGATCCGGATGGCAGGGCCGCCATGGGCTACAGTTCCGGTGGGGCTTGCGCACTGATCATGGCCTGGTATCACCCGGAGTGGTACCACCGTGTGCTCGCGTATTCCGGGACATTCATCAATCAGCAGTGGCCATCATCGCCACAAACACCGCACGGCGCCTGGGAGTTCCACGAACATCTCATCCCAGGCAATCCGGCTAAACCGATTCGAATCTGGATGGAAGTGGGCGACCGCGATCTCTTCAACCCCAACGTGATGCGGGACAACATGCACGACTGGGTGCTGGCCAACGAGAACATGGCTAAAGTGCTTGCGGCAAAGGGCTATCACTATCAGTTTGTTTTCGCGCGAAATGCTGTACACGTGGATCGGGCGGTGGTGCGGCAGACTCTTCCGGAAGCGCTCGAATATCTGTGGAGTGGTTATTCTTCCCCAACCGCGAAATGAACACATTTGAAAATCGCGTGCCCTTAGAGGCGAATTCCGAATTGTTCCTCCAGCGTTGTCATCCACTCTGCTTGTGAGGCGAGGGCCCTTTCTTCTCGCTCTCCTTTGTTGGTAATGATCAGCTTCATTTCTGACAATGTAATGCGACCGTTAGGAGTTGCACGACTGCATATACGCTTCTGGGTGAATGAAGACTCCGGAGAAGTCTGATGATAGCGGCACATGCCGGCAAAGTCTTCAAGAAGATGCGGCTGAAGAGAAAACGAGTATTGCGCCTTCCAACCATCGGATTCGGACTTCTGCACATGCCAGCGGTCTCCTTCTCGAATGAGGCGAAAAACACCAGCCGGATCCAACTGTTCTTTATCTGCGCTCAGCCGAAGCGGCTCGAGAAAGGATTCGCCGAAGCCGACATCAGCCAGCCAAGGCTGTTCAAGATCGACGCGCAGAGTCAGATGATCGAACTCCGGACTTTCTGACCCGTCTGCTCTCGCAACTCGCGCCGAGAGCAGAGTCACTTGAAATCCCATGGCCCGGAGCAACGCCGCGAACGCGCCGTTCAATTCGTAGCAGAATCCACCGCGTCGCCGCTCGATGACTTTCTTCAGGATCGCATCTTCGTCGATTTCAATCTTCCGCCCGAGAGAAATATCGAGATTCTCGAAGGGGACCGACATCATGTGTAAACGGTGAAGAGTGCGCAACGTCTCCGCTGTCGGTTCCGCTGGGCCAGTGTAGCCGATGCGAGCCAGATAGGAGGAAACGTCGCGCATGACCAAATCCGCTGAATCGCCTTAGTCTGGCAGAGTCGCCGCAGTGTCCAGATTGAATTCCGTCGCGATACCCGCCGCCTTGTTCCGGCCGATTGGTTGTCCGCCGCCGATCCATACCTGCACTTTTCCCGGCACGACCAGGCGTTTACCGGCTTCATCCACGGTGCTCAGATCACGGTCGACCAATGTGAACTGGACAGTCTGCTTCTGCCCGGCCTCCAGATGGATCCGCTTGAATCCCTTCAACACTCGCAAAGGTGCGCCAGGAACGCCAAGATGAGTCAGATAGACCTGCACAACTTCATCACCAGCTTTGGAGCCGGAATTCTTTACGTCTACGGACAACGTAACCGAATTCGATCCGCCCTTTTCTGCATGAGCATTTGCGTATTCGAACTTCGTGAAGCTCAGACCGTATCCAAACGGGTAGAGAGGCTGGCCATCGAAATAACGGTAGGTCCGCTTGCTCATCGAATAGTCATCGAAAGCAGGTAATTGTTCGACAGATTTGTAGAAAGTGACTGGAAGTCGGCCTCCAGGATTGAAGTCGCCAGCCAAGAGTCCAGCCACGGCCGTTCCACCTTCTTCGCCCGGATACCAGGCCTCAACGATGGCCGGGACGTGCTCTTCTGCCCAATTCACGGCCAATGCGCTCCCATTCATCAGAACAAGAACGAGCGGCTTACCTGTCGCCTGGATTTTCTCCAGCAGTTGTTCCTGTGGTGCGGGTAAGTCGATCTTCGTCCGATCGCCGCCTGAAAAGCCCTCTGCTTGGACCTTCATTTCCTCGCCTTCGATACGGGGAGACAGCCCACCTACCATCACAACCAGATCGGCTTTCTTGGCAGCATCCACCGCGTCCTGCCCATTCTGGCTGGGAGCGCTCCACACGAATCTCGCATCGCCAATTTTGCTGCGCTGATAAAACTCGATCTTCACTGGATATTTGTGATTGCTTTCCAAAGGAACTTTGGCTGTGATTGTTGTCGCAGGCTCGTGGTCCGTCCAGTCCTCGGCAATGAGTTTCCCATCCACCCAGACGCGATAACCATCTTGCCCCGTGAAGCCGATCGTGTGTTCACCGGATTCCGCTGGGACGAGAAATCCGGTCCAGCGGGCGGAATAAGGCCCCGGAAATTCAGTATGGCTGGTTACATCCGCAACCCGGTCTACTTTGTCGTCGACGCGCTTCGCCGCGGGTGCTCCGTTTAACGTTTCGTTCGAAAAGTACTCGGCCGACAGTCCATGCTTCTTGCAGGATTCATCCGGACAGAGAGCGTTCGAAGGAACTGGCGCCATCGCGGGACCGACCAATCCTGATCCCTCCACGTAAGTGACCTTCGCCTTCGCAAACCGCTTGCGGATGCCGTCGAGGATGCTCACCGGATGCGAAGGCGTGCCGTTGTAGTTGCCGACCAGCGCATCGAGATTCGTTGCGTTTGGCCCAACAACGGCAATCGTCTTGGGCTCCTGCTTCAGCGGGAGGAGACCGTTCTCGTTTTTGAGCAACACCATCGACTCCTGGGCCATACGAAGCGCGAGCTGTCGATGCGCGGCAGTGTCATTGTCAGTCTTCGAAATCTTCGAATATGGAACGCTGGTCGGAGGATCGAACATGCCAAGCCGGAATCGTGCGCTAAACAATCGACGCAACGCCTGATCGACTACCGATTCCGGAAGCAGGCCTTTGCGCACCGCAGCTACAATGCCCTCGAATTCGGTGCTCATGTTGTTGCGATAATCTCCGCAAATCACATCCATGCCGGCCGTAAAGGCAGCGGTCACGCCCTCTTCCGCATTGGGCTTATAGCGATGTCCTTTGAAGATATCGGCCGCCGCTCCGCAATCCGATACTACGTATCCCTTAAAGCCCCAGTCCTTACGAAGATGCTGATCGAGCAACATGCTGCTCGCACAAGCGGGAGCTCCATCCACCGCGTTGTACGCACACATGACTGACTCAGCTTTGCCTTCGGTAACCGTGGCGCGGAATGCCGGGAGGTACGTGTCCTGCAGATCATGCGGCGAAACTTCAATGTTGACGAAATGGCGCGTGGACTCCGGCCCACTATGCACCGCGAAATGCTTCGGCGTCGCCACCACTTTGATGTACTTCGGATCATTTCCTTGCAGGCCTGTTACGAACGCGATCCCGATCTTCGAGGTCAGGTAAGGATCCTCACCATATGTTTCCTGCCCTCTGCCCCAGCGCGGATCGCGAAAGATGTTGATGTTTGGAGACCACGCAGTCAGCCCGCGATACCACTCAGCAGTGCCGTCCGCATGCAACGTCGCATAATACTTGGCGCGGAATTCAGTGCTGATCACGTCGGCCACTTCATGCATTAGCGAATCGTCAAAGGTGGCGGCCATTCCGATCGCCTGGGGAAATACGGTGGCGTATCCAGCGCGCGCAACTCCATGCAGTCCCTCGTTCCACCAGTTGTAAGCCGGTACGCCAAGCCGTGGAACCGCCGCAGACGTGTGCCCGAGTTGCGAAGCCTTCTCTTCTAGTGTCATGCGGGAAATCAAGTCGTCGATTCGACGCTCAACAGGCAACGAAGGGTCTTTATAAGGATCGGCGCTGGCGGAGGGCTGAGCCTGCCCGAACGCCAAAGAACACAGGCAAATCAAAATGACAACAACGAGGGCGCAAGTTTTCATGAGGTCACCTGTATGGAAAGAGAAACGGTAGGAAGCAATCCTCGACGACTAAGTGATTGAGAAGATGAATGGCTGACACAATGCAGAACGAGAGATTGCCTCACGCGCAACAATATAGCAGTTCATCCAAGCAGCAGTACAAGCTGGAACAGCAGAATCAGCGCGATGAACTCCACTGAGACTTGATCTGAGGCGGATGCAAGAGCGTTTGCATCACTACGCAGTACTGCTCAGTCTTTTCCTGCAAAGCGCGGAGTTGCTCCGGTGTAGCCTCTGGCGCATCCACGTCGAACTGGAGGCGAATCGCCTGAAAGCCTACCGGCACCTCCTTTGAAAGACCCAACGTTCCCTGCAGATCCAAATCACCATTCACAGTGACTTCGATATGACGCGTGGGAACGCCCATGGCCTTCGCTACCAACTGGCAAGTCAGTTGAGCACACGCTGCTAGCGCCCCAATCAAGAGATCGCCGGAGCATGCGGCGGTACCCGTGCCACCGACTCCCTTGTGTGCCTCCGCCTGATAGATTGCCCGTCCGATATCGATCGAGCACGACAACGGAGTAGCCGTCTCGCTCCCCTTGGCAGTCAGCGTAATTCGGGAACTGGATGGTTCGCGCCGGTACTGTTCTTTTAACGGCTTTTGCAGCGATCTGATATCCACGTTTCCTCCAACTTATGAATGACAGTGCGTTTGGCCTTCGCCTAGATGCCGAATCTTTCTCGATACGCGCTCGGAGAAACCCCTGTGTGCCTTTGGAAAAGAGCTCGGAAAAATGCGACGTCCTGGTATCCGACAGCGTCACTGATCTCCTGCATCGTTCGATGATTGCTTTCCAGCAGCCGCTTCGCCGCGGCGATCCGCAACTTCTGCAGATATGCTAATGGGCTGTCGCCTGTTGCCTGTTTGAAGCGCCGGACGAAGTTTCGCAAGCTCATTCCAGCACGCCGCGCAGGAGCTTCAAGCGGGAAAGGCCGATGAAAATTCTCATGGAGCCAATCCTGCGCCGCCGAGATCGCTTCGTCGTTGTGCTCGGTTTTCAACGGAACGACAGCAAATCCGGCTTGCCAGGCCCGCGGCGTCTCTATGAGCAGAGCCTTCGAGCTTTCCAGCGCGACCTCATGTCCGCAGAACTTCTCCACGAGATATAGGCTCAAATCGAGCGCGGCGTGCACTCCGCCACCACAATAGAAATTGTGATCTTCCGTGACCATCAACTCCGGCATCCACTTTACTTTCGGATACTTCTGCCGAAATCGCTCAGCCAGCGCCCAATGGGTGGTGGCGCGTTTGCCGTCTAGCATGCCCGCCGCAGCCACCAGGCCCACGCCCGAACAGACGCTGGCAATCGCGGTGCCGCGCTCGTGCCATCGCTTCAACCACGGCACAACCGGCGCGTTCCGCTCGACTACATCGTCAATACTCAATCCCGTAGTTGGAATAAAGATCAGGTCAGTTTTCCGGATATTGTTTATCGATGTCGTGGGCTGAATGGAAATCGGCCCATCACATTGAACCGCCCGGCCGTCCACAGAAGCTGTATTTACCTCAAAGTGGCGCTTCTCCGGTATTCCCGTGAGATGGTTCCACAGAAAACCTGCATGGCGGAAAACTTCCATCGGTCCGACTGCAGTTGAAGAAAAGGTCTGATCAAGAATCAGCACCGTCACGTCAATCATGAATTTCACTCTCAGGACCGCCAACATCAGTGGCGTAATCGCCTACCTACAATGGCATATCTGCCATCTTGTGGCAAGCCCATTTTGTAAGTACCTTCAGGCAATCGAATACGTTTCAGTCGAAATCAAAAATGAAAATGAGGAACACCGGCATGGTAACGGCGCAAAAGATTCCAACCATCGTCAACGGAGTGAATGTTGACAATCTTTTTACAACCCTCGATGCAATCAAGGCGGCACCATCCATCGCAAAATTTAGCTTTCGTATCGAGAACCGGTGGGAAGGCGGCAGCCACAACCGATCAACCGTAAACGAATTTCACGGTGCGGGGCAGGATCTCTCGCGACAGACATCATTTGTTCTCCACGCTGATGAGCCGTCGGTTTTACTCGGTCAGGACGAGGCCGCAAATCCGGTTGAGTACTTGCTCCACTCGCTGGCGGCTTGCCTCACGACGTCCATGGTCTATCACGCAGCGGCTCGAGGCATTCGGATCGAAGAAGTTGAGTCCACGTTCGAAGGCAATATCGACCTGCATGGATTTCTCGATCTCGATCCCACGATCCGCAAGGGATACCAGGGCATTCGCGTCAATTTCAAGCTGAAGGCCGATGCTCCCGACGAGAAGTTGAAGGAGATTGTGGAACTAGGCACGGGTCACTCGCCGGTTTTCGACTCTCTGACCAAGGGCGTTCCCGTGACCGTCAAGGCCGAACGACTGTAAAAACTTTCCCCCCACCAACTATCCCTGGGATCACAACGTGAAGTGAAAAGTCTATCGAAGGAGACACCTATGACGAAGGCAATACGAACCAGCGCGGTCAGTCTGATCAATCTGGCGCTGTTGTGGTGCACGGTAACAGTCATGCCCGTTTTCGCTCAAGAGGCACCCCATGCACATCAAACCGCACCCGCACAGCTCGTCCGAGACGTGCGCAAGGCGACAAGCAAATTCCTCGACGTTAACAACGCTGGCCCGGCAGGCTACGGACCGGCATTCGGATGCGTTACTGGCCCGGACCACGGAGCCATGGGCATTCATTACGTGAACGGCGCGCTGGTGATGGATGGCAAGATCGATAAGGAAAGTCCTGAGGCGCTGATTTACGAACCGGTGGGCAACGCACGCCGCCTGGTTGGCGTTGAATACATCGTAGACGCCGCCACTTGGCTCGCAGCGAACAACAACGTGCCACCTTCGCTCGATGGTCAGGACTTCCAGTTCGTCGGCGCCCCGAACCGATTCAACCTCGATCCTTTCTTCGAATTACACGTGTGGGCATGGCGCGACAATCCGCAGGGTGCATTTGTAGATTGGAACAATGCCGTGACCTGTGAATTGCTTCATGTTCCGGAGTAGTGAGGCAATCGGAGATATGCCCACACCCGTCCATCTGGCGATGGACGGGATTCTTTCAATCAGGAATAGAGCGAGCAGGACAATTAGACCGGCAGTTGTTCCTGCATCCATCCCGCGGTTTCCAACTTGGGCTCGCTGGTAAGGTCGATAACCAACCGTTCAAGTACCATCCGTTTGCTCACTGGATTGGAGCGCAGAGCCAGATCGGCTTTCGCGACAAGCCGTATTGCGCGCGTCAGTTCACGACGATTCTTGTATCGGCGGGCCTGCCTGATGATGTCGTCGGCGGCAAACGGAGGCACGCGGAATCCCTGCCACAGCGCCGCCCACAGCATCCGTTGGTCCCGCACATTGCGCTCAAGAATGACGAGCATCTGACGGAAGGTCTTGGCGAGCATGTAAATGTGCCCGATAGCAGCCTCTTCGCCCTCGCCTGAGGCGAGAATGGCGTCGAGTATCTCGAGAGCCCTGACCCGCTCCCTGCTCGAGATCGCATCCGTCAATTCGTACAAAGACCGTTGTTTCGCGGCGAGAACCATAGTTTCAACATCGCCCAGCGTGATGCGCTTCTTCTCGCCGACGTAGAGAATCAGCTTCTCCAGTTCATTGGAGATCATCATCATGTCGCCGCCGAGCGCGTCCACCAACTCGCGGGCACCGTCTGCCTCGACCTTCACGCCGCGGCCGGTGCAATAATCCGTAATCCAGCGGACGGCCTCTCCCTCTTCCACGCGCGCGAGTTCCACGATCCCGCAATATTGCCCCATGGTGTCGCGGATGCGCTGATAACGCTCTTTGTCCTGCATATCCATTTTGCGGACGTCCGCTGGAATGCTGATGTGGTCCGCGACGAAAACGAGCAGGGCGTCAGGATTTGGATTTTTGCAATACTCTTCGATCGCGGCCAGTTTCTCTTCATTCGAACCGCGGCCGAACAGGTTCTTCACTCCACGCACAAAGAACACCTGGAAAGGAGCCATGAGCGAGGGCGTGCGTGCGCGGTCAAGAACTTCGGCCAGATCGTTTTCGGCCAAATCAAATTCGAAAAAGCTGAAGTCGCGCAAATCGGGTGGCACCAGATCCTCGAGGATGGCGTCGCGGAATCGCTTGCGGAAGAAGGCCTCGTCGCCTACGAATACATATGCGGCGCGCATCTTGCGCGATTCCAGTTCAGCGACAAAGCGATCGGCTTGAGCAAAGGCGCGCATTCGAAAAACATCTCAGCACAGAAGGAACAGCGGGTATCTGGACTTTCTCAACGTCAGTCAATCTGACTCTAGCATCGAGCCAACGATTCGCATAGTATCCGGCTCGCATCGATGAATCGAAACTGCGCCGGAAGACAGCCGGTTCCATTGTCGGCACCGGAACCTATAGCAACTTGTTCAGGAACTGCACTACTTCCGGCGAGTTCCAGTCAATCGGACCGACGATCTTCCGGCGTAGAACGCCCTGTCGGTCAATGATGTAGCTCTCCGGCCAGCCCGAGGTTCCGTACATCCCTGCAACCGTCTGTTTCGGGTCGCGCACAGTAACGAAGTTGACATTCTGTTGCTTGATGAACCGATGATACGCGTCCTCGTCGACGTCGATGCTAACTCCCAGAACAACTACTCCCCGCGAGCGCAGACGATTCTGCATATCGATCAACGATGGCAGTTCCTCGACGCACGGAGGACACCAAGTCGCCCAAAAGTTCACGATTACAACCTGTCCGTGGAACTGGTTCAGGCTTACCTGGTGATCAGAATCCTTTACCGAGAAATCCTTAGCGGGGTTGCCAAGGTGCGGGGGCCTTGAGCCCGTGTAACAACCGGCCGCAAGTAGCAGAGTTAGTAGCGCAATAAGAAACGAGAGTGGCCTCACGTCAAAACCCCTCCAGAATGTTTGAAACCAGAGTGCGGGCAAAATCCTGCGATAGCCGCCGAAATGCCGGCGAGTCTTCCTCAAAGAAGCTGGCAAGATCTTGCGAGACCTCGTACTGCTCGCGAAACAGGTATGCCGGATTCTGATAGAGCACCTTGCCACTTCTGTCGGTCAAGCTTACTCGCATGCTGACCACCACCAGCACACTTGCTGCGCGGCCTGTTGCCGTGTCATACGTCAGCGGAGATGCAGCAGTCGACAGCACCGTCCCATTTAGCGTGGCATCGGCATCTGAACCACCCTCATTCGTAATCCTGTAGCGGGTTCGGGTCGTGAATTCGCGAACCACTGAGGAAGTCAACATCTGCTCGATGTGGTAGGTAAGCGTTTCGTTTTTGAAAGCTGGGACTGCAATGGTCCGGACGCTCTCGGGAAGCTGCGCCCCATGACCTGCTGTATGGTACCCACATCCGAAGAAACTAAGCAGAAGCGGCACGATGGCCAACCGGCCGCAACCTTTCATTGAATCTTCCCCGTTGGCCGTGAAGCCATCATACTTTCGGCGCACTCCACAGCCGTCAGAGCGGAGACGCGCAGGTTATCGACAGCGGCCCAGATCCATACTCCGTTCGATTGCACCGCATCAGATTTCACCGCTAACTGGATGTCTCCCTGCCCTGCGGAACTGACATTGCTTGGCCAGTCTTCGCCAGCGTCTGGGATAGTCACGTGATCTCCCGCCATCTTCTGCGCCAGCGAGGCAGGATCAACCGCGGTTTCCATCTCCAGAAAGAGAGCAACCGCGTGACCGTGGAAGATCGGAGCCTGCAGCATCATCGTCGCGGGCTGAGGAATGTCGGGACCCACCACTTTGCGATAGTGCCGCAACACACGCGTCTCAACCGAGTCGAGCGGCGGCTGAGACTTCTGGCCGTACCGGGAAAGTAGATTGAACGCAACCTGCGCATCGAATACGTCCTTCGGCAGCGGCTGGAAGGAGAGCAGATTCACAGTCTGCTGATGCAGCTCGTCCATCCCGCGCTGACCATGCTCGGAAGCTGGTTCAAATATCGTGGCCACCGCACGCCGGATGACACCTGCTGTTTGCGCACGTAGCATCAGCAAAGCCAGAGTGATCGAAACCGGGTGTGCCGTGACGCAGGGCCCGGGTTGCAGTTCCGGAGGCGCGACCTGCCCCCGCTCTCGCTCCACCCAAAGCGAACGAACCGTTGCACCGGGCTGGTCCTCCAGCACGGCCGATAAATCAATGATCGTGCTGCCGGCATCCCGCGCGTCTTTCCAGCTGCGGCGGGTACTCTCCTGGTCCGAAGCGAAAAAAGTAAAGTCCACGTGTTCAAACTGCTCTGCCCGGACGCGCTGGATAAAGCTGATCTCATCTCCCATGGCTTCGAGCTGGCCAAGAGATTCGTCATCATCCAGCAGTCGGATGTCCGCGGCTGGGAAGTTTCGCTCATTCAGAAGTTCGGCGACTTCCTTGCCCTTCAGCGAGGCCGCACCCACAATTGCAGCTCGGTACAGCTTGCCCCTTGTGATGGAAGGAGAGGCGGGGGTCTTCAACGACTCGCTCATGAGGTCTGCGACGCCTCCTTGTACGAAGGTGGAGGCGGACCGGACCGTCGCCGGAAGATCCACTGCAGGCGCCAGAAAACGCCGGACGACATGTAGAGCAGGGCAATCGCGAAGAGCACCTTGCCGGAATAGAAATAGATAAGAGCGAACAGTGCGGCCAGCAGGACGATCACCCGAAACGGATGTCGCGACCGGAAATCAATATCTTTAAAGCTGTAAAAACGCCAGGTGCTGACCATCAGATAACCGACGGTCGTCACCATGGCTGACCACGCAACCGCTGTGTACGGCGAGATCAGAGGATCTCCTTCGGCAAAGTGCACGACCGCGGCGATAACCCCGGCTCCCGCGGGGATAGGCATTCCAACGAAATACTTCTTCCCCGGACGCCCCGGATTCGATGGCTGCGGATTCGACGTGATATTGAATCTGGCCAGACGACTCGCCCCTGCAATCAAGAATAGAAAACTGGCAATCGCACCTAATTGCGCCAGCTTTATGTGCCACTGCCACTGCGTCAGCACAACTGGAGGCATCAGATGAAAGCCCCACGTCCATGCCAGCATGGCAGGCGCAACGCCAAACGTGATTACATCCGCCAGTGAATCCAGCTCACGGCCGAAGTCGCTGGTCGTGCCCGTCATGCGCGCAATGCGCCCATCCAGCCCGTCGAATAACACCGCGAATCCGATCGCTTTCGCCGCATTGTCGAGGTGCGCGAAATCCGTCAGCGTCGCGTGCAGGACTTCCAGGATGGCGTAATAACCCAGCGCCACGTTCGCCGTCGTAAACAGCGATGGCAGGACGTACATGCCTTTGCTGAGCCGGCGGCGCTTGCCAGGAGTCTGCTCCATCAGCGCGCTCCCTCGGCGGAAGCACTCTCCAGCCCCACCAGCGTCCCCTGCGGAGGCAGGTAGGCCAGCACGCTCGCCCCGCCCTTCACTCGATCTCCGACCTTAACGTTAGGGCGAGCCGAGGCCTCCAGGAAGACGTCGCAACGAGAGCCAAATTTGATCAATCCAATGCGCTGTCCCCGCTCCACCCGATCTCCAACCTTTGGGTTAAAAACGATGCGGCGCGCCAGCAGACCCGCAATCTGCTTGAAAACTACCGTCTGCCCCTGGCCTTCTACGGTCACGATATTCTGCTCGTTGAGGTCGGCGCAATCGGGACTGCGCGCATCCAGGAACTTTCCCCGCTGATATCGGATGTCACGAATCACACCGCCGATCGGAACGCGGTTCACATGAACGTTAAATACGCTGAGGAAGATGCTGAGCCTCAGTTGATTCTCGCTCCCAGTCGTGACAGTTGCGACATCGGTGATTTTTCCGTCTGCGGGTGAAACGACGGCGCCCGGCTCGGCTGTAATCGCGCGGTCGGGGTCGCGGAAGAACCAAAGGAAAAAGCTCGCCAGCAACAGGGGAATGATTGCCCACGCCGGATGGGTCAGCCAACCCAGCAAAATGGCGGCGGCGATAAAAGCGAATCCGTAATAGTAGCCATCACGAACCATGGGGAATTAGGTCAATTATAATCTGCGCCGCTGTGCTGCGAGCAGCCCATAAATGCTGTAAGTATAAATAAAAAAAGGCGCTTCATCGCGCCTTGCATCAGGTATAGAAGTCCGGCGGCGGTCAACCGCCGGATGATATGGCCAATATTAGGATTAAGCTACGTTTACGCCGTACTGCTGCCGATACTCGCGCTCAATCGATTCCATCTGGTCCTTGAGGCGCAGTTTCAACTTTTTCAGACGCACTTCTTCCATTTTTTCGTCTTCGCTCAGGTAGCGTTTTTGGGTGAGTGTATCGAGACGTTGCGCATATTGCGTATGCTCCTGAACCAGTCTGCGGAATCCCTCGTGACTGGTCAGGAGTTGGTCTCTCGGAGTCAGCATCCAGGCAGACCTCCAAACCTTCAGATTATGAGGCCACGTTAACACAGCCGTAACATTCGGAGCAATGCCGAAAATTGGTGCTGTTTCAGCCGGATATGGATTCATTCCGCAGCGTTTTGCTATACAAAATGGCATCCTCCGCTGGATTCGAGTAGTAGCCTTTCCGCCTGCCAGTCTCATGAAATCCAAGCTTTGCGTAAAGAGCTCGCGCAGCCGAATTCGACTCCCGAACTTCAAGGAAAACGGAATCACTCGCGCTCTTTTGGGCACGCGAAAGCATTTCCGCCAGCAGGGCGGTGCCCACTCCCTTTCCGCGCGCCCCCATGGAGACGACGACGTTTTCCAGTTCCCATTCGAGCGAAATATGTCGAGCCGCCAGAAACGCAATAGTCGCCCCATCCGGCTCAATGGCGACCAGGATCAGTCTTGGCGCGGAGGGGGAAGCTGCGAACAGATTCTGATAGTGCTGATCCGTCCACTGAGCGGCCGTTAACGACTCGCTACCGACGCGAACAATCTCCGGAAGATCCGCTGCCGTCGCATTGCGAATGAAATAGTCCAATCGATTGAGGACCTGGCTAGAAGCTAGCGGCTAGGAGGTAGTCGCTGGTTTCGAGAAAATCTCCACATCCGATTGCCGAATATAGTTCGCTTCCAATTGCTCCGGCGTAACGGTCTGCCCAGACTTAAGCTTCTCCCATCCTCTCATTGCCATTTCAACGGTTCGTGGGCGCCGCAGATTCCTGCGTATAAAACGCCTGCTGGATTCGGGCACCCTTTCGCTGAGAGCGTCGAAAATCGTAGCATCGGGTGTGGTAATCCAGCTAACTGTTCCGGACTCGAGAAGTTTGGCAAGATTTTCTATCGTGAGCAGGGATTCACCCCGAGCTCGAATCGAGTTCCCGGCATCTGAGCTCAGTTCATATTCACCCACGAACGCTTCCCGTCGGCCTGCGTCAAGTGCAACCGCGTAATGGATACCGGAATTTCCGTTGGGTTGGTTTTCAACGGCAGCGATCATACGGCTGTCCGGAGCCAACACCTCCAAGAGCGACACCGGCACGATGGGCTTTCGCAGGATTTCCGCCAGAGCCTTAATCGCGGCCAACCCTACGCGCAGTCCTGTAAACGAACCAGGTCCAGAAACAACCATGAACGCGTCGATCTGGCTCTTGCGGATGCCATGCTTCTCCAGCAGACCCGAGATCTGGGGAACCAACTGTGCCGAAAATGTTCCACCCGCGAGTCCGACTTCTTCGACGATTTCAATCTTTTGCGTCTGCTCGTGCGCTCGTGCCAGTCCCACAAAGCCATCTTTCCCAGACGTGTCGGTAGCTAGTAGTAGCATTTTGAATTTTGCTTTGCCGGTTGAATCCGCGAACTCGATGAACTGCACTCTAGCCCTGCACGAGTTCCAGTAACACTCCGCCTGTGCTCGACGGGTGCACAAAAACGTACTGATGACCGCCAGCCCCTGTTTTGATCTCTTCGGAAACCAGGCGAACGCCATCTCTCTTCAGCCGCTCGACGGCGGCGCGCAAGTCCGGCACCTTCATACAGACGTGGTGCAATCCCTCTCCGCGTTTGGCAATAAACTTGGCGATTGTTGAATTTTCCGAAGTGGGCTCGAGCAATTCCAGACGGCTCTCGCCGATCGGGACCATCACCAGACGAACCTGCTCCTGTTCCACAGTCTCTTCGGGCGACACGCTCAGTCCGAGCTTCTCGTATATTGCCTTCGCCGCCTCCAGCGACTTCACCGCAATCCCGAGATGATCAATACTGAAATCCAAAGCTGCCTCTGATCTAGATGTTCTTTCCGGCTATTTCCTCAATCACAGAATACGGATCCCGCTTGTGCTCTGCCACTTCCGCAGCCAGCCGCGCGATGCTGTCATCCCCCAAACGAGTACGCGCCTTTTCGAGCATGGCGTCGCGCAGCATCTCCACCAATCGTTCCTGCCAGTTCTCTGTACTTTTTTTCAGCGCGAGATTTTCTTTCTTGAGATACGTCTCGTACTCGATCACCGTCGCGCCTAGTTCTTCGATCCCTTTGCCTTCGCTCGCGACGGTCTTCACGATGGGGGGCGTCCATCCGTCCTTACGAACCGCCAACGATTGTAGCGCGCGAATTTCACGCTCGACGCGCTCGGCCCCTTCGCGATCGCTTTTGTTGATGACGAAAATGTCCGCGATCTCCATAATCCCGGCCTTGATCGTCTGCACATCATCGCCCATGCCAGGAACCAGGATCACGATCGTGATATCCGCCAGCCGCACGATATCGACCTCATCCTGCCCGACTCCGACGGTCTCAATCAGAATTACATCGCGTCCCGACGCATCCAATACCGTAGCCACGTCGGCCGTAGTCCGCGCCAACCCGCCCAGCGATCCGCGCGTTGCCATGCTTCGGATGTAAATGCCAGGGTCGGCGAAGTGATCCTGCATTCGGATGCGGTCTCCAAGGATTGCGCCGCCGGTATAAGGGCTGGTCGGATCGACCGCAATAATCCCGACGGTATGATTTTCGTCGGGTGGCTCATTCAAGCCGCGTTCTTTCCGGCTTGAATGGGGTTTTTTAGTCTTTCGGTAAAGTCGTGCCAGCTGATCAACCAGCGTGCTCTTCCCCGCCCCGGGCGGCCCAGTCATGCCGATTACGCGAGCTTTGCCGGTGTTAGGAAAAAGCGCCTTCAGCAGGTCGGACCAACCCCGCGCATGGTTTTCGACGGTGGAGATGGCGCGAGCAAGCGCGCGCGGATCACCCGCACGGACAGAAGACAGCCATTCCTGATCGAGATTCACACCTGAGTTCAAGCGATCAGTGTAAACCAATGCGGAGGCGCGTCAGTTCGTGCGCGTGAAAGCGGACTGGAGCCACCTAATCCCTCAGCAGCTGCCTTGCAATCACTAATCTCTGAATCTCGCTGGTTCCCTCGCCGATCGTGCACAGCTTTACATCGCGATAAAACTTCTCCGCCGGATAGTCCTTGATGAAGCCATACCCGCCGTGAATCTGCACGCTCTCGTTCGCGCACTTCACAGCAACCTCGCTCGCATAGAGCTTAGCCATCGACGATTCCTGCGTGGTCTTCATTCCCGCGTCTTTCATTGACGCAGCCCGCATCGTCAGCAGCATTGCCGCATCGATCTCAGTAGCCATGTCAGCCAGCTTCCACTGGATCGCCTGAAAATCGCTGATCGCCTTGCCGAATTGTCGACGCTGTTTGGAGTATTTCAGCGCGCAGTCGTAAGCACCCTCGGCCATCCCCAGCGACAAAGCAGCAATCGAGATCCGCCCTCCATCGAGAACGCGCATGGAATCCGGAAATCCCTGCCCTTCTCCGCCGAGCAAGTTCTCTGCCGGAATCACGCAGTCTTCAAAGATCAACTCCGCGGTATCGCTGGCCCGCAGTCCGAGCTTGTTTTCTTTCTTCCCCGGCCGAAATCCTTTCGTGTCCTTATCGATCAGAAATGCCGAGAGTCCGTGCGTGTGCGCTGTCCGGTCGGTCACCGCGAGAGCCACCACCACATCGGCATAGTGGCCGTTGGTGCAAAAAGTCTTGGTGCCGTTGAGCACCCACTGATTTCCTTTGCGCACGGCCGTCATCCGTGCGCTGCCTGCATCCGATCCCGATGAAGGCTCGGTCAGGCCCCAGGCGCCGATGAATTCTCCGGTCGCCAGCTTGCTGATGTACTTCTTCTTCTGAGCTTCGTCCCCTGCCAGAAAAATATGATTCGAGCACAGCGACGTGTGCGCCGCCACGATGATTCCAACCGACCCGTCCACGCGCGAGAGTTCCTCGATCGCAGTTACATACTCGACGTAGCCCATCCCGGCACCGCCGTACTCGGGGGAGAAAATCGTCCCCATAAGCCCGAGCTTGCCTAACTCCTTGATCGTCGCCAGCGGGAACTCGCCCTTTTCGTCCCATTCCATGACGTGCGGCTTAATCTCATTCTCCGCAAATTCGCGCACGCTCTTCTTCAAATGTAACTGCTCGTCGTTCAATTGGAAATCCACGCTTCCTCCGAATACACTCACACAGACGGCCCGAGCCGCCGAATTTTTGATTAAAACATAGCTCGTGATCACGAGGAAGTTACGTCCGACAACTCGGAGACAAGTACGGGAAAAGCCGCATGAATCCTGGCGATTTTGCCAACCAACAATGCTTTTCCAACCGACCGGATGGTTTGGAATTTCCGGGCAGGAAAGTGTGATCTTACAATTCTGCTGGTGTTTCTAGCGGCGCAAGGAAAGCCTGAAAGGCCTCGTTCGAGAGCAACCGTCCGCTTGGAGTCAGGCGAATCCACTCATCGCTGGTTCTGGAAAGCAGCCGTTGTTCGACCAGATCGTTCACAACCGGCAGCAAGGTCTGCAGCTCGCGCGACCCGAACTTTGTAGCAACCTCTCGTAAGTTCACTCCCCGATTCAAGCGCAAACCCAAGAAGAAAACTTCTTCGAGAGCCGTCGCCCGATCGACAACAGTTTTTTGCAATGGCGCGCCCCCTGTGTACCCTTCCAGGGAGTCTGCCGTGGCGAACCGCACAGCCTCTGCGTCCGATGATGCTGATACCAGCATCGAATGCGCATCCACGCCGAATCCCAAATATGGATGCCGTGTCCAATATTTGAAATTGTGCTTGGACTCGAAGCCTTCCCGCGCGAAGTTGGATATCTCGTACTGCACGATCCCGGCGGCGTTCAGCGTTGCGCAAGCGACAAGGTAGTAATCGGCGACGGCATCCTCATCTGGAACGAAGTGCGCGTGATATCGGGTGCCGCCGGCCATCAACTCGCGCCCGAGTCGCGAATCTTGATCTACCTCGAGCATGTAAATACTGACGTGCGGCACACCAGTATCAATCGTGGCCGCCAGCGACTGCTTCCAGCTTTCCGCAGTCTGATGTGGCAGCCCGGCGATCAGGTCGATGTTGATGTTCTCAATCCCGGCTTTTCGAAGGCGTGCTATGTCGTCCAGCGTCGTAGTGCTCTTGTGCAGCCTGCCAACCGCCGCAGCCTCAATATCTACAAACGACTGCACTCCCAGGCTAACTCGATTCACGCCGCACTCGACAAGAGTCTGAAGCATCTCAGGACTCAGAGTTCCGGGAGCACACTCCACCGTCACTTCAGCGTCATCCGCCAAACTGAACTGGGCTCGCACTACGTCGAACATCCGGCGCAGTTGGCGCGAGTCGAGAACTGTCGGAGTGCCGCCCCCCAGGTAAATCGAGTCGACGCTCATTTCGAGCCGCCCCCCCATCTCGTCCGAAGTCCGCCGGTAGTTCGTGACATCCGTGCACACTCGATCGACATATTTCTCAAACAGTGCTTTGGAAAAAACATCGGACGCGAAGTTGCAATAACTGCACTTCGTCCGGCAGAACGGCACGGAAATGTAGACCCCGAGGCTCACTACCCTCATTATCCCAAACCTTTTCCATCCTCCCTGCCTGTTCCGCCATCTATTTGAGGTACCCTGTTGGCAGGCGTTTCTCCCGCCGTTTGCCCCGTTCGACGGACAATCGACTCATGGCTCAGGAAGAAGAAGTACTAGGAAAAGCGTATGACAGCCGGCTGATGCGCCGTCTGCTTACGTACCTGCGCCCCTACCGCTCCCATGTGGCAATTGCCATCGTCTCGATCGTTCTGAAGTCTTTTGCCGACGTTCTCGGGCCGTACCTCGTCAAAGTCGCTGTCGATCGCTATCTCGCCCCTGCCAAGGGAGCCACGTCCCATCTTTGGAACTGGCTGGATCCCAAGCCGCTGGTTGGCATTGCCCAAATCTCCTCGATTTACTTCGGCCTGCTGCTCTTCACCTTCGTCCTCGAATTCCTGCAGACCTACTACATGCAGTGGACTGGCCAGCAGGTGATGTTCGATCTGCGCAGCCAGATCTTCCGCCACCTGCAGCGCATGCACGTCGCCTTCTACGACAAGAATCCCGTGGGACGGCTGGTCACGCGGGTCACCACCGATGTCGACGCCCTGAACGAAATGTTTACCTCGGGCGTGGTCTCGATCTTCGAAGACATCTTCGTCCTCGTCGGAATCCTCGGAATCATGCTGTGGATGAACTGGAAGCTGGCGCTGATCACGTTTGCTGTGCTTCCGTTCATCGTGTTCGCGACCAAGATCTTTCGCGACAAGGTCCGAGACTCCTATCGTCGGATCCGTGTCGCGATCGCCCGAATCAATTCCTATCTGCAGGAACATGTCAGCGGAATGATGGTGCTGCAGCTCTTTAACCGGGAACGCAGAGCCTACGCCCGGTTCTCTGAAATCAACCGCAGCCACATGGATGCGTTCAAAGACGCAATCTTGGCTTATTCGGTGTACTACCCGGTCGTCGATCTGTTTTCGTCGATCGCGATTGCGTGCGTGATCTGGTGGGGCGGCCAGGACATCATCCGCCAGGCTTCCGGCAGTGTTCACGTCATCGCCGCTACTGCCTCGCTCGGCGTGCTCATTGCCTTCATTCAGTACGCCTTCCGCTTCTTCCGGCCGATCATGGACTTCAGCGAAAAGTACAACATCCTGCAGTCCGCCATGGCGGCGAGCGAGCGCATCTTCAAGATGCTAGACACGCCGATCGAGGTGGTCTCCCCGGCAGTCACGAAGAAGCCAACAGGCCCAGGCCGCATCGAATTCGATCACGTCTGGTTCGCCTACAGAGAAGTCGCTGAAGAAATCAAGGCCGAGGTAGGGACGCCGAGCAAGAATCGTGTGGAGACGGCCGCCATCGGCCGTCCGGCCGAGCAAAGCTCGGCGGCTGCTCCAACCAACGGCAATGCAGCAGAAATCAACAAGACTCCCGACTGGGTCCTCCGCGACGTGACTTTCGCCATCGAACCCGGAGAAACAGTCGCCGTAGTCGGCCACACTGGCGCCGGCAAGACCACCCTGATCTCCCTGCTCCTCCGCTTCTACGACGTCCAGAAAGGTGCTGTCCGCATCGATGGCGTCGACGTAACGGAAATGGATCTCAACGATCTGCGCGGCCGCATCGGCGTAGTCTTGCAGGATCCCTTCCTGTTTACAGGCACAATCGGCGGAAACATCCGCCTCGGTACCGAACGCATTCAGGACGCGCACATCCAGCAGGCCGCTGAAGATGTGAATCTTGCCGAGTTCATCCGCTCTCTTCCCAAGGGATTCGAAGAAGAAGTTCGCGAGCGCGGATCGACGCTCTCCACCGGACAAAAGCAGCTCATCTCCTTTGCCCGTGCCCTGGCGCATGATCCGAAGATTCTGATCCTCGATGAGGCCACCTCCAGCGTCGACACCGAAACAGAATTTCGCGTTCGCGACGCCCTCGCCCGCATGGTCGAAGGACGCACTTCGCTGATCATCGCCCACCGACTGTCGACGATTCAGCGTGCAGACAAAATCATCCTCATGCACAAAGGCCAGCTCCGCGAAATGGGCACCCACCAGGAACTCCTCGCCCATCGTGGCATTTACTACAAGCTGTATCAGTTGCAGTACAAAGATCAGGAGCTTGCGGATGCTGGGCGGTTACCATCACGGACCGAAGCAGGAAGATCCACTGTTAGCGCGGACGACTAGTTGTCTCTATGAAGATGTGGCAAGTCTTCGCGGACCGCCAAAACACCTCTCCCCTATAACACTCGAACCTCCGGGAACTCTCACTGACACCTCCCCGTATCTTGGAGTAGCATTATCCGTCCCAAAGGAGATGCTCTCCCTGCTATGAGAAAAATCGATATTCTCCGCTCTATTTTTTGCATCATCCTGCTCTATTCAGTCTCACTAATCGCTCAAGACAAGAAAGCAAAAGCCGAAGCGCCCAAACCCATTCCTGCTGACAACACACCTGCCTTCAAAAATCCCAACCTTCCGATCGATGACCGGGTCGCCGACCTGCTCCCGCGCATGACGCTGGAAGAAAAAATCGGCCAAATCGCTCCTTCCGCCGACCGTAGCGTCCACGTCATCGATCCGACAAACACATTCACCGACGAATCCGCCAGCTCCATCATGAATCGCTGGTGGGACGCCGAACTGGTCTTCCCCGCCCGCAAGGCCGCCATCCTCCGCAACGGTGTGCAGCGCTATCTCAGAGAGAAAGCACGCCTGGGTATCCCCGACCTGTTCATGGGCGAAGCCCTCCATGGATTTATGGAGTACGGCAGCACCAGCTTTCCGCAAGCACTAAGCCTAGCCAGCACATGGGACCCCGACCTCGTCCACCAGGTCTTCGCCGCCGCCGGCGACGAGGCCGGATCCGCCGGCGTCGGCCAGGTCTTCACTCCCGTCCTCGATATCGCCCGCGATCCCCGCTGGGGGCGCACCGAAGAAACCTACGGCGAAGATCCTTTCCTGGCTGCGCGCATGGGTGTTGCCGCCATCACCGGCTTACAGGGAGATTCCTGGGCAATCAACCGCCACCATGTCATGGCGACCGCCAAGCACTTCGCTGTTCACGGACAACCTGAAGGCGGCACCAACACCGCGCCCGGCAACTACTCGGAGCGCATCATCCGCGAAAACTTCCTTGTGCCCTTCCAGGCCGCGATCGAAGAAGCTCACTCCGGCAGCGTGATGGCCTCTTATAACGAGATCGACGGCGTACCCTCGCACGTCAATCACTGGCTGCTCGACAAAGTTCTACGGCAGGAGTGGGGCTTCCGCGGATACATCGTCAGCGACGGCAATGGCCTGCAGATGCTGACTGAAACCCACCACATCGCAGCCAGCAACGCCGACGCGGCTCGCATGGCCCTGGGCGCGGGCATCGACTACGACCTCTCCGATGGCTCCGTCTATCGCACGCTGCTGTGGCAGGTAAAGATCGGCACAGTTTCTCAAGCCATGGTCGACCGCTCCGTCGCCAGAGTGCTGGCAGCTAAATTCCGCCTCGGCCTGTTCGATAATCCCTTTGTCGATCCCGACTACGCAGAGAAGACCACCAACAGCGCAGAGCATCGTGCAATCGCCCTGAAGGCCGCGCAAAAGGTGGTTGTTCTTCTGAAGAACGATAAGAACCTTCTCCCGCTCGACCTCACGAAGCGCAAAACCATTGCCGTGATCGGCCCGAACGCCAGTGGCGTTCACCTCGGCGGATACAGCCGCGATCCCCTGCATGGCGTCAGCATTCTGCAAGGCATCAAAGACCGCGTCGGAAATAAAGCAAACGTGGTCTACGCCGAAGGATGCAAGTTCACCGACCAGAACGACTGGCACGGATGGTTCGCCAATGACGTCAAACTGATCGATTCCGCCACGCAGCAAGAAAGCGTGAAGGCTGCCGCCGAAGTCGCGAAGAAAGCTGATGTAGCAATCCTGGTGGTCGGCGAAAACGAATCTACCAATCGCGAGGCCTGGTCCGAGAACCACCTCGGCGATCGCGACTCTCTCGACTTGCTCGGTGCGCAGAACGATCTCGTGAAAGCTGTCGTAGAAACCGGAACGCCTACCGTGGTCCTTCTAATCAATGGGCGCCCGCTCTCCATCAACTACATCGCTGACAAAGTTCCGGCCATTCTCGAAGGCTGGTATCTGGGCCAGGAGGGCGGCACGGCCGCCGCCAGCGTCATCTTTGGAGACGTCAACCCCGGCGGCAAGCTCCCGATCACTTTCCCGCATTCCGTCGGCGATCTTCCCGACTATTACAACCACAAGCCCTCGGCAAATCGCACTTATGCTTTCAGCACCCGCAAGCCGCTCTATCCCTTCGGATACGGCCTCAGCTATACCACGTTCCGCTTCGACAATCTGCGGGTGGAACCGGCCCAGATCCTTTCCAGCGGAACTGCGAAAGTCAGCGTGGACGTAACCAATTCCGGCTCCCGTGAAGGCGATGAAGTCCCGCAGCTTTACATTCACCAGCGCGTCGCCGAGGTCGTTCAACCCGTCATGCAACTCAGAGGCTTCCAGCGGATCACACTGAAAGCAGGCGAAAAGAAGACCGTCGAATTCACCATCACGCCCGAAATGCTGAGCATGCTGAACATCGACATGCACCGCGTCGTCGAGCCGGGAGTCTTTGATTTGATGGTCGGCCCAAGTTCGGATCAAACCAGCACGGTCGAACTCACGGTAACAGGCTCGAACGGCGAGGCTGGCAAACCCCTGGCACCCCCTCCCCCTGCGGGTTCGGAGTCAGGAATAGTCAGCACCTTCGACGATGGCAAGGTCGCCGCTAACTATGGCTCGTGGATTGTAAGCACCGACGCTATGAATGGCGGCAAATCGAAGGCGGAGATCGGGGTCGCGAAGCCGGGCGCTAATAGTTCACAGGGCGCGCTCGATGTGAAGGGTGAAATCATCCCTGGCGCCCAATTCACCTGGGCCGGAGCGATGTTCTATCCCGGCGACGCTCCCATGGCACCTGCGAACCTGTCCAGCAAGAAAAGCCTAAGTTTCTGGGCGAAGGGTGACGGAAAGACGTACACCCTTGTCGTCCTCACCCAAGCTCGCTCTGGGCAGAACGGGATGCCGGCGATGACCCAATTCGTCGCGGGTCCGGAATGGAAACAGTACTCATTTCCATTCACGACCTTTCAGACGGACGGAGGGGACCTTTCCGGGTTGGTTTTCGCTGCCGTTCAGACCGGAGGGTTCGAGTTCGAACTCGACCAGTTGGAGATCAAGTAGACCGACCTCAGCGACCTCTGCGGCCTTTCTCCGCGCTCTCCGCGGTAAAAGCAACAGTCCAAGCCGCAGAGAACGCTGAAGGCTAAAGAACCGGCGAAAAGTTGAGGAGCAGCCACATCCGGCTTTCCCCGATCATCCGACGCTTGCCAGTTGCGCCTTCTGCTCCGCAGCCGCACGCAGCGCAGCCAGATACTCGAACGCCATCTCGGTCTGGCGGTGAACGTACTCGATTCCAACAGGCCTCCCGTTTTCCAGCCCGGGATGGCAGAACTCCCAGTTCATATAGCCCCGATAACCCCGGGCGACCAGCGCATCAACATACGCGGGATACGCTACCTGCCGTCCCCAGAACTTCTCATCGAAATATCCTCCCGCAATCAGTTCAACGGTCCCGTCGGTACGCCGGGCGAACTCGGCGTTCATGTGCGAGTGCACCTGAAGTGCGCCGCTCGCATCCGCCATTTGCCGCGCATGCTCGGGAGAGTCCGCAAAGGGTTCGATGTTGATGTCCATACATGCCTTGAACGCAGGCGCCCCAACTTCCTGGATCATCTCCAGCACATCCTGATACCGATTCACAATGTCAGGCCCGTGATTCTGCATCGCGAGCACGATGCCGTAGTCCTCAGCCACCTTGCACAGCTCCCGCATCGCCTCGACCACAAAGCTGCGGCGGTCGCCCTTCCAGAAACCGTACTGGTTATAACCATAAGTATCGTTGTAGGTAGCAAGGCCGTCATGAAGGGTAATCCCGCGCCATGCAGCGAATACCTTGCAGATCGGCGATCCGAGATCATGCGCGAGCTTGATGCACTCACGCACGTAGCAGATCATGGCTTCGCGCTGTACCGGCACGGGACTCGAGAGATCGCAATTCGGCGACACCGCGCATAACTCGAGCCCAACTTCTCCAGCAAGATCCCGAAGGCGTTTGCGATCATCGGCAGTGAGATCCATCGGCGCCGCATGCGGCCGCTCCGCGTCAAGTTCGAGCCCTTCCCATCCCTGCCGCTTCGCCAGCCGCACCAGGCTGAAAAGATCTATGGCTTCTCCGCGATACCACACTCCGCGATAGGTAACGCTGTACAGGCCGATTTTCATGACTCACTCCCAGAATTGCCGCCGACAAGTTTCGCACAGTTGCTGCCCCAGGTCATTCGAAAGGTACGGTTTCGGCAAAAGTCAGCAATGGACCCTTTGTCGGGTCCCTTAAAATGACAGCGTGCTTATCCTGATCTCCGCCGGGGAAGCTTCCGGGGAAATGTACGGCGCGCAATTGATTGAAGCCCTTCGCCGCCGCGATCCATCACTGAAGTTTTTCGGTGTCGGTGGAGACCGCATGCGCGCCGCTGGTTGCGATACCATCGTCGACACCAAAGACCTGGCCGTTGTCGGGATCACCGAGATCCTCAGCCATCTCCCGAAGATTCTCGGACTGTACAGAAATCTCATCCGCGAAGCCGACCGCCGCAAGCCCGACCTCGCCATCGTCATCGATTCTCCAGCCTTCAATTGGCGTGTGGCACGCCAAATGAAGCGACGAGGCATTCCCACCGTGTACTATGTCGCACCCCAATTCTGGGCCTGGCGCCAAGGACGCGTCCGCCTGCTCCGCGACTACATCGACAAAGCGCTCGTCATCTTTCCCTTCGAAGAGAAGTTCTACCGCGACCGCGGCGTCGATGCCACATTCGTCGGCCACCCTCTCGCGGAGCTGCCTGCTCCTGCCATCACGCGCGAAGCCTACGCCGAACAGTTCCAAATTGATCCCCAAAAACAGTGGATCACCCTCATGCCCGGCAGCCGTGTGAAAGAAGTCCGGATGAACTTCCCGACAATCCTCGAATCCGCGGGCCTCCTCGGAGACGATTACGAGTACCTGATTCCAGTTGCGCCCACCCTTGATCGCGATGTTCTGATCCGCGCCGCCACTACGCGAGGAAACATTCCAGAAAGAGTTACTCTCGTCCCCGAAGCTCTGCCGGCTCTTTGGCATTCTCGCGCCGGAATTGTCGCCAGTGGCACAGCCACCGTCGAGGCCGCCATGATGAACACCCCATTCGTGATGGTGTATCGGGTGTCACCGCTCACTTACCTGCTGGGCAAACCCAGGGTGAAGGTCCCACGATTTGCCATGGTCAACCTCATTGCCGGAAAGGAGGTTGTCCCTGAACTTGTGCAACATGACTTCACCCCGGAAAACGTGGCCTCCCGCCTGAAGGAGGTTCTTGTCGATGGACCAGAACGGGATCGAATGTTGGCAGGATTGGCCCAGGTGAAAGCAGACCTTCGGGGAGCAGGAAGTGTTCAGCCCACCCTTGCTCCAGCGGATCGGGCAGCCCAAATCATTCTTGCTTTTTGCGGGTTGGGCGCATCTATACCTGCACAGCGGTAATCTCCAAACGACCCCGTCCGTCGTGGATGATTGAGGAATTTAGCATTAAGCGCCAGTTCGAAAGGGGGATCATTTGTGGCGAGCAGCGTAATTAGCGACTCGGGGCGAATGTGTCAGCAGTCCTACAGCGATCGTTGTTCCCGCGGCCGGTATCCTGCCGTCGGCCTGCGTAAACTCGGATTAGTCACTGCGACATTGGCGGCGCTCACAATTTCCCCTTTCGCGCAGACGCAGTCGCCACCTTCGGCTACCTCGCCGGATTCATCCAGCTCGCCCGCAATGACCGGAAGCATTACCGGTTCAGTTATCGACAAGGATGGAGCCGAGATTCCGAATGCGTCCGTCGCCCTGAAGATCGGCACATTCAGCACCCAATCCGTATCCGGCGGCGATGGAACATTCATTTTTAAAGATGTCCCCGCCGGATCGTTCGAGATGACTGTTTCGGCAACCGGTTTCGCAAACCAGGCTCAGACGGGTACCCTGCAGCCCGGCGAAACCCATGCGATTCCACCAGTTCAACTGGTAGTCGCAACCACCGTCGAAGTCAACGTTTCCCAGACTCGCGAGGAGATTGCGGAAGAACAGATCCATTTGCAAGAACAGCAGCATATCCTCGGAGTCATCCCCAACTTTTACGTAAGTTATGATCCCGAGGCCCAGCGGCTCAATTCGCGGCAGAAGCTGGAACTTGGCTGGAAATTCACTTTCAATCCGGTCATGTTCGGAATTGCGGGCGTCGTCGCCGGGATTCAGCAGGCGAACAATACTTTCAGCGGATACGGCCAGGGAGCACAAGGCTATGCCAAGCGTTTCGGCGCGGCCTATGCCGACTTCGCCTCGGGCACCCTCTTTGGGAACGTCGTCTTCCCGGTGCTCTTGAAACAGGATCCGCGCTACTTCTACAAAGGGACGGGTACCCGGAAGTCGAGGTTCTTTTATGCTGTCGCCAATGCCGTGATCTGCAAGGGCGACAATGGCCATTGGCAGCCCAACTACTCGAGCGTGATGGGTAGCCTTGCTGCCGGAGGTCTCTCTAATCTCTATTATCCCCCCGAAAGCCGCAATGGCGTCGGCCTGACCTTTGAAAATTCTCTGTTTGGTATCGGGGGTAGCGCGGCAGCAGCGGTCATCCAAGAGTTCCTTATCCGGAAGCCTGCCCATGCGCAAGATCAGCCGTCTGGTCACTAGACAGGACTCGACTCTGGGCGTCTGACTGCGTTAAAGGGCCAGTTTTGGAAATGCCGTTTGTCTCCGCTCGGTCACAGCTTGTGCTCGCAGCATCTTTTGCGTCAGAATCTTCATCATAGGAAATGGGTTATCATTTCCCGGAGATCCTCCTGAATGGCGATTGACCAGCGGCGCGGACTGAGCGTCCTCACTACATCCCTGACTCTGTGCCTCTTGGTCTTTCTCAACCAGCCGTCCCGGGCAGCGGAAAAAGCACGCCTGCGTGTCGATGACTATAAGATCGAGGCCACCCTCGAGCCCCATCTGCACCAGATCACCGCGCGGGCCAGGGTCAAGATCACCGCCCAGCAGGATCTGGCGGTCGCTATTTTCGAATTGCACAACGATTTGCGGATCACCAAGGTCCTTGACGAGAAGAGTCAGCCATTGTCCGCCGAGCGCGTGACCCAGGACTCGACTGTGCGAGTTCCTCTTCCCGCCGGACTGCCGAAGGATACCTCGACCACTCTGACCTTCGAATATGAGGGGCAGCTGGAAAGCGCGGATAACAGCCCTGTTCCCGGTTTGAATCTCGCCTATGTCGGCGATGACACGAGCTTTCTTTTCTACGCCGGACGCTGGTTCCCGGTAAGCGGATACGGTCTGAATCGCTTCACCTCGACCATCAGCATCACGCTACCCGCGCATATGCTGGTGATCGGCAGCGGGAAAGCGTCTGTCTCCGACGTGGCGCCCGCGAAGAAATCGAGCACCAACGTTCTTCCGACCAAGACTTTTACGTTCGTTTCCGATAAACCGAGTTTTCCCGGTACGATCGTCGCCGGCGTGTTCCAGGAGTACAAGAGCGATGAAGCGGGTCTGGACTTGCACGTTTATTTCAAACCCACTCATCAGAGCGTCGCTCCGGCCTACACGACCACCGCAGTCCAGGAGTTTACCTACTTCATCACTCTCTACGGCCTTCCGCCCTCGCAGAAACTGAATCTCGTCGAGTTACCAGGAGACACGCTTCCCTATGCGTGGGCTCCGGAGTTCGTCGGTCTCGCCGGACCTTCCATCACTGAAAAGACGAACTACCGCCTTCTCGCAGACGGCATCGCGCACCAGTGGTGGGGAGTTTCAGTAAGCCCTGCGACGAAAGATGATTGGTGGATTAGTGACGGCTTTGCGCGCTACTCCGAGGCCATGTACGTGGAGAACGCCGCCGGATCTGCCGGATTGGAAGAGGCTGTGAAAGACATGTCGGTGGGCGCCCTCGCGTACGACACTGTGCCCCTTTCAAGTTCCAACAAGCTCGATACCTTCTCCACCGAGTTCCAGTCGCTCACTAACGACAAAGGCGCCATGATTCTGCACATGCTGCGCTGGGTGTTGGGAGAGGACAAATACAACAAGACCATGCGCGAGTTCGCGGGACAGTTCGCCGGGAAATCTGCGACCACCGACGATTTTCGCGCGATCGCGGAGAAAAACTTCGGCGATCAGCTGACATGGTTCTTCTCCCAGTGGCTGGACTCAACCGGCGCGCCCGAGTTCAAGGTTAAGTACACAACCTACCGCTTAGGCGGCGCTTCAGCTCAGAATCCCAAAGAAGAAAAGACTCCTGGATTCCGCGTCACTGGTGAAATTTCGCAGGATCTAGATCTCTTCCGCATGCCCGTCGATCTGCGCATTGATACGGATGGCCGTACGGAAAACAAGCGCATCGAAGTGGTGGGGACGAACTCTCCGTTCACCATCGAAACCTTCGGACGTCCGCGCCGCATTTCCGTGGACCCAGACCACCATGTCCTGACTAATTCGAGCGACGTGAAGTTGCGCTCGTCGATTCTGCGCGGTCAAGCGATGCAGCAGCAGGGAGACCTCTCAGGCGCCTTGACGGAGTTTAACAAGGCCCTCGATCTGAACAAGAACAGTTCGCTCGCTCACTACCGGATTGCGGAGATCTTCTTCTACCAGCGGAACTATCAATCCTCTGCCAACGCCTATCGTGCCTCTCTCGATGGAGATGGGGATCCGCGATGGACGGAAGTGTGGAGCCGCATCCAGCTAGGCAAGATCTTCGACATCACCGGCCAGCGCGAACGTGCCGTAGGTCAGTACCGACAGGCGCTGCAGACCAACGACAATACCTTCGGAGCTTTGGAAGAAGCGCGAAAGTATTTGCAGAAGGCCTACGAGCGCCCCAAGGAAAAACAGCAGTAGAGGCAGTCCGGAAAATCTGCTTCCGACCTAGGATCGGATCCAATCTTCCGCATCTTCGAGAGAATGGAAGATCGAGATACTTCTCTGACCGCGAAGAATCTTATGCATGCGGGCTGCATGATCCTGGACTGACGTTTGCACGACAAACGCACGCTTCGCCTTGCTGTCGAACGGGTCCACATGATCGGCGAGGCGAAGGAAGTCTGCGGCCTGCAACTCTAGATCGCGAGTTTCCCGTAGATCGACAATCTCGGCAAAGGTCGGCTTGAAATCCGGATGAAGACGCAGTTCCTTTGCGTATGAGGCGATCTCTTCGCTCGTCACCCTCTCGCCGAACCTGACACGAACCAGTTGCCCTTCCACGTCGACATGAAATTTGAAAGTCTCGTGATAGAAGCGCGGCGAGGCTTCTTCACGAAGCCCTCCTCCCGCAGACATTCCGCTTTCTGACAAACAACACCTCCCCAATGCAAGCCACGGATTACTATCGGCATCCGCCAAGAACTCTTGAGCTTTCAGTCAAGAAGACAGCGTCTTTGCACCCGCTAACCTTTCTCAGCACGTGAGGTCTAACTACCACACATGCAGTAGGGAACTTTATTGAGCCCGGCTGCGTACCTCTGATCAGATGGTTGGGCGGGATTGAGACCCCTCGCCTGAACGTTACCCGGGGCCCCCATGCTCCTCCCCGGAGGCATGGGGGCGGAATTCTGCGAGAAATCCACATGTGCATGCTCCTCGACATTGTCCGGCAGTCTCTCGCCACCTTGTGGGCACACAAGCTGCGTTCTTTTTTGACGATGTTCGGCATCGCGTGGGGAGTGGGTTCCCTGTTACTTCTTGTCGGTCTGGGGGAGGGTTTTCGCAGCGGACAAGAGAAACAGTTAGCCTCTCTGGGACAGAACATTATGTTCATGTTTCCAGGCCGAATTCCCGCGGTCGAAGGCAGCACTCAATCTGGACAGACCTATTACTTCACCTATAAGGATTACCTGGCGATCCGTGGCGAAGCTCAGTACGTGGGCGCTCTCTCGCCGGTCTTGAATCGCGAAGACATTCGCGCCGTGAGCGATTACGGTTCGACCAATGGACAGGTATTCGGCGTAGCCTCCGATTACAACCAGATTCGCAACGTTCCCATCTCACCAGGCCGCTGGTTCAACACCCAGGATGGCACCGATCGTCGCCGCGTGGCTGTCGTCGGATGGGAACTGCTCAAGAACATGTTTCCTGGACGTCCCGCAGTGGGCTCAACAATTCTGCTGAACGGGATTCGCTTCGATGTAGTCGGAGTGGTCGCCAAGATCGGCCGCGACGGCAATAACGGGACCAACTCCCGCATCTTCATCCCGGTCGAAACCATGCGCGATTTGTTCCCCCTGACCAAGGCGAACTCCGAGGACGCAATCTCATTTCTGAACTATCAGCCCGTCGAAAAAGGTCTGCACACCGAGGCGAAAGAGGAAATTCACCGAATCATCGCGCGGCGGCATGGATTCAGCCCCAAGTTGCAAGATGCCTTCGAAGACTGGGACACGATTGAGAACATGAAACGCGTTGGCAGGATTTTTGACGCGATGGATTGGTTCCTCGGCGTGGTCGGAGTTGTGACCCTCGGACTGGGAGCGATCGGCATCATTAACATCATGCTGGTCTCGGTCACGGAGCGAACCAAGGAAATCGGCCTGCGCAAAGCGCTTGGTGCAAGCTATCGCGCAATCCTGACACAATTCTTTGTTGAGGGAGCATTCCTCACGGCCTTTAGTGGAGGCATTGGTCTAGCTATCGCGATTGGATTCGTAACCTTGCTGGCGATGCTTCCCTCTCCGGAAGGTTTCGATACACCACGAATCATCCCAGCGTCAGCGTTAGCGGCGATCGGTTCGCTTGCTGTAGCCGGAATCGCAGCAGGCCTATATCCAGCAAGGAAGGCCGCATTGCTGCCACCAGTAGAAGCATTGAGGCAAGAGTAAGGATCATGTAGCGACAGTTGCCGTCGGCTGTCCCGCCGAAGCGGAGCGAGGCGGAGCCAGAGTGAAGCTAGTTGCTAGTAGCTAGAAACCAGGAGCTGTTTTTGAAATGATCATCGATCTCGCAACCCAAGCCTACAACGCGCTTCGCCACAATCGCCGGCGCAGCCTGCTGACCATGCTTGGCATGGCTTGGGGCATCGCGACGGTTGTGCTCCTGCTGGCTTATGGCACTGGCTTTGAACGCGGCTTGTGGTCGGCCTTCCGCTCCTTCGGCACCAATCTCGTGTTCGTCTTTCCCGGACGCACCGAACTTCAGGCTGGTGGCACAAAAGCTGGAACTCAGGTCCGACTCAACGTCAATGATCTCGACTATATCCGCGCTGAAGTTCCCTTGCTGAAGCGAGTTTCTCCTGAGGCATTCAAGAATTGCGTCGTAGCCTACGGAACGCGCAGCTCCAATTACGGCGTCAGCGGTGTTTATGCCGCGTACGGACGCATGCGCAAAATGGAAGTTGAGCAAGGCAGCTTCTTCAGCGAAGCCGACGACTTCACTCACACACGCGTCGCTGTCATTGGTTCTGACGCGAAGAAGAAGCTCTTCTCAGGACAGGAAGCGGTTGGCCAAAGTATCCGCGTGGACGGCATTTCGTACCAGATCGTTGGCATCCTCAAACATCAGATCCAGAACGGGGACGACAACATCAACGAACACGTCTACGTTCCCTACAGCGCCATGAGCGATCTGATGAACACGTATTACCTGAACTCGATCGTCATGGAATACGAGGGCGATCATGCCAAGGTCGTTGACGCTGTTCGGCAATCAATGGGGTTTCATCACGAGTTCAATCCCAAAGATCGCCGCGCCATCTTCGTCTTCGACGTCTTCGCCGACCTGATGGACCTGCAGGTGATCTCGACTGGAATCAAGATCCTGCTCGGATTCATCGGCCTGCTCACGCTTGGCATCGGCGGCGTTGGACTGATGAACATCATGTTGGTCTCGGTCACGCAGCGCACGCGCGAGATTGGTGTCGAGAAAGCTCTTGGCGCGCATCGTTGGCACATACTGTTCCAGTTTCTTGCCGAAGCGCTGGTAATTACGGCTCTGGGAGGTCTGCTTGGAATCGTGCTTGCTTACCTGGTTTCGTGGTCCGTCGGCTCGCTCACTCTTTGGAGCGCGTTCGAAGACAATGCCAGCGAAGGCGATATTCACCTTTATATCAATTCGGCCACGCTGTTGTGGTCTACTGCGATTCTCAGCTTCGTCGGGATTATCAGCGGGATGTTGCCTGCAATAAAAGCGGCTCGGTTGAATCCGATTGAAGCGTTACGCTACGAATAGTTTCCTGCGAATTATTTGTATTGGGTGCGTGGGCCACGCCAACCTCAACAGGTTTCGCCCTTCCCAGCGTTCTCTGCGGATTTCCTCTGCGACCTCTGCGGTTAAAGCTTTTGACCGCAGAGAATCGCGGAGAACTACCGCAGAGTTCGGCGAGAGAATCCAACAAACTGAAACCACAAAGGACACGAAGGTGCCCAGGAAGACCTTCGTGTCCTTCGTGATTGCGCTTTGACCTCCCTGGATGAACTACAATCCCTTCGCAATGTCTGAGACCTCGCAGGTTCGGCTTGATCGCGTATTGGCACAGCTTCGTCTATACGAACATCCGCTACTGAATTTTTCCGCTCGTTCTAAGGACGAAGGTGTCGAGGTCATCATCAACTTTAAAGACGAAAGCGTTCCTGTTCATACCTACTATTTCGATCTGCATCCGCGCGATCTCGACGATCCGCAGTTTGAATGGAGCTTTCAGCGGCAGCTTTACGATGCTCTGCACGACTATTTCGTCGAGATGTTCATTCGCACTCCACAGGACCGCAAAGACCGGCAGAAAAAGGGTCTGTGAACGAACTCCGCCGCAGGATCGAAGCGGAGATTCGCGATCGCGGTTCGATTCCCTTTTCGCGTTACATGGAAATGTGTCTTTACGACCCGGAATTCGGCTACTACTCGCGCAACGTATCGCAGTTCGGCAAGGCTGGAGACTTCTTCACTTCGAGCGATGTCCATGCTGTGTTTGGACGATTGCTGGCGCGGCAGTTCGACGAAATGTGGCGTGTTCTGGGATCTCCGGAACGCATTGTGATCCGTGAGCTTGGTCCGGGACGAGGCTTGTTCGCGCAAGACGTGATGGATTGGGCGGAGAAGAAGTTTCCGGAATTCTTCAACGCACTTCGTTACGAACTGGTGGAGCAATCTGAGGCTTTGCGAGCGCGGATAAAGCAGAGGCTTGGTCAACGATTGGAATCGCACAAAGCAGAAGTGTTGATGCCAAAATCCCCACTTCTGGCAAAACCAGCGAGAAATGGGGCACCCAAATCCCCTTTGACCGTTCCTACGATTGTTCTTGCGAATGAGTTCTTTGATGCGCTTCCGGTTGAAATTCTCAGTTCTCATGGATCGTTGCGAATCGATTGTCGTGATGGGAGATTCATTGAAACCTGGGTCGCTGCTTCCTCGGAGGAGCTCGAATTCCTGGATCGCTATTCAGTGAATGCAGAAGACGCAGAGCGGCTTGAGGTTCCGCTTGTCGCGCAGCGAGAGATGTTATCGGCTTGTGAGATCGAGAGCGGATTTGTGGTGGTGATCGACTACGGCTACACACGCGAGGAGCAGCTGGCTGGGAGACATCGCGGAACGCTGAAAGCGATTCGTCAGCATTCGGTTAGTGGAAATCCTTATGAAGCTCCAGGCGAACAGGATATTACCGCGGACGTGAACTTTACGGCATTGTCAGCGATTGCAGAACAGCGTGACTTTCGCGCGCAGAAACTGATTACGCAGTCACAGTTTCTGATGGGTATCGGCGAGGCGAATCAGTTTGCGGATGCATTTGAAGAATGCCGTTTACCGCAGGAGCGAGCAAAAGTTGCACTTCAGTTGAAGCATCTTGTGACACCTGCGGGAATGGGAGAAAGCTTCCACGTGCTTGTGGCGAGCAAAGGTGTCGATGCGGAGAAGGTTTCGGCGCTGGCAGGACTTAGTTTTGGAAGGAAGTAGTTACGGGCGAGGTGATGTTTACTTTTTGCTAATGCCTATCTTCCTCCCTCCCGGGCTATTAGAATCAGTAATTTAGGGAAATTTCAAAGTAATCTTATGGGGCTCAGTAACTTAGGGGCAAAATCTTGAGCCCCAAGGACTTAGCTTCCACTTCTTTTGCCAGGATCACAAATGCAAAGTTTCAGGATTTCAAAACGTCAAATTCCCAGTCAATCAAAAGCAGTGAAAAGGCGGAAGTGCGATTCCCATTCTGGGAAGCCCCTTACTCTTCAGTGCCGGCATTTGGACACGCTTGTAATCTTGTTGGCCCTCGAGTGCAGACCTAGATTAGGCCTGGGAGTCTTTTCATGTCTCGTGCTCGTACGGTTTCGCTCTTCGTCCTTGGCTTTTTCTCAGTTTTCTCGTTTCCTAGCCTCGCACAAGAAGACACGGGTTGGCGGATATCGCCGGAAAAGGTCAATATCCAAATGGGAAGCGACCGGCCGCTGCAGTTGCTCGACGACTCGGCGCAGGAACTCCACGGCGCAGTCTGGACGGTCAACAATCCCAACCTCGCTGAAATAAGGGAAGAGGAAGGACTTGCCGTGCTGCATTCGAAGGGCGTCGGCACGGTCGTGGTGTCGGCGACATTGGGCCAAGAGACCAGAACGCGAGAGATCAAGATCTGGTCGGCATTGCGGCCCCTTCCGCTCGGGACAACCAATTGGGGCTTGCATCCGATCGGAAGAGAGGTCGGGGACCTGCCTGCGGTCCCAACACCGGATGGACCAGAGATCTACTCGCTGGAGCAGACGGAGAAGGGCGACACATATTTGCGCGCGGACCGGCATGATGGCATACAAGTCTGGACGTGGAAGATGCCGGAGCAGACGCATGATGTCGCTCTCGTATGTGGCGACTGGACTGGCGGAGCGCTGATCAGCGCGGATCGCGGGGACGGGTTTACGTTGTACACCGTGGATAAAGAAGGCACACTGCGCTGGCAGCACACGTTCGAAGGCGCGCGGAAAAGTCATGCCTACAATCTCGAACACCTGGTTCATATCGTGAGTCAGTCGCAAGGCGGCACGGTCACAACCATCACGGGACTGGACGAGATTTCAGGGAACGTGCAGTTCACGCTGACGGTTCCGGCCTCTCACCAGAACGATAAAAATTTGAGGGCCGAAGGGGCGGGTTTCGTATGCGCGACCGGCGGATCCTCGAAGGCAGTAACCACAGACATCAGCCGAATCATCGTCAATATGGACAGTCTCGCGTACGTTGCCTTCCGGCAGAGCGAGTGGTCACTGGACGCGGGCAATTGCAAGATTGGATCGGTTGTAGATCGTCAGGCTGTGACCCTTACGCGGGATGACAAAATCATGTTGTGGCAGATCCATCCGGATGGAACCTATGTCAGCTTCACGGTAGAGGCAAACAAGCTGAAACAGTCGTACGGTGCTCCGGTGAATATCACCTATCCGACTCCATCGCTGCTCACCGACAACATGAATGGCACGCTGATCCCGATGCGTACCTCGCATGTGCTGTCTGCAGAAAATCTGGGAGACCAACCGGACGAGTACATCTATCGCGTGAACCCGGATGGCGAACTGGTGTATCGGCTACCGCTTCCGAAGTATCCCGGAGTGCTGCATGACGATGTGGTGATCGGCAACGATGAGTTAGGCTTTGCGACTCGGGGCGGCGTTTTAATTGCCTTCAATGTGCGCGAGGGAAAAGAACTCTGGCGCTGGGACTCGAACACCGATGACATTTCGGTGTCGGCTGCGCTGGCAGACGGCAGTTGCCTGGTTCAAACGCCCACGGAAGCGGTGGACGTTTGGAGTCCCACGAAAGTAAAGGTATATATGTCGGGCAAGGCGATGTTGAGTTGGAAGGGCGTCTATCGGAAGCATAATTGAGTAATAGCCGGCTGCGTCGGTGAAGCCGCAAAAGTTCTAATCCCTACGACACGACTGAAGTCGTGCCCTTCCACCGGGGTCGCGCCTTCCGATGTGATACTGAAGTCGTTCCCTTCCCGGGGGTTTGAAAACACCCACTGTAAAATCGCAAGAGCCGCGGTTTTAGAATTGGCCACCTCGCGTAGGCACTCCTCAACATCATGCGTGTCCCCCGTTTTGTTTGAAGCTAGTAAAGCGCCGAATCTAGATCAAGCAACCTGGCGGAGCCTGTTAGCAACTAAGTTAATCGCGCGAAGACATTCCCGCGGATTCAGTGGAATGAGTTTTTCCTCTCCGTTCAAGCACATTCCGCAAGCGACCCGCAGTACTCCACGCATTTGGGAGAAGTTTACCGTTACCAAGCTGTAAATCGCAGAAATCGACGTGTTGCCGCAATTGCCCCAGGAGGCGCTATGAGTCGTTCCCTCTCTGTTACTCGTCTGCTCACATTACTCGTCTTCTTCTCATTCGGTTCGATGTTGGCACACGCGCAGTTCAGGGCCTCTTTGCGTGGAACTGTGACGGACCAGCAGGGTGCCGCCGTCCCTGACGCCACGGTGACTCTCACCAATACAGCGACAAATCAAAAGATGGTCGCGACGTCGGATGCGAACGGAATTTACCAGTTCAATGCGCTGGGGCCGGCTCCTTATTCCCTGAGTGCCGAACATGCTGGGTTTAAGACGAGAGTCCTAGATAACGTCCAGATCATTCCCGAACAGTTGAACGCACTGGACCTGCAACTCGAGGTAGGCGAAGTGGCACAAACAGTGACCGTCTCAGGGACAACCCAGACACTCGATACAGAGACGGCCACGGTCAGCGGAACGGTCAGCACCAACCAGATACAGCACATGCCGTCGTTCAATCGCGACATCTTCCAACTGGCGCAACTCGCTCCGGGAATGTTCGGCGATGCTGCCCAACGTAAAGGAGGAGGCGCGTCCACTACGCCGGGGAATCAAGGACCTGGCGGAACTCCAGGCGGGTCTGGGGGAATTTTCGCGACCGAGAACGGACCGCAGGTCCAGAGCGCCGGCGGTCAATACGAGACCAACAGCATCAATATCGATGGAATTAGCACAGTCAGCGCGGTTTGGGGCGGAACATCGGTCATTACACCCAGCGAAGACTCAGTGGAAACGATGAAAGTCGTTTCCAACAGTTATGACGCGCAGAACGGACGGTTTACCGGCGCACAGATCCAGGTCATAACGAAGGGCGGAACAAATCAGTTTCATGGAAGCGCGTTCTTCAAGGCGTCACGGCCGGGGCTGAATGCGTATCAAGCATGGAACGGGCTGGGATCCAACAAGTCTGGAACTCCGGCCGAACGAGGTGTGAATCGCGACGAGGGACGGTTCAACCAATACGGTGGCAGTCTTGGCGGTCCTATCTGGAAAAACAAGGTATTCGCTTTTTTCAACTGGGAAACAAGTCCCTTCGCATCTTCGACTACAGCCCAGGGCTGGTATGAGACGTCGCAGTTTGCATCCGCAGCAACACCCGGCAGCATAGCGGCTCAATATCTATCGTTCCCCGGCAATGCGGTTTCGTCGAACGGCATCATTCAACGAAGTTGCGGCGAGATCGGGCTGACGGAGGGCGCGAACTGCAATACCGTCACGGGAGGGCTTGACATCGGCTCACCTCTTACAACGGGACTCGGAATGCAGGATCTCACGTACGGCGGGAATCCTGGCACTCCCGGCGTGGGAGCAGGCCTGGACGGAATTCCGGATATCGCGTTCTTCAATACCGTGAATCCGACGAGGACGTCGCAGATGCAGTACACCGGGCGCGTCGATGCAAACCTTACGCAAAAGGACCGACTGACCTTCACCATCTACTACGTGCCAGTGAGCACCACCAATTTCAACGGGCCTGTCCGCTCGGCGAATCTGTGGCATCACTCGCAAGTCAACAACGCTTATACGGCGATCTGGAACAGAACCTTTTCAGCCACGCTGCTGAATGAGGCGCGAGTCAATGCTGCCGGGTGGCGCTGGAATGAGGTGGCGAGCAATCCTCAAGAGCCTTTCGGACTGCCAGCGACCTCGATCGACACCATCGGCGGTACGGCTGCCAACACAACGGCCGCTACGATTCAATATTTCGGGCCGCCGGGACCGAGCATTCTGAATCAATGGACGTATAGTTACTCCGACGTTCTCACGAAGATCCATGGGCGACACAGCATTCGGGTGGGCGGCGAATTCACTCGTCTTTTCTACTTGAACGAAGTGGTGTATGCCGCGCGGCCTGGATTCGGCTTCCATAACATATGGGACTTCGCAAATGACGCGCCATACGGCGAGGGCGGGAACTTTGGGGGCCAGTTTGACTATCGCACGGGCATTCCATTCGCCAACCGGCAAGACGATCGCGAGAACCTCTGGGGAGCATTCGCGCAGGACGATTTCAAAATTACTCCTACACTGACGGTGAACCTGGGCTTGCGCTGGTCTTATTTCGGCGCGCTCTATACGAAGCAGAACAATCAAGATGTGATGCTATTCGGGTCTGGACCGAATCCGCTGGACGGGCTGAACGTTCGCGTGGGAGGAAACCTTTACACGCCACAGAAAACGAATCTCGGCCCAGCGGTTGGTTTTGCGTGGTCGCCGATGCGATGGCAAAACAAAGTCGTTGTGCGCGGCGGATTCGGCATCAACTACAACCAGAATGAAATCGCGATCACGGCAAACGCGCATGGCAATCCGCCAAACGCGGTGACTCCATTTTTCCACTGCGACTTCCCTTTCACGACCAACCCGAGTTGTGCCGGGACCGGGATTCTTTACCAAACGGCGGGTGATATCAATTCTATTTTCGGATATGCTCCCAACCCGGCAGCGATCACGACTCTTGGTCCAGGAAATCTTCCTGCCTCGGGAAATGCCGTTCTGACAGGATTTCAGGCAAATCCAAAGACGATCAGCAGCTATCATTACTCAATCGATCTGCAGGATCAGATTGCGGCGAACTGGATCGTTACGCTGGGATATATCGGCAATCAGACACGACACTTACTGGTCCACAACAACTGGAACACGGTTGGCGCAGCAAATGGGTTCGCAATGAATCCCCTGGTAAACACAATCAATTTCTGGGAGAACACAGGGAACGCGAACTATAACGCGATGGTCAGTACACTCACCCACAACTTCTCGCATACATTCCAGGCAACGGCGCAGTACACGTGGGCGCGCTCCATGGACGAACTGTCGGGTCCGTATTACCAGGATCCGTATCCATTCGATCCCAGCAATGCGTACGGCCGTTCGAACTACGATGTGCGCAATGCCTTCAAGTTGTATGGACTGTGGCAGCCAGTGTTTTTCCATGGGAACCACAACTGGATTGAAAAGATTGCGGGTGGCTGGTCCGTGAGCGGGATATGGAATTGGCATACCGGCTTTCCATGGGATCCGTTCTATAACGCCAGCACGAATCTCTATTATCAGAACAGCGGATACGGGCAGCTTCGTCCCGCCGATATGGTCTCTGGCTTCGGAACGAGCACCGCGAATAAACGGTTCGAGCAGACCATCAATCCGAACTACGGGGGAGATGGGACGCGGTACTTCCTGCCTCCAACATTCGTTGCTGGGCCTTCTTTCCCGGCGACTGCTCCTGCGCCTACTCCGGGGATTGGTCGGAACAGCCTGAATGGTCCGGGTTATAACGATCTCGACATCAGTTTGGCTAAAGCATTCGGACTGCCGAGAAACAAGGTGTTGGGTGAAGGCGCTCGATTTGAAATTCGCGCAGATATCTACAATCTGTTCAATACGACAAATATTGATGTATCAACAATTGACGCGGCGTTGGGCGCCGTAGATCCAACGGGCGCAGTGACGCAAGTGAACCACGACTTTGGCGTGGCTGGCGCTGCTTTGGGCAGCCGGACGATTCAGTTGCAGGCGAGGTTCAGCTTCTAGGAATTCTTCGCTGTGCACGTTTCGGCGATTAAGAGACAAGCTTTAACTCAGAGGTCGCGGAGAAAATCCGCCGAGGTCGCAGAGAGAACACCCGCGGTTTTGAAGGGCAATCACGCGGTCGAAGAAGACTAATGGGGCGTTGGACTACGTTTTCTTCGCTCCTTCGGGATATTCGTAGACGCCGCGGCCGGATTTGCGGCCGAGTCTGCCTGACTTCACATACTGCACTAGCAACGGCGCCGGACGGTACTTTTCGCCTAGCGATTTGTGCAGGTATTCGAGGATGTGGAGCCTTGTGTCGAGGCCGACGAGATCTACCATTTCAAATGGGCCCATGGGATGATTGAGTCCGAGTTTGAGAGCCTTGTCGATGTCGGCCGCTGAGGCGACTCCTTCCTGCAGCATGTAGAACGCCTCGTTGCCGATCATAGCGTTGATGCGGCTCGTGATGAAGCCAGGGCTTTCTTTGATGACGACTACTTCTTTGCCCATCCGCTTGCCTACTTCCACCGCGGTCGCAAGCGTGTCATCGTCCGTTTCGAGGGCGCGAACGATTTCCAGCAACTTCATTTTGTGCACGGGATTGAAGAAGTGCATGCCCAGGATCTTTTTCGCGCGGTAGGTGACACTGGCAATTTCAGTGACGCTGAGCGAGGAAGTATTGGAGGCGAGGATCGTTGTCGGGCGGCTGATCTTATCGAGAAGCGTGAAAATCTCGATTTTCGATTCCATCTCCTCAGGGACGGCTTCGATCACCAGATCGGCTTCACGGGCGGCTTCTTCGACTGAGCCTGCGTATTCCAAACGCTTGAATGCGGCATCGGCATCGGCTGCGATGACTTTGTTGAGTTCGACCGCTTTGTCGAGATTGGCGCGAATTTCCGTTTCGGCCTTGCGCAGAGCGTTCGGCAGCAAGTCTTCGAGGATGGTGCGATAGCCACCGAGGGCGGCCGCGTGCGCTATGCCGCGGCCCATGATGCCGGCGCCGATGACAGCAATCGTCTGGACCGATGGCACCTACTTGTCCGCCTTCTCGAGGTCGGCAATGGCGGCGTTGAAAGAGTCAGCTGCCTTGTGCATAGCTTCTGCAAGGCGCTTGCGCTCTTCGGGGTTCATGCTGGGAATATAAATGCAAATACGGCGCAGGGTCGCCGTGATGTCTTCCACGTAATTCATTGCGCGAATCAGTTCACCAGTCGCTACTGCCATGAGGCTCCTCTTTCAGTCAGGATTGCGGTCGAACCTTCTATTGTGGAACGTGTGGACGAGTTTAGTAAAGCTGGCAGGGACACTTACTTTTTGACGTGATCCAGAACGAATGCGACCCGATCCTCGACTGAAACACGTGGGATCTCTACGAGTTCGTATTTCAGAGACGCGTAGGTTGTCAGCAGGGCATCATAGGTACGAATCGCCTCATCAAAGTCTTGCTTCCTTTCGAAGTCTTGACTGTAGATTTCGCGCCAGGGAGGAGTGACGAACACTTTCGGGCTATAGCGGAAGAGGGCAGCGGCATTGTTAACGTGGGCCGGCGCCGTAATGCCGACCAAGCGTAAATATCCCAGCACATCGGGAACGCCGCGGTCGAAAAAGACGGGGCCGGAGCTATGCTCGGCAGAGTGATACGAGCGCATGTCCCACGACAGCATCAACTCGGCGAAAAGCAGCGGATCGCTGCAAGGCAGAGCGAGGCCTTCGATGCGGATTTGGTCCTGAATGACTCCACGGCCTGCCTCGGGCGGGCAGGTGTATCCGCGCTGGCGCAGCGCTTCGATCATTGAGGTCTTCCCTGACCCGGGACCGCCGGTGACGACGTAAAAACGATCGGAATTGTTGTTCATTTCTGGAGCTTTCTAGTGTCGCTTATTTAACGATTTGCTTATAACTCTTTGAAAATACGCTGAAATCCCGGCGATCAATTCTTTTTATAGTGCAAGGCCCAACGTCCGGGAATCGAATACCCATGGCAGACAACCCTTTGAAACGATATATCTTCGCAAGCGATTTTGATCAGACGCTTACGTTCAATGACTCCGGATATGTGTTGGCCGAACTGGTCGGAATTCCCATTGATGAATTCGAGCGCAAGGCTAAAGGAATGGCCAAGATCAATCTTGTGCAGCAGGGAGCAGAACTCGCGTATCTGTTGCTGCACGATCCGGAATTCCGCGAGAAGGTTCGGAAGGAACATTTGCGCGAAGTGGGAAAGCGCATTCGCTTGAAGAGCGATATCAAACTTCTGTACCAGCTGCTAGATTCCGGCATTGACGGGCATCAATTCGATTTTTACGTTTTGTCGGCGGCGCCGGTGGAAATCGTACGCTCAGCGCTGGAGGATATCGTTCCGCCGGAACACATTTACGGAACCGAATTTCGCTACTCGCCATCGGGAGAGATCGACACGATCGTGCGCGCCACGGCTGGCTATGGGAAAGTTGCGGTGCTCGATAATCTGCTGGTCGAACAAGTGGCTGGACCAGATCATGTGATTTATACCGGCGACGGAAGCTCCGACCTTCACGTCATGCTGCACATCAATTCGCGTGATGGATTGACGATTGCAGTTTCGGAGTCGCGCAATGTTTCGCAGATTGCCAAGCGCACGGTCTTGAGCACGAGCGCACTTGCCGTGCTGGCGCCGATTCTCGAAGAAGTTGCCGGGTGGGAGCGGTATCGAATTCGCAACTTCTTCGAGGCGAATGGGATGCTGATCCAGGAGTGGGAGCGGGTACGGACGGACTGGCTTACAGTGCGCCCGGCTGCTGAGCCGTTACCGGAGGGCGCAGACGTAACGCCAAAGCTGGCCGCTGTAAACTTTTAAGGTTCCTCATGCTTCGTGACAAGAATCTAGTTCCGCTATCGCGACAGCATCAGCACGCGCTGGCGCTGTGCGTGCGCATCGAGCGCGCGTCGCCTATTTCGGAATCTGATCGGGCGCAGTGGCAGATGGAGATCGCGCAGCACTTTCGGGCGGAGATTCGGATTCATTTTGATGCCGAGGAACAATTTGTGTTTTCGGGGGCGCGGAGGTTTTCAGAACTAGATCTCTTGGTTGAGGTTCTACTGAGTGATCACGCCTGGCTGCGGGAGCGCTTTTCCAGAGCAGAGGCACAGAGCCTGGCCAGTGGAGAAATTGCGGAGTTCGCGCAGCGGCTTTCGGGACACATCCGGAGAGAAGAGCGGGAGTTGTTCGAGCGCTTACAGGAGGTGATGAATGGCGAGGAACTCGACGCGATGGGACGAAAATTAGAACAGCGGTTGAAAGATGCTGAGCAAGCTTGTGCTTTGCCGGTCAAGAAGCAGCAACTGTTGTAGCTCGCTCGCCCTTCGGGCTCGCGGGGCAGCCGAAGGCGGCTGTCCCCACGTACATAGAGGCGCTACGTGGAACTGACACCGTGGAGTTTGCGGAAATTCTGGGCGGACTCGCGGCCCATGTAACGATCCAGAACCGCGGGATCGGTTTGACGCAAATCGACTACGATCAAACCATCCAGAACGTTTGAGAATTTGCGATCCACATTAAAGGCCAGTAGCTTGCCACCGATTTTGGCATATTGGCGCAGTAAGATCGGCAAGCCCTTGCCGTCCACCTCGACGTCGGTGATCGGTTCTGAAAGCTCGTCGAGATCGCGGAGCGCGCGGCACATTACACGGCAATCCCAACGATGCAACAGGCTGGCGCGGAACGGGCGGCGGGGCTCGATCAGGCCTGCCAGGCTGTCGTCCTGTATGCGTGACTGGAAGAATCGGTAGATCATTTCGCGCGACGCTTTACTGTAGTCGTTGCTGATGCTCACCGCGCCGAACAGAATGGGAGTCTGGGGACGAGTTGTGATCAATCGGGCAATGCCCTTCCACAAGAGGAGCAGCGGAGCGTATTGGCGCTGATACTCCGGGCGAATGAAGGAGCGGCCCAGTTCGAGCGCCGGGCCCAGCTTTTGAAATAAACTCTCGTCGTAGCGGAAGAGCGTACTGGTATAGAGACCTGCGATGCCGCGCTGGGCAACGAAGTCACGACCGTGATCAGGACTGGCCAGTGGGCCCAGGGTGCGTTGCGCCAAGTGGTCACTGAGCACGTCAACCGTTTCGAATTGATGGACGACGCCTACCTGCGTGAGCGCGCCTCGGACGTCAAGGACCTTGGCCGGCGTTTGCTGGCGTATCTGCAGGAAGAGCGTCAGCAGAATCTGGTTTACCCGGAAAAAACCATTCTGGTCAGCGAAGAGCTGACGCCGGCTATGCTCGGCGAGGT
>Ga0207693_10000047_pt1 | contig 100876 bp, 90 predicted proteins | sample LARL81metaG_FD_184347 | JGI IMG/M metagenome (GOLD analysis project Ga0207693, IMG submission 184347) | Corn, switchgrass and miscanthus rhizosphere microbial communities from Kellogg Biological Station, Michigan, USA - LAR L8-1 metaG... | ecosystem: Host-associated > Plants > Roots >...
TCGAGAGCAGGTCGGCAAGGGTCAAACGCGAGCTACTGGCCGAGACGAATGGACCTTACACCACCTCGGAACTCTCTTACTTTTTGAAGCTGTCGTTGGTCTTCGGTCGTTCGCCTTTCTCAGAAGATTTCTGCGCTGTGCCCTCCTCCGCACACCGTTTTCGCGTGAACTTTCCCTAACTTGAGTGACTCTGGGGGACCGGGCAAGATTTGCACTTGCATTTGTGCGCGGCGACTGCGGTCGACGCGCGCCGCGTTCCATTACACTACCGGCCCCACCCAGGGGGGGTGAAGTCTGAAATCGAATCGATGTTTGGAGCGACTCGCATCCGTTGCACTCGTCGCTTCGCTCGCATGATTCGGTCCCGGACGAATGCGTCCGGGGCTACACGATTAGTCCACATGCTCACCTTCGGCCATGAAGCTTTGTTCTGCTGGGGGCAGGCGATCGCCTGGACGTGCCCAAAAAACATATAAGGTCGGCCAGAGAATTACGCTTACTAGCAATTCCACGATCAGTCCGCCAACGATCACGATGGCGAAGGGACGCTGCGAATCGGAGCCGATGTCGTGCGACATGGCGGCGGGAAGCAAGCCTAGCGTCGCGACCAGCATCGTCATCATGATGGGACGAAGACGGAGGGCTGCGCCCTCTTTTGCCGCGTCGCGAACCGGCATGCCGCGCGTGCGGAGCTGATTGATGTACTCGACCATAATTACGCCGATTTCTACCGACACCCCGATCAAGGCGAGGAATCCGAGGCCAGACGAGACGCTGAAATGAGTACCGGTAATTAAAAGGCTGATGAATCCGCCTAATGGAGAAAGAGCAACTACGGCTAGGATCAGGAAGACCCATTTCCACGTGCCGAAGGCGGAATAAAGGATGAAGGCCATCAGGAGCAGAGTCACCGGGACGATGATGGCGAGACGTCGGTTGGCACGCTGCTGGCTTTCGTATTCGCCAGTCCAGTCGAGGTGATAGCCCTCAGGGAATTTGATCCTGTGTCCAACTTCATCGATGGCCTGCCGCACGGTGCTGCCGAGATCGCGGCCGCGCACGCTGTACTTGATGGCGATATAGCGCTGGTTGCCTTCTCGGTAGATGGTCGAGGCGCCGTCATCGAGTGTGATCTTGCTGAGCTGAGCCAAAGAGACACGCTCGCCCGATGGCGCGAGCAGGCGGATGTTGCCGATATCTTCGACGGTGCGGCGATATTGCGGCTGATAGCGTACGGTCATGTCGAATCGCTGCTCGCCGATTAGAATCTGGCTGACTGCTTTTCCCCCCACTGCGGTTTCAAGCGCATCCTGAATATCGCTGACGTTGATGCCGAAGCGGTCGGCGGCGTAGCGATCCACATTCACGTTGACATTGGGTTGGCCGCGGACCTGGAACGTGCCGAGATCGGCCACGCCTGGGACGCGGCTCATGACGGCCTGCATCTCGTCGGCTTTTTGCTCGAGCGTTTTGAGATCGCTGCCGAACAGCTTGACGGCGAGTTCTCCTTTGACACCGCTGACCGCCTCTTCAACGTTGTCAGAGATCGGTTGGGAGAAGTTCCAATCGACTCCGGGGAATTGCTGGAGTTCCTGGTCCATGGCGGCGATTAATTCATCTTTTCTACCGTGGAACTGTGGCCGCCACTGGTCACGAGGATGAAGATCGACAAAGAACTCAGTGTTGTAGAAGCCGCTGGCGTCACTACCATCGTCAGGGCGTCCAACCTGGCTGACGACTTGCGTTACTTCAGGAAAACCGGCGAACATCATGCGGGCCCGCCTGGCCATGTCCATGCTGGATGACGGCCCGGTGCTCGGGGCAAGAGTGCCGCGCACCCAGATGGCGCCTTCGTCGAGATGCGGAAGGAATTCGGAACCGATAATTCCGCTCAACGCGAAGAACAGCATGACGCCCAGCGCCAGCAGGCCCATGCCGAGTGTGAATTTGAGATGGTCGAAGCACCAGTCGAGACATTTGCCATAGGTGCGATTGAGCCATTCGAGAACCGGGTTGCGCCACTCTTTCAATTCGCGGCTGAAAAGGTAGTTACAAAGGACGGGCGCGATGAATAGGGCGAAGATCAGGGCGCCTAGCAGGGCGAAGGCGACGGTCCAAGCCATCGGGCTGAAGAGGCGTCCTTCGACACGTTGCAGGGTGAAGATGGGAAGATAGGAAACGATGATGATGACGCGAGCGAAGAATACCGGCCTTTGAACTTCGTGAGCCGCGATAGCGACGATTTCCCGGAACGACTTCTTGTGATCTCCGAATGACGTGTGGCGCAGGATGTTTTCGACCATGACTACTGAGCCGTCGACGACCATGCCGAAGTCGAGCGCGCCGAGCGAGAGCAGGTTTGCGGGGATGTGGCGGAGATCGAGCAGGATTGCCGCAAAGAGCAACGAGAACGGGATCGTGACCGCGACGATTAGCGCACTGCGCACATTGCCTAAGAAGAGAAAGAGCACGAGAGTGACGAGCAGGACGCCATCTGTCAGGTTGCGCAGGACTGTATGCGTCGTGTGGTGCATTAACTGGCTGCGGTCGAGGTGAGGAACGAGCTTCACGCCAATAGGGAGCAGGCCCTGTTTTCCCGCCGTGCCGTTCAGTTGGTCAATTTTCTGATGAAGGGCATCGAGCGTGGTTTCGGCGACTGCGCCTTTGCGGAGGAGGACGATGCCCTCGACGATATCGTCATCATTGATGATGGTCCCATCGTTCTTGCGGATGGTCTTGCCCAGTTGGCCCAGACGGACTTTCGGAGCCTGCACGACATTCCCCAAATCGCGAACGCGGACAGGAGTGCCGTTCTGAACTTTCACGACGGTAGCCGCGATATCGTCGGTGGATTGCATCAGGCCAACGGCGCGAACGTTGAGAGCCTGTTGGCCGCGTTCGATGAATCCACCGCCCGCGTTGATGTTGTTGGCAATCAGCGCCTGCTCGATTTGTGGCAACGACAATCCATAGGAAACGAGCTTGTTGGGATCGAGCTGAACCTGGTATTCGCGCGTCGGCCCGCCGAAGGGGTTGACGTCGACAATATTGGGGACAGACTTCAGCTGATTCACTACGAACCAATCATTGAGCGCTTTCAGTTCCATCACGTCGTACTTCGGATTGCTGCTGGTCAACGTGTAGAACATGATCTGGCCGATGGGGCTGTAATCGGGACCAATGCCCGTATTCACTCCTGGAGGGAGGTTCACGTTTTGCAGACGATCGAGAACTTCTTGTCGAGCATTGAAGGTCGTGATGTCATCGTCGTAAATGATGGTGATCGCGGAGAGCCCCATTAAGGAGACGGAACGAAGATGCGTGAGGTGGGCCACGCCGTTCAGCTCCACTTCGAGAGGGACTGTGATTTGCTGTTCGACTTCTTCGGCGGCGTGTCCGGGCCACTGCGTAATGACCTGCGCATAAGTATCGGCCACGTCGGGGTACGCTTCGATGGGGAGAGCGTGAAACGAGATGATGCCCCAGACGAAAAGAACGAGTGCGCCTCCCGCAACCAGGAGGGGGTTCGCCAGGGCGAAATCGATGGCCTTGCGGATCATTCGTTTAGTCTCCGGACCTCTTCTCGGCCACGTCGGTGGAGAACTCAAGAGCGTTGGTGACCAGTTCATCTCCAGGACTCACGCCCTGACGGATTTCCTGCATTCCGTCGGGAGCCAGCCCGTCGGCTGCTACCGCAATTTTTCGAAACTGCTTGTCCCCCTCTTTGCGAAAGACCCAGTCCTTGTCGTGCAGACGCATGATCGCGGTCGATGGCACAACCACGCGATCGGTAAGTTTGCGCGAGCGGAAGGTGGCTACAGCGAACATCCCGGGACGAAGGGAGCCATCGGGATTTGCGAGGACGATCCGGACTTTTGCAGAGCGTGTGGTGGGATCGAGCACGCGGGAAATATCGGCGACCTTCCCGTTGAAAACGCGATCAGGGAAAGCGTTGAGCCGGAGTTCGGCGGAGTCTCCAAGGTGCACTTGGGCAAGATCGTTTTCGAAAACGTCACAAACAGCCCAGACTTCTGAAAGATTGGCGATCGTGAATAAGTTGGGGGTATTGTCGAGGCTCTTAACGCCCTCATTGCCGGCGACGTTTTGCTCGACGATGGTACCGGTGAGCGGCGCTTTGAGTTCGATCAGCGGGCTTGGATGGGTAGGATCCGCGCCGAGAATTCTTACGCGATGGTCGGCGGTGTCGAGGTCGACTTTAGCTTTATCTTCGGCATCCTGAGCGACTTCAATGTCTTTGGCGGCGATCGCTCCACGGTCATAGAGCATCTGGGCGCGCTCTTGCGCTTTGCGGGAAAGTGCTTCGTCAGCTCGCGCTTTCTGATAGTCGGCGAAGGCGCCGGCGAGATCAGGGCTCGATATGACCAGCAGGGTCTGTCCTTTTTGTACGCTGTCGCCGAGTTTAACTTTCAGGTCGACAACCCGGCCTGCGCCGAGCGAAGTGACGTGTATGGTGCGGGTGACCTCGGGGGAGATTGTGCCGTTGGCGTTTACAACCGTGGAAAGAGGCCGGAGTTCGGCTTTCGCGGTTTTGAAGAGTTCGGGATGATCGGCTTCGAAGAGGTTGGGATCGGTGGTGACCGGGGGCTTGCTCGCAGCAGCTGTGGGGTCGTTCGAGCACGCGAAATTCACCACACATGTAGCGAACGCCAGGATCAAAATCCCCACTTTTGGCAACTGCGGCCAGAAGTGGGGCACCCGTTTCAGAGATAACTTAAACAATCGTTTGTTCATTGGATTACCTCGCGGCCTACGGCTTGATTGAGTTGCGCCGCAGCGGTCAGATAGGCGCCGATCAGGTTTACGTAGCTCAACTGCACGGAGCGGTAATCGTTCTCGGCATTCAGGAAATCGATCAGGGCGGTGCCTCCGTGCTCGTAGGAAAACTGGACGGTATCGCGCACGCGGACGGCTTGAGCCAAATATTTCTGCTTGTATGGCTTGAGCAGCGCGATGTGGCTGGCAACAGTGGCGTAGGCGCTGTCGACGTCGCTGAAGACCTGAGTTTCGGTACCCCGGCGCAGCTTCTCGCTGCGACTGATATCAATTTTTGTGCGGAGCTTCTCGCCCTGGTTCTTGTCAAAGATGCGCAGCGGGACGCTCACGCTGACCCCGAGCGTATTGAGAGCGTCGGGATTGTTGAACGAGCCGTTGTGCGTGAACCATACGTCGATCGTGGGATCGGTCGAGCCGTCGGCTTCAGCGAGTTCGTAATTCGTTTGTGCCTGTTTGAGAGATAGAACCGCGGCGCGAAGGTCAGGGCGGTTGTCGAGCGCATCCTTGCGATAGTCATCGAGCGAGAGCAGGTCATCACTGAAATCGAATGTGCCGTCTACGTCGAAGCTGTCAACAGGCCGATGATCTTCGAGTAGGGCCAGGAGGTTGATCTTCGCGGTACGCAGGTTGACCAGAGCACTTTGCAGGTCGGACTCATATTGCAATCGCTGGAGTTCAAGCCGATCGAGATCAATCTGGGCGATGTCTCCGGCTTCGAAGCGGTCACGGTTAATCTTGAGGATGTGGTCGTAGTAGGTGAGATTGTCTTCGGAGACCTTCACGACCGCCTTTTGTTGAAGAATGCTGACGAAGCCGCTGCGGAGATTGAAGAGCAGAGTCCGTTCGGAATCGGAGGCTTGAGCGGCACCGATGGAGGTGCCTTCTTTGGCGGCCTGGAAGCGCAAATTGCGTTTGTTGCGACGCTCGAAGAGATAGCTGATGCCCGGCGAGACGAAGGTTCCGGCGAAGGGCTGCCAGACGCCGTGGCTGGGAGTGATCTGGGTGCCGTCGGCAGTCAGGGTTAAATTGGGATTCGGCCGAAGATGTGCGGTGATCTCCTGCGCCTTCAGTTCGTCGATGTTCAGTTTTGCAGCGAGCAGGGTCGTATTGTTCTGCTCAAAGCGATCTTTGACTTGGTTCCATGTCCAGACCTGCAGTGGCAGGGGCGGATTTTGTGTCGGCGTCTGCGCGGACAGCACAGCAGACATGACAATTAAGATCGAAATAGGAAATCTCACCTGCATCCGAAAACTCCATACCTGAGAGGCTAACCTTCGGCAAGTACTCACCGAAGAGAGGTCGCCACAAATGCGACAGCACCTCAAGTCTTTAGCTTGCGTATTTACTTCTGAGAGGAATCAGGATCGGAGTGCTTCGTTGAAAAGAAGATCAACGATCCGCGGCTACTAAGCGAGGGCGGAAGCGGGGGGAGCACGTCCGAGAGATGGGGAAGTTGTGGCGGCCGGAGTCGAAACGAGAGAAGCCTGCGGTTGATACCAGCCCCATTCGGTCGCTATAAAAAGGTTGGCGTTTGCTGTGACTGCAGGCTGGGTGTGACACTTGCCGGCGGCTGTCCGGTCACTGTGCGATTCACAGACGCTACGTTTGCTGTTCGAGGACTCTTCCATCTCCGGGCGCATGGCGCGGAGGTCGTCGGTGGCAGAGACCACCGGGAAGAGAACGATCAGCATGCATCCTAGAGCCAGCAGACTGTGAGACGGGCGAAACCTGCGTGCGGTCGTTCCCGAATCTCGCCAGAGCCAATAGGCCGGGAGCGCCAAGAGCAGCCACGCGAGATTCAGCAATAGTTCCATGTACCAGTAAAAGTTGTGGGATGGGACGAACTAACGCCTGGTTGTAAGTTTTCCAGAAAATCTGCAGCGACGTCAACGTGACCATCGTGTCGAAGCACAGCCTTGCAAGAAATGCAGAAGAAAACATTCCTATACGAGTGCGATAGGACTGTGGGAGAGTAAGTAACGGGGATAGCGCGAAGAGCGCGGATCATCAAGATGTCTATACATCTTTACTATTTTTTTTCTATACGAAGCGCTTCATTACGTTGTTTGACGACAGGTGTCATCGCTATTTGCCTCGGGAGCACGTTGTGCTGCCAACTGGCGGAGGGTGACAATGAGTTGCTGGCGAGCGGGCAGCAGCCGGCCTCCCAGCAGCAGAGCGCCCAGACTACTAATCCAGATCAGCTGCTCATTGAGAGTGAGTCTCCCTTGCCGGATGCATTCCCCAATGACATGTACCAGTTTCATTTCCGGGCTCATGGGGGCGTGCCGACACTGCATTGGCGTTTAGAGAAGGGAACGCTTCCGGCGGGTCTAAAACTCGAGGATGATGGACTGCTGCACGGTCAAACGGACCTGACCGGCGAGTTTCAATTCACGATCGCGGTCCACGACGGGAACCGCCCTGCGCAAGCGATGCAGAAGGTATTTTCCCTGCGAGTACGCTCCGGATTGGCGCTGGTATGGAAAGATGTCGCGCGTGTGAATGGTAGCCGCATCGAGGGAAGCGCGGAAGTATCCAACGCTACGCCGGACGATATCGACCTGACATTTATTGTGCTGGCCGTCCCGGGAAATGGCAGGGCGGTGGCGATCGGATATCAGCACTTTGTCTTACGGCGGGGAGAGAGGGCGAAGGAACTGCCTTTCGGAGAAAGCCTGCCTCATGGAGGATACGTCGTGCACGTAGACGCTGTGGGCGAGGTTGCGTCGAAGAAGCTCATTTATCGGGAACGGATGCAAACGCCTTCCATGCTGCAGGTTACGGTCGGGCCTTAGCGGCAAGTTAGGGGCCAAGATGGCCCTTCGACAGCCGGCGGGACGCCGGCGCCACTGGAATCAATCACATAGAGAAGTGATGCAGATCACACAGCGATGTGAGTGAATTAACCCAAATGCCGGGTGGGTGGTTTCTCCCAGCGAGCGGTCTCCCAAAAGCGGACTAATAGCAGAACTAATCTTTTCAATAGGATGCGTGACTTTTAGTTATCAGAACAGCCCGTAGCACGCAATTGGCGCGTGACGTGCCATATGTCCCGGTGGGTGGGCGAGATTGCGAGAGATCAACCTCGCCAGCCATCCCGAGGAGGTTTCCGATGCGAGCTCCTTATGGTCTGAACATTCTTGATAATTGCCTTTCATGTCCTGCCAAGGGTGAACATCTTTTCTGCAACCTGTCGCTGCAAGCCGGGCAGCGGCTGAATGACATCAAGTCGACGGCGGTGTATCCGAAAGGGGCGATGTTATTCATTGAGGGACAGATGCCGCGGGGAGTGTTCGTATTGTGCTCCGGGAAAGTAAAGCTTTCGACCACATCGCGGGAAGGCAAGACCATCATCACCAAGATTGCCGAGGCGGGGGACGTGCTCGGACTCAACGCCGTGATCTCGAACCGGCCTTACGAAGTGACTGCGGAAATGATGGAGCCGGGGCAGGCGAACTTTATCCCCAGAGATTCGCTGCAGTTAATGATCAAAGATTTTCCGGAGGCGGCGATGCGGATCGCACAGCAGCTCAGCCGGAATTATTTCACAGCATACGAAGAGATCCGCACGCTGGGTTTGGCGGCGTCACCTTCTGAAAAGTTCGCCAAGCTGCTGCTTTCGTGGTCGACCAAGCCATCTGAAAACGGCGATGGAACTTCCAACGTAAAGCTGACGCTCACACATGAGGAGATTGCCGAGATTATTGGCACGACGCGCGAGACGGTGAGCCGGCTATTCTCAGAGTTCAAGAAGAAACAGTTGATGCAACTGAAGGGCGCGACGCTGGTGATTCGCAGCCGCGTGGCTCTGGAAAAGATCGTGCAGTCTTAGGATCTGTGTCCTAGAACCTTTAGGGCGTGTTCAGCGCGACGCAATGCAGGCACAATAACGGCATCAGGGTTTCTATCGAGAGAGTGAAGGAAGTCCCAGTAGCCTAGCCTTCGTAGTTGCCAGTAGAACGGTATGTTTGTCGAGTAGAAATTGGGCCGCGCGCGATTCTTGCTTTGGGTCGGAGAGAGAGTGAGATGTGGGGCGGCCCAGTTTCCTTCATTCCTTCCTATGTTTTCCTGCCCAGGTTCGACCTCCCGATGAACGCATAGCCTACTAAATCCGCAAATCGGCATCTTATGAGTGCCGCGCCTACACCTTTCAAGGCGCGCGCTTGCTATGGCCTGGTTGCGCATCATCGTCTGCCTGGTGCTGAGTTGGATATGTTGCGTGTCGGTAGTGGGACAGGAATACACCGACATCGAAACTCCAAAACATAAAGCCTGGGATTTGTTGCTGACGGCTATCTTGTCGAAGCGGGCGAGTGACCGAACCGATGGGGTTCGCGCGCTGGGATTGCTGCGCGACACAAAGCAGGCGCGAGAGCTGGCGGAGAGTGGGCTCAAGGATCCCAGTCCGGATGTGCGCAAATCGTCAGCGACAGCGCTTGGCCAGATGCGTGCCACTCAATCGATCCCGAAGCTGGAGAAGGCGCTCTCCGATAAGAAGATTGCAGTTGTCATGGCGGCCGCCCAGTCTTTGCGCGACTTGAAGGAAGACAAAGCCGCTTACGCGGTTTATTACGAGTTGCTGATGGGTGAGCGGAAGAGCGGAGACGGAATCATCGCCCGAGAACTCGAGACGCTGAAGAATCCGAAGGAACTTGCCAAGATCGGAGTGTCGGAGGGGATCGGGTTTGTCCCGTTTGCGGGCATCGGATGGGAAGCGTATCGGCAGATCCATAAGAAGGATCCGAACCCCGTACGGGCGGTGGCAGCCACTCTGCTGGCGCACGATCCGGATCCGGAGAGCGGCAAAGCCCTGGTCAGAGCTACGAGCGACAAAGATTGGATAGTGCGGGCTGCGGCGGTGGAGGCAATAGCACAGCGAGGCGATCCGGCGCTAATGCCGAACGTGATCGACAAGTTCTCAGATAGGAATGCCAAGGTTCGCTATACCGCTGCTGCAGCGGTGATTCGTCTTAGCGGTCAAGAAGGACCCAGCAAGACCGCCCGGAATGGACGATAATGTCTCCATGCTCTCGGAGATGTGGGGAGTACGGAGCTTTCGGCGGTTTGGCGGTCTTTTCGACCGCCTAGCTGATGTCGGGGCTTCGTATGGTCCTTCGGAGGGCTTGCGCCCTCCTCTGGATCACATCGGAGATGATCATCAGAGTTCGATGTGGCCGATTGCGTTGCGGAGTGCACTCGTTGCTTTGAGCATTGTCGTGACTGCGCAGATCGGCAGCGCACAGGATAGTTCCTGGACGACCAGCAGCCAGCAATCCGATCCTAATGGCGCGGTGAATCCTACCCGAAGCCGTACTACCCATAGCGAAGTCAATGGACATGTCATTGAGAAGACTGTCACAGAAACCCTGGGGCCGGACGGGCGATACATCCCATATTCCGAAGTTGAGCGCGAGTCCATCCGCGTGAACGACAGTACGACTCGCAGCGTCGAGCGTTCCTATGGGCGAGACGCGGATGGCAGGAGGTCACTCACGCAACAAACGCAGGAAGAGTCGCGCAGTTTTAGCGATGGATCGAAGAAGATGACGCGGACGACTTCCAATCCTGACGGCAATGGTGCACTGCAGGTAATTCAGCGAGCGGAGATTGATTCGAAAGTCGTCAGTCCGGGTGTGCGTGACACAAACACAACGATGTTTTCTGCCGACGGTAGCGGAGGACTCGGAGCGACGATGCGGATCGAGGAGCGCGAACGGCGCACGGATCCTGCGACTGTCGAGTACACGAAATCAACATCCCTTGCGGATGGAAACGGACGCTGGACCGTCAGTGAGACCCGCGAGGGAACGACGCGTCAGGACCCGGGCGGGACGACCAAAGAAGAGCGAGTGCTGCGTCCGAACGCAGACGGGAAGATGGCGGTGGTGGAGCGGACTGTGAGCAAGGAGCCGGCAGGAGGACAAGGCGGCACCGTCGAGACTTATTCTAGGAACGTTCCGGGGCAGGCGGGGGACGAGGGATTGAAGTTGGTAAAACGCGAGAACACAGTGCAGCGGAGCGGTTTGGGTGGTGATCGTCAGACGACGCGGCGGGTGGAGCAAGCGAATCCCGGGGATCCGGGATCAGGACTGCGGGTCACGCAAGAAGCAATCGATATTGTGAGACCGGGATCGAATGGAGTCACTCAGCAGCAGAGCACAATGGTGACCACGGATGCGAATGGGCACACGAATGAAGTTTGGGTGGATATGGGGAGTAGCAACAAGCCGGCGGCGGTGAAGGTGGAGAAGGCGCCTGCCAAGAAGTCGAAGTGAAGTTCCCGATGAACCGGATGTATGCAGCGACTCGCTCGTCGCTTCTCGACCGGGTCAGCCTAGATAGAAGAGCTGAACTAGGTTCTTGCCATCTTGAACCCGGAAACAGTGCAACGCCTACCGTCTAACTTCCAGCCGCGAATGATTTGTGAATGCTGCAATGGTAAAGAGGACCGTTATGATCGGAAGCGCCAGGAACCAGCGGAAAAGAACGCAAAAGTAGACGACACTACGGAGAAAAGGTATAGAGCCATGTTTCATAGTTGGAAAAACAGCGAATACTGCGGCGGGCAAGCAAAACATACCGCCAATTAGTACGGCAGCTAAAATAGCAGCAGTCTTATAGCGCATGCCCTTCGCCTTACTGATAAGCCTACTCCGCCTCTCTGGCTCTCCCTAGTTACGTCGGTTCAGTTCCGAATCTTCGTGGCCGATCCGGTCTGATGGGCCGCACCCCTGTCCGTTAGGGATCAGCCCGAAATCGGCTCATACATTCTGGTGAGTAACGGGAGGAGGCAGCGAATTGCTAGTCGCTTCGCGACTCGGGGCGGAGAGGCGTCCGCCCCTACATAAACTGTTTCGCTTTTGCTCAGACTTACTTCGATATGGTCAGCACGATTACTCGGTCTACCTCTTCTGCTTTGGGGGCTGGCAGCTTTAGAACTACTCCGTCCTGGTTTTGTGTGACGCCGATCTTTGTTCCGTCGATCAGCGATTGCGCCGAATTGATTTTCTTTGCAATGGATGGAAGCGCCAGAAGCGGCGCGCCCCAGTTCAGGACGTGCACGTACATTTTGTCTTCTTTCTGAGTCGTGACTCCCCAGTCGCCGGGAGGGATTGGACCTCCGCGGGTGCCGTAGATCGAGTCTCCGTATTTTGATAGCCATTCGCCTACCGCGCGCAGGCGGCTCTGGAATTGCGGATCGATTTCTCCATTGGGATAGGGGCCAATGTTCAGCAGCAGGTTGGCGTTGTTTCCAGCAGCGCGCACCAGGCCGCGCTCGATGTCGGCAACGCTCTTATAGTTGCTGTCGCCGATGTTGAATCCCCAGGCGCCGTTGAGTGTGTTGGACATTTCGAGCGGGATGTCGGTGCTCACGAACGTTGTGTTAAAGCCAGCGGTGTTGGCACCGGGGAGGTCGCGCTCGAAAGTTTGGACGTCTTCTCCGGAGCGTGGTGTCTGGTGATGATTCGGAATGATCAGCGCTGCGGGCTGCAGCTTGTGGATCAGGGCGTAGGTCTTGTCGAGGTGCCAGTCGGCTTTCGGCTTGTCCCACATGCCATCGAACCAGATGCCGCCGATGGGGCCGTAATTGGTGAGCAGTTCCGTGAGCTGACCATCCATGTACGTGTCGAGATAAGCATTGAAATCGCCGTGATCGGGGCGTCCATTGGGCCAGTCGGTGGCGCCGCGAGGATAGTAGTCCGGGTTGTGCCAATCGAGCTGCGAATAATAAAAGAAGAGCTTGATGCCCTGGCGATGACACTCGTCGGCGAGCATCTTCAGCGGGTCCTTCTTATAAGGCGTGCGGGCGACGATGTTCCAGTCGGAAACTTTGGAGTCGAACATCGCGAAGCCGTCGTGATGGCGTGAGGTGATCGTTATGTACTTCATGCCGGCGGCCTTGGCGAGCGCTACCCATGCCTGGGCGTCGAACTTCTCGGGATCGAAGAATGCGGGCAGGCGATTGTATTCGTCGACTTTGAGATGGCGCTCGTGGAAGACCCATTCGCCGTCACCGAGCACACTGTAAACGCCCCAATGGATGAACATGCCGAATTTCATGTCCTGGAATTCGCGACGGGACTGGAGGTTTTCGGGGGAAGGTTGGTAGGCGGATTGTGCGACAGCGGATAAGGTGCTCAACAAGAAAAGGAGTAAAAACAGCGCAGTAACCCGCAACATGACTTGAGTGAGACGTGAATGAGTCATAGCTTGTTCCGAATCCTTAGCGCTGCAATGGCAGCAAATATCCTGGGTTACTCGCAAACGCGCCGCCAAACACTTGTTTATCTGCTTCGCGCATGTCCCAGGCAATGATCGATTGGGGGTTGATCTGAATGGTCACATCGTCCCACCCGGCAAATACAGGTCCGACTCTTGGATCTGCGAGTGCAGCGGCGCTTAGATATTTGCGGTGAATCTCTTTATTCCGTGAGTGTGACTCCTCGCCACGGAGGAACTGTCCGATGCCGGAGATGGTTACGCCAAATGAAGCCGCCGGATCGCGCGAATCAACCATCAATGCGACCCTCGGTGAGGATGCGAGATTTTTTGCCTTGCGGGACTGAGAAGATGTAGCCACAAAGACGTTAGTCCCATCGAAGGCGTACCACACCGCCACGATATGAATGAGACCGTTCGGATTCTGTGTGGCGAGAGACGCGATGTAATTTCCTGTGAGTAATTGCTGAACTATAGGATCGGTCAGCGACGCCATGGTGGCCTCCTCGGCCTACAATCGCAAAAACCTTATCACAAGATGGCGGTTGGACATGTGATCCTAACGGGGCTCTGCAGCAGCAACGAACGCAGAATGGATAGAATGTTGCGACCTTGATCTGAAACTTGAGGAATATCTGAGGTGATGTGATGCGGGCGGATGGCCTGGTTGCAGTCCCGAGCACGTTCTCGATGGATGAAACTCTCGACCGCCTGAAAGCGGCATTCGCCGAAAAGGGAATGCAGACCTTCGCAGTGATTGATCACAGCGGAGAGGCAGATAAAGTCGGACTGAAGATGCGGCCGACGAAGGTCATCATCTTCGGAAATCCGAAGGGCGGAACACCGCTAATGGTGGCTGCGCCAAGCCTGGCGATTAATCTGCCGCTAAAGGCGTTGGTTGCAGCAGACGCGGATGGAAAGATCTCCGTAACCTACAACGATCCCGAGTATTTGCAGAAGAGGCATGGCGTTCCGGCGGAGTTGATCAAGAATCTGGCCGGTGCGGGGGCGCTGATTGCCAAGGCTGTGGAATAATGCTGGCGTCAAGCCACAGCCTGTGACCGATACGAATTCCAATCCCAACCGCGCGCGGGACCATCTGGCCAACGAGAGAACGTTCCTGGCGTGGGTGAGGACTGGAGCGGCGATCGTTGTATTCGGGTTTGCGATCGGGAGATTTTCCATTGCGATGCGGCAACTCACGGCTCTCAGCGGACATGCGGTGCGGACCGCGGGTATGTCGGTGTGGATGGGAGCGGGTTCGATCATCGCGGGAGTGATTTTAGTGATCGCCGGGCTGGTGCGGTACCGGAAGACCCGGACACAGCTGGATGCGGGCACGTTTGAACCGGCTGGATTTGTGGTGGATCTGGTTACGATCTTGACCGTTGTATTCGGTCTGGTCTTAGCCGGATATCTGATCTATACGGAGAGGAGTTTGTAACGCTGTTTAATTGCCATTTCGAAACGAAATCTATGGCGAACGATCAAGAAAAGAAAGCGGCGGCGCGGGCGAGCTTGCAGTACGTGAAAGACGGTCAAGTCGTTGGGCTTGGGACTGGATCCACCGCGGCCTATTTCATCAAGCTGCTTGGGGAGAAGGTCAAGAGTGGATTGCATATTAAGGGAATTCCAACTTCGGTACGATCGCGCGATCTAGCGCAGAGCCTTGATATTCCGCTAACTACGCTGGATGAGTGTCAGGAAATTGACGTAACGGTGGATGGAGCCGACGAGGTAGATCCGCAATTGCGGCTAATCAAAGGTGGCGGCGGAGCATTGTTGCGAGAGAAAATTGTGGCATCGGCTACTCGGACTATGGTGGTGGTTGCGGATGCCAGTAAACAGGTGCAGACACTGGGAAAGTTCCCGCTGCCTGTGGAAGTGATCAAATTCGCACAGGTTCTGGTTGCGAAACGGATTGCGGCGATGGGGGCGCAGGTTGAGTTGCGGTTGAATCCGGACAAAACCCCCTATGTGACCGACGAGAACAATCACATTCTGGATTGCCGGTTTGGAGTGATCCAGGATGCAGACAGGCTGGCACGCGAATTGAGCCAGATGCCGGGCGTGGTGGAGCACGGCTTGTTTATCGGGATGGCGAGTGTCGCACTATTCGCGCGCGGAAATGAGATTGTGGAGTTAAGACGTTAGAAGTAGAACAGTGCTGCTGCATTTGAGTTAGGACGAATGGATACAGATCAATTGGCAGCGGAAACACACTCGCCGGGCTGGGACGGACCGTCGCGCCGACGCGTGCCGCGGTTTCAAATGCAAGCGCCGATGGACGTCACGGTACTGCGCTCGGGCATCCCGGACACTCTCCCCGGCCGGTCGCTGAACGTGTGCGAACGTGGGATCGCGGCCGTTATCGCCGGTGAGTTAGTTCCGGGAGAATCGGTGGGCGTAGCCGTGCAATTGCCGTTGTTCACAGAACCTCTCAGGACGCGAGCCACAGTGCGATATCACGACAAACTCCGTTGCGGCATGGAGTTCGTTGCGCTGACGGCGGAGCAGCGAGCATCGATTCGTGATTGGGCGGTCGAGGCGAAAGCCATCCTGGATACTGAACCAAGGACTGGACCGGCGGTGGACATCATGGGAAATAAAAAATCAGAGATCGCAAAAGAAAGAGATCGATTGGATCGTGACCGGCCGGAGACGTTTCGGCAGCGGAGACCGCGTCAGTTGCTGATGCCGGCGCTGATTGGGTTGCTGGTCATCGGGATCGTAGGCGTTATTTTCTGGTGGAGATGGAACCGGGGGTGGCAGGAGTTGGAATCTGGATTGAAGAGTTCAGATTCAGTGACCACGCAGAAGCCGCAGGCCCAGATTCCGGCAGAGGTAATGGAGAAGTTGGTGGTGCACCGCGTGGAACCTGTTTATCCGGCAGAGGCGCGAAAAGACCGCCTGGAAGGTACGATTGCGCTCGACATCATTGTGGGGCGGGACGGCTCGGTTCTGAGCATGCAACCACTGAACGGGCCGGACGTGCTGGCGAGAGCCGCGATGGACGCGTTGCGTTGGTGGAAGTTCGAACCTTATCGAATCAATGGCGAGCCTAGCGTAGTGGAGACCACTGTGGCAGTCGAGTTCAAACGGTAGCAGTCAGGAAATCAAGTCTTCTGCTTGCGAAGTGAGCGCAACACCGCAATTCCGCTGATAGAAAAGCAGATCACAGCGCCCAGCGCAGCTACCAGCATGATGTTCGCCTTGAGACGAGCAAAATCAGCGCAAACGGCGAGCATCGCAAAAATAAGCCCCAACACATTGACCCAGAGCGGCGCATGAATGCCTGAGTTCACGTCTTTGCGGAGCCGCAGCTGCAGGAGCAGAGCCGCGAGTCCGATTGCCGCAACCACGACCAGAGCAAGCGGGCTGAAGAAGGCGCCGCGACTCGTATAAAGGACCACCAGGGCTAGCGCGAGCAGGAGGAGTCCGGCGGCGACCAGAGCCCATCCGCGAGGTCTGGGTGGCGCAGTCGGATTGGAAGTCGGATCGGACACGGGTTCAGGTCAACGTTATACAGGGCAAAGCCCAAGGTTTCAAATTCAACAGTACCCATCGGCGGCACCGTAATCTGTTGTTCTTCGTGATGTTCCGACCCTCGTGCTTCAGGCGATCGGAGCGATCCGATTCGAACCCATCAGCCATTCCGCCTGGCGGGGATCGCCATTGTTTACCGCGTAGAGTACGAGTTCGACTCGAGTGGAGATGCCAAGCTTCTCAAAGATGCGGAACAGGTACTTTTTGACCGTGTGTTCACTGAGATTGAGCTCAATCGCGATCTGACGATTTCCAAGCCCTGCGGCAACGAGCGCAACAACCTGCTCCTCGCGAGGAGTCAGCAGGTTTTGTCCATTGGAGTTCAACACGCGCAGTGAAGGAACCTCGGAGATCATCTCGAGGATGTAGTTCAATTGTTCGGTATTCGCCCAGATCTGGCCCGCAGAGACGCGCAGGAGGCACTTGCATAAAAGACGCAAGTTGGAATCCGTTGCAGCAGCGATATCGTGAGAAGCATGGGACAGAAACCATCTATGTGCCCAACGGGGGCGTTCTGCGTGATCGCGCGCAGCCGTGCAAAATCCTTGAATGGGGGCTGAGGCCCGGCGGGTATGTACTGTTTCTCGGTCGTTTCTCTCCGGAGAAGGGCTGTCACGTGCTGGTTGAAGCGTTCGAGCAAATTGAGGCTGACGCAACGCTGGTCATGGCGGGTGCCTCGAGCTATTGCGATGAATACAGCCGGCAGCTGCGAACACATGCAAGCGAACGCATCCGCATTCTCGAATGGGTCTCAGGAGAGACTCTTGATGAACTTCTCACAAATGCCATGATTTTCGTCTTGCCATCAGATCTAGAAGGACTCTCTCTCGCGCTGCTCGATGCTATGGGGGCAGGACTGTGTGTGCTCGCCAGTGACGTTCCGGAAAACAGGGAGGCGGTTGACGGGGCGGGATTTACGTTCCAACGAGGAAACCCGGCAGATCTGGCGGACCGGCTCCGATTTCTGATCAAGAATCCCGCGGTGCGGGAGGCAGCAGGGCAAATGGCTCGAAAGCGCGTAGAAGAGGAGTATCAATGGCAGCGGATTACCGAGCAAATCGAGAGCACCTACTTTGAGATACTCGGCCGTCAACCGGCCGACTCCTTAGCGAGGAAGCCAATATCCGTCGCCATGATCCCGAAAGATTTAGTTGTAAGACGTCGTGCTGGCTGAGTGTGAGGATTCCAGACGGGCCAAGCCCGTCCTTTTTTATTACAATCAACAGACCGAATATGCCTGGGCTGGCTGATTTTCATGATGCCGCCGGGCAATACCTATTTCTCATGCGAGATCGAATTCTTGTCACGGGTGGCGCCGGATTTATAGGCTCCAACTTCATTCTGCAGCACATGCAGCATCCAGCTCAGTCGCTCGTTAACTTCGACAAGCTTACCTACGCAGGAAATCTTCGGAATCTCGCGACCGTCGCGGACGATCCGCGCTATGACTTTGTGCAGGGGGATATCACCGACCGCAAAGAGGTAGGACGTGTTCTGCGGGAATTTCGACCCCAAGCCATTGTTCACTTCGCGGCGGAAAGTCATGTGGACCGTTCGATCCGTGGGCCTGAGGATTTCGTGCAGACCAACATCAATGGAACCTTTGCGCTCCTGGAAGAGGCTCGCGGTTATTGGGCCGAGCTTTCGGGGGACGATTGCAGTCGCTTCCGCTTTCTGCATGTATCGACTGACGAAGTCTACGGATCACTGGGTCCTGATGATCCTCCTTTTTCCGAAACGACGCAGTATGCGCCGAATAGTCCCTACGCGGCGTCAAAAGCATCATCGGATCATCTGGTGCGCGCGTACCATCACACATACGGACTACCCACACTGACTACGAATTGCTCAAATAACTACGGACGCTTTCAGTTCCCGGAAAAGCTGATGCCGTTGATGATTTTGAATGCGCGTGACGGCAAGGCACTCCCTGTCTACGGAGATGGCCAGAACGTCCGCGACTGGCTCTACGTGGGGGATCACTGCGAAGCGATCGCGACTGTGTTGCGGAATGGTAAGCCTGGCGAAACTTACAATATCGGAGGTTGGAACGAGAAGCCCAATCTCGAAATCGTACAAACGATCTGCGATCTTGTGGACGAAATGGCGCCTCGCAAAGGAGCTTCGCGGCGAGAACTTATTACATTCGTGAAAGATCGGCCCGGACATGATCGCCGCTACGCGATGAACGCCGGTAAAATTGAATGTGAATTAGGTTGGAAGCCAAAAGAGACGTTACAGAGTGGTCTTCGAAAAACTGTGGGCTGGTATCTTGAAAACGAGGAGTGGGTGGCGGAGGTGACCAGCGGAGCTTATCGGCAATGGATTGCAACCCACTATTCTGGCTAGCGGCATTTGAAATCAATCGACATGAAAGCAAGCACGCCTTACAAAGGAATCATTCTGGCGGGAGGATCCGGAACTCGCCTATACCCCATAACCCAGGCAATCGGAAAGAGCCTGCTCCCCGTCTATAACAAGCCGATGATCTACTACCCGCTAAGTACGTTGATGCTGGCGGGGATTCGAGACATTTTGATTATTTCGACACGTGAAGATGTGCCCAAGTTTGAAACTCTGCTTGGCGACGGCAGCCAGTTCGGAATTCGTTTTGGTTACCAGGTGCAGGAAAAGCCGGAGGGCATCGCGCAGGCTTTTCTCCTTGGAGAAAAGTTTCTGGCCGGTAGTCCGAGCGCTCTTGTCCTCGGTGACAACATTTTCTACGGACACGATTTTGCGAAAGATCTGCGGGCATCAGCTGTGAAGACGGAAGGGGCGCGGGTATTTGCGTATCCAGTGCACGATCCGGAACGTTACGGGGTTGTGGATTTTGACGCCAAAGGGTACGCACTCAGCATCGAGGAGAAACCCAAGCACCCCAAATCGCGGTACGCGGTAACGGGTTTGTACTTTTATGACAGCCAAGTGGCCGAAATCGCAAAGTCCCTCAAGCCGAGTGCTCGAGGGGAACTAGAAATTACAGATGTGAACCAGGCGTACCTGAAAAAGGGCCAATTGGAAGTTGTCGTGATGGGACGCGGAATGGCTTGGCTCGATACTGGGACGCACGAGTCATTGATGGATGCAGCGCTCTATATTCAGGCGATCGAAAAGCGGCAGGGATTGATGGTGGCATGTCCGGAAGAAATTGCTTACCGATCGGGCTACATCAGCGCTGAGCAGGTGGAAAAAGTCGGAACATCGATGCGCAACAGCAGCTATGGAGCTTACCTGCTGCAACTACTACGGGAAAGAGTGTTTTGAGCGGAATTTGCTACTATCCACGCCCACCATGGATTTACTAAAGAAAATCTCAACATCGTTCCCCGATGTCTTTATTCTCGAGCCACGGGTATTTGGAGATGAACGCGGTTTCTTTCTGGAAAGTTACAACAGGAAAGTATTCGCTGAGCTGGGCATAACTCATCAGTTTGTTCAGGACAACCACTCGCGCTCCACGCGGAATGTGCTTCGCGGATTGCACTATCAGGTTCAGCATGCGCAGGCAAAACTTGTGCGGGTCATCGAAGGAGAAATTCTTGATGTTGCAGTCGATATGCGCCGCAGTTCTGCCATGTTTGGAAAATCGGAAGCGGTTGCTTTGTCGGGCGAAAACAAGCGTATGCTCTGGATCCCGGCTGGTTTTGCACACGGCTTTCGGGTTGTATCGGCCGTTGCGCACGTAGTCTATAAAACGAGCGACTACTACGCCCCCGAGTATGAGCGAACGCTGCTCTGGAGCGATCCGCAACTGAAGATCGATTGGCAACTTGAGGGTGAACCCATCGTCTCGGCCAAAGACCAACGCGGTGTCAAGCTACGAGACGCCGAGAGTTTCGAGTAGGCAAATCTCACAATGAAAGTTTTGATCTTTGGAGGTACCGGCCTGCTAGGTAAGGCGCTCGTGCGCGAGTGGACCGGCGACGATGTGGTTGGGTTGGGGTCGCGCGATGTGGATATTCGCAATGCAGCGGCTGTGCGCGAAATAATATGCGGGAACCAGCCCGATTGGATCGTAAATGCAGCTGCCTATACCGACGTTGACGGTTGCGAAAGCAATCGGGAATCAGCGTTTTCTGTTAACCGCGACGGAGCAGTGAACGTCGCGGAAGCGGCAGCGAGTGCGGGCGCTAAACTCCTGTTTGTCAGTTCCGACTACGTGTTTGATGGGAAGAAAAGTTCACCATACGAAGTGAACGATCCGCGGAATCCGCAAAGCGTCTATGGATACACCAAGGCGGAGGCGGAAGTGAAGCTTTTGAGCGTTTTCCCACATTGCTGTATCGCGCGCGCGTCGTGGGTTTTTGGTGTTGGTGGCAGGTGCTTTCCCGACACGATCCTCCGATTGGGGGCCAGCCGTTCAGCATTGGATGTAGTGAATGATCAGCGTGGGTGTCCGACATATACCGTCGATATGGCGCAAGCCATCATTCAGTTGTGTCGTAAGAATGTGAGCGGGATCGTTCATGTTACCAATTGGGGAGATTGCACCTGGTTTGAGTTCGCCAAGGAGATCTTCAAACAGGCCGGCATGGGAACCGAGGTCAAACCGGTGAGCAGCCAGCAGATGGCGCGTCCGGCGCCACGTCCCGCGTATTCCGTTCTCTCGGCAACGAGCCTCCGGCGAGTCGGCATCGAAATGCCATCGTGGCAGGATGCATTGTGTCGTTATCTGGAAGAAAGAAAGAACTGATCCATGCCCGGATTGCTTCGGGCATGCGGGACTGGTACGATGCCGCGGGGTTCAAGCCGTGAAGCACATCCAAAATTACGTTGATGGTGTGTTTGTCGGATCCAAGCAAGAGTTTGCGGATGTGAATCCGGCCGACGGCAGCGTGATTGCCCAAGTCGCTGAGGCGGACCGTGATTTGGTGGACGCTGCTGTGCAGGCTTCCCGCAAGGCGCTCCGCGGGGAGTGGGGACGAACCGAAATTCGTGATCGCGCATTGCTTCTGCGCAAGATTGCCGACGGCATCGAAGCCCGGTTCGATTGCTTCGTTGCAGCGGAAGTCGCCGACACGGGAAAACCGATCGCCCTTGCGTCGCGATTGGACGTGCCCAGGGCCGCGGCAAATTTCCGAGTCTTTGCCGATCTCATCAGCACCGCGGGACTCGATTCATTTCAGACAACAACTCCAGACGGCAAGGGCGCATTGAATTACGCGGTGCGCAAGCCCCTGGGAGTCGTGGGCATTATCACTCCGTGGAATCTTCCTCTTCTGCTGCTTACATGGAAGGTCGCTCCTGCCTTGGCATGTGGAAATGCCGTGGTGGTGAAACCTTCGGAAGAGACTCCCGCGACGGCCACGCTCCTGGCGGAGGTGATGAAGACGTGCGGCGTTCCAGACGGGGTGTACAACGTAGTTCATGGATTCGGGCCGAGTTCGGCGGGAGAATATCTCACGCAACACCCCGGTGTGAATGCGGTGACATTTACCGGCGAATCTCAAACTGGCGCCGCTATCATGAAGACTGTTGCAGCGACGGTGAAGCCCGTTTCGTTCGAGCTTGGGGGCAAGAATTCTGCCATCGTTTTCGCAGACTGCGAGTTCGACGAGACCGTTAGCGGCATCAGCGATGCGGTGTTCCTAAATACAGGTCAGGTGTGTCTTTGCGCCGAGCGCATCTATGTGGAGCGGCCACTCTTCGAACGCTTCGTCGATGCGCTCAAGGAGAAAGCCCAGAAGCTTCGGTTCGGGTCTCCCATGGATCCAAATACTGAGATGGGCCCGTTGATCTCAAAACAGCATCGCGAGAAAGTACTCTCTTACTATCGGTTAGCTGGGGAGGAAGGCGCAAACGTGGTTACAGGGGGCGGCACTCCTCACCTCAACAGTCCATTTGGCAACGGATTCTACATCCAACCGACCATCTATACTGGCTTGGCGGAATCAGCGCGCTGCGTGAAGGAAGAGATTTTTGGCCCGGTTTGCCACGTTGCTCCCTTCGACACGGAAGAAGAAGCGATCCGGATGGCGAACGATTCGAGGTACGGGCTTGCGGCTTCGATTTGGACATCGAATCTTAAACGCGGACATCGAGTGGCGCAGCAGATGAATGTCGGCATCACATGGGTGAATTGCTGGTTTTTACGGGACCTGCGCACACCATTCGGTGGCGTTGGGCTTTCGGGTATAGGACGTGAAGGCGGAGTGCATTCACTTAACTTCTATTCCGAGCTGAACAACATTTGCATCAGGCTCTGAATCCGACCGTCGTTGGTTGCAAACTATGGCGAGCGTACAAAGCAAGGTTCTTAAGGAGAAAGCGAAGCCGCGGGGAAAGTATCCGCATCTCAAGCGTGCCGGCGACTTTCTGATTGTTTCAGGAACGAGCGCACGCCGACCAGATAACACGATCGCGGGTGCAGGAGCAGACGAGGCTGGTACCACTCACCTTGACATTCGTGTTCAGACGCGCGCAGTGATCGAAAACATACGTGACATTCTGCAATCGTCCGGCGCCAGTCTTGGCGATTTAGTTGAAGTCACGTCATATCTGGTGAACATGAACGATTTCGCCGGATACAACGAAGTGTATGGCGAATACTTCGACTACGATGGCCCGGCACGCACCACGGTGGCCGTGCATCAATTGCCACATCCGCATTTGCTTATCGAGATTCGCGCGGTCGCTTACAAGCCTGAGAAGTAGGAGGCGCTATGCCGTCGATCAAGGAATTGAAGGCATTTAATTTTCAGCGATGGATCGAGAACAATAAGGAAAAGCTGAAGCCTCCTGTGGGGAACGCGCAGGTATGGGAGGACGGTGAGCTAATGGTCACGGTTGTCGGAGGTCCGAATAACCGGCGAGACTACCATGATGACCCCACCGAGGAATTCTTTTATCAACTCAAGGGAGACATCTTTCTTCGACTCATGGAGACAGCAGGGAAGCCACCGATCGAAGTTCCGATCAAAGAAGGAGAGATCTTCTTGCTGCCTAAGCATATGCGTCATTCGCCGCAGCGGCTGCAGCCCGGCACGGTCGGAGTTGTGATCGAAATGCCGCGACCGGAAGGGGCGATGGACGGATTTGAATGGTACTGCCAGAATTGTTACCACTTGGTGCACCGTGCAGAGGTGAAACTCAAAAGCATCGTGCGCGATCTCCCACCTTTGTTTGAACAGTTCAACAGCAATGAGACCCTCCGCAAGTGCAAGCACTGCGGAGCGATTCATCCCGGCAAACAGTAACGATGCCAGTCATCGACATTCACAATCATTTCTTTCCGCGCACCTGGCCGGATCTGGCAGCCCGCTTTGGAACTCCGGATTGGCCCTGGATCAAGCACACGGAGCCAGGCAAAGCGGAGATCATGGTGGGAAACCGATTTTTCCGCCACATCACCGCGGCCTGCTGGGATGCCGAGGTACGGTTGCAGGAGATGGACCGTGATGGGATTGAGATGCAAGTGCTCTCGGCGACTCCGGTATTGTTCGCCTATGATCGCCCCGCGGAACATGCGCTTGAATGCGCAAAGCTATTCAACGACACGGCGCTCGACCTATGTGCGGCAGGCAGGGGACGGCTGAAGTCTTTCTGCCAAGTGCCGCTGCAGGATGTGGATGCGGCATGTGCGGAATTGAGCCGGTGCATGAGTGCAGGTCATGTCGGAGTGCAGATCGGCAATCATGTGGAAGAGAAGAACCTGGATGATCCAGGTATTGTCAACTTTTTGCACCACTGCGCAGATGCGAACGCCGCGGTACTGGTCCATCCCTGGGATATGTTCGGTCAGTCGCGCATGCCGAAGTACATGATGCCGTGGACCGTCGGAATGCCGGCGGAAACACAACTTGGCATTGTTGCGATGATTCTGGGCGGCGCTTTTGACAAGTTGCCGAAAAACCTTCGCATCTGTTTCGCTCATGGGGGCGGCAGCTTCGCGTTTCTTCTGGGACGATTACAGAACGCGTGGCAGCATCACCCGGTTGCGCATGGGGTATGCGAGTTGTCGCCTAAGGAATACTTGAACCGGTTTTATGTCGATTCCGCGGTATTCGATCGACGTGCTCTTCACTTTTTGGTGGAGACATTGGGAGTTGAGAGAGTGATGCTGGGCTCCGACTATCCGTTTCCACTGGGAGAACATCAGATCGGGGGACTCATCCGATCGAGCGATTTGACGAAGGCAGCAAAGACGAAGCTACTAGGCGGCAACGCTGAAGAATTTATCGGACTAAGAAAGAGCGGCGAAGTCGACCGTGTGACGGATGTTGCAACGCCGATCCAGCCTCAAAGTGATCAGCTGACTTACAGTTCATATCTTCGCGTACCGGAGTTACTGGAGTTGCAGCATCCGCAATCGTCGCCACAACACCATGACGAGTTGCTGTTCATCATCGTCCATCAGACATACGAGCTGTGGTTCAAGGAATTGCTTCACGATCTTGATGGAGTAGTAAGAAATCTGGGGGACGCGGGACAGAATCCGGATTCGCGCAACGAGGTTTATGAAGCCGCGCGTCTGCTGCGGCGGTGTACGGAGATTACTCGCGTTCTCGTCGAGCAGTTCACCATTCTGGAAACCATGCTGCCAACCCACTTCCTGGCATTTCGTGGAAAACTCGAACCGGCTAGCGGGTTCCAGTCGGAGCAGTTCCGGGAGCTCGAATTTCTCTGCGGGTTGAAAGATGAAAAAATGCTGCGCTATCACAAGCCAACTCCTGAAGCGTATGCACAACTGGAGCGCCGGCTGAAGGAACCATCCGTGCACGATGTCTTTTTTGAGGCTCTGCGCGCGATGGGGAAGTTGCTGATCGCGGAAGGAGCGACCGAGCGAGACCGATTCGACGCGCGCGCTCGTGCTGTGTTGTCGTTGTATCGCGACGAGCAGAAAAATCGTGACTGGATCGACGTCTGCGAGCGGTTGACGGAATTCGACGAACTGGTCGTGGGGTGGCGATTGCGGCATATCCAGTTGGTGGAACGAGTCATCGGAACGCGCATGGGAACAGGTGGAAGCGCGGGCTCCTCGTACCTGAAGCTCACACTGGATAAGAAGTTCTTTCCGGAACTCTGGGAGGCGCGAACCCTGCTCACGGAATAGCAGCGGTGTCCGTAAAAATAGCGCGAAGATGACCCAGGAGTCCAAATGCATTCGACTGATCGGAGCTGGTCTAACGGGGCCGCTGCTGGCCATTGAATTGATGAAGCGCGGCTTTGAAGTAGACATCTATGAGAGGCGCCCCGACATGAGGCGCGTAGGAATAAGTGCCGGCCGTTCGATCAATCTGGCACTTTCTGCTCGCGGGATCCATGCGCTGACTCAGGCGGGATTGTGGAGCCAGATGCAGAGAATCATCACCCCAATGAAGGGAAGGATGATGCATTCGCCTGATTCGGAGATTACGTTCCAGCCTTATAGCAGGAACGAGTCCGACGTGAATAATGCCATCTCGCGAGCTGAGCTCAATATCGCTTTGATGAATGCCGCAGAAGCACAGGGGGTGAGGATTCATTTTCAGATGCGCTGCACAGGAATGGATCTGAGGAACGGTGCAGTGCAATTTCGCTACGAGGATTCGGGTAAAACGGAATCGATCGAGGCCGACGTCGTCATCGCCTGTGACGGAGCGGCATCAGCGATTCGAGGAGAGATGTTGAAGAGGAGTCGCTTCAACTTCTCGCAACAGTATCTGGATTACGGATACAAAGAGCTGACGATCCCTGCTAGCCCCACCGGCAAGCACTTGCTCGAGCCTCACGCCCTTCACATATGGCCGCGAGGGAACTATATGCTGATTGCGCTTCCGAATATGGACGGAACATTTGGCTGTATTCTCTTCTTGCCTTTCGAAGGAAGAGACAGCTTTGAGCAGCTCTCAACCGATCGGAATGTACTTGAGTTTTTTCAGTCACGATTTCCTGACGTTGTTCCTCTGATGCCTGAACTGGTGAACAACTTCTCCGCGAACCCAGTCGGGGCGATGGTCACAATCAAGTGCTCGCCCTGGCATCATGGGAACAAGGCACTTCTGTTGGGCGACTCAGCACACGCGATTGTTCCGTTTTTCGGCCAAGGTATCAATTGTGGATTCGAGGACTGCAGCGTATTGATGGAATTACTGGATCGTCACGGTCCGGATTGGGGATTAGTTTTCCGCGAGTTTGAAAAGGCGCGTAGAGTGAATACCGACGCAATTGCCGATTTGGCGCTTGAGAACTTTATTGAGATGCGGGACCGCGTCGGCGATCCACGGTTCCTGTTCCGCAAGAAGGTCGAGTTTTCCCTACAGGCGAAGTATCCCGAAAGGTTCGTGCCGAAGTACTCGATGGTTACGTTTCTTCGTGTCCCGTACGCGACGGCTCTGCAACGTGGTCAGGTACAGGATCGGATCTTGACCGAGTTAAGCGAACATATTGATCGCATCGAAGACATTGATTGGGACCAAGCGGAACGACTCATTTACAGCCTACTGACACCTCTCGATTTTTCGTGAACGACTTCAACTTCCAAGTCGGCGAGTCCTTTGCTGCGAAACTGGATGCTCAGGATCCCCTCGGGCATTACCGCGAACGTTTTCACATTCCAAGGACGACTGACGGGGGCGAATGCATTTATCTGTGCGGACACTCCTTGGGACTTCAGCCCAAATCCGCCAAGGCCTTCATCGATCAGGAGCTCGCAGATTGGGCCCGTCTCGGGGTGGAGGGACATTTTCATGGCAAGAATCCTTGGGTGCCCTACCACCGACTATTAACCGGACAGATGGCAGCCTTGGTCGGCGCTGAGCCGATGGAAGTTGTGGTCATGAATTCACTCACTGCGAATCTTCATCTGATGATGGCTTCTTTTTACCGGCCCACATCACAGAGATACAAGATTTTGATTGAACGCGGTGCGTTTCCGTCGGACCAATACGCCGTGAAATCGCAAATTCGTTTCCATGGTTTGGAACCGGAAAAGTCATTACTGGAGATCTCTCCACGCGGTGGAGAATTTTGCATTCGAGATGAAGACATACACGCTCTCATCGAGAGAGAAGGAGAGTCCATCGCTCTCATCCTTCTTGGCGGAGTGAACTACGCGACCGGCCAGGTATTCGACATTGCGGAGGTCACCAACGCGGGTCATCGCAAAGGGTGTGTCGTGGCCTGTGATCTTGCCCACGCAGTGGGGAATATTCCCTTGCGGCTCCATGATTGGGGGCCAGATTTCGCGGTCTGGTGCAGTTACAAATACCTGAATGGAGGGCCGGGGTGTGTTGGAGGATGTTTCGTGCATGCGCGGCATTCGCAAGCGTGGAATCTTCCGCGTTTCGCAGGATGGTGGGGCCACGACGACCGAATACGATTCCAGATGGGGTCGCAGTTCCATCCAATAACCGGAGCAGAAGGGTGGCAGTTGAGCAATCCTCCGATCCTGGCGCTGGCCCCGCTGCGTGCTTCATTGGATAGCTTCGCCGAGGCGGGGATCGACAATCTACGCGCGAAGAGCCGTATGCTTACCGCGTACATGGAGTTTCTTTTGCGAGAACAGAAATCGACGGCATTTTCGGTGATTACCCCGTCCGATCCCGAGCGACGAGGCGCGCAGTTGTCCATCCGGGTGAAGGCCGGCCGAGGTCTCTGCGACCAGTTGGGTGGCGAAGGAGTGATCGGTGATTGGCGAGAACCGGATATCTACCGGGTTGCCGCCGTGCCGCTCTATAACACATATAAGGATGTCCACGAATTTGTGCAGCGTTTTTCAGCTGCGCTTAGGTAATGAACATACCCCACTTTAGTCTGAGGACTCTCCGGTTACTCGGGTAACACCTTACATTTCCTTTACAACCATACAATTCATTGCGTGGGGAGTGCTGCGCTCCAAGACGGGCGGAAATGGATTGTTGGGATTTGCACACTCGTTGGTGTGCACGTTCTGATGTCGCTGGTCGTACCTCGAAGTTTTGTGCTGACTGCATTCGGCGACATCCTGCAAAACATCATTCTCCTCTGCGCGGCTGCAGCTTTTCTGGCGAATATTCCACGTACGACGGGCCGGTCACGTTGGTTCTGGGTTCTGATGAGTCTGGGCCTGGTCACATGGCTGATCTCACAGGTTATGTGGACGTATTTTGAAGTCTTCTTACGCCACGAAGCCCCGAATCCGTTTGCAGGCGACGTAATCCTATTCCTGCATGTAGTGCCCATGATGGCGGCGGTTGCGATTCAACCTCACCAGAAGCAGGAAGATCATGCACTTCGTGCCAGGACGCTCGACTTTGCCTTGCTGCTCACCTGGTGGTTGTTCCTCTATTTATTTGTCGTGATCCCCTGGCAATATGTGTCCTTGTCAGAATCGTCGTATGGCAGAAGCTTCGATCTGCTCTACTTCAGTGAGGAATTGGTCTTGGCTGCCAGCCTGCTGCTGGTGAGACGGCGCAGCCAGGGCATTTGGCGTAGCCTCTATCTCCAGCTTTTCGGTGCGACCGTGCTGTATTGTTTTGCGTCTTTCGTCGCCAGCGAGGCAATCGACCTACATGTTTACTACACGGGCAGCTTGTATGACGTGCCACTTGTCGCGTCGATGGCATGGTTTTTGCGCATAGGATTTCTCGCATCGACACAACCTCAGGCATTGGAGCCAGAATCGCCATTGCGAGGCTTCGGCATTTGGAAAGCGCGCCTCGCAATGGTTGCAGTGTTCATCACTCCGCTGATGATGGCGTGGGCACAATTTGTCGGCAACGCACCTCAGAAGGTACGTACTTTCCGTTTGATTATTACGGTTGCGGTAATGCTGGCGATGGGTGTGTTGGTCTTTCTGAAGCAGCATCTGCTCGATCAGGAATTGCTCAGCCTCTTGCGTTTGTCGCGTCACAACCTGGATGAGATGTGCCGCCTGAAGGATGAATTGGAGAACAAAGAGCATTCTTTGCGCTGGCATAGTCTGGAACTCCAACGCAAGAACCTTGAACTGCAGGAAATCTCATTTACCGACGTGCTCACAGGTGTATGGAACCGGCGTTACATGGAAGAGATTCTTACTGCAGAGGCGGGCCAGGTGCTGCGCAACTACGACCGGGCACTAGGAAGCGAAATTCAAACAATGGATCATCGCGACCTGGTCTTTATCATGGTGGACGTTGATTTCTTCAAAGAAGTGAATGATATTCACGGACATCCTGCCGGAGATCGCTTACTTCAATTGGTAGCTCATAGACTTTCGACCGTTGTGAGGAAATCGGACGTTCTGGTCCGATGGGGCGGCGAGGAATTCCTGATCATGAGTCGTTCGACAGATCCCTCTGGAACGCCGGCGTTCTGCAGTCGCATCCTGGAAGTCATGGCTTCGGAGCCTTTTGATCTCGGCCACGGAATCACCGTGCGCAAAACGTGCTCGGTTGGATGGGCCGCGTATCCTTGGTGTCGGCGAGCCTATGAGGCAATCTGCGCCGAAGAAGCGATCGAACTTGCCGACGCGGCGCTTTACCGTGCAAAATCTCAAGGCCGAAATCGCGGAGTGGGTATAGTAGCGACCGCCGCAGCCGCATCAAGTCCTGAGCAGATCGACCTGCGCACATTGCGCCAAGCGACCTGTCCGCTGATAGAAACCGTTGAAACTCCCTGCCCTGTAGCATCTTTCGCAGCGGCTCCACTCTCCGCGGCACACGCTGCGAGCAAAGCTTAACGATTAGCTCCAATGATCGCTGCCGCTTGACCGAAGGCATCGGGTTTACTACATTGAGAAGCCGACTTCCGGCAACCTGAGGGCATAAATCCGAATGAAAAATTCTTCCCGCAAGACAGGCCTTCGTCAGAAGGCGCAACTGATGTCTGCATCCGAGATCGAGCGCACGCTGGTGCGGCTTGCGTATGAGATTGTGGAAAAGAACGGCGGAGTCGACGCGCTGGGGCTGGTGGGAATCCGGCGCCGAGGTGTTCCGATTGCTGAGCGCCTGGGCAAGATCATTACTCGTATCGAAAACGCGAAAGTGCCCGTGGGCACATTGGATATTACGTTTTACCGTGACGATCTTTCGACTCTGGGTCCCAAACCGGTCGTCCAGCAAAAAGAAATTGGGTTTGAGATTGAAGACAAGAACATCGTGATGGTGGACGACGTTTTATTCACCGGGCGCACGACGCGTGCCGCACTTGACGCTTTATTCGAGCATGGACGGCCCCGCCGCGTGCAGTTGTGCGTGTTGATTGATCGGGGCCATCGGGAGATTCCCGTTGAGGCAACGTTCGTCGGCCGCCATGTTCAGACAACGGCAAACGAAGTGATTGAAGTCAAACTGACTGAAATCGACGAGGCGGAAAAAGTTCTATTGATGGAAAAGTAGAGTTCCAGGAAATTCCGAAACAAATAAAAAGACGGCGGCTTGTGAGCCACCGTCTTTTTTCTCTTTCTGATCCTAAGCAATCCGCGTACAGACCGCCTTGGTCTGAGTGTAAAGATTGAGAACATCATGTCCCATCTCACGGCCCCAGCCGGATTGTTTGTATCCTCCGAACGGCAAAGCCGCGTCGAAGATGTTGTAGCAGTTGATCCAGACGGTTCCGGCACGCAGTTGCTCGGCCACACGGTGCGCTTTGCCGATGTCGCGAGTCCACACCGCAGCGGCCAGTCCGTACGCGCTGTCGTTGGCACGAGGGATGATCTCCTCCGGATCGGTGAACGGCATTGCGGCCACGACTGGTCCGAAGATTTCCTCCTGCACGACTTTCATGTTTTCCTGAGTGTTGACGAGAACAGTGGGCTCGATAAAATATCCACGGTCACTCGCCTTATGGCCTCCGGCTACCGCTTTGGCGCCTTCTGAGAATCCGGATTCCAGATATCCGCAAACGCGATTGAGTTGCTCCTCAGAAACAAGTGGGCCCATCTGCGTCTCCGGTTCCAGACCAGATCCGACCTTGATCTTCTTGGCGTGATCGGCGACTCCTTCGACAACTTGATCGTAGACGGATTTTTCGATATACAGCCGGGATCCTGCGCAGCAGCATTGGCCGTGATTGAAGAAGATGGCACTGGCTGAGCCGGCAATCGCGGTCTCTAGATCCGCGTCCTTGAAGACGACATTTGGTGATTTGCCTCCAAGCTCCAGTGAAACTTTCTTGAGATTTCCAGCCGCGGCGTGGACGATCAGCTTGCCAACTTCGGTCGATCCGGTGAACGCCACCTTGTCGACGTCTGGATGTGCGGCGAGCGCCGCGCCAGCCGTCTCGCCGTAACCCGGCACGATGTTGACGACACCTTCCGGAAATCCGGCTTCGGTGATCAGTTCCCCCAGGCGCAGCGCCGAGAGAGGCGTCTGCTCGGCTGGCTTGAGTACAACTGTACACCCGGTCGCCAGCGCCGGGCCGAGCTTCCACGCTGCCATCAATAGGGGGAAATTCCACGGAATGATTTGCCCAACCACTCCAACGGGCTCGCGCAGAGTGTAGGCGAGATATTTCGCACCCGGCGTGTAGGGAACGGATAACGGAATGGTGTTGCCTTCAATCTTCGTGGCCCATCCTGCCATGTAGCGCAAGAGATCGACCGCAAGTGGGACGTCGGCCGCTTTTGCGATGGCGAGCGGCTTGCCGTTATCGAGGCTTTCGAGATACCCAAATTCCTCGGTGTGTTGTTCGAGCAAGTCGGCCAGTTTCCATATGAGCCGGCCGCGCTCTGATGCGGTCATCCTGCGCCACGGGCCCTGCTCAAATGCCCGGCGCGCAGATTTCACGGCTCGTTCAATGTCTTCACGGTCGCCTTCCGCGACTTGCGCCAATACTTCGCCAGTGGCGGGGTTGTAGGTCGGAAAAGTTTTGCCGGACGCGGCGTTGACCCATTGTCCGTTGATTAACATCTTGCGTGGCTTGTCGATGAACTCGGCTACTTGTGGGTGAATATGCGGGGAAACTGCGATGCCCATAGGTCCTCCTTGGTCGACGTGGACTTGTAGAGAGAATGATTCCGGGCGAATAAAAAACTCCCGGTATCCTAGTCCCGTGCAAGGAGAAAAATCAATCCGGCAAACTACTCACCGTAGGGGACCCAGATATTCTTGACCTGGGTGGCGTGCTCGAGGAACCAGCGTCCTTCCGAGACTTTGGAATTGAACCAGTCGATCACGCGGCCTTCGTTGGTCCAGACCTGTTTGAGATTTCCTGTGGACATTGCCTTTGCCGATGCAGTGGTGGCTTGATCGCCGTAGCACCAAATGGCGTCCACATCGTCGTGTTCGGCAAGAGTTTTCAGAAGCTGCGATACATAGCCAGTAACAATGTTTACGGCTCCGCCAGGCATGTCGCTTGTGTCGAAGAGTTGATAGAGGTCGCTGGTGATCAGCGGATATCTCTCAGACGGAACGGCAATTACTGTATTGCCCACAGCAATTAGCGGCATTACCAGAGAAAGAAAACCGAGCAGAGGCAGTTCCGAAGGGCAGATTACGCCCACGGTTCCTATGGGTTCGTTCATGGCAATCGCGACGTTTCGGAAGGGCGGGTTGTGAACCGATCCGTCAAACTTGTCGGCCCATGCGGCATACGAGAAGATGCGTTCAATGCTGGCTTCCAACTCGTGGGCGGCCTGTTGTTCCCCGACCGCCGCGGACAACCGACGAGCCACTTCGTCCCGCCGCTGCGAAAGATTCTCTGCACAGTAATAAAGTACTTGAGCGCGATTGTGCGCTGTTGTCTTGGCCCAGCCTTCCGCTTTGCGGGCGGCTTCGACGGCATTGCGGATGTCCTTGCGATTGCCGAGTGATGCCTCACCGAGCAAGTGCCCGTCGGGCGATCGAACCTCCATGCAGTAGCCGGAATCCGGGCGTACCTGTTTTCCACCGATATAGAGTTTGACCGTGCGATCGATTGATAGAGCGTTCGAATCTGCGCCTTCTTCGGGAAGCGCAGGTGCGGATGCCGCCGCTCCAGTGAGGTTCGGAGCATGCTTGAACCACTTTGGCTCCATATACTCGAGCAGTCCTTCCCGGCCTCCCTCACGACCGTATCCGCTCTCGCGATACCCGCCAAATCCGCACGCGGCGTCAAACAGGTTGGTGCAGTTTACCCATACAACTCCCGCTTTGATCTGGGAGGCGACTTGTAGAGCGACATTGATATTCTCGCTCCATACGCACGACGCAAGACCGTAGACGGTGTTGTTTGCCAATTCCACAGCCTCTTTTGGAGTGCGGAAGGTCATGGCGGCGAGAACGGGACCGAAAATCTCCTGCTGAGCGACGATCGATGTCGGATGCACGTTGCTCAGAATGGTCGGTGGGAAGTAGAAGCCGCGCGATGGAAGAACCGTTTGGGGTTGCCAGCAGGTTGCGCCTTCCGCAACGCCCTGCGCCACCATGCGCTGAATCCGTTCGAGCTGAACGCGAGCCACGATGGCGCCAATGTCGATCGCCTTATCGAGAGGGGGTCCGATACGAAGAGTGTTCATTCGATCGCGGATCTTTGACAGCAGAATCTCGGCAATGCTCTCTTGCATCAGCAAGCGTGAACCCGCACAGCAAACCTGCCCTTGATTGAACCAGATTCCGTCCACCAATCCTTCAACCGCGCTGTCGAGATCCGCGTCATCGAAGATAATGAAAGGAGATTTTCCTCCCAATTCCAGTGATAGCCGCTTGTGAGTGTCGGCGGTTGCGCCCCGGATGGCGCGTCCCACTTCCGTGGAACCAGTAAACGCAATCTTGTCGATGTCTGGATGCTTGACGAGAGCTTCGCCCGTCGTGCCATCTCCGGTGACGATGTTGACTACACCGGCAGGAAGGCCCGCTTCCTGACAGAGGCTGGCAAAGACGAGAGCCGTGATAGGAGTAAATTCGGCGGGTTTCAGAACTACGGTATTTCCAGTCGCTAGCGCAGGGGCAATTTTCCAGGCGAGCATCAGGAGCGGAAAGTTCCACGGAATGATCTGTCCAACAACTCCGCACGGTTCATGCTCCGGAAACTCCTGGTCGCAGAGTTGTGCCCAGCCTGCGTGATAGTAAAAGTGCCGCGCTACGAGAGGGATATCAATATCGCGGCTCTCGCGGATGGGTTTGCCGTTGTCCATGGTTTCCAGCACGGCCAAGAGGCGCGAATGTTTCTGAACGAGTCGTGCTAGAGCATAGAGATATCGGGCCCGCGCGTGAGGAGTAAGAGCACGCCATTTGGAAGACGCGGCGCGCGCCGCCTTGACAGCAGCATCGATATCCGCGGGACTGCCCTGAGCGACACTCGCGAGCTTTTCGCCCGTCGACGGGTCGTGAGTATCAAAGTATTTTCCGGCTGCGGGTGCTAGCCAGTCTCCACCGACGAAATGCTTGAACTGGCGTCCGTGACTGTCAAGCCATGCATTGGCCTCTTTCGGATCCTCGGGCGCAGGGCCGTACTCCATGCTGACAAATTTTTCCGCGATGCTCATTCGTTCTGCTCGAACCTTCTGTAATCGAAATCTGCACTAAGCGATGGGATGGCGATACTCCGCGGAGTATCGTCCGGTCGCATGATGTTCCAGTTGGCGCTCAATGTCGCCCAGCAATCCGCTCGCTCCGAACCGGAACAGTTCCGCTCGCAGCCAGGAATCTCCAACCTCTTCTTTCATCAATGCCAGCCAATCGATGGACTGTTTCGCGGTTCGTATACCACCAGCCGGTTTGAAACCGACCGCCATTCCAGTCTGCTGCGCGTATTCGCGAATCGCTCGAACCATAACCAGGCTGACAGGGAGCGTCGCATTCGTCGGTTCTTTTCCCGTGGAGGTCTTGATGAAATCTGCCCCAGCCATCATCGCTACGACGCTGGCGCGCGCCACGTTGCGCAACGTGAGCAGATCTCCACTGCCCAAAATCACTTTCATGTGGGCTTCGCCGCAGGCTTGCTTAAAGGCAGCGATTTCGTCGTAGAGGGCTTGCCATCGTCCGCCAAAGACGTGGGCTCGGGTAATGACAACATCAATCTCGTGGGCTCCCGCTTCCACGGACCGGCGAATTTCGGCTACACGCTCGGCCAGTGGGGACAGTCCCGCAGGGAACCCGGTCGACACTGCGGCAACCCGTACTCCGCTACTCTCGAGTGCATTCAGGGCAGTCTCAACAAACGTGTGGTATACGCATGCGGCGGCCACAGTGATTCCGAGTTGCTCGATACCCAACTTCTGCGCAAGATCCTGTTGGAGCGGATGTTTTGCCTTCGCACACAACCGCCGCACGCGTTCCTCAGTGTCATCGCCGGAGAGCGTGGTCAAGTCCATACAAGTAATGGCGCGTAACAGCCATGCGGCTTGCCAATCTTTTTTCACCGTGCGCCGGGCTACGTGTGTTTGCGCACGACGTTCCACGGCGCTTGTATTCACACGAACTTCGCGTACCCATTGCAGGTCCAGCGGGATTCCTGTGTTGGGCAAGAGGGATCGGCCATTGAGGGATGCGATCGCCTGATTTTGGTTGGCGAAGTTGTGCGCGCTGGCCGCCGAGAGTTTCGAGGAATCGTAATGCGCTGGCATTGAAATCGTCAGGCCCACCTGCGAAATCGCCCGGCAGGCAGAGCAGCGTGGTTGCAATTGTACGGCAGTCGCCCCTACCGCGCGAGTACACCGGAATCGACAGGTCGTGAGCTCTTAGCGAAGTCGACCGGAAACTTCCGGAGGTTTACAATTGCGCACGATTCCCGGCAGCCGATAACCAATTCGAAGGACAAGGACTGTTCGTTTCCCAATGCGCAAGAAAGAGCTATCTACAGGAGTGCGGAAGAGATTGGAGGAGGCTGCGGCCAAAGTGATGAAGAATGCCCATGCGCCATATTCCAAGTTCCGCGTGGGGTCGGCGATTCTGCTCACGAACGGGAAGATCTTTTCTGGCTGCAATGTTGAAAATGCCTCCTATGGAATGACTAACTGCGCAGAGCGGACAGCAATATTTTCTGCCGTTGCTGAGCTGGGACCCAGAATCGAGATTCAGGCGGTGGCAGTGACTAATGACCAGGGAGTCGCGTGTTCTCCGTGCGGCGCATGCAGGCAAGTGATCTATGAATTTGGGCCGGACGCGATCGTCTTCTTTCAGGGGACGAACGGTCCGAAGCAGGCGCACATCACTGAACTTCTTCCCGAAGGGTTCCGACTCCAGTGAACCCGAGCAAGTCTATTCCAGCTGCTTTCCGCGCGATTGATGTCATCCGCAAAAAAAGAGACGGATTCGAACTCAATGCCCAGGAAGTTGAAGCGTTGGTGAACGCTTACACTGCCGGCGATGTTCCTGACTATCAGGTCTCGGCGTGGCTTATGGCCGTTTTGTGGCGGGGCATGACCCGTCCAGAGACGGCAGCGCTAACCGACGCGATGCTTCACTCTGGTGAAGTGCTGGATCTCTCTTCTCTGCGTCCCCGCAAAGTCGACAAACATTCCACCGGCGGTGTGGGCGACAAGACTTCATTGGTACTCGCTCCGTTGGTGGCGGCTGCCGGGGTTGCCGTGCCAATGATCAGCGGTCGCGGTCTCGGCCACACGGGCGGGACGCTGGACAAACTCGAGGCGATTCCCGGGTTCAATGTCAATCTTCCGGTGGCCGAGTTCCGCAGGGTGCTCGAAGTCTGCGGCTGCTCAATGATCGGCCAGACAGCAGAGATTGCTCCTGCAGACCGCAAGCTCTACGCATTGCGCGATGTGACCGGAACGGTCGAGAGCCCTTATCTGATTTGCGCGTCGATTATGAGCAAGAAACTTGCCGAGGGAATCGACGCCCTCGTACTCGATGTGAAAACCGGTTCCGGCGCCTTCATGAAAAGCGAGAAGGACGCTGCATTCCTCGCCGAACTAATGGTCGAAACCGGCGAGGGTATGGGAAAACAGGTGGTCGCACTGATTACTGACATGGATCAGCCGCTCGGCAAGATGATCGGCAATGCGCTGGAAGTGATCGAGGTTGTGGAGGTGTTGCGAGGCGGCGGACCGGAAGATTTGCGGGAACTCTGCCTTCACTTGGCAGGATGGATGCTGTATTTGGGCGGCGCAAGCAAGAGTGTTGCCGAAGGGAATCAGATTAGCGCGCAGTTAATTTCATCGGGGAAAGCGCTGCAACGGTTCCGTCAGATGATTGAACTACAGGGCGGTGATGCGCGAGTCGTGGATGACTTTAAACGGCTTCCGCAAGCCCAGAATAGTATACAAGTCCTGAACAAGACCGCAGGCTATATCTCATCAATGCAGTGCGAGCAAATTGGGACGGCCTGCGTCATTCTTGGTGGAGGCCGCGAGCGTAAGGAAGACTCGGTCGACCCCTCGGTGGGGATTGTGCTCCACAAAAAAGTCGGGGAACAGATTCAGGCGAACGAGCCGATCGCAACCATTTACTACAATTCCGAGGCAAAGGCGGAGCGGGCGAGGCACATGATCAGCGAGAGTGTAGCGATCGCAAAGGAACCGCCTGCGGCGAAGCGCCCACTCATCCATCGAATTATCGGCACGTCTGGAGAGAAGACCTGAATGGGACATCTCAGAGGCATACTCGGATTGTTGACGATGCTTGCGCTGGCCTACATCTTTTCTACCAACCGCAAAGCGATCCGAATGAAGACCGTTGCATGGGGACTCGGCCTGCAGATTGCATTTGCATGGTTCGTCCTGAGATTTCCCGCAGGGCAAAAGACCTTTCAAGTAGCGAAAGAAGGCGTGACGCGCCTGTTGGGGTACTCCTACGCGGGATCGCATTTCGTCTTCGGCGACTTGGCAAACCCCGGTTCGACACTGGGCTATTTCGCGTTCGGAGTTTTACCCACAGTAATCTTCATCGCGGCCTTCTTTGCGGTGCTGTATCACTTGGGAATCATGCAGATCATCATCCGTGTTTTTGCATGGGTGATGACACGAGTGATGGGAGCAAGCGGAGCCGAGTCTCTGAATGTGGCGGCGAGCATTTTCATGGGGCAAACTGAGGCCCCACTCACCATTCGTCCCTTCTTGCCAGACCTGACCCGTTCCGAACTGATGACGGTGATGACGAGCGGTATGGCGCACGTGTCGGGGGGAATCATGGCAGCCTACATCGGCTACGGCATCGATGCGGGACACCTGCTCAGCGCTGTCATAATGACCGCCCCGGGAACGCTGGTAATGGCCAAGATGCTTGTGCCGGAGACTGAGAACGCGAAAACCGCCGGCAAGGTAGTGATGAGTGTCGAAGAGGAGGAGGCAGAGAAGAAAGAGAACCTCATCGGCGCAATCGCTCGCGGTACGACTGACGGCCTGCAGCTGGCTTTGAACATTGCCGCAATGTTGATCTCGTTTCTCGCTCTGATTGCTTTGATTGATGGGATCTTCGGCGGCATCCACCATTGGTTGTCGTGGTTTCCGGAAAGCCTGGAGAAGGTGCTGGGAGTAATTTTTTCGCCGATTGCCTGGCTTATTGGCGTTCCGCGACAGGATTGCTCCACCATCGGCTCATTTCTCGGCACGCGGATGGTTGCGAACGAATTGCTGGCGTACAAGATGCTTGGAGCGGCCCAGAGTTCGCTTGATCCCCGATCGTTCATCATAGCGACATTCGCGCTGTGCGGCTTCGCCAATTTGAGTTCTATCGGTATCCAGATTGGCGGCATCGGCGCTCTGGCTCCGAATAAGCGTGGTGAGTTAGCGCGGCTGGGGGTGCGCGCCATGCTCGCGGGCACGATGGCCAATCTGATGTCGGCTTCTATCGCCGGCATGCTGCTGTAGAATTCTTTGCTACGAAATCCAATCAGGAACTGTCTCAGGTGAAACGAAAGGCTTCATTTTTCATTGCTCTTGCCTTCTTCATACTTTTCGTGGCGAGCGCGTTTGCGCAATCGGCACAACGTGTCATCATCGACACCGATCCGGGCATCGATGATGCGATGGCGATTCTCCTTGCCCTGAACTCCCTCGAACTCAAGGTAGAGGCGCTAACGGTTGTTGCCGGCAATGTCGAGGCTGCACAGGGACTCGAGAACGCGCTGAAACTCGTTTCACTCGCCAATCGCTGCGATTTGCCTGTTGCCGGAGGAGCGCAGCATCCACTCAATCAAAAGCTGATCACGGCACAGTTCTGGCACGGCCAGAACGGATTCGGCGGCGTCGAGTTGCCAAAAACAAAGTGCAAAGCAGATCCCCGCTTTGGACCGGATCTGATTATCGAACTGGTGCACAAATATCCGCACCAAATTACGCTGATTCCCGTTGGGCCTCTGACCAACATCGCGCTGGCGGTCTCGAAAGATCCCTCGATCGTTCCGCTGGTCAAGGATGTAGTAATCATGGGTGGCTCGATTTCAGGCGGAAACGTGAACGGCGCGGCCGAAGCCAACATCTACGGCGATCCGGAAGCGGCCGCGATCGTTTTCAATGCAGGCTGGGTAGTCACGATGATCGGTTCCGATGTGGGCGAGCGGACGCTCATGACTCGAACACATATGAACGAGTTGCAAGGAGAGCGAGGTCCTGAAAGCGAGTTCATTTACAAGCTGGCCGATTTTTACGTTACGCGATCAGAAAAGAGCGGATATCCCGGCGCAGCAATGTACGATCCCCTGGCAGTGGCTACCGTGATTGATCCCACGATAGTCACGCTAAAAGACATGCATGTGGATGTGGAGACCAAGGGAGAATTCACACGCGGCGAAACCGTGGCCAATCGCATGGGTTCGGATGAAAACAATGTGCTGCATGGCGACCATTACGAGATCGAGGGAGTGATCGACCTGAAACCGAATTCGAAGGTGTGCCTGGCTTCGGATGCAGACCGGTTCCTAAAGCTGTTCATCAGCAGGATCAAAGGCAAGCAGAAAACGGTCGCCGAGCTACCCGTTGGAGTGCGCGATCATCAAGATCGCGAGTATGTAGAACACAAACATCAGCCCGAGATAGAGTCGGGCTCGGGTGCCCGAACCGGCGAACTCTTTCCAGACGAATAGTCCCCATGCGGCGGCAACCATCGGAGCGGACTGGCCAATCGCGTACGAGATAGCGAAGGCGGTCGAACTTCCTGCGGCAAGATTGAAAACCGTGCCCAGCCCCCAAATGGCACCGCCAATCAGCCCAAGCAAGTGGCCAGAAGGTGGTCCACTGAAAAATCCACTGAAGCTCACCGGTTCGCCGACCAGCGGCTTCTTCATAAAGTAGATATTCCATACAAAACAGGAGAGCAACGCTCCCAGCGTAAGAAACGTTGCAGCACTGTATGGGGTGAGGGAGTGCCCGCGAGTCATGGCGTATGTCATGAACGGGCTCCAGAGCCCCATCAGGACTCCCGAAACAATACAAACTACGATGCTTTTCCGCGATGCTCCTTGTCCCGCCCGGGTCATGCTGCCGTAAGCTTTTCCGTCGAGAATCACAGCGACGAAGGCGCAGGCGACGCCTGCCATCAGCAGCACTCCATTGCCTTTGGGTTGAAGGACGTAGTTGAGCACGACTCCAACCACGAGTGCGATGCCAATTGAAACTGGGAACGCGACAGCCAATCCGGCCATGTCGATCGCGGCGACCAGCAGCAGGTTGGCGAGATTGAAGATCGCGCCTCCGACTAAAGTTGAAACGATATTCGCGCCATCCGCGGAATGAACGTTATTGAGAAAGCTGGAAGAATCGTGCCCGGTGCTTCCCATCGTGAGCGCCAGGATCAGAGAAATCAGAAAGATGCCGATGGCGTAATCCCAGTAAAACAGCTCGAAACGATAGTTCTTTACGCCTTTGTACGTGTTGGCCCAGGAACCCCAGCAGATGGCACTGGTGATCATCATCAACAGCGCGATGGTGAGGTTTGGTGGAGTGAACATGCGTGTCCCCCGGAAAACGAGTAACTGTACTCTTCTTCGAAACGAGCCACAAGTCCGGTGCAAGTTGAGCCGCGTTGACACGTCTGCCTCGGGCTGCATAGACTCGGCCTTCCTGCGGTTCAGGAGAAACAAAACATGATGGCAAAGCGGCCCCGCATCGCAGTGGTAGGCAGTGCAAATATCGATCTGACAACTTTTGCAGAGCGCTTCCCTAAACCGGGGGAAACCATTTTCGGAGACAAGTTCGACCTGGGATTTGGAGGGAAGGGCGCGAATCAGGCGGTGGCGGCACGACTGTGCGGCGCGGAAGTGTTTATGGTGGCGCGTGTGGGGAGCGATCTGTTTGGGCCGGCGACGATCGAGAACTTCCGGAAGCAGGGAATTGATCCTACGCACGTCAAGCAGGTGGAGGGCTTGTCGAGCGGAGTCGCTCCAATTTTCGTGGAGCCGAATGGGCAGAATCGAATTCTCGTGGTGAAGGGTGCGAACGATGCGGTGAAGCCTGCCGACGTTGACGCTGCGGCAGATGTATTGCAATCTGCCGACTGTATCGTGCTGCAGTTTGAGATTCCAGTCGACACGGTGTACTACACGGTTGCGTTTGCGAGGAAACATGGAATCCGCTGCATGTTGAATCCGGCGCCAGCGCAGCCGGTCGATGTGGCAGCGCTGAGGGATCTTGACTACTTCGTCCCGAACGAGAGCGAAGCCGAGGCGATTACCGGATTAACTGTTAAAAGTGTGGATGAGGCGAAGATTTGCGCACGGAAACTCGTGGAGGGCGGCATACGGCGGGTGATTATCACCTTGGGCGCGAATGGGTCGCTCCTGGCAACCCGCGAGGAAGCCGTTCACATTCCACCCTTCTCGGTCCAGAGCATTGACAGCACTGGAGCAGGCGATGCTTTCATCGGCAGTTTCGCTGTTTTCTTAGGCGAAGGAGTACCTGAGAAGGAAGCCTTGCGTCGAGCGAATTTGTATGCCGCTTTGTCCACGACCGGGGTAGGGACTCAAAAATCGTTTTTTGACCGTCCACGTTTCGATGCTGAGTGGACACAGCGAGCGTGATGACCTATTTACTAAAACGTTTTTTCGATAGCGTTCATTCTTAGTCCTTGCATTTTGTTGTGTTGCAGATGAGAACGGTATTTCAAATGCGCCCTGTGCAAAACGCGGCGTTTCATCCGTTAGTGCATGAAACTTCTTGACTTACCTATGAAAGGCAATTTATAAGCCCAGTCTGCGGTCCTTAGACCTCCCAACTTCACCCCGAAGGGGACGGTCTTTTTCTTTTGGGGCTGGCCGCTGAAAGGTAAATCCAAATGTCGAGCACGAAGACCCTCTTCGCCGTATTCTGCTGTGTCCTCTTAATTCTGTGGGCCCCGAAAGTTTACTGCCAAGCGAACGGAAGTTTGTCGGGCACCGTTTCCGATAAGGCTGGCGCGGTAATCTCAGGAGCCAATGTGAAGATCACATCGCAGGAAACGGGGCTAATCCGCGAGGCGAAGACCGATGAGTCGGGGCATTATCTCGTTCCACTGTTGCCGGTGTCTTTCTACACGCTTCATGTTGATGCTCAGGGCTTTGCAGCCGCCGAGCAAAAGGATGTCCGCTTACAAGTAAACGAGCAGCGTGAGTTAAATTTCACACTACAACCGGCATCAGTGAGTGCGAGCGTTGAAGTGAACGCAACTGCGGTCGTGGTAGAAGCCACAAATGCCACATTGGGGCAGGTCATCACCAGCGAGCAGGTAGCCTCGTTACCTCTCAATGGTCGTGAATTCGTACAGTTGGCGACGCTTACTCCCGGCACAACGCAGGAGACAAATCCGAACAGCTTCTTTAATGGTGGTCCCAGTAGCGAAGTTTCTTCGCGCGGAACGTTCTCGCTTTCGGTCGGCGGTTCGCGCGCTCAGAGCACTGACTGGCTGCTTGACGGCAACGACGACAATGAGCTCACAGCGGGAGGCATCGGCTTCAAGCCCTCGATCGATGCGATTCAGGAGTTCAAAGTTCTCAGCTACAACTACTCGGCCGAGTTCGGCACGCGCGCTGGGCCGACCGTCCTGGTGGCCACAAAATCAGGAACCAATCAGTTGCACGGTTCTGTCTTTGAGTTCTTTCGAAATACGAAGCTTGACGCCGCCTCCCGTTTTGTTACACCAGGTGTTCCAAAGGACAAATTTAATCTGAACCAGTTCGGTGGATCACTGGGCGGTCCGATAAAAAAGGACAAGACATTCTTCTTCGCGGACTATCAGGGGACACGCAAACGGAGGGGCATAGTCTATACGGGCCTGATTCCGACTCCGGCAATGATCGGGCTCACGAATGGGTATGGAGATTTCAGCCTGGATGCGACCGGGAGCCCCAACGCCCTGCAACTCACAAACCCATACTCCGCGGGGCCTTTTACCTGTGACGGTTCCGGCAATCCCATCGCTCCAAACGCTGATGGCAGCCAGTCCGGAGGAGTAGCCTGCAACAAGATTCCCGTCGGCCTGATTGACGCGACTGGGCAAGCGATGCTCGAGCATTATCCAACACCCAACGTTACTGGTGAGCCTTTCAATTACCTCAATGTCCCGACCCGCAGCCTCACCGATGACGAATTCGACGCAAAAATCGACCATACCTTCTCTAACAAAGATTCCATCTACGGGCGTTTTAGTTATGAGCAGGCGGCCTCGTTCGTGCCGGGCGGTACTCCGGGTTTTGCGGAGCAGAGTGCCTTCTCGAGTTCGCAAAACATCACGAATCATGCCCGCAACGTGGTCATCTCCGAGACCCACATCTTCAACGACCGTAACATCAACCAATTCACGTTCGGCTACAATCGCATCTTCAACCACATTCTTTCGTTTGGTGACAAGAGCTGCGAGGCTTTCAAAATTGGTCTCCTTGGCGCCAATATCAATCCGGTGTGCGGAGATCCTAACGCAGCCGGCGTGGTAAGTCAGTCGACGAAAGACTGCATCAGCTGCGGGCTGTCATCGTCATTTGTGGGCCAGTACTTCACTCTCGGCGATCGCGGATTCGCGCCATTCCTGGGCGGGACGAACGTGTTCACCTGGGCGGATACTTTCGACATGATCCGTGGCAAGCACGAGATTCGCTTCGGAGGCCAGCTGCGTGCCCAACAGATGAATGTCGAAACCAACGGCTTCCAGGACGGCTTCATTCTCAATTTTGGAACGGTCACCGGGGACGGAGCTGCCGACCTCCTCATTGGGCAGATTGGAACTGGTTCGCTGCACGATCAGACTTTTCTGGGTGCGACCACAGGTCGTCGGTGGAAGCTCTTCCGCCCGTTTATCCAGGACAATTGGCGCTTAACGAACAATCTGACCTTGAACATTGGCGTGGCTTGGGCGTTGGTTACGCCACTCACCGAGGACCAGGGCCGGCAAGCGGACTTTGATTTCGCGACTGGAAAGTACTACGTCGCCGGCAACAGTCCGCAGAGGAATTGCGCGATCTGTGTTCCCAGCGATGGCCGCGTCGGCGTCCAGATGGACAAGACCGCGTTCGAGCCACGGATCGGGATCGCGTGGAAACCTTTCGGAGATGCCAAAACGGCTGTTCGCGCGGGATACGCCATGTTCCACGATTCCTCGTGGAATCAAGGTGCGCAGGGTCTGTGGCAGAATCCGCCGTATTACGCGGAAAACGACAATTTCAGCGGTCCTGCTCCGTTCCAAAGCCTGGGCACGACAACGTGCGGCTTCACGGGCAATCAAGGATGTGGTCTGCGTACGGCGTTCTTGCCGGTGATCACTTCGCAGCCCGATCCTTCCCAGTTCACGGGAACGATCCTCTCTCAGAATTTCGATTTCAAGCTGGGCCGCGTACAGCAGTTCACTTTGAACGTCGAGCGCGAACTGCCCGGTGATGTCGTTCTGACAGTGGGTTACGCTGGCGCGCGCAGCCATCACATTCTGATGGACGGTGTGAACAGGAACGTCGATTCTCCCGGTGCCTGCGCTGGCGGACCGAACGAGACTGCCGGCTACACCTTTGGATGCGGGCCTGGTGGCGCGTGGGTTCCTGCTCCTTATGGGTCATTCACCGTCGTCTCGAACATCAGCGACATTGGGAATGCGCGTTATGACTCGCTCCAGGTCAAAGCAGAAACCAAGAGCGCAAAACACGGACTCTATGCTCTGGTGGGCTACACCTGGGCGCGGACCTTCGATTCCGGGTTGCCCGACGGTCTTGGTACCTTCCCGGGCGCCACGTATTGGCCGCTGCCGGGAACTCAGAAAGCTGACTGGGGTCTATCGCAGCTGAACGTCAATGACACGTTCACTGCCAGCGTGCTCTATCAGCTTCCCTTCGGGAAAGGCAAGAAATTTGGCAACAACTGGGGTGGGGCAACGAATGCCATCTTTGGTGGCTGGGAGGCACAAGTCATCGAGCGTGCTCTCTCCGGGTTCCCGCTCTTCGTGGTTGATAGCAATAACGGGGTTTTCAGCGGATCGAATGTCAATTTTCAATGGAACGGCTCAAGTTTGAACCGACCTAACATTGTTGGCGATCCCAACCGCCCAGGGCCGGTGGCGGCGAACCCAGGATGTGTCGCTCCAAGTCAGCTTCACGTTGCCGGAGGATACTGGTTTAATCCTTGCGCTTTTATGGAGGCTCCTGCTGGCGAATTAGGTAATGCCCCGCGAGCTCCAGTTTCCGGGCCCAACTTCATCAACACTGACTTCTCTCTAATCAAGCACATCATGGTCACCGAGCGGACCAAGCTCGATTTCCGTGCAGAATTCTTCAATCTCTGGAACCATCCGCATCTGTTCCTTCCAGGAAGCCCAGGTACGAGCGGTCTGCAGGACGCGTCGCCGTTCGCCACGGGTAACTTTGGTCTCGCAACGAACACGGTCAATCCTTTGCCCGGCGACTCGCGTGTGATCCAGTTCGCGTTAAAGCTAACGTTCTAGAAGCGTGACACGGCGCTTTTGTTATATTTGGGGCAGATCGATTGTCAGCTCGATCTGCCCTAAACCTTTTCGCATCTGCCGACTTTTCTTCTTGAATGATCAGACAAAAGATACTGCTCGTACTCGTTTTGCTCTTACTCGCCGGCGCGTTCGCCTCCGCTCAGCCACGCCGCAAGGTCATCATCAACGAAGACTGCTCTGGTCCTGGCGGGAGCAATATGCAGACATTGCTCACGATGATCCAGTCTCCGGAAGTGGAGGTGCTGGGTATCACGGTCGTGAGCGGCGATCAGTGGCTGGATGAGGAAGTCGCGCATACGCTGCGTCTGCTCGAAATTATAGGACGGACCCATATCCCAGTTGTTCCGGGAGCGGAGTATCCGCTGGTACACACTCGCCAGCAAGCTCAATTGTGGCAACAGCGCTATGGCAAAGTCGCTTATGCCGGAGCATGGGATGATCGATGGTGGCACGAAGCGTCAGTCATTCCTCCCCTTCCCGAGGGAACTCCTGCTACCAAACCTGCTGAGGAAGATGCGGCGCATTTTATTCTCCGCATGGTTCACAGATATCCGCACGAAGTGACGATCTACGAGGGCGGACCAATGACGAACCTTGCGCTCGCCATCTCGATCGACCCGCAACTTCCGGAACTGGCCAAGGAACTCGTCTTCATGGGGGGTAGCCTGAGCCCGCCGAGTGATAATCCGGAGTTCGCCAACAATCCGCGTCACGAATTTAATTTCTGGTTCGATCCAGAGGCGGCTGCGATCGTTCTCCGCGCGCCATGGAAAAAGATCGTTTGCACGCCTACGGACATTTCGGTGAAGACGAAAATGACGGCTGCGATGGCGAAGCAGATCGAGGCGGCGGGAACTCCACTGGCTCGTTATATCGCGAAATTCGTGATGCTCTCTCCGGGTGCAGACATCATGTGGGACGAACTGTCCGCCGCTGCCTGGATTGATCCGAGCATCATCACAAAAACGGAGCGGCGCTATATGAGCGTCGATCTAGACCACGGTGCCGGTTATGGAAACACTCTCACCTGGGAGGTAAATGACAACTCGCATATCCCCACGCAAATCGTTGAAATTCAATTCGATCTGAATACCGACAAGTTCTATCGGATGTTCGTGAGTCTGATGACTGGGCCTACGCCACCTCGCTGACCTCCGCTGGCACCGATCGTTCGAACGGAATACAATAAAAGTTTGTACATTTCCTAATATGTCTCCTATTCCAGACGATCTTACGACGGTTAAAGACGACATGATTGCCTTCATCGAAGGCCACGGCATGCGCCGTTTTCACGGCTTTGTGGACTACGAAGAGGTGCAGTGCATCATGTGGGATATGGGAAGCAATCCCGACGGCTGGAAAGATTTCGTGGAACTTGCCAAAGCGGCCGGTGCCCCTTTTCTGACCATGCATTCGTGGGTGCTGCAACGAGAAGAACTCGACGACATGGTGCAGCGTCTTTCCAATTCGGAATTCAGTGATGGAGACGACGTGGAAGATGCGCGTTGGTTGCGGGCACATGACGGCAAGGTGGGTTATCTCCAGTTGGGATGGGCCTACCAGGGCTCGATGTTCCTTTGCGAACTCAGTACGGATTGGTACGACCGCTACCAGCATCTCCTGGAGGTCTCCGATGAATTTGGAGGCCTCACCATGGACGAACCCGATCAGGACGAAGAAAACTAGTGGTTGATCGGTTCGAGAACGTTAGGGTCTCTTTGCGGTAGACTGCTTCATCAGCATGCGGTGGACCCTCAGGCCTTCAGATCACAAGACAGTCGAGCAGTTCACTGCACAACTCCGCACTGAGCCGAGTCTCTGGAGGGGCACAAATAAACGGACGCTGCCGGTCTTGGCATCTTTGCTCTCCCGCCGAGGTATCAACACTCCCGAATTAGCCTCGCGGTACCTGGCTCCCTCTGTTTCTGATCTGCATGCTCCATCCCTGATGACTGGTCTCCGGGCCGCAGTCGACCGGATAGACGGCGCCATTGAGCGTAAAGAGCCCATTCTTATTTACGGCGATTACGACGTGGATGGCACGATGGCAGTCATCATCCTGAAGACTGCGATCGAGCTATGTGGAGGCACGGCGGACTTTCATGTTCCGCATCGGATTCGAGAAGGCTACGACATGCGCGACGACGTTATCGAGCGCGCCGCCGCCTCCGGAATTCGGCTGATCATCAGCGTCGACATGGGCATCCGCGCGTTCGGACCCGCTGAAACCGCGCAGCGTCTCGGCGTCGATCTCATTGTTACTGATCACCATCTGCCCGGCCATGATGGGGTGCCGAAAGCGCTGGCAGTAATCAATCCTAATCAGGACGGATGTCAGTATCCCTACAAGCAACTCTGCGGAGCTGGCGTGGCGTTCAAGCTGGCGCAGGGATTGATGGAACGGCGATTGACGTCGCGAGATCAGAACAAGCTTCTCCTGTCATTCATGAAGGTGGTCGCGATTGCGACCATTGCCGATGCAGTTCCGCTTACCGGAGAGAATCGCGTCTTCGCGTCACTCGGACTGGATGCGCTGCGCAGGGCAGTCAATCCTGGTTTGAAGGCGCTCCTCGAGGCTGCGCAGATTTCAGCGAATCGTCCACCGACTTCGGGCGAAGTTGGTTTCCGGATCGCCCCTCGCATCAACGCTGCCGGACGTATGGATGTGGCGCGCGATGTCATTGAATTATTCAGCGTGAAGGATCCATCGCGAGCGAAGGAACTCGCAGCCAAACTCGACCAGCTCAACACCGATCGCCAGGAAGAAGAGAAGAGGATCTTGCGCTCGGTGGAGGAGCGCTTTGCAACCGATGCCGCGTTGTGTGATGCCTATTGCATTGTAGTGGACGGCGATAGCTGGCATCGTGGCGTCATCGGCATCACCGCGACACGAATCGTTGAGCGCTACAACCGTCCGACGATCGTCATTTCGCGGGAAGGTGAAGAGGCTTTCGGGTCCGGACGTTCCATTCGTTCGTTCCATTTACTCGAAGCTCTTGAATCCTGCGGAAATCTGTTTTCGCGTTTTGGAGGCCATGCTCATGCCTGCGGATTTTCCATGCCGGCCGCCAATGTCGAGCAGCTTCGCAAGCAACTGGATCAGTTCGCAAGGAGCCGCCTGACTCTCAACGATTTCGAGCCGATCCTGGAGGTTGATGCCGAACTCAATCTGATGGACGTCACGCCGGATCTGTATCAGGTTTTGCAGAAACTGGAACCGTATGGCATGGCAAATCCGGAACCAATCTTTGCGGCGCGGGGAGTACAGTTGGTCGCACCTCCGAAAATTCTCAAAGAGAAGCACGTCAAGTTGAAACTCAGGCAGAGACAGATTCCGAACGCGCAAGAGTTGCACGAACTGTCACCGGCGGCGATTATGACGACGCCACGTTGCGATCCAGACGGTGCAGCGATTCGTCGAAGTGAGCGTACTGCAGCCGTTGCAGAAGTTCGAGGCGCTCAACCTAATAGTGACTTCAGAAGCATGATCACCTTCGATGCCCTTGGATGGCAAATGGCTGAAACGTTGCAGAAGACGCCGCTTCTAGCCGGGGATGCGGTCGATGTTGCTTTCTGCATTGGGCAGAATGACCATCCTGAATACGGCGGATTAGAACTCACGCTAAGGGATATAGCCGTGTCTACCACAGATAGTAGTGCCCGTCCCGCCGTGCCATCTCAACATTGACGCCGAACAGGCGGCCCAAACTTCCCGCATTGAGGATCTCTTCTTTGGCGCCGTCAGCGAGAATTCGGCCTCGGCTCATCAGCACCACGCGTTGAATCTCAGGGACGATGTCCGCCAATTCATGTGTAACCAGGATGATTGCCGTGCCGGATTGCGCCAGGGAACTCATGGTTTGCCGAACCTTCTGCTGGGCGGACAGATCCAGTGAATTACAGGGCTCGTCGAAAAGCAGTGCCTTGGGCTTATGAACGAGCGCGCGAGCAATCAACACGCGACGAGCCTCCCCCGACGACATCTCGCAAACCGGTCGATCCGCCAAATGCGCGATTCCCAGTTCCTTCAAGGCTGCTTCCGCCAATTGCATGTGCCGAGGATCTACGATGTGATTTGGATAGATCGCTGTACTGCTAAAGAACCCGGACAGCACCACATCGCGTCCGCAGGCATCGCCTGTGCAAGTCATCATCAAGTCGTTCGAAACGATCCCAAGCAATGAGCGCAGCGAGAAAACATCCCAGGAATCCTGGCCCAGGATCGACATCGAAGATTCGTCGCGCGCGACTGGGTAGCATTCACGCGTGATTGTCTTGATTAGAGTGGACTTTCCGCATCCATTCGGGCCGAGGATGGCGATGTGTTCATCGGCGCCAACGCGCAGACTGAAATCATCCAGTGCAACTTTTTGCCCGCGGATCACCCGGAGATTGCGGAAATCGAACAATGCCGGTGTAGAAGCGACGCTCATCGCATCCAAAGTGTAGATGAGATGTGGGGAATCGGGGAACTGACCCCTGAGGACTGGTTGTTCTACACTGAAACCAGATGCCGCTACCGGTCTATCGCTTGCGTCGTTTGCTGGCCGCGATTGCGGTCCTGCTGACCCTGACGGTCGGGGGTATGTATTTCTATGCCCGGTCGCGCGCCAAGAATGCCCTAACGGATTTGCCCAACAAGCTCGGTTATGGCATCAGCAAGACCGCTACGGGCTTCCAGATCTCGAAGTCTGATGGCAAGCGCACTCTCTTCACCGTTGAAGCGAGCGACGTCAAAGAGTTCAAGCTGAACGGGAACGCGGAACTGCACAACGTCAAGATCACACTGTACGGCCGCGACTCCTCGCGCTACGACAAAATATATGGCGACAATTTCTCATACAACCAGAAAACCGGCGATGTCACCGCGAAGGGTGAAGTTCAGATTGACTTGCTAGCCAATCCGGCTGGATTGGCCAGCCCCGATCAATCCAGCCCTAAAGAATTCAAGAATCCTATCCACCTGAAGACGCGCGACCTGATTTTTAACAAGGATTCAGGGAATGCCTGGACTGACGCGCGCGTGGAATTGAGTACTGTGCAGGCGAACGGGTGGGCCGTCGGGGTGAAATATGCGGGGAGGAGCAATATCCTCACGCTCTCATCGCAGATTCACATCGAAGTATCTGGACCGCAAGCAACAGTGATCGAGGCCAGACATGGCACGGTTTCCAATGATCCCCGCCAGATTGTGTTAGAAGATCCGCAACTGACCCGCCCGAAGGGATCTTTCCGAGCGGACCAAGCTACATTCTTCCTTGGTTCGGAAAACCATGTCGAGAAGGTTGTTGCAATCGGCAATGTGAAAACGGAAACACGAGGTGCAGTCTCCAAGACCGCACGATCCGTCTCTGAGCTGCAGGGCCGTGCAGACCAGGCCGAGTTTCTTCTTCCCGGCGGCGACGACCTGCTGAAAACCGCGACTCTGACTGGAAACGCCCACTTCGAAGAAGTCGGAGCGCAGAACATCCAAGGCGACGCCGGCCGTTTGATTCTCGATTTTGCCGGACAAAATGAAGTTCAGAAGATTCACGCCGTGGATGGCGCCCGCCTCTATCAGAGTTCGACCCAGACGATTACTCCTTCCGGAAAAGCGGGAGGTGTTCAGAATTTCGATCTGTCGGCGCCGGTGATTGACTTCTTCCTGGCAGAGGGTCGAGTACTCAAGCAAGCCTCTACGTTGGGGGCAGCTCGAATCACAATCACTCAAATCCCGTCAGACGGCTCGGCAGCCTCAAAAAATTCATCGCAGCAGACGGCTGTTACGGCAGGCAGATTCGTCGCCGATTTCAAGGACGCCGATGGGAAGAATCGGCTCGTCAGTGTGCACGGCGCGCCCGATGCGCGAATTGCAAACTCCGCGCCCGGCGAGCCTGAACGCGTCAGTACTAGTGACACGATTGAGGCCACATTTTTCCCACAAGGAGGGATTGAGTCTGTCACGCAAAAGGGACACGTCGTGTATTCGGACAATCAGCCGCCGGAGAAGCGCATGGAAGCCTGGGCCGATTCGGGTCGCTACACTCCGGCGGATCGAATCCTGGCGATGACCGGCAATCCGCGAGTGGTGAGCGGAGGCATGGCTACTACCGCGAACACGATTCGCATCAATCGAGCCACGCGGGAGGCGCTAGCGGAGGGGGATGTTAAGACTACCTACAGCGAGCTCAAGGAGCAGCCCAACGGAGCTCTTCTCGCGAGTTCTTCTCCGATACACGTGACGGCTCACACCATGACGGCCCACAACGCGCCATCTCAGGCTTTGTATACCGGAAGCGCTCGGCTGTGGCAGGACGCAAATGTCATTGAAGCGCCCACGATTCAATTTGACCGCGATCATCGGTCGGTCGTGGCGGAAGGAACGTCAGATCGGCCGGTTCGGACAATCCTCACTCAGGTGGAAAAGGTGGACAGCCCTGCCTCCTCTCAAAAGTCTCAGGGCAAAGCAGCGGCAGGCAAGGTGAGCCCGATCTCCATCACTGCGAAGAGAATCAGCTATGTGGATTCGGAGCGCAAGGTCCACTATGAGGGTGACGTCCTCGCGCAGGGAGGCGATTTTACGGCTGCCTCGAAAAACGCAGACGCCTACCTTGTCGCTCGCGACGAGAACTCCAGCGGAAAGCCTCTGTCGGGCCCTGGTCAACTCGAGCGGATGGTGGCACAGGGGGATGTTTTGATTCAACAGGCGAAGCGCGAAGCTCGGGGTCAGACCCTTACTTATACAGCCTCGGAAGACAAATTCGTCCTGACCGGCGGACCGCCTAGCATTTTTGATGCCGAACAAGGCAAGATTACCGGGGTTTCGTTGACTTTCTTTAGACGCGATGATAGGGTGCTCGTAGAAGGCGGAACAAGCACTCCTGTGGTTACGACGACGCGAGTGGCCCATTAATTGCGAGGACAATGCGTACTCTGGCCACAGAAGAAATCGGCAAGTCTTATCGTGGCCGCCGCGTTGTAAATGGGGTTAGCCTGCAGGTCCACCAAGGCGAAGTTGTTGGATTACTTGGACCTAACGGCGCAGGCAAGACCACCACATTTTATGCCATCGTTGGCTTAATCCCCCCCGATACGGGCCGCGTACTGTACGACGGTCAGGACATCACAGACGTTCCCATGTACCTCCGGGCCCGTCAGTATGGCATTAGCTATCTCCCTCAAGAAGCTTCGGTCTTTCGCAAATTAACCGTGGAAGAGAACATCCTCGCGGTCCTGGAGGCGCAGCCGATCTCGTGGCACGAACGCCGCGAGAAGATGGAGAAGTTCATCGACGAGCTGGGATTGGAGCACATTCGCCAGAACCGCGGATATGCCCTCTCCGGGGGAGAACGGCGACGCGTGGAAATTGCCCGCTGCCTCTGTATCAACCCCACGTTCATTTTGCTGGACGAACCGTTTTCCGGGATTGATCCGATCGCTGTTCTTGATCTGCAGAAGATCATCAGCAGCTTGCGAGCAAGCGGAATCGGGGTGCTGATTACGGATCACAACGTGCGCGAAACGCTTTCAGTGACAGATCGCGCATACATCATTGATGACGGAACAATTTTCCGCCAGGGACAGCCGGCGCAGCTGGCCAGCGATCCCGAGGTGCGAAGAGTTTATTTGGGCGAGAGTTTCTCGCTGGTGTAGGAAAAGCGTAAACCACGAAGGACACGAAGTATCACTAAGGTGTTTGCTTCGTGAACCTTCGTGAGCTTTGTGGTTAAGGATTTTGGAAGTCGGGCTCGAACGAATTCATGGTTCTTCTTCAGCACAAACTTAGCGTTAAGCTCTCCCAGCGCCAGATCCTTACTCCTGGCCTGGTGCAGATGGTCTCTGTTCTTGCGCTCAACAAGCTTGAGCTCAAGGACATGATCAACGCTGAAATGGTCGAGAATCCGGTTTTGGAAGAATTGGAAGATTCGGTTCCACTTCTCGATGAAGTCGGGAAGAAAGAAGAAGATCGCGAGCGGGCGACTACCGCGACCACCGAAGAGAATCCCATCACGGCGGTCGAAAAGAAAGATCCATTCGAAGAGATCGACTTCGGTTCATTTTTCCAGGACTATCTGGATCCGGGATATCGTACACACAGCGAGATGGAAGATATCGAGCGTCCTTCGTTCGAGAACTTCCTGTCGAAGCCCTCGAACTTAACGGACCACCTTTCATGGCAATTGGGTGCGCTCAGTTTGCGTCCTGAAGTGCGCGAGGCCGCAGACTTGATCATCGGCAACCTCAATGAAGACGGCTACCTGATCGCGAGTGACGACGAGCTTCTCGGAGTGGCGCCGCCCTCAACGCCTGAGGCAGATGCTGCCGCGGCGAAGAACATCGCCAATGAACTGCAGGCTCTCGGGATCGCGGCCGAAGATCCAGTACAGGGTTCGGTTGACGGTTCCGCTGACGTCTCAGGCGCGCTCGATGGGGCAAGCTATTCCGACCTGGATGGTGCCGCCTCCGATCTTCCGCCGAGCGAGATGGCGGTTTCCTCGGTTGCGAGCGGCGGCGCTGCCGCTGTGGCGCCCGCGCCCGACTCGACGCCCATAGCAAGACCCCTCTACAAGCCTAATTTCGCCGCCTCCGATTTACAGGAGGCGTTGCAGGTCGTCCAGCAGCTTGATCCTCCGGGGGTTGGTTGCCGGGATCTTCGTCAGTGTCTTCTGAATCAGCTACGTTTTCATCAAGCGCAACTGGCACAACAAAAGAACGGAAATGGCACGGCGCAGGTCCTACTGGATGCGATGGCAATTGTCGATCAGCATCTTCGCGGTGTGCAGAATAAGCAGCACAAGGAAATCGCCAAAGCCATCGGCCGTTCGGTGGAAGCCATACAGGCTGCACTTGAATACGTTCGGACACTCGATCCCCGGCCGGGCCTTCGTTATAACAAGGTTCAGGCGCGTCTTATCGAACCAGACGTTGCCTTTGTGAAGCATGGAGACGAGTGGCTGGTCATCATGAATGATGAAGACCTGCCGCAACTTCGCCTCAATCCGGCTTACAAAAAGCTCGTCACGCGCGACGGTACCAATGAAAAGAGCACGCGCGACTACGTGAAAGAGCGCTACAAGAGTGCGATTCAGCTCATCAAGAACATCGAGCAGAGAAAGCAAACTATCACCAAGGTCTGCTATTCCATTGTCGCCCGCCAGCAGGATTTCCTCGAGAGAGGCATTGATCAGTTAAAGCCCATGATGATTAAGGAGGTGGCCGAAGAAATCGGCGTGCATCCTTCGACAGTAAGCCGTGCTGTGGCCAACAAGTACGCCCACACACCACAGGGCGTATTCGAGTTGCGTTACTTCTTCAGCGAGAGCGTGCAGGGGCCCGAGGGTGGCGGTACATCGCTGCTCATCCTCAAGCGCCGGGTGAAAAAGCTCATCGAGGAAGAGGATCCAGCCCGTCCGTTGACCGACGAACAGATCACCCGAATTCTGCAGTCGCAGGGTATCCAGGTGACTCGCCGCACGGTAGCCAAATACCGCGAAGACATGCGCATCCCGAGCACACATCAACGCCGGGTAAAGAAATAAAGAAACGTCGTTAGTCCTCGGTTGCCAGTCGTTAGCAAACGATTGAAAGCTACAGGGCTTTGCTAGCGGCCAATGACAAACGACCAACGACCAAATGTAGTGCCCAATTATCTCGAATACGAATTTTCTAGGAGGGGCGCTCATGAACGTGGAGTACACGGGAAGACAGTACGAAGTAACCAACGCCATCCGCAAAGAAGTCGAAACCGGCCTCACGAAAATCCGCAAAATCCTGGGCGATAAGTTCGAAACCAAAGTCATCCTTTCCGTGGAAAAGCACCGTCACAAAGCAGAAATCACGATTAATCCTCGGAATGGCCCCCTGGTCGGTCTGGCGCAAGCCAAAGATATGACCATTGCCGTAAATGAAGCACTGGATCATCTCGAAAAACAAGCCATCAAGCACAAGACTCGTTTGCAATCGAAAAAACGTTCGGCCCGGAAATCGGAAGAAGTGAAGAAGTGGAATGGGCACTCGGTGCCAGAGGAGGTCACCGCATCAGTTGGGTTATCGGAAAAAACCGCGGTGCCGGTACTCGTTCATAAGTATCCAGCGGTTGCGAAAACGACCGAAGTGCACTTGGTCCGCTCCGATGATTGCGTCGCCATGCGGCCCCTGACTCTCGAGGAAGCGATCAAGGAAGCTCATTTCAAAGACCGGGATGTATTCGTATTTCGCGATCCCAAGGGAAAGGTCATGGTGCTGCATCGGGCAAAAGACGGCAAGATGCAACTAATCGAAGTGCCATAGAGATCAGTAGACTGATGTGGGGACAGCCGCCTCGGCTGTCCAGCGGCCCGGAAGTTCCGGGCCGCGTATTTTTGCAATCTACTTATTCGCCGTGCAATCTTCGATGAATAAAACACCGAGTCGGGATCCGAGTTGCAACTCGGATAACCACCTGGATGGTTCAAGCTTAATCCTTGTATTCACACGTTTTAATACGGCGCTTTGAAGTGGTACAATCCGCGCCCGAGGGAGATTCTTTCCATGCGCAGCCATTCATGCCGACCGTTGTTCACCGCGATTTTGATTCTCTTTGTTGCGTGCTTGAGTCTGCCGACTACCACTTGGGCTCAAGCTCCGTCACCGAAACTCTCTGTTCATTGGGAGGAACTCACTGCTTCCGACTTCCGCGAAGGGATTCATCGTTCCCAAGGCGTATGCCTGCTTCCCTTTGGGATTATCGAGAAACATGGTCCACACCTGCCGCTCGGAACAGATCTGTTGGATGTTCGCTACGCCGCACTTCACGCTGCTGAGCAGGAATATGCGGTCGTGTTCCCTGAGTATTACTTCGGACAAATCGCAGAGGCCAAACATGAGCCCGGCACCATGGCTTTCAGCCGCACTCTGCAACTCGCCCTCCTCCAGGAAACGACAGATGAGATGGCGCGCAATGGATGTAAGAAGATCCTGATCGTCAACGGCCACGGAGGCAATGACAGCCTGCTGCCGTTTTTCGCACAGACGCAGCTTGATAAGCCGCATGACTATGTCGTCTACGTATTTGACGAACGCACACCGCAGCACGGAGGTCCTGCTCGAACCGACAAACTCGATATGCATGCCGGCCAGAGCGAGACGTCGAAGATGATGATCTCGCATCCCGAGCTCGTGCATCCCGACCGGGCTGCCAGCGAATCGGGAGCGGATCAGGCACGACAGAAGATTCCAGAGGACGTCTACACCGGAATCTGGTGGTACACGCGCTTCCCCTTTCATTACTCCGGTGAAGGAGCCATTGCGACAAAAGAGTTAGGTGAATACCAGATGAAATGGTGGATTGATTCCGTGGTGAAGACGATTCAGCAGGTGAAAGCCGACGATGTCAGCCTCAAGTTGCAAAAAGAATTCTATGAGAAGAGCGCGCATCCGCTGGACACGCAACCTTAAGGAGTGCGCGATTTCAATTGCCGATTTCCGAATGAACCTCCCAATCTCGAAGTTGGTAATCGGCAATCTTCATTTCGAACGTTGTTACGAGTTGCCGATTAGGACGCCAGTGACGAACACCAATACTCCACCGAGGCCGACTTGAAGGGCGGCAGAGAACCAAGGCGTATCCATGTAGCGCTTGCGTATCCATGTGATCGCGGCCAATTCAGCGGCCACAACAAGTCCTGCTGCCCAAAAGGCCAGCCGGAAGTCTCGAAGGAAGAATGGCAGGGTGTGTCCAACTCCCCCGAGTGCCGTCATAGCTCCGCAAATCAATCCCCGTACCCATGGATGGCCGCGTCCCGTCAAACTGCCATCGTCTGAGAGCGCTTCAGCAAATCCCATACTGATGCCGGCTCCAGCCGAAGCCGCGAAACCAACCAGCAGCGCTTCATGACTGTTTTTGGTGGCCAGCGCAGCTGCGAAAACCGGGGCCAGCGTCGACACCGAGCCATCCATCAATCCAGCCAGGCCGGGCTGAACAATCTGAAGTACGAAGAGCCTGCGCTGTGCGACCTCCTCATCTTCTTTAACGTTGTCCGGCAGTTTCTGCTTGTCGAGTTCCTGCGCCCGATTCTCGTGCTCGCGTTCTTCCGTCGCCAGATCGTCGAGCAGTTGCCGGATGCTTACGTCCTGCGTGCGCGCCGCCGCCTTTTCGTAGAACCTTCGCGTCTCCACTTCCATGGTCGACGCTTCTTTGCGTACCGCCTCGATCCGCAACGGGCGGACCAGCCAAAGCGCCGGACGCTCCACAAAGCCGCGTACGTCCTGGCGGCGAATCAGTGGAATATGTTCTCCGAATTTCTTTTGGTAGAGCTCCAGGAGGCGGCGCCGGTGCCCTGACTCCTCCTCGCGCATGCCCTCGAACATCGATGCCGTTGCGGGATAATCCTGCCGCAAGCCTTCGGCAAAATCGGCATACACGCGCTCGTCTTCCTCCTCAAGTGTGATCGCGAGGGCGAGCACTTCTCTTTCGGTGAGTTCTTCGAACTTTTTCATGACGCAATAGATTACAGGCCGAAGCCCGAATCACACAATCTGGATTTCGAGTGAGAATCATCTGCGGTGCCCGCAACGTATCTCACTTAGCAAGTACCCTGACTGCGGCAACGACGCGTTCGATGCTACTATCCACTGCATGAAGGAGCGCAGGACTGGCCGCGAACGGAGAGTCTCGGATCGCCCGACCAAGCCCCTGACTCGCGATCGTCAACGCACGACGGAACTGGTCATAATCACGGGAATGAGCGGCTCCGGGAAGGCGTCCGTCCTCAAAGCATTCGAAGATCTTGGCTACTACTGCGTCGACAATCTTCCCGTGGAACTCATCCCGCGTTTTGCCGAATTGGCCGTTCAATCACAGGAGACCCGCCGCACCGCCCTGGTGGTCGATGTCCGGGAAGGTTCCAAACTCGAGCAACTCCCGGGGATTTTGAAATCCGTTCGGCGGATGATTCCCACCAAGGTAGTGTTTCTTGAGGCGTCCGATGCCGTCCTCTTGCGCCGCTTCAGTGAGACCCGGCGCCCTCACCCGCTCGGTAATGACGCTCCGGTGAAATCGGCTTTAAAGGAAGAGCGGCGTCATCTGGGGGCGATCCGCCGCATGGCCGACTTCGTTATCGATACCTCAAAGTTCAACGTTCATGAACTCCGGACGCACATTAATGAACGCTTCCACGAAGAGTCATCGGAAAAGAGCATTCTCGTATCGTCCGTCAGTTTTGGTTTTCGTCACGGAGTGCCTGAGGATGCCGACTTGGTTTTCGATGTGCGATTCCTCCCTAATCCTCACTTTGTGCCGGAATTCCGGCCGCTGACAGGCCGCGATCCGAAGGTGGCCAAATATATTCGTTCCTTCCCCCAAACCAAGGAATTCATCTCTCGCATCTCAGACTTGCTCATCTATCTGCTGCCGCACTATATCCATGAAGGGAAAAGCTATCTCACGATTGCCTTTGGATGTACCGGTGGTCAGCACCGCTCGGTGATGATCGCCGAGGAAGTCGGCAAGCATCTTCGGCAAGCTGGGTACAAGGTTAAAGTCGTACATCGCGACAGTCCGAAATAGGCGTGAACGCCCTATGCCGACGGCACCTTATCCACTTCAACCGCAACCGATCGAAAAAAGCTGGATCGAGCGGCACCCGCTCTGGAAAATTCCTCTCGGTTGCTTGACGCTTTTTGTCCTGATGGCGGGATTTGCGGTTCTTGTGATCACAATCGTCGAAACCTCATTCCGCCATAGCGAGGTCTATCAAAGGGCACTCACTATGGCGTCGACGAATCACCAGGTGCGCGAGGAGATTGGTGAACCCATCGAGGCGGGATGGTTCGTTTCAGGGCAGTTGAACGTCAACGGAAGCAGCGGGAAAGCGGACCTTTCCATTCCAGTCGGGGGAAGTCGCGGAAAAGGCCGCATACGTGCGGTTGCATACAAATCGGGCGGGTTATGGACGTTTACTTGGCTTCAGGTGAATGTGGATGGACATCGAGAGGCTATCGATCTGCTATCCCAATAACCCGATCCAGGCATTCGAATCAGCATTGTTGGCTTGCCAGGCTCAAGTAAAATAGGAACTTGCCACTCTCTCTCATTCCATCGTTAGGAACCCAGGGCCGCTTCTATGCAGGAGTTCCATGCGGCAACTGATGCGGCTGGTCCGGTACGCGATTCCTCACTGGTGGGAGATTCTCGCCTCCGTTCTGCTGATGGCGGCGGTTGGAGCTTTGGACGCATTCAAATACCTGCTCGTTCGTCCGATCTTTGATCGCGTTTTGAATCCTGCAACCGGCTCAAACGAGATTTTGCTCTTTAGCATTCCCCACACGCATTATTCGCTGTATCTGCAGCAGCTCGTTCCGTCGCGGTTTACGAATGCCTGGAACATAGTGGCGTTTGCCCTTGTGGCATCCACCGTCCTGAAGGGAGTATGCGACTATGCCGGAACGTATCTGGTGAATCACGCCGGATTCGGTATGATCACCGATCTCCGCGACGATCTTTACAACGCGATTCTCCGGCGGTCCGCTGCGTTCTTCTCGCGACACACCACGGGAACCTTGCTCTCGACAATCGTCAACGACGTTGAGCGCGTACAGTACGCCATGTCGACGGTACTATCCGAAGCACTACAGCAGTTTTTTACGTTCCTGTTTGTCGCCGGCGTCGTGATTGTTCTGGGTGGGAGACTTTCCTGGATTCTTTTGTTGTTCGTACCGGTCATCATCTATTCGTCCCGCAAGATCGGCTCACGAGTGCGTTACACGACCCGGCACGGGCAAGACAAACTGGCAGAGATTCAGAATATTCTCCACGAGACCATCACAGGCAATCGGATCGTGAAGGCATTCAACACCGAGGGTTGGGAGATCTCCCGGTTCCGGAGTGCTGCCAAGCGCTTATTTCGGGCGAACCTAAGATCGGTTGCGGCCACCGCCATCAGTTCGCCATTGATGGACATCGTCGGAATGGTTGGTGTCGCGCTTCTGCTGCTTTTTGGGCGTGAGGAGATTAAAGATGGCCGCATGACGCCAGGTATTTTTGTTGCCTTCATCACGGCCGTTTTTAGTCTTTATAATCCGGTGCGCAAGTTCGCGCTCTTTTACAACAATTTTCAGCAGGCTCTCGGCGCGTCTTCCGAAATCTTCCGCTTTATGGATGTAGAAGATGATGTAAAGGAGAAACCACGCGCCAAAGCTCTTCCCAAGTTCACCTCAGGTGTTCGTTTCGAGGATGTCCTGTTTGCATATCCGCACGAGGAAAACGGACAGGGACGGCGCGATGCGCTGCACGACATCAACCTCGAAGTGAAACGGGGAGAGATCCTGGCCATCGTTGGTTCAAGTGGCGCAGGCAAGAGCACTCTCGTCCACCTGCTTCCCCGATTTTTCGATGTAACCGCAGGTCGTATACTCGTCGACGGCCACGATGTTCGCGACGTCACCCTGTCGTCCCTGCGCACGCAAGTCGGGATCGTCACGCAGGAGACAGTTCTTTTCAATGACACGGTGCGGAATAATATCGCTTACGGTCAGCCGCATGTGCCAATGAAGGAAGTAGAAGCCGCCGCGCGTGCAGCTCTCGCCCATGATTTCATATTGGCGCTTCCCGCGGGTTACGATACTGTGATCGGAGAGCGAGGCGTGCGGCTTTCAGGCGGCGAACGTCAGCGTCTCGCGATTGCGCGGGCACTGCTGAAGAATGCGCCGATTTTGATTCTCGATGAAGCCACCTCGGCACTCGACAGTGAATCGGAAGCACTCGTGCAGTCCGCCCTGCACAATCTTATGAGCGGCCGCACCGTGCTCGTAATCGCGCATCGTCTTTCAACCGTGCGTCGCGCGGATCGCATTGTCGTCATCGACAATGGGACAATTTCGGAAGTCGGCGCGCATGAAGATCTTATGAAAAGGCCAGGCACTTACCGTCGGCTATACGATCTGCAATTCGCCGATGCAGAAACACCAAAGGCGGTAGCCGAACCATAACCAACCCGGTCCCCTATGCCTATACGTTCAATGACAGGATTTGCGCAGGTCAAAGGTGAAGTGCAGAACAGCCTTTCGCCTTCGGCCAACGGTAAGCTCGGTTTTACGCTTTCGCTAAAGTCAGTCAATCATCGTTTTCTCGATCTGCATTTCCGGCTGCCTTCCGGTAGCGACTCGCTTGAAATGCAGTTGCGCCGCCTTCTTAAAGAGAATGTGGCGCGAGGACACCTGGAAGTTTCCCTCAGCCTCGATCGTTCAAGCAGCGACGGCTTTGCGCTCAACCGTGAGTTGGTTAGCGGATACATTGGCGCCTTCCGGACCGCTGCTGCCGAGTTTTCGCTTGCTACCGAACCGGATCTAAATGCGATTCTTCGCATACCGGGCGCTCTCGACTCTTCCAACGAAACTCCTGATGGCGAGATTGAAACTGCAGTGATGTCGAAAGTGAGCGAAGCCCTCGAGCGATTGAATCAGATGCGCGATGAAGAGGGCCGCGGCATCGCGCGAGAGCTGCGCCAGCGGATGACACATCTGCAAGAAGCTGCCCAGAATGTTCAACTGCATCGCCGTGCCGTGCTTCACAACTATGCGGAGAGGCTTCAGTCGCGGCTGCAGGAACTTCTCGGCTCCAGCATCGACCGCGAGCGAGTGCTACAGGAGGCAGCCCTGCTTGTCGACCGCAGCGATATTCAGGAAGAAATCGTTCGGCTCGAAACTCACGTCCAGCATTTCCTCGGCTTGCTTGACGAGGGGGGCGAGATCGGAAAGAAACTCGACTTCCTGCTTCAGGAAATGAACCGCGAAGCCAATACCCTACTTTCGAAGACTTCCGGACTTGCGGGGGAAGCGTTAAAAATTACTGAGGCTGGTTTGGCAATGAAAGCGGAGATCGAAAAATCGCGCGAGCAGGTGCAGAACTTGGAATGAGTCCTTCCCACAACACTATCGTCTACATCATTTCGGCGCCGTCGGGATCGGGTAAGTCGACGCTCGTGAACAAACTGCTGGCCGTTGTTCCCGACCTCGATTTTTCAATTTCCTACACCACTCGAGCTCAACGTGGACTCGAGAAAAACGGAAAAGAATATCACTTCATTCTCCGCAGTGAGTTCGAGCAGATGATCGCGGCAGATGAATTCCTGGAGTACGCCCGCGTATTTACCTCCGACGGAGACTATTACGGTACGGCGAAGCGATACTTGCGAGACGCTCAAGAGAAAGGTCACGATCTGCTGCTTGATATCGATGTGCAAGGTGCGAAGCAGATCAAGCAAAAGCTGCCTTCGGCAGTGAGCATCTTTGTGTTGCCGCCGGATCGCAGGACGCTGGAACTGCGCCTCCGAAGCCGTGGAGAGGATTCGGACGTGGTCATCCAAAGGCGCCTTGACGCCGCAAAACGCGAGATCGAGAACTACGACCGCTATGACTACATCTTGATCAATGACAGGCTCGAGGAGTCGTGCGAAAACCTTTGCTCGATCGTTTTGGCTGAGCGCCATCGCAGTCCGGGCGGACCTCCTTCCGAGGATTTCCGCAAATACTTCTCGGTAGCCGACAGTTGTCGCTTGAATAACGTCCGGGAAAAAGTCCAACCCATTCTTGCGTCCTTTGGTGTGCTCGCTCCATCGGCACGTTCTTAAATTTCGGGGTATGATTATTGAGACGCTCGGGAAGGCCGTCGACCGGGACAGCCTGATGCGGGACGGTCCGACAGTTGGTCAGTTTCGCGGCACGCTCGGATTGACGTTCAGCTCTGATTCCTTATTTCGGTTTTCAAGGGGGAGTCCCAATGAAGTTGATCGAAGGCTTTGACAGTAATTACCGCTACATCTTGGTGGCGGCACGCCGGGCACGACAGCTGCAATCCGGTGCACCTCCGGTAGTCGACACCAATTCCCGCAAGCCCTGCCGCATCGCCCAGGATGAGATCCGCGCAGGCAAGGTGAAATGGGAGATGACGGAAACGCGCAGCGCCATCGAGCAGGCGTCCGAAGCTATCGACAAGGCTCCCGGTCAGGACTAACCAAGAGTTGATTTTGTGATCGTGGATTGTTGAACGATGGATCACTCAACAGTCGAAAGTCATCTATCAACTATATGAAAGTTGCGCTTGGCGTAACCGGCGGAATCGCAGCCTACAAATCCGCTGAAATCCTTCGCCTGCTGCAGGATCGCGGCATCCGTGTGCAGGTTGTCATGACCCGCGCTGCTCAGGAGTTTGTCAGACCCCTAACCTTCGCCGCGCTCTCTGAAGAAAAAGTTATTACGGGCATGTTCTCGTCCGGCGAGCAACATGAGCCAAACATTGAGTCCGCGATTGAGCACATTGCGGTAGCTCAATCCATCGACGCTTTGGTCGTTGCTCCCGCCACCGCGGATGTTATCGCCCATTTCGCACAAGGGATTGCTACCGATTTCCTTACAACGCTTTATCTCGCGACCACAGCGCCGGTTGTGCTCGCTCCAGCGATGAACGTCAACATGTGGAATCATCCTGCGACGCAGGAGAATCTCGAAGTTCTCCGCAAACGCGGCGTGAAGATCGTGGAACCTGGTTCTGGATATCTAGCGTGTGGCATGGTTGGGCAGGGTCGCCTGGCCGAAAACGAAGCTATTGTCGCCGCTGCATTGGAAGCGTTGGGCGCTTCGCAGGACTTTAACGGTGAAACAGTTCTGATCACTGCCGGGCCCACGCGCGAGAAGATTGATCCGGTGCGCTACTTGGCCAATCGCTCCAGCGGTCGCATGGGATATGCCCTTGCCGAGGCTGCTCTGCGCCGAGGTGCCCGCGTTCTTCTGGTTACCGGGCCAACTTCAATTACTCCGCCCGGAGCCGCCGAAGTCACCCGCGTCGAATCGACGGACGAGATGCGTGAGGCAGTTTTGAACCTGCTTCCGCAGGCAAGTGTGGTAATTAAGACTGCTGCGGTTGCCGACTATCGTCCCAAGTCTGCTGCCGGCCAGAAGATCAAGCGCAAAGGTCCGATGTCACTCGAGTTGGAGGCCACTCCCGATATCTTGAAGGAACTCGCACTAAGAAAGAAATCGCAAATCGTCGTGGGGTTCGCCGCTGAAACCGAGAACGTCCTTGAGAACGCCCGCCAGAAGTTGGTCTCCAAGAATCTCGACGCGATTGTAGTGAACGATGTTTCACGCGAAGGGGTCGGTTTCGATTCCGATCGAAATGCCGTAACGATAATTACTGGCGATGAGGTTGTCGAAGTTCCCGAGACCACGAAATGGGAAGTCGCTCAACGCGTGCTTGATCAAATCGTCAAATTGCGTCCGAGTCGAAAACTGCCAGTCTAAGGCAATGTGATTGCCAGCCTATCGACGCCAGTATCTCAATTTTGGTTTGTACTCTATCAGGCGTCATCCCGAGCGGAGCCGTTTCTCAGGCGGAGCGAGGGATCTCCCTTGCAAAGGACTCGTTGCGGAAGATCCCTGTCGCGCTCGTGAAGGCGCAGGCCTGCGGGCAGGCGTCTTTCAAGTCCGAGCTTCAAGCCGAGACACCCGTACTGCCAGGCGTAGCTCTGCTCTAGGACCCCACGTATAATCTCGGAAAGTCTCAAGTGCCAACGATTACAAATCCGGAGTTGCGCCGTGCCCTGGCCGACCGTATTCGTTACTACAACGAACTCGGCATCTACGACCTCTACCGCCGGGAGCGCAGCGAATCGTCGTCTGGAGTCGCCTCAATCGAGGTCGAGCAACAAGCTATTCCAAGTTCCCAGCCGGAACTGCGAGAGGAAATGTCCCCACGAAAATCCGCGGTGGTTACCAGGCCAGTCGAAGAGAACGTCTTTGAAGTTCTGACAGCGAAAGCAGAGCAAGGCGTCTCCGATCCGGTAGCCGCCCTGCAGTTGATCCGTCAAGACCTGGGCGACTGCACGCGCTGCAAGCTGCACCAGCAGGGACGTAAGCAGATCGTCTTTGGCGTGGGCAATCCCAATGCCGAGCTCATGTTTGTCGGCGAAGGTCCAGGAGCCGACGAAGACATGCAGGGAGAGCCGTTCGTTGGCCGCGCCGGACAACTGCTGAACAACATGATCAAGGCGATGGGCCTGAAGCGCGAAGAGGTCTACATCGCGAACATTGTGAAGTGCCGTCCACCGGGGAACCGCACTCCGGAGCGAGACGAGTGTGATACCTGCTCGCCATTTCTCATGCGGCAGATCGCGGTGATCAAGCCGAAAGTCGTGGTGGCCCTTGGTGCCGTCGCGGCGAAGAATCTTCTCGCGATCAATGCCCCGATGTCTGAACTGCGCGGCCGTTTCTACGATTTCATGCCTGCTGGAGCTCGCAGTAGCGCTCCCTCCTGGCAAGGAGCCAAGCTGGCCGTGACCTACCATCCAGCGTTCCTGTTACGCGATCCTCGGCAGAAGGGCGAAGCCTGGAAGGATCTGCAGATGGTGATGAAGTATTTGGGGCTCAAGCCGGCGCAGAAAGCGGACCCAGCTTAACTTTCCCGACCAGCGTGTTTGCTCGGCCCCGGGGCGCGGCTTCCACACGTGTCGCTGGTTTATCCTTCCAAACAATGCCCGAATTCTGCGACGTTGCGGTGCCCGTCCCGCTCGACATGGCATTTACGTATCGCGTGCCTGACGGCACACTGCCAGTGATCGGAGGGCGCGTGCTGGTCCCCTTTCGCCAGCAGCGCATGATGGGCATCGTCGTCGAAGTCCACGATCGCAAACCGAAAATTGCCACCAAGAACGTTCTCGGGATCGTCGACTCCGCGCCAGTCCTTGATGAAGTTTTACTTCGCCTGGGGCGTTGGATCGCAAACTACTACCTCGCGCCCATTGGCGAGGTATTTCGAACGATGCTTCCGCTCATGGCGGAGTTCAAACGAGTTGTGGGATATCGGATAACCGAAGTGGGCCATACGGCACTGCATCTGGCTGGCGTCTCCGGATCGTCTGCCCGTTCCCAGCGTTCGCCCGAAGAACAGGCTGCGGAATTCCGTGTCCTCGACTATCTGGCGAGTGCCGATGGAGAGTTGATCCGAGAGGAAACAATACGGTCTTCCATGCGAATCTCGAAGACAGTGCTCAACTCGATGGTCCGTAAAAAGTGGCTGATTCGGGAAGACCTCTCGGCACAGCAAGAATCCAAGCGTACCGTCAAGCTCGCAGTCCTGAGATCAGCTGAGGGAAAGCTGAACGCAAACCAGCAAGCAATCGTCGATGCCCTCGCCGCTGGTGCAGGAAAAGTACCAGTAGAAACACTGCAGTCGCTCGAGGTGCCGAGAACAACGTTAGCGACACTTGTGCGGCGCTCGCTAGTCGAAATCATCGAAGAACCCGCCGAGTTCTCCATTTCACGCGCAAAGCCAAGAGTTTCGCCATTTGAGTTCGAGTTCAATTCCGCGCAGAAGTCTGCTTTAGCTCGCCTGCGCGAGGGAGTTGATGCGCGCAGGTTCTCTGGCATGTTGCTGCATGGCGTGACCGGATCAGGAAAAACGGCTGTGTACCTGGCAGGCATGCGTTCAGTGCTTGAAACCGGGCGCTCCGCCATTCTTCTGGTTCCCGAAATCGGTCTCACGCCGGCGGTTGCCGCCGATCTCCACCAGATCTTTGGAGACGAGGTCGCGATTCTTCACTCTGCGCTTTCCGACCGGGAGCGCGCCGAACAGTGGCACCGCATCAAGCGCGGAGAAGCCCGCATGGTCGTCGGAACGCGTTCGGCGGTATTTGCCCCAGTCACTGACCTGGCACTTATCATCGTCGACGAGGAGCACGATTCGTCCTACAAGCAGGAAGAAACACCTCGTTACCACGCGCGTGATGTAGCCGTGATGCGCGCCAAGATGTCGAACGCAGTGGTCGTCCTGGGGTCCGCCACGCCATCGCTCGAGTCCTATTTCAACGCGAAGAAGAACAAGTATGCACTGATCGAGTTGCCGGATCGAGTGGAACAACGCCCATTACCCGAAGTCGAAATTGTCGACATGCGCCTCGAGTTTCAGGAGACGGGACGGGAGCAGGTGATCTCACGGAAACTTGCTGCCGAGATCCAGCAGCGCCTTGATCGTAAGGAGCAGGTGATGGTCCTGCTCAATCGGCGTGGATATTCTCCCGTCGTCCTGTGCCGAACCTGCGGGAAAAAACTTGAATGCCAGAACTGCGCTATTGCCCTCACGCATCACAAACGTGAGCACAAGATGGTCTGCCACTACTGCGGCTACACGACGGCGGTACCGAAAGCGTGCGTGCACTGCGGCAGCGAGTACGTCTATTTCTTGGGCACCGGTTCGGAGAAACTCGAAGAGTTGTTGCATAGCATGTTCCCGCAGGCTCGCATTGCGCGGCTTGATCGCGACACGGTCCGTGGGCACGAGGATTTCGAGCGCACGCTAAGCGCCCTCAACGAAGGCGAACTCGACATCCTCGTTGGTACCCAGATGATCGCCAAAGGGCACGATATCCACGGTGTGACCCTTGTTGGCGTGATCGGCGCGGATGCTGCGCTCGGACTGCCGGACTTCCGCGCCGCAGAGCGCACATTTCAACTACTGACCCAGGTCGCGGGCCGCGCCGGCCGCGGACAGTCCCCAGGTAAAGTCATCTTGCAAACATATTTCCAGGACCACTATGCAGTGAATTATGCCGCTCGCCATGACTTCATCGGTTTCTACGAGAAGGAACTGCGTTTCCGCAGCTGGATGCACTACCCGCCCTACTCGGCTCTAGCCAACGTCCTTGTCCGCAGCGACAACCTCGACGATGCTCTGAAATGGTCCGGCCAATTGGGAAAGTGGTTCGACACCACAAGGCACGAAGGTGTTCGCGTGCTGGGACCGGCGGCCGCGCCGATCATGCGTCTCAAGCGAGACTACCGCTATCACTTTGTGCTGAAGTCGCCGAGCCGCGAAAAACTCAATACGACGCTACGCGCCATGCTCGCTTATGCCGCGCAGCAGAAGGTCCCGCGAACGCAGGTTATCGTCGATATGGACGCGCTCTGGTTGATGTAAGACTCTCGCAGGAATAATCTGTCGCCATGCCGTCGAAACCGAAATTCTTTCCGACTCCAGCCGATTGGCGTGCCTGGCTAGAGGAGAACCACGCCAGCAGGGAAGAACTGTGGGTTGGATTCTACAAGCGAGATTCGGGACGCCCTAGTATCACCTGGCCCGAATCGGTGGATGGTGCACTCTGTTTCGGCTGGATCGATGGCGTTCGTAAAAATATCGACGCCGTCAGTTATATGATTCGCTTTACTCCGCGGAAATCTCGAAGCACTTGGAGCGCGATCAACATCAAGCGTGTTGGTGAACTCAAAAAGCTGGAACTGATGAGCCCAGCCGGGATTGCCGCCTTCGAAAAGCGCGATGGCGACAGATCCGCTATCTACGCATATGAGCAACGTAAGACCGCCAAATTTCCGCCGGACTTCGAGAAGCAGTTCCGAAAGCAGTCCGACGCCTGGAAATTCTTTCAGAGCCAACCGCCCTGGTATCAACGGACGTCGACGTATTGGGTAATCAGCGCGAAGAAAGAAGAAACCCGCCTAAAAAGGCTGGCCACTCTCATCGATTGTTCCCAGCACAAACGGAACATCCCGTCTTTGACTCGCCCTTCACCCTCAAGATAGCCACTACGAAGCCATGCGAAAGGGCGAATACTTAAAGGTGAGCGCCAGCATTATCACGGCGATTAACGCGAGGATCCAACGGCTGCGTGGCAACAATGGATGTTCCGGCGCCTGCTCGAGCCTGAAACTGAGCACGTTCATGACGGTGAGGATCCCCGCCCACAGCCACCAGCTGCTGTTCTCGTGATCGTGCCGATACGCCTTCGTGGACAGCGCTACCAGAGCAAGAACGGTCATCCAGGAAACCAGGCGATGCGCCCGTGGAGCTAAGGCATACACGATGTGCCCTCCGTCCAATTGGCCGCTGGGCAACAGATTGAGCGCCGTCGCATACATTCCCACCCACGCTGCCACTGCGACAGGGTGCAAATAGATGCGACTCATCGGCAGCACCGTGACCGCACGATCCGGTGCCACATGCCTCACGAAACTCTGGACGAGGTCAAAGATCGCCGGTAGCCCCAATTGCAGTTCTGATGCACCGACTCCTCGCCCGATCGGCTTTGAAAGAAAAATCGCAATCGCCAAAGTGACAACTCCCACCACAAAGCCGGCGATGGGCCCAGCGATGCCAATATCGAAAAGCGCTTTTCGCGACCGGATCGGCGCCTTGATCCGAATCACCGCTCCCAGCGTTCCTATGAGCGTAGGTGCCGGGATGAAAAAGGGAAGCGTCGCATACACTCCATAAAAGCGACACAAGAAGTAGTGCCCCATCTCGTGGCTGAGGAGAATGAGGAGAAGAGACAGCGAGAAAGGGATACCAAGCAAGAGCCGGGAAGGATGGGCTAGAACCCAGCCGATCGGAAAATACGGGATGATCTCATTCCCCGCCCTGAACGTTGGCAGGTTGTTAAGGAAGTTGAATTCCAGCCTCGCCCCAACTACCAGAGTAGTGAAACAGGTTGCTAACAAAAGCAGTAGATGCAACCAATACCGCTGTCTGGGTGGTGGGCCTTCCGGCTTCGGCAGTGGATGGTAATACTCCAGCGTGGAGGAAGGTGTTGGAGGAACGATTTCTGACATGCCAATTCACGGGTCCGTAGCCGCTGGTCCGTGTCTTTGATGCTACTACGAGCAAAGAAAATGTGGGTTGCCCATGCGAGAAGGATGGCGAATGCCAGCCATTCCAATGAAACTCTCAGCTGGCGGCGGTCCTGGGAGGCCTCCGTTGATTTCGATGCAACCATCAATCGATCGATTGCAGTTCTTTTCCCGGCTTGAATCGCACCGCCCGGCCTGGAGGAATGGAAACTTCAGCACCGGTGCGGGGATTGCGTCCAATGCCGGTTTTGCGCGGCCGCACGTTGAATACACCAAATCCCCGGAGTTCAATGCGGTTACCCGCGGCGAGCGATTTCTTCATACTTTCGAAGACTGTCTCCACGGCCAACTCAGCCTTGGTCTTGGTGATCCCTGTTTTGGCCACCACTTCGTTGATGATGTCGAGCTTGATCACGCGGGGCTCCCGGTTCGAGGGTCGAAATGATCGTTCAAGTCATTGATGCTAAGGAAGATAACTGAGATTGTCAACCGGAGCATCAATCCCGTAAACTGACAAGCACCAGCCAAAGAATATTGAGTAATTTCGTAATCGGGTAATTTCGCGATTCTGGTTCGCGCCGAAAGCCGCAGAATCACCCGCTTGTTCTTCAATTGCTCAATTGCCAGATTACCCAATTGCAAAATTTTCCCAAGGAGTTTCATGCTGAAGAGCGATCGCTGGATCCGCAAGATGTCACTCGAACACGACATGATCAATCCTTTTTCCGAGAAGCAGGTGCGCGAAGGAGTGATCTCCTACGGTTTGTCGTCCTACGGCTACGACCTGCGGGTAGCGGATGAGTTCAAGATCTTTACCAACGTCAACAACGCGTTGGTTGACCCCAAGCGTTTCGACGAAAAATCGTTTGTGACTGTTCAAACTGACATCTGCATTGTCCCGCCGAACTCATTTGCGCTGGCCCGCTCCGTCGAGTACTTCAAGATTCCGCGCAGCGTCCTGACCATTTGTGTGGGCAAGAGCACGTACGCTCGCTGCGGCATCATCGTGAACGTAACGCCGTTCGAGCCGGAGTGGGAAGGGTTCGTTACTCTTGAAATCTCGAACACCACGCCGCTTCCGGCGCGGATTTATGCCAATGAGGGCCTGTGCCAGATCATCTTCTTCGAGTCTGACGAAATCTGCGAAACCAGCTATGCCGATCGCAAAGGCAAGTATCAGAGCCAGAAGGGAATCGTGCTGCCGAAGTTATAGAAACAGTCACCGGCCGCCAGCATCTGAATTTCGCTTGTAGTCCCGCGTTAGGTGACGCGCAAGTACGTCGTGTACCGCTCGTCTTCCGAGAGACCGGTCCAGGACACCATTTTCATCAGGCGGTCGCCGCCCAGTGAAACGTGCCAAATTCCAGGAGCCATCTTTTTCGGAGCGAGCAACTGTGCGCGTGTTAGACCAGGCGTCTGATCACCGAAGAGCACCAGGGGACCCACCATCAACGCGACGACGTCCGGATGCTGCGCATCAATCGCCTCGAGCCTCGGCCTCATTGGAAGCTCCAATTCGACTTGATCTCCATTTCTCCACTCACGCTCAATATTCGCGAAGGCTCCGGCGGAAGCGGTTGAGCGCTTGCCATTGGTCGCAATGGATGCGCCCTCGGCCCAGGCAGGAATCCGCAGGTTCAGAGCGAACGAGACGGGTTTAGACGTCTTCAGTTCGAAGTGAATCTGCGAGTCATAGGGATACTCGCTCTTCTGCTTTAGTTCTACCTGTGTTCCATCCTGAGTCCATCGCACCGTCGAAGGAATGTAAAGATTCACGTAGACACCGCGTTCATCTCGTAAATACGTATTGATTCTGTAATCTGCGGTCACCTGCGGCATGGTTCCCGAGCAGCAGGGCCAACGGTGATTGGAGTACACCTTCTTTCCCTGGAAGTTGTAATCGGAGTAGTAAAACGTCCTGCCGTCTTGTTGAAGCGGAAGTGCTCCGAGGATCGTGTTGTACATCATCCGTTCCATGCTGTCGCCGTAGCGCGGATCGCGTGTGACGCGAAGGAAATACCGCGTCAGCTTGAAATGCGCGTACGCTCCGCAGGGCGTCTCGAAGCTGCTGTGCGTCTTCGTCAGACTGTCGAAAATGTCCGCGCTGTCTGTTTTGCGCAATTGCTCATCGGGCCCCCATCCACCAGTCGCGAAACTCTGGCCCGCCATCATGTCGAAGCCGTTCTTCGCGGCTCGCAAATATTTCTCATTTCCAAGAGTCAGATAGGCCTGCATGGCCGAGCAGAGACAGTTGATGTGGCTATAAGCGTGACGCCCGGCAAGGTCGTTCTGTCCGTCGGCGAGCCGCTCGTAGAACGGCTCATTAAGATACTGAATCGCCAGCGTGCGATAACGCTCTCCGGCGCCGCGGTTATAGGCCAATAGCAGATTCTCGGGCATCGTGTACGACTCGTCCCAATTAAACGACTCATCCTTTCCCGGGCGCCAGTTCGTTCCATGCTCCACAGCTTTGGGCGGCAAATGCGGCCGCACGGTATCGGTCGCCTTCCCCAGAATCTCCCACGCCAGTGGGTCCCCGGCGTATTTGTGCGCGTCGACCAGCCCGCACACAATCTTGTCGTAAGAATAAGCAGGGAAGCGGTTTTTGTCCCCGTAGAACCGATCCTCAATGACTTGCGCATAGAGCCGATTCAGCCGTAATACCTTTTCCTTCGCCGCCTGTGATCCCGTGATCGCATAGGCACGCGATAAGGCTGATACCCACTGCCCAAACGTCGAAGTTGGGGCAAATCCCGAGTCAAACGTGTGCCAGTCGAAGTTCGGATCGTATCGGTACCATCCTCCCAGGTCTTCTCCCGGCGCCGCTTGCCCAACCATGGCGCGAAAAGGCTTCATCAGAGCATCGTCGCCCAACCCCATCAGCACGGAGTGTGTTTGCCGCAATTGATCCTCATGGAGCGAACTATCGAGCGACACGTCGCCGTAGCCGAACTCATCGAGCACTGAAGATGGTTTGGTGGTTTCAGAATACAAACTTGCCGAGAGTCTTGGACGAATGCAAAGACTCGCCGAACCTATTGCTGCTGCGCGTAAGAATTTTCTGCGGGAGATCGAGACTGGAGATGACACTTGTCCCTCCGTACTTACAGGATCCTGTTTGGGAATAGTGTACGCTGCGGGTTAAACCGGGAGGGCGGTAGAAGCGACTGAAGTGGTGAAGGACGGACGATGGTTGCGGCCAAGCGCGGATTCAGGAACTTACTTCAGGTTTTCTCCTTCCTTAAACATGTACTTAATCGCCGGCTTATAAATCATAAGGTTCGGCTCACCGTTCTCGCGATTGACCTTGATGCAATTGCGGTCATACCACTCGATGATTCCGTGGACCTCCTCGTCATCGCGCAGAACGATTACCATTGGAGTCCGCGACTGCATTTGCTTCTGATAATAGAAATTTTCGGCGTTGGTCTGCTCTGGAGGGGCCAACTTCTTTCCGCCTTGTGCGCCCATGGCACGCTCATTGCGATCGCCGCGTTCGGGACGCTCATGCCGTTCGGGACGCTCACGCCGTTCTTGCACCGGCATCGGAGCGGAGTTGTGATTTCCGTGATTCTCTGCCCGCGGCAGAGTCGGGCGAATCAGCTTGCGATTCGCAAAATTCTCTCTCTCGGAGGATTCACCAGCCGGTACGGGAGTCATAACAGTATCCTTCATCGTGGCGCTCACCTCAGACGCACGCTTTCGGTGTATGTAAAGTCTGGGACCCGATGGAACAACGAAGGCGTGAGCTTTTCGATTACCGTACCATAGGAATGTTCCCCTGACAATCCTTCCTTAGTGCCATGCCGCCGCGTCCGTCATTCCAGCAACATAGCTACAATATCGTTTCTCTTCACTTCACGTGCCACTCAGATCGGCCCCTCGACGTTCCCGGCCGCACGCCGTGACAATCGCCACGATGCTGGCGACAATTAGGACCGTCCATGCGAAGACAGGGGCGAAGTTGCCGTGGAATCTTACTTCTACGAGTCGCGCCTGCAACACCGCATTCCACGAAGCCAGCAAGTTTCCTAGTTGATAAGCAAACCCGGGAAACGTACCTCGCACCGCCCCTGGAGACAGTTCATTCAAATGCGCCGGGATTACTCCCCACGCTCCTTGCACCATGAACTGCATCGCGAATCCACCAACAGCAAGCATCGGCAGCGTATGCGAATTCGTCCACAGCGGAATCATTGGAATTGCCAGCAGAGCGGCAACAACAATCGCCCGTCTGCGGCCGATTTTCTCTGACAAAGTACCGAAGAGAATTCCGCCAAACAACGCTCCAATGCTCGCGATGACCGAGACGGTCCTCACCTGCTGCGGAGTAAAGAGACGATTCTTTTCCAGGAAAGTGGGGTACAGATCCTGCGTACCATGGCTAAAGGAATTAAAACCGAACATCAGTATCACTAGAAATAGAAAGCTTCCAAGGTAAGTGGCTATGTCTTTACCAGTTTGGGTTGCCGGTCTCTCCGAGACATGTCCCGCTTTCCAGGCGGGGGATTCGTCCACCTTGGTTCGGATGTAAATGACGAGAAACGCAGGTAACGCACCTACGACAAACATTCCGCGCCATCCGATCAAGGGAAACAGTGTTCCGTACGCGACCGCAGCGATCAGATAACCGACCACGTATCCTTCTTGCAATAGCCCTGAGAAGAATCCTCGACCTTCCGTGGGAAGAGTCTCAAAGGTCAAAGCCGCGCCTACGCCCCACTCTCCACCCATCGCGATACCGAAAAGTGCACGAGTGATCAGGAAGACCTTAAGCGTGGGCGCGAACGCTGATGCCAGCTCAAAGACCGAATAAGCAATGATGTCAGCCATCAGCGTCGGTCTTCGTCCGAATCGGTCAGCCAGCATGCCGAAAACGAACGCACCGATCGGCCGCATCGCCAAGGTCAGAAATATTCCCTTGCTCACTTCTGAGACGCTGACGTGAAACTGGTGGGACAGCGCATTGAGGCAGAAAACGAGGATGAAAAAATCGAATGCGTCCAGCGACCAGCCAAGGAAGCAAGCGATGAACGTATTTCGTTGAACGGCCGTCAGTTGCTGAAAACGTGAAATGATCCCCATGCGAGCGTCGCGCCGTGATCCTTATCCGTTTGTCTTCGTTAGTGCTTCAGGCTGCCCGGGCTACCCAGCGGATGCTAGCATAGGGTTTCATTCAACAATCAAAAATCAACAGTCACCAATTTTTCTTCATGCCCGAACTCGATCTCCCACAACGCCAGGCCACGGATACCTTGATGCTCACCGGCTTCTGGTATCGCGCAATGCCAGCCGACCAGGTGCATCGGAATCAACTGCATAAAGCCATGCTGCTGGAGTTTCCGCTTGTCATCGGCCGTGATCGTGCCGGACATCCTTTTGCCTTGCGCGACGCATGCCCACACCGTGGCATGCCTCTTAACCGTGGAAAGTTCGATGGAGAGAATCTCGAGTGTCCCTATCACGGCTGGCAGTTCGATGTGCATAACGGCCAGTGCCAATTGATCCCTTCATTGACTTCGGATCAGACCATGAAAGTGGATCGGATCTATGCCGGCAGCTATCCCTGCGAAGAGCAGGACGATTTCATCTGGGTATACATCTCCGATCCGGGCCCGCAGGGCGCAGGCTTCTCGAAGCCGGCCGAAGCCTGCGAGCCCGCGCCAACCATCGAGAAGTTTAGCGCGAAATACAAACTGGCCTACCTGCAAGCCGAGATGCCGGTCAGCATCGATCATGGAATCATCGGTTTGATGGACCCGGCTCACGGGCCGTTTGTGCATCAGGCATGGTGGTGGCGTACACAACACAGCATTCATGAAAAGCGTAAGAATTTCGAACCTATTCCCAACGGCTTCCGGATGAGCGCCCACACCCCGAGTTCAAACTCAGCGCCATACAAGCTTCTACGCCTGTATGCGGATGCGGACTCCATCAACACGACTATCGATTTCATACTGCCGAACATCCGCACAGAGACGATCCGCGCCGGAAAATACTGGTTCTCAAGTCTGACCACCGTTACGCCGATCACGCGCAATCAATGCCGCATTGATGTGGTGGCAGCTTGGAATCTGTTTCGCTGGGTTCCTCTGGTACCGGAGTTGCTGAAGTTTGTGTTCGCGAAGTTTGTTGAGCAGGATCGCCGCACCATGGAAATGCAGGCTGAAGGATTGAAGCACAACCCGCACCTGATGCTGATCGACGATGCCGATCGCCCGGCCAAATGGTATTTCCAACTCAAGGCCGCACACCTCGAAGCCAAGCGCACAGGCGAACCCATGAAGCACCCAATGGCTGGACCAGTCACGCTGAAGTGGAGGAGTTGAGGCCCGCCTAACTGTTCTGTCGAGCTAACAAAGCAGCGCCACACTGAATCCCCGCATCGAAGTGCCATGACGGAACATCGCAATCGCAGAAGGTCATTTCTGCAACAACACTCGCTCAGCCTGGTCTCGGGCGTCATCCTCCTGGCATGGATACTTCTATACTCTCGCTCGAATCCGGGCACGCATTGGGGATCTTTCTACGGCAATGCCATCGCCGATTGGACCGGCCTGCTCGTTACCGTGTTGGCCACGAAATTCTTCTTTGAGATCGGATCGGCCGAAAGCCGGCGACCCCCACACCACTGGCTCAGGCCGGTAGTGGAATTCTTGCAGGACCATTCCTTAACAATTTTTCTCGTGGTAACTGGTGCCGGTTGGATCTGGCTGTTTGCGGTGAGCGATCCAACCTCAAAATGGGGACAGGTCGTCGGAAATATCGTTTCTGAATGGACTCAAATCTTTGGGATGGTCCTTCTGACCAAGCGCTTGCTGGAGTTTCATTCGAAAGAGAGTCGAAAATAGGCTGTCACAATGAGCTGACAGCAACTAGTCGCTTGTCAGCCATTCCATCGCCTCTTCCCGCGTCTTAAAGATCGGGAGTTCCCGCTGCGAGAAGCTCTTGAAGTTCTCGTAAAAAACATTTGGCAAGTTTTCTGTCCCGATCCAGGCGGACTTCTTCACGTACGGTCGGTCGAGCACCAGCACTTCTTTGGCTCGTGTGGCGACCGCCTTGTCGATGTGGGTGCCCGTGAAGTCCGAAAGGATCAGCAATGAGCCCGGCGCATGACGCTCCACCGACGCCTTGACCTGATCGAGTACCACCAACATTTCTTTATTGCTGCAGTGGCTGAAATCAATCACAAAAACAGCATGACCTTTGTATTTCTCAAACCGTAGCCGGTCGCCGCCTTCAAGCCCGCTGACAGTATCATCCAAGCTCATGCGAGCAATCCTTCCACTACGCTGTAAGCTCCGTCCAGGGCCGCATCCAGGGCTGCCGGATCTTTGCCGCCGGCTTCCGCCAGATCCGGACGTCCGCCACCCTTGCCCCCGACCTTTTGAGCAACGGCGCCGATCACTTTGCCTGCCTGTACGCGCGAAGTCAAATCCTTGGTGACCCCGACAATAAGCGCGACATTCCCATTCGATGCCGATCCTAGGACCACCACACCCGAGCCGATCTTATCGCGTAATTGGTCGACCAGGGTGCGCATCTGCGCGCGCTCCAGATTATCCACGCGATGTGCCAGCACCTTTACGCCTTTGACGTCTTTTATTCTTTCACCGAGGTTCGCAGCGGACGATGTTGCAGACTTCATGCGCACCTGATCCAGTTCCCGGGTCAGTCGCTTGATCTCGGCATCTTTCTTGTCGAGTTCGGCTTTCAACGCGTCCGCCGGTGTCGCAGCCTCAGCATGACTTGAGAAAGAAGCGACCACGTTCTCCAGTTGGTGATCCTTGCGGAAGTGTGCGAGGGAACCTTCTCCGGTAATCGCCTCCACTCGCCTTACGCCGGACGAGACGCTGCCTTCCTTCAAAAACTTGATGAGCCCGATTTCTCCGGTTGCTCCAGTGTGCGTACCGCCACAAAGCTCAGTGGAGAAGTCGCCGATCTTGATCACGCGCACCTTGTCGCCATATTTCTCGCCGAACAGAGCCATGGCGTGGTACTCGTTGACCGCAACATCGATCGGCACATTCTCAATGACGTCGACCTTCTTGTTACGCAACACTTCCTTGTTGATGATGTCTTCAATGTCCTGGAGTTCCTCGTCTGCAACCGCTGTAAAGTGCGAAAAATCAAAACGCAGATGCCCCGGCGAAACAAGCGATCCCGCCTGCTTCACATGCTTGCCCAGCACCTCGCGCAGGCCGGCATGCAGCAGATGCGTCGCCGTGTGATTCCGCATCGTGGCCTCGCGGATTTCAGTGTTCACGACGGCATCGACTTTATCGCCCACGCGAATCGGAATTTTGGCGAGCACCTGATGCGCACGCACTCCCTGGATCGGGTAATAGCATCCCTTTACATCCGCAACCATCGTATTGTGATCTTCGGAATAGAACCATCCGCGATCACCTACCTGGCCGCCTGCTTCCGCGTAGAAGGGCGTGTGATCGAGGATGACCTCGCCTTCCGATCCTGCCTCAAGTTGCTTTGTGCCTTGCCCGTTGTGAATGATGGCGAGCACTTCGCAGCCTTCGGAACGTGTCTGTCTGTAGCCTTCGAACTCAGATTTCGGAAGTTGCTGATAAGCAGGATTCGCTGTTTGCTTGGCCGCACCCTTCCATGAGGCTCTAGCCTTGGCCTTCTGCTCGTCCATCGCGCGATCGAATCCAGCCCGGTCAAATACAATTCCCTGGTCTCGCGCGGCATCCTGCATGAAATCGAGCGGCATGCCAAACGTGTCGTAGAGCTTGAACGCGTCTTCACCTGCAAGCTTCTCCGGTGAATTCTTGAGAAGTGCCTCCAGCTTTTCCAGACCAACATCCATCGTATGGGCGAATCGCGTTTCTTCGACCTGCACAGCCTTCGAAACTCGATCTGCGGTCTCAACGACTTCCGGATACGCATCCTTCATCAGATCGCGCACCGCAAATACCATCTGATAGAGGAAAGGCTTCGTCTGTCCCAACAGCCGTCCGTGCGTGATTGCGCGGCGGATGATTTTGCGGAGCACGTATCCGCGTCCTTCGTTCGAAGGCAATACGCCATCCGAAATAAGAAATGTAGCCGCCCGCGAGTGATCGGCGATCACGCGCAGTGACGCCGCAGACTTATGCATCGAATCACTACTGCTCGTGTAGGGGCGGACGCCTTCGTCCGTCCCCCGGTGCGAAGCGCCGGTGACTGCCGTCCCAGTTAACTCCGCCGCTCGCTTGATCAGCGGCGTGAACAAATCCGTCTCGTAGTTCGAGATCACTCCTTGCAGCACCGCCGTGACACGTTCGAGCCCCATGCCAGTATCAATTGACGGCTTGGGAAGGGGCGTCAGTTTCCCTGACGCATCCCGGTCAAACTGCATGAAGACGAGATTCCATATCTCCACGTACCGTCCGCACTCACATCCGAACTCGCAGTCCGTATGTCCTTGGTCCGACGCAACAGGCCCCATGTCATAGTGAATCTCGCTACATGGGCCGCACGGACCGGTATCGCCCATCTGCCAGAAATTGTCTTTCAACCCCATTTCGTAAATACGATTTTTCGGCACTCCCTGCCCGAGCCACAAATCGTAGGCCTCGGCATCGCGCGCCACACCCGCCTCGCCTTTGAAGATGGTCACGTACAACTTCTCTTTGGGAATGCCAAACCAAGAAGGAGATGTAATCAGTTCCCATGCGTACGCGATTGCGTCTTTCTTGAAATAGTCGCCGAAGGAAAAGTTCCCCAGCATTTCGAAAAATGTGTGATGCCGATTCGTGAAGCCCACGTTCTCCAGATCGTTGTGCTTGCCGCCGGCACGCACACACTTCTGCGAGGTCGTGGCGCGTGAATAGTCTCGCTTCTCGAGGCCCAGAAATACGTCCTTGAACTGATTCATCCCTGCATTCGTAAACAAGAGCGTGGGATCGTTGGCCGGGACGAGTGACGACGAATGCACTTCCTTGTGCCCGTTTTGCACAAAGAAGTCGAGAAACTTCCTGCGAATCTGCGATCCAGTAAGCATGAAATCCAATTTTAAACGATTCGTTGAGCCCGCCATGCTCCACGAAGAAAGGGCACAGAGACAGGTATTTCCTGTAATGCTCTGTGCCCTCTCAGGTTGACTCTTTCAATCGAACTTACTTCACGGCGTCTGCGGTCTTATCTGCGCCCTTCTTTACGTCGTGTCCCACTCCCTTGACGCCCTTCTTGACGGCGCTGCCAGTCTTACTGGCCGCCTTTTCTGTGTCTTTCTCGGCAGTCTTGGCACCTTTCTCGGTATCCTTCGTGGCTGTTTTGGCGCCCTTTTCGGTATCCTTCGCAGCGGTCTTCGTCGCTTGGCCGCTCTTTTTGGCAGCAGTCTTGGTGTCCTTGCTTACGGTTTTTGCCCCTTTTTCAGTATCTTTGGCGGCCGTTTTCGCTCCTTTTTCGGTGTCTTTCTTAGCGGTTTTGGCAGCGTCTTTTACCTCAGTTCCAGTTGACTTCTTCTCGTCCTGCGCGACAGAGAAGCAGGCTGCGCATAGCAACACAACAAGAATCGCCCATCCGGTTCTCATGTATCCCTCCTGTACGGTGAACGGCCTTCGGTGTGAAGTATGGAGCAAGCCGGGCCATCGCGCAAATCGAAATCCCATCGTCTGGCCCGTCAGTGCCCCCATGAGCGTCAGATATAATGGTCTGTAACGTGGGTTGGGTTCGCGCTTCCTTCTTCCCCTGCCGGAGAGTGCTTCCGCCTCGTTGCGAATAACCTCAGTAAGGAGTTTCGATGGCAATCCATAAGACCGACAAGATCTGGCACAACGGCAAGCTCATCAATTGGGACGACGCCACGCTGCACGTGATGTCGCATGTTGTCCACTACGGCTCTTCGGTCTTTGAGGGCATCCGGTGCTATGAACTGCCCACTGGCCCGGCCATCTTCCGCGCTATCGAACATATGCAGCGTCTGGTCGACTCGGCCAAGGTCTATCGCATGGATATCCCCTTCACACGCGATGAACTGGTGCGCGCCATGGTTGAAACTATCGCTCACAACGGCGCATGGCCGTGCTACATCCGTCCGGTCGTGTTTCGTGGATATGGCGATGCCGGGGTGAATCCGCTGAACTGCCCGGTCGAGGTCTACATCTGCAACTATCCCTGGGGAAAATATCTGAGCGGCGATGGCGAAGGTGTCGATGTCTGCGTTTCATCCTGGACGCGGCTTGCTCCGAACACTCTGCCTGCGATGGCGAAAGCCGGCGCGAACTACATGAACTCGCAACTCATCAAGATGGAAGCCCTCGCCAACGGCTACGTAGAAGGCATCGCGCTCGATGCCAGTGGATTCGTCAGCGAAGGTTCCGGAGAGAATCTCTTCCTGGTACACCGCGAAAAGTTGATCACGGCTCCGATGGGAAGCTCGGTATTGCCAGGCATAACCCGCGACTCGGTATTGCAGATTGCGCGCGACTTAAACATTCCGATCATGGAACAAATGATTCCGCGCGAGATGCTCTACATTGCGGACGAAGTCTTTTTCACGGGCACCGCTGCCGAGGTCACCCCGATCCGTTCGGTCGACAAAATCAAGGTTGGCAATGGTGGGATGGGGCCGATCACAAAAGCCTTGCAAAAGGAGTTCTACGCCATCGTGCGCGGGGAGAAGAGCGACCGTCACGGCTGGCTCACGCCCGTCCCGGTGCGCAGCAAGCAGCCTGTCGGGGTATAATTCCCACGTCAATTCGAGCCAGGGGCGCGGCGTTTCAAAACGACCGTCGCCCCTTTCGACTTCTCAGCCCCGAAGAAACAAAACATCCGTCACGAAGGAGAAGAACTATGTCCCAAGGCCTCACTCCGGAATTCGTACTCACCTATCGCGCGATCATGCTTGATGGCATCGCTCGCGAAGCGGAATGCACAAAGAAAGTCATCGCCGCAGTTCCTGATGCGAAGTCCGATTATCGTCCCGACCAGCACGCTCGCACGGCCAAAGAACTGGCATGGCACATCGCGAACACTGATGTTCAATTCCTCGATGGAATCGCCGATCGCAACTTCAAAATGGAGTCGCCCGAGAACAAACCGCAGACCTCTGGAGACGTCGTGTCGTGGTATGACGAAAATATCAAAAGAGGTATCGCACGCGTTGCCGACATGACGCCCGAACAACTCCTGACGCCGGTCGAGTTCTTTGGCGTATTCAACCTGCCGGCAGTACTCTACCTCGGATTCCTCAACAACCACAGCATCCACCATCGCGGTGAACTCGCAACGTACCTTCGTCCTATGGGATCGAAAGTGCCTGCGATTTACGGTGGCAGCTACGATGAGCCGTTTGTGCCGGCCGCCCCTGCTGAAACAGCCGCGTAGACGAGCTCTGGTGGTGTACGAGCCGCCCGACAACGGGCGGCTTCGCTATTTTCCCCAGGCTTAGTTCTGGCGATTGTCGAGGCTCCATGGGCCTGATCCGAACTGGGTGATTAATAGTGCGCCGCCAAGCATTGTCAGATTCTTCATGAACATGACCATCTGCATCTGCTGCATCATGGGGTCGGAAATTCCCCAGAACTTGTGCATGGGAGTCACTCCGATCAAGAACAGCACGATTAGCCACGCACCGATTTTCGCGCGATAGCCGAAGAGGATCGACAACGCTCCGAATAACGCAATCAGACCCGATGCCGGCACGAGGACCGAGGCCATCGGCACGCCTTGCGACGCGGCGAAGGCGATCGTTTGCTTGGCAAAGTGCGTGAACCCGGACATGAGGAAGATCAGGACGAAGAGAAGTCGTCCCAAAAAAATCACCGGCGCGGAAACAGAACTCGAAGTTGCGAGTGCTAACGGACGGTGCGAAACTGCTGAGACTGAAGCCATAACACTTCCTTTCAATTCTTGAAATTGGCGAAAATCTGAAGTCTTGCGCTGGCTGAAATCGACTCGAACCAACTTCGGTCATGCGCTAGGGAACAACCGTTGGATGGGAAGACGTCGGCATTGGTTACAACAAATAACTAAATTGTAAAAGTAAATTGGTTACGCTATAGTAACTTGTTTACCATCGTTAATGACGATGTCTGATAAGCGAAACTTTGTGAAATAGCGGTAATCGATATATAGGCGGAAGACCTATGAAAAAAGCTGCGAAAGCACCTTCTCCCTGCGCGATAGGTGGGTTGCTGGAACTTCTGACCCGGCCATGGACGCTGCACATCCTGTGGTCTCTAAGTTCAAACGGCCCGATGCGCTTCGGCGTCTTGCGCAAGAACATAGACGGAATTTCCGCGCGCGTTTTGACCGAGCGACTGCGGACACTGGAAGAGGCGGGATTTGTGTTTCGCCACTACGAGCAGACGATTCCGCCCACTGTGACCTACGGCATCACAGAACGCATGAAAGACGTCGAGAAGATGTTGTCCCAACTGGAGTCTCTGGCCCGTAAGTGGAATGGTGTCTCTACGAGCACAACGCATAGGGACTCGGATTCCGCCCCGGCGGGTGTCTCTTGATTCAAGTCGACGCGTGAAATCTGTGCTTGCGGCCGTCCCTTCCTGAACATCCAATGAGGTCGTAACCAAGTCCATCGCACGACAGTTATTCCTGATAGGCGCTCGTGAGCGGATCCGAAGCGATCTGCTTCCTGGGGTATACTTCCCAGACTCTTTCCTTCCAAGGATGGAATTTCTCCATGGGTGTTGGGGTTCGCACACAAGATTTGCGTAAAGTGTTCAATTCGCCGCCCCCGATGGCTGCGGCCGGAATTGTGATGCGCGGTGACGCCAAGGGAAGCAAGGCGCAAAAGACACAGATTCTGGCGGTCGATGGAATTACCCTCGAAATTCATGCGGGAGAGATTTTCGGCCTGCTCGGGCCGAATGGTGCGGGCAAATCCACCACCATCGGAGTGCTCACGACCCGCGTACGTCCGACATCGGGCAAGGCCTGGATCGGCGATCACGAGGTGTGGGAGCAGCCGGCCGAAGTAAAAAGGCTGATTGGTGTGGTCCCGCAGCGTCCCAATCTGGATTTTTCTCTTACTGCGCGCGAGATTCTTCTGTTCCATGGGGCTTATTTCGGACTGGGCTCCAAACTGCGGGGCGAGCGCGCCGACGCGCTGCTTGAAAAATTCAAGCTGACCGAGCGCGCGCACCAGATGACTCGCGGCTTTTCTGGCGGCATGATGCAGCGGCTTTCGATCGCCCGCGCCATGATGCACGATCCCCAGGTACTCTTCCTCGACGAACCCAGCGCAGGTCTGGATCCTCAGACGCGCATCCTGTTGTGGGAGATCATTCGTGAATATCACCAGTCCGGCAAAACGGTACTGTTGACCACGCACAACATGGAAGAAGCAGATGCCTTATGCCAGCGGCTCGCAATCGTCGATCACGGACACATCATCGCTCTAGGCACGCCGCAGGAACTGAAAGCGTCGATCCCAGGAGGCTTCCTTCTGCGTCTGCGGTTCGGGAACCAAAGTGCCGATCTGGTGGCCCGGCTGAAGTCTTTGGCGGGCGTGCGCGAGGTGAAAGCTTCCGACGGAATTGGCGCTGACATTTATGCCGACCGCGGCGGATCTCTAATACCCGAGATTGCGGCAGTGGCCGTCAGTTCCGGAGCGGAGTTATCTGACGTACACATCTCCGAACCGAGCCTGGAAAATCTGTTTCTGCACCATACGGGAAGGAGTTTACGCGATTGAACTGGAAGGCTTTTGGAGCGATGCTTGCCCGCGATGCCCATGTGGCGCGCCGGAACGCCATTCAACTTTTCTTTCAGACGTTCCTGCAGCCGTTGCTTTTCGTGTTCATCTTCGGGCGAGTGATGGTTGGCAGCGGCTATATGCCGCCGCAGTATAAAAGCCTGCTGCTGCCCGGAATTATCGCGATCAGCATGACATTTACCGGAATCTGGGCGGTCGCGATGCCGCTCATCGCCGAATTCCAATGGACTCGCGAGATCGAAGACCGTCTGCTGGCTCCGATCAGCATGGGCTGGATCGCAATCGAAAAAGTGATCGCGGGTTTGCTGCAGGCGCTCGTGGCGGGGCTCATCGTGCTTCCGCTCGGATGGCTCATTCTGCGGCCTGGAATCGATATTCATATCGGCAATCCGCTGATGTTCGCCGTGACCATCCTGCTGGTTGGCGGATTTTCAGCATGCGGTGGCCTGGCGCTGGGTTGCAGCATGAACCAGCAGCACATCGGGCTGATGTTCAGCATGGTCATCACTCCGATGATCTTCTTTGGGTGCACCTACTATCCATGGAGTGCTCTGGACAAATTTCCAATCCTCCAGAAAGTGGTGTTAATCAACCCCCTGGTGTATGCCAGCGAAGGAATGCGAGCCACGCTGGCACCGAAGGAATCCCATTTGCCTGTCGTAGCAGTAATCGCGGCATTGGTGTTCTTCGATGTGCTACTCCTTGTGGTCGGGCTGCGGCAGTTTGAAAAGAAGGCTATAAGCTAAACCTGGAATCCATTCCAAAGGCGGTGTCCCACTGCCAATAAAGGACAATTACCTAGGTCATCTTGGGTGAGGTGACGATTCGGGCGATGATGCTGGAGAGCGTCCACGCGGAAGCTTTTGTTTAGGAGCTTCCTTGGGAAAGACTCCGCATGAATATTGACGATCTGCTACGAATCGCGACCGAACGGCGGGCCAGCGACTTACATCTGAAGGTGGGCAACTATCCTCACCTGCGCATTGATGGCGAACTGGCGCCCTTGACCGATCAGCCCCGCATCAGCGCGGAAGACATGCTGAACATGGCTTTCAGCATGATGTCGGCGCGCCAGAAACAGAAATTCAAAGAGACCACGGAAATCGATATGGCCTACGGCGTCGCCGGACTGGGCCGTTTCCGTGTGAACATCTTCCAACAGAGAGGCAACGTCGGATTGGTGCTCCGCGTCATTCCGACCAAGATTCGGGCTTTGGACGAATTGTTCCTGCCGAAAGTCGTCGAACAGGTCTGCGATATGCCCCGTGGCCTGGTGCTGGTCACAGGCGTGACGGGTTCCGGTAAGTCCACCACACTGGCGGCGATGGTCGATCGGGTGAACTCTTCCCGCGCCGAACATATTGTGACTATCGAAGACCCAATCGAATTCCTGCATCGTGACAAAAAGGGATACGTCAACCAACGCGAAGTGGGCGTTGATACGCCTTCCTTCGGGGCCGCCCTTCGCGCCTCTCTCCGTCAGGATCCGGACGTGATCCTGGTGGGCGAAATGCGAGACCTGGAAACCATCCAGACCGCACTGCACGCGGCCGAGACCGGTCACATGGTGTTCTCCACACTGCACACCCTGGACGCGGTCGAAACCATCAACCGTGTGATCTCCATCTTCCCGCCGCCGGAGCAGAAGCAGATCCGCATGCAGTTGGCGGCAGTGTTACGCGCCATCATCAGCCAACGGCTGGTGCGGCGTTGCGACTCTGAGGGCCGTGTGCCCGCGGTGGAAGTCGCAATCAATACGGCTTTCATCCGCGAATGTATTCTGGTGCCCGAAAAGACGCGCTCGATCCGCGATGCGATTGCTGCCGGCACGTCCCAATACGGCATGCAGACCTTCGACCAGTCGCTCTGGGACTTGTTCCAGGCCGGGCTGGTGAACTACGAAACCGCTCTCGAGAATGCATCCAACGCCGACGACTTCAAGCTGCGTATGCAGGGTATCGCCTCGACGGCGGATATCTCGCGGCAGTCCATGCAGACCGCTGGGTTTGGGGGGAGATAGTCGCGAGCCGCGAGTCCCGAGTCGTGAGTAGTCTGTGTCCTTGAAAGCGCTATCTAGAGCGTTGGCAGTGACCTCGCTATTATGGTGGGGCTGTTTCTGCTACCTGACCAATCACTACGATGCCACGCGGCCAATGCTCTCCGACGAGGCGTCTGGGCGCACTTATTCTCTCAATTCCCACGGACACGTGGTCTACCTGAACCGCTCCGAAGCATTTCGGATGTATGGACTGGTTTTTCTGGCAGTAACGTTCTTCGTGTCGGGATTTCTTATCGACAAAAAGAGCCAGCCAACGTCCGAAACTCGAACCTGAATGAGGGAACAGCGCCGCCAGTAATCGGCGCCGTATCTCACCCAACTACGCTCCCTCTAGTGTTGCCCCTGTGCAGCGAATTGGGCGAAGGTCACGTAGTGTCCCGCGGGATCCTTGATGCCGATCTCCGTTGATCCGTAAAAGGTCTTTCGTTTTGGAATCACCACGTCCGCTCCCTTCACGGCCCCAATCGTTTCCTCCAGATTGTCTACTTCCACATAGAGGAATGTCGGGCCTTTGCGGACAGCTTGCGAGATGCTGGCGCCGACATCCTTGTCTGCGCTCGCGTAGCTCTGGTACATCAGCTCAACGTTTCCTTTTTGGAGCATCACAAAGGCGAGTTTATCGCCGTCGGGAACCTCGGCTGTCTTTTCAAAACCGAAGCGCTCTACCCAGAACTTCACCGATGGCTCTATTTCCTGCGCGAATAAAACAGCTGTGATCTTCTTCACGTTCATAACATTTTTCTCCTTGCCAATTCTCACTAGTCTAAATTAGACTAGTGAAGGATACAGGACCATAATCCATCCAGTCAAGGAGGATGTTTATGCCGAAACCGGAGCGCGGCCTGCGGGACCTGGTTTCTGTAGGGCCAGCAATCGCCCACGATTTCGAAGTGCTCGGAATTCATAGCGTGAAGCAACTCTCGCGGCGAAACCCGGAAAAGTTGTATGAAAGACTCTGCGAAATCACTGGCCAGGCACAGGACATCTGCTGTCTCGATGTGTTCCGCGCGGCCGTGGCACAGGCTCGAAACCCTCTGCTCCCCATCGAACGGTGCCGGTGGTGGTATTGGAGTCGGCGGCGGAAGGCACAGGATGCCAAAGCGTAGAAAGGGTGAGTTAACCACGCCCGATCTTGTGCTGCTCAGCCTATTGGCGGAGCGGCCCATGCACGGGTATCAGGCAAATCTGGAGCTCGAAAGACGCCAGGTTCGTGACTGGGCCGGTATTTCGCGTCCCCAGGTGTATTACTCGCTCGAGAAGTTGGCGCACCTGCGATTGATCCGGAGCACCAGCACCGACCAACCTGTGGCCGGTCCGGAGCGCACTGTGTTTGAGACGACGGTCGCGGGCCGCTCCGCCTTAGCGGATGCACTCGAGCGCGAAGACTGGACAACCCAGCGCGATCGGCCACCATTCCTTACTTGGATCGCGCTGTCATGGCAGGCAAGGCCTGAAGTATTCGATCGGCAGATACAGAGACGCAAGGAATTTCTCGAGTCGGAATTGCAGCGTGAGTTGGCCACATTGCGGGCCGTCCGGGGGGAAGTTGGACACCGTTTTCACGAAGCAGTCTGGATGTTGCGCCTGGTCATCCAGCAGATCCGTACAGAGCTGCGCTGGCTGAAGAAGCTGAAACGCGAAATCCGGCATCGTGCTCCTGCCAGTCATGCGCAATACGCTGAGCAGTAGCGATGACGTGAGCTGGAGCATCTCGATTCTCAATGCTGATTGCGCTATCGTTTCCGGTATGACGTTCTCGCGGCCCAAAAGAAGGCAGTATTCCGAAGATGAGCTGTATGAGTATGCGGTCGCCTCGCTAGCCCGGCGCATGCGCACCGTGGCGGAATTGAAGCGTCAGATGCGGGCGCGAATCGAGGAGCCGGAATCGGAATATGCCGAGACACTGGTTGAATTGGTGATCCGCCGCCTGAAGGACCAGGGATACCTGAACGATTCAAACTACGCCGCTTACTATTCGTCGATGCGGCGCGACAACCAGAAGTTCGGGCGCGGACGCGTAATCACAGAGCTAAAGACACGCGGCGTGCATGCGGCAGTGATCGAGAAGGCTGTCGACACGGCTTACGACGGCGTTAACGAAGAAAAACAAGCGCGCGACTATTTGCGCAAGAAGCGGATGGAGAAGCCGAAGGATCAGAAACAGACAGCCCGCGTCTTCCGCCAGCTCGCCCGGGCCGGATTCAGGACCAAAACGATCTTCACTATTTTGAAGAAGTGGGACGTAGACGACGAAACGCTAAGCGCGCTGGAAGAAGAAAACCCCGAGTCCTGACGGCGACTCGGGATTCCCTCGTTTCATTTGGCGACAGGTGTTGTTATTTCGTAGAGTTCTGCGCAATCGTGGATGCCGGCAATTCGTCCCCGCGGAAGTAGCGCGGATCTTTCGATCCTTCCTTGAAGTTCGCCGACTTCATCTCCGGCATCGCGGTGAACGGTTTCGAATAGTCGTTAGCAGCATTCCAGAACAAAAATCCCACGCCGCCCTTGGTCTTTGCGGTTTCAACCTGAATCTTGATGTATTCCGGAGAATAGGTCTTGGTCCGCCAGTGGAATGCCTGCAACCACGGCCGAATGACCACTCCACTACCCTTCGTAATGAGTTCGAAGCGGTCCATCGACTCGCCGATAAAGTGCGCCGGCTCGTCGCCGGGGTGGGCGATTCCATCCATCCCGAAGAAGTGCGACGGGTAGATCATCGGGGAAAGTACGTCGCAATAGCGAGCCATCTGAACGATGTCCTGCCCAGTGTGAGAAAGGTCGATTTGGCGTTGCCACGCCATGACACCGAATACGTCGAGCGAGAGGAGGACGCCTGTCGGATGCAACTCGGCATAGGCGCGTTTCAGGAATCCCGCGATGACGTCGGAGCGTTGCGGGCCCCGAGGCTGCGGAGGAGCTTTCGGCTTATCGCTTGCCGGCTTTGTCTTGTGCGTTGCCGCCTTCGTCCCTTTGGATACGGGCTTCGCGCCTTCAACTTCCTTTTCGCTGGCGAGCATCGGGAATGCTGGAGCCAGGTTGTCGGCCTGCGGTTCCTGGGGCGGCTCGGGTTGGTCCTTCTGGAAGACGAACATGGCGTCTTTCTGGTCGCCTTCGGCAGGGAAGCGGACGTAATCGAACTGGATTTCATCGACCCCTAGCTGGGCCACGTACTTCGCCAAAGCAATGTCATAGTCCTGAACTTTGGAGTTGGAAGGATCTGTCCAAACCAGCTTTCCGTTTTCCCGCCAAGCCGTATGGTTCTTGCGGGACTGAATCGCGAGTTCAGGATGATTTACAACCAGCCGTTCGTCACGGAACATCGCGATGCGGGCGATCGCGTGCATGTTCTGCTGGTGCAGAAAGTGGACGAGCTTCGGAACGTCATGAATGTAAACCGGATGCTGGCCGAGAAGCGGATGTTCAAACGGGATCATCACGCTGCCATCCGAATCCTTAATGTCAAATACCACCGCATTGCCGCCCACTTCCCGCCAGTGCTTGATGACGCGCAGGCCGTGTTCGCTGCCGGCCATGAATCCCGTCAGGTAGATCGCCCGGACTTCAAAATCCTTCGCAACCGGGATCGTTTTTTCATTGATGGGTGCTGCCAAAATGCCAGGTATGACTATGTTTTCGTTGGCCTTAAGAATGTTCGACGAGCCGGATTTGTGATTGACGTCCCGGATTGCGTCCGCCAGTTGGGAGGTGGTCATGTACGACGTTCGGCTCAGGTAATGTCGGGCGATTGTCGGGATTGCTTCCCCTCTCTTTGCGGTATAGATCTCAGTGCCGGGGGCAGCTACCGGCTTAGGCTCCGGGAGGGACGCCTTGGATGCCTTTACGCTGGCAGTCTGCAATTTGGCACCGGTCTGAGAAGCGACAGCCGGCTTCGCTGCCCCGGTAGTTTGAGCCTCTGCAACGAAGTCACCACCGAAGTGTGGTCCCAGCCGCCACGCGGCAGCCCCGAAAAGAAGACAAGAAATCCCCGTGATAATGCGAACCGACGAAAGACGCAAGCGATCCTCCCCGACTTACACGCCGATAGTAGGGTCGGTGTCTGGTTGCCGCTAGTTACGGGTGGCGTAGGACGGTCGGCTAGTGGAGTGCCGAACTCGATCGTTACCCGAAGTCAAAAGGCGTCAGGTTCGGCGGAAGGCGCTAACGTCCAGTCGTTTGATGGGGGGAAAAGGTGGACGTGAGAAGTGACGGCAAACCACAGTCGTCCGGCAAATTGATTTTGGCGCTTGATCCGGTTACTACAGTTACTGTTCAGGTACATCTTCCTTCCGTGATGGTGCAAAGTATTTCGCTTATGTTCTCAGCCGTGACGGGATGAAAACTTCCGAATCACTTGGATCGGATGCTAAGCAGTTGCTCAGAAAAGACTTCCATGTAAGGCGACTTCGGCCGTGCCCGTGGCTAAACGCTTGCTCATTTACGTGTAGCCGGACGCGCTACTGTTCTGCGAATGCCTTGGGGGGCTTCCAGAAATCAGGCCGTAAGCACCAGGGTAGGGCCTGCAGAGTCCGGACGAACATAAACAGAAGAGCCTGAACGGCCGAAAGGGAATGTCCGAAGCAGCCACCGGACGACGATCTTATGAGAACGAACCTCGCAACAGTGCTCGATCCAAACCGTCGCAGCAACGATGCTGGAGAGTTTGACGCAGCCCTTCGCCGCCGGATTGTGGGACAGGATCAGGCGATCGAGAAGGTGGTAGAGATCTATCAGATGTTTCTGGCCGGCCTGAATGCTCCGGGGCGCCCTGTGGGGAACCTTTTGTTCCTGGGCCCGACCGGATCCGGGAAAACGCGTGTGGTCGAAGCAATGGCCGAAGCCCTGTTTGGCGACGCGCGGGCCTGCATCAAGATCGATTGCGCGGAGTTCCAGCATTCCCACGAGATTGCAAAGCTGATCGGATCGCCTCCGGGATACCTCGGACACCGCGAGACTCACCCCTTATTGACCCAGGAAGCATTAAACCAGTGGTTCACCGACAAGCTGAAGCTCTCGATTCTGCTCTTCGACGAGATCGAGAAAGCTTCCGACTCCCTGTGGCAGTTGCTCCTCGGAATTCTGGATAAAGCGACGCTGACCCTGGGAGATAACCGCCGGGTTGATCTGTCGCAGTGCATCATCATCATGACCTCAAACCTGGGCGCCGGCGAGATGATGAACCTGGTGGACGGCGGATTCGGATTCGCACCGAAGGTCGTTGCAGTCGACGAGTCCTTCGATGACAAGATTCAGCGCACGGCGGTTGAAGCGGCGCGTCGTAAGTTCACGCCTGAGTTCATGAACCGCATCGACAAGACGGTGGTTTTCAAGACCTTGCGCGACGAGCACCTGTCGCAGATCCTGGACATCGAACTGGGCATGGTCCAGCAACGTGTGCTCATGGCTGCGGGGACGAATCAGTTCGTATTCAATTGCACGCAGGCGGTGAAGGACCACCTGCTTCGCGAGGGAACGGATCCTCGATACGGTGCGCGCCACCTGAAGCGTGCGATTGAGCGCAACCTGGTTTTCCCCTTGGCGAATCTCGTGGCGACCGGACAGGTCAAGCTGGGCGACTTCGTGCGCGTCGACATGGCTTCCGAGAACAAGATGATTTTCGTGAAGGAAGCCGAAAACGCCATGGCCCCTGTGCTGCTTGAGCGTTACGGCGCGGCCGTAACCAACCAGCCCTCAGCCCGCGGAGCGCGTGCGGCAGTCAATAATCGCCGGGACTTTGGAACGCCATCGCCGGGGGTAGCCGAGAGCAAGTAGAGTTACTGGCTTTCAGCCAAATACAAGTTCTGTCTTCTCGCTAGACCGCATCTCGCGAGTCGTATCTCATAGGCGCCGGAGTTTTTCCGGCGTCTTTTTTATTTTTGCCTTGGTCCTTGCCGCCTTGACGGCGCCTGCGTTATCGCTGCGACCTTTTCACCGCCACCGACAACATTGTGAATGCGCCCAGGTTGTTGTAGTGGTCGGCAATATCGAGCGCGGATTGGCCTTCGTTGTCACGGATGTTGGGATCAGCCCCGTTTTCTAGTAGCAACGGTATGGCGCTGGAAAGCCGCCCGGCAGCTGCGTGCATTAATGCAGTACGCCCCTTGGAGTCTTTGAGATTTACATCGGCGTGGTGATCGATCAGTATCTTGACGCTCTGCTTCAAGCCATATCCAGATGCTCGCATCAACGCTGTGGCGCCCTCGCGATCCCTGGAGTTCGGGTCGGCTCCGCTTTCGAGAAGTATCGTTGTCACGTTGGGATCGAAGAATCCGGTGCTAACCAGTAGAGTCGCTCCTCGGTGATCGAGGGCATCGACTTTGGCTCCCGATTGCAGCAGCAGTTTCATAATCTCAAACTGCTTTGCAAACGCGGCATCGGAGAGCGGTGGCCAAAGGACCGTCGATGGCGGGTTCAGCGGCGCGCCTGCACGGATCAAAATCTCAACGATTTCCTTATTCCCGGAACGGATGGCAGTGGTGAGCGCTTCCGATTGGCTGCCGTCCTTGCTGTCGATCCCGTTGGCCGCCAGTAACTCGCGCACCTTGTCGACGCAGCCTCGTTGGACCGCTCGGTTTAGCGAATCTGCCTTTTCGCAGTCGATCCGGGACCGTTGCCCTTTTTGATTGCCTTCGGATTCCTGAGCTTGGAGATAGTTGGCACTGAGAATTCCTGCTGCGATGAATAGCGTGGCAAGCGTGCCCTTCACGATGTCCCCACGAGCCAGTTTAGCCCATCGGGTGATGGCACGCGCCGCGATCAGAATCGTTGGTTGGACAAATGACCGCTACTGTTTGTACACGATCTTTCCGCCGACCATGGTCCACACCACTTTTGTGTCTCTCATCTCGTCCGGGCTGATCGTTAAGACGTCCCGATCCAGAAGAACCAGATCCGCGCGCTTGCCAGGGGCAATCACACCAATCGAATCCAGGTGCAAAGCCTTTGCGGAATTTCGGGTGTACGCGTAGAACATAGCTTCACGCGGCATGGCTTGGCTTGCATCGAGTATGCCTTCGTTGCCTTTGCGGGTTTCCGCTTTGAAAATGGCCTGAAACACATTCGCTGTCGATACCGGCCAGTCACTGGCTCCGGAGATGATCCCGCCATTATCCAGGACTGACCGCGCCGGATATTGCCACCTGTAGATCTCGGGATCGACATAGGGCTTAAGGATCTCGATCGTATCGTTCGCTCCCTCCGCCCAATAGAGCTGAAAGGCGCTGATAACCCCGAGTTCGTGGAAGCGGGGAAAGTCCTCAGGGCGGATGAACTGTTCGTGCGTTAACGTGTGTGGAAGATGGGAGTCGCCATTTGCAACACGGGCAGCGGAAATACCGTCGAGGGCTGCTTTGACAGCGCCGTCACCGATGGCGTGGACGTGAATGATGAGGCCCTCTTTGTCAGCGGCGACGCATAGTTTGTTGAATGTACTCTGGTCGAAGAGGAGATCGCCATTTCGTCCGGAATTGTTATATGGCTTGCTTAAATGAGCGGTCTGAGAAGGAAACTCTGCGACGCCGTCAGCGAAGATCTTGATCCCTGTGATGTGAAGGTGGGGAATGTTTCCGTAGGTCTGCTGGCGTTTATGAACAAAAGTGATTTCGGCCTCCGGGTTTTCGGCCAGGACTTTGGGGAAGGCGACGATCTCAGAATTCAACTCGCCCCGATCGTTCAGCATTTTATATGCCTTCAAGGCTGACTCGGGGGCACTAGGCTCGAGCCAGGCGGTAATGCCGAGGCTGTACTCGTATTGCAGGGCTGCGTGTGCGGCTTCAAGAATTTCTTTGTCCGTGGGTGGCGGAATCAGCTTATCGATTTTGTCCTGGCCGGCATCGACGAGGAATCCATTCGGAGCGAGCGTGCTTTTGTCGTAACCGAAATAACCCCGCTGATTTGCGTTGAGTGTCTTCAGGTAGCTAGCAGTAATTCCAGCGCGTTCGAGCAGGGCACGATTGGCCCACGCAGTGTGACCATCCATGCCGCGTAAGATGAGGCACTGTTTTTCATAGGCGCCAGTGCTGAAATCCTGGTTCAGCGTGTCAGTATGCGACCAGAATTTCAGCGGCATTCCGAGGATTTCAAGAATATCGCCGTGCATGCCGCGGCCAGATTTTCTGGCATTCGCAACAAAGGCCTGTAGTTCTTCGAAAGTCTCGACTCTATCGCTGGCATCAGCATTAATCAGATTCAGGCCACCATCAATCGTGTGACTGTGCGAATCGATAAAGCCGGGAAGCAGGCTTTTGCCGGCGACATCTGTCAGCTTGGCTTCAGGTGCGGCCTTGGTTACTTCGCGCAGGTTTCCAACAGCCAGAATTTTGCCGTCCCGAATTGCGACGGCCTCGGCGTACGGATGCGCCGGATCGCCCGTGAAGACCTTCGCGTTGGAAAATACTTGATCTTGAGCGGAGAGTAGAACGGCGCAGCAGAGTAGAAAGCACAGACTTCCCAGGGAGCGGCCCATGCACACCTTCCGATGTGATTTTGAACAGAAGGAACATACTATACACGGCGATAAGAGAGGCGCTGTGCGTACGACGTTGCCAAACTGGGGATTCGCAATATCCCCAACAGGTTGGTCGAAGTTACTCAGTGATCAAGGGTTATCAAAAGCAATCATCGGCCCTGTCGTACAATAACCAATTCCCCTTTGAATGCCGCGAGCGGCTGTAGCTCGGGACCCGGGACTCACAACTATGCATCGATGGTCAGAACTGTTTGTTCCTACATTGCGCGAGGCGCCGGCGGATGCCGAGGTCGCTTCGCATAAATTCCTGGTGCGCGCTGGATACATCCGGCAGCTTGCGGCGGGCATTTACTCCTATCTTTTCCTGGGGACCCGCTCGTTCAACAAGATCATGAACATCGTCCGCGAGGAGATGGACCGGATCGGGCAGGAGTTTTACCTGCCTGCATTGCATCCGCGGGAGCTGTGGGAGGCGTCCGGCCGTTACGCTCTGATGGGCGACAACCTGTTCCGGCTGAAAGATCGCAAAGGTACGGACATGTGCCTGGGCATGACCGAAGAAGAGGTCATGACGTCTATCGCATTAAAGGAGTTGCGGAGTTACAAGCAGCTGCCGCAGATCTGGTATCAGATTGCGCCCAAGTTCCGTGACGAACCACGCCCTCGGTCCGGACTGCTTCGTGTGCGGCAGTTCATGATGAAAGATTCGTACTCGTTCGACATCGATGCGGCCGGACTGGATGTTTCTTACAAGAAGCATTACGAGGCGTACTGCCGGATTTTTGATCGTAGCGGTTTGAAGTACATGGTGGTGGAGGCGGACTCGGGGGCGATGGGCGGGAAGGAATCGCACGAGTTCATGGTGCGCACTCGCGCGGGTGAGGACCAGATTGTCAGTTGCGATGGATGCAACTACGCGGCGAACCTGGAGAAGGCGACGTCGAAGCTGTGGCCCGAGGAAGACCTCGCGGCCGAGGGCGACGGGAAGCCGCTTCCGGTGCATACGCCGGGGCAGAAGACGATTGAGGATGTCGCCAAGTTTCTCGGAGTGTCGCCGAAGAACAAGATCAAGACGCTGGCATACATGATCGATGAGGTTGATGACAAGGGGAAGAAGAAATCGCGCGCGGTTGTGGTGCTGATGCGCGGAGATCATCAACTGAACGAAGCGAAGTTCAATGGGACGGTTGGCACTGCTCGGCCGATGGACGAAGGTGAAATCAAAGCGCTGTTCAAGTCTCCGGCAGGATATCTGGGGCCGATCGGGATTGAGTGGGCTCGCGATTTGAAAAAAGATGATGGCAAGCCCGTTCTGTTGGTCGATAAAGCGCTGGAGGGACGCACGAATCTGATCGCGGGAGCGAACAGGGAAGACTATCACCTGAAAAATCTGACGCCGGGAAAGGATTTCATTCCTACGGCATATGCGGATTTGCGCGCAGTCACTGCGGGAGAAGCTTGTCCGAATTGCGGCAAGCCTCTGCGCATTGATACCGCGGTGGAGATCGGGCACATCTTCAAGCTCGGATATCGCTATTCAGAATCGATGGGCCTGCGGGTTCTCGACAAGAACGGCAAGGAAGTCATGCCGATCATGGGCTGCTATGGGATCGGGATCGAGCGCATCCTGACGGCGGCTGTCGAGCAGGGGAATGACAATGATGGGTTCTGGCTGCCGCCCTCGATTGCGCCGTTTGAAATTGTGGTCGCTCCGGTGAACGTGAAGGACGAGGCCGTGAAGTCGGCGGCGGAGGATATTGCGAAGAAGCTTGAGGCTGCCGGCTTCGATGTGGTGCTCGATGACCGCGATGAACGGCCGGGAGTGAAGTTCAAGGATGCGGACTTGGTGGGTATCCCCTTTAGAATCACGGTGGGGAAGAAGGTTACCGAAGGTACTGTGGAGGTCGTTTTACGAGAGACTCGGGAAGTGCGCGATGTTACGATCTCCGCGATAGTCGAATATTTTCAGGGAGTGCTCCGGCGGACGGGATGAGTGAAATCCCATGTCCTGCTGAAGCGGATTGTGGGACATGGGAACAGTTAAGGCACTTATCGGACTCCTCGCCATCATTGCAGTGATCTACTGCTGCTTCCAGATTATTCCGCCGGAAATGACGAACTACTCGTTCCAGGATGATCTGCGGAACATCGCCATGGTGGGCGGGGCAAATCCACACCAGACCGACCAGGAAATCGTCGACTCGATCATGAAGAAGGCGCTGGAGCATCAGATTACTCTGACGCCGGAACAGATCACGATTCAGCGGATTGGAACTCCGGGCGCGCCCGCTGTCTATGTGGCGGCCGACTACAGTGTTCCGGTCAGCCTGCCTGGATACTCTTTCTCGCTCCACTTCACGCCTTCGAGCGGCAATCGAGGGATGTAGCAAGAAACCGCTTCTAGCTACTAGCTTCTAGCCAAGCTGGGCTTGTTGTGGGTACGATCAAGATCATTCTCGGATTCGCCGTGTTCGTCCTGATTATGAGCACGGCTTGGCAGATCGCGTCCTGCGAGATAGCCAATTACGAACTCAAAGATGAATTGAAAGATGTCGCCTCGCTGACCAAGGCGCGGATCGGGCTGCCGGCAGAGCAGACTGACGAGGAACTCCGCGCGACGGTGATTCGTAAAGCGGCGGACCATGACATCGTGCTCGGGCCGGATCAGATTCTGGTGCGGCACTTGGGAACGGAAGAGAACCCCAAGATCTATCTGGCGGCGAAGTATCGGGCTCGGGTATGGATGCCGGGGATTTCGCTGGTGTTTCATTTCACGGCGACCAGCGGAGGGTAGTGCGCATTTCTCGGCAGTTTGAAGGGGGCGTGGTTCCGGGCGTCCGTGCGGAATCTGTGTTGTAGCAATTCTTTCGCCCCTTCGGGGCTAGTTCTTTCTGCACCGACCACCCACGGCTTTGCGCCGTGGGCTGCATTCTTCCGCCGCTTTGCGGCTCGCATTGCGTGCCGCACTGCACTGCAGGGGGAAATCCTGTCAAGAGGGGAAAATCACACGAGTAAGCCTAAGTTGATGAAAGCATGCCGAAAATAAAGTTGCGAAAGTGGCCGGTTTACCCTGTCGGAATTGCTATTCTGGAAATAGGGGTAGAATTTGAAAGGGGCGCGTCCTATGGGTCGCGCCTTTTGTGTTTTGGGCTTCGTTCGCGGAGCCACAACCGTGGTTGGCCTTTTGGTTTGGATTTGCTTTACGCCATCTCACGCCCCGCGCCAAAGACTTGCGCTGGGGGCTACACAAACCCTCGGGGCGACACAACACTCCGCTACGCAAATGTTCGCACTCGAGGCTGCGGACAATGACATTCGTAACCTTGTCATCACGTTACGAGCGACCTACGATCGGCTTGGGACAGGACTTTCTTCGCACGCTCTTGCGGAGAGTGAACCCAGAGATTTCCGAACAATTTGGGATCGGGCGCGAATCGGCGAATGGATTCGCGGGACGCAGCAAGCAATGAGGTGGAGGCAGTTCATGACGATGAAGGTTCGGGTGATATTGGCGGCGATGATTGTTGCGATGACGCTGGCGTCAGTTGGCTGCGGCCACTATGTCTGCGGCATCACCAAGGGTGCCACGACGTGCGGGAACAGTGGCGACAATAACAAAGGAAGTGGCAACAACAACACTGGAGACGCCTATTTGTACCAAGCCGACGCCGGCGGTATCCAGGGAATGACGTTTACGGAATCTACGGGCAAATTCGTCAACACTTGCACCCCGTCAACGTGTCCGACTGTGAATGATCCGCGCGTTGGATCGTGGACGGTTGTCGCTCAGGGCAAATATCTATACAGCGGATACGCGGAGACTGGAACCATCTACGGATGGATCATTGCCGGGGATGGATCACTGACGAATATCACGGGTGTGTATCCCTTGCAGTTGCCGAACACGATTCCTGAGGGCGGCATACAGACCATGATTACAAACCCGGCCGGGACGCTGCTGTTTATGCTGAACCCGACCAACCAACAGATTCTTGTGTACCTGATCGGCAGCGGGGGTGGCCTGACGCAGGTCGGCGCGGCCGTGCAACTCCCTGCCGGATTTCAGCCATTCAATATGGCAGTGGATGGGCAGGGGAAGTACCTGTACGTGAGCAATATCGTAGGATCAGCGACGACGGCAATCCAAGCGTATAGCATTGTCAGCGGCAGCGGCACGTTGAACCCGATCGGAACGTTCACCACCGCTACGAATGCGCAATTCGGATTGATGCAGATGCAGGGTGATGCGTCCGGCAAGTTCCTGGTGGGAACGATGAGTTCCGTGGACAATGCCGATACGCACCTCTACGTTCTGAGTATTGCAGCCGACGGCTCGATCTCGCCAGTCACGAACACGCCAATCCTTACTACCTATCCACCTGATCAGGTTGCGGTACAGCCCAACGCGGGTGGGAATCTGGTTTATTCGGCGGCGATCCAAGGCATCAATATCGGCGGCCCGATCGAAGGTTTCACTCTTGATCTCTCGACCGGCACGCTAACTGAAATAAGCGGATCACCGTTTTCCGCGGGTGCGGATACGTTGAAATTCGACCAGGCAGGGAAATTCCTCTTCACCGGAGACGTCTTTGCCAAGGATATGAGCGTTTTCGATGTCAGCACTAGTTCTGCTCTGAACAGTTCGGTTGCGAGCGTGGGATGGGGAGCGGGATCCTGGGCGCCGACTGATGTCCCATAGGTGATTCGGGTGTTTGCGAACGCGAGACCCGCATGTACTGCGGGTCTCTTTTCGTTTTCGGAGGTGGGGTTACAATAAAGGAACCGCCTCTTCGTTGGGTTGCAGGGATGAGTTTGTCGCGAGGGAGGATGCTGGTGAAGGGAGATCCTTCGCT
>Ga0207693_10000049_pt1 | contig 100347 bp, 94 predicted proteins | sample LARL81metaG_FD_184347 | JGI IMG/M metagenome (GOLD analysis project Ga0207693, IMG submission 184347) | Corn, switchgrass and miscanthus rhizosphere microbial communities from Kellogg Biological Station, Michigan, USA - LAR L8-1 metaG... | ecosystem: Host-associated > Plants > Roots >...
GGCCGCCCGGCCTCTCCGAGGAGGACGAACCAGAGTCATGACGAACATCGTGGTCCTGATCAAACAGGTCCCAGACACGTGGTCGGAGCGCAAGCTGACGGATGGCGATTTCACGCTCGACCGTGAGGCCGCCGACGCGGTGCTCGACGAGATCAACGAGCGCGCCGTCGAAGAGGCGCTGCTGATCAAGGAGAAGGAAGCCGCCAACGGCACCGAGAGCACTGTGACGGTGCTCACAGCGGGCCCCCAACGTGCGACCGAGGCCATCCGCAAGGCGTTGTCGATGGGCGCCGACAAGGCGGTGCACGTCCTCGACGACGGCCTGCACGGCTCCGACCTGGTCCAGACCGGCTGGGCACTGGCCCGCGCGCTGGGCACCATCGAGGGCACCGAACTGGTCATCGCGGGCAATGAGGCCACCGACGGTGTCGGCGGCGCGGTTCCCGCGGTGATCGCCGAATACCTGGGCCTGCCCCAGCTGACCCACCTGCGCAAGGTGTCCGTCGAGGGCGGCAAGGTCACCGGTGAGCGTGAGACCGATGATGGCGTGTTCACTGTCGAGGCGTCGCTGCCTGCGGTGGTGTCGGTCAACGAGAAGATCAACGAGCCGCGCTTCCCGTCCTTCAAGGGCATCATGGCCGCGAAGAAGAAGGAAGTGACGACGCTGACGCTGGCCGAGATTGGTGTCGAGACCGACGAGGTGGGCGTCGCCAACGCCGGTACCAAGGTGACTGCGTCGACTCCGAAGCCGCCGAAGACCGCGGGCGAGAAGGTCACCGACGAGGGTGACGGCGGCACCAAGGTCGCCGAGTACCTGGTTGCTCAAAAGATCATCTAGCCGATAGCCCCACAGAGACCCGAAAGACACAGAAGACAAATGGCTGAAGTACTTGTGCTCGTTGAGCACGCCGACGGCGCGCCGAAGAAGGTCACCGCCGAACTGATCACCGCCGCCCGCAAGTTGGGCGAGCCCTCCGCCGTCGTCATCGGCAAGCCGGGCACGGCCGCGTCGCTGACCGACGGGCTGAAGGAGGCGGGCGCCGCCAAGATCTACGTCGCCGAGGCCGACGACGCGGAGAACTACCTGATCACTCCGTACGTGGACGTGCTGGCCTCGCTGGTGGAGTCGGCCACGCCTGCCGGTGTGCTGTTGGCCGCCAGCGCCGACGGCAAGGAGATCGGGGGCCGACTGGCCGCCCGCATCGGCTCTGGCCTGCTGGTGGACGTCGTCGACGTCAAGGAGGGCGCCAAGGCGGTCCACTCGATCTTCGGTGGCGCGTTCACCGTCGAGGCCGAGGCCACCGGTGAGACCCCGGTGATCACCGTGCGTCCCGGCGCGATCGAGGCCGAGCCCGCAGCGGGCGCAGGCGAGGTCGTCAACGTCGAGGTGCCGGCGCAGGCCGAGAACGCGACCAAGATCACCAAGCGGGAGCCCGCCGTCGCAGGCGATCGTCCGGAGCTCACCGAGGCCACCGTCGTGGTCTCCGGCGGCCGTGGTGTCGGCAGCGCCGAGAACTTCAAGGTCGTCGAGGATCTGGCCGACTCGCTCGGCGCCGCCGTCGGTGCGTCGCGCGCCGCCGTCGACTCCGGCTACTACCCGGGGCAGTTCCAGGTGGGCCAGACCGGTAAGACCGTGTCGCCGCAGCTGTACATCGCGCTGGGCATCTCCGGGGCGATCCAGCACCGCGCCGGCATGCAGACGTCGAAGACGATCATCGCGGTGAACAAGGACGAAGAGGCGCCGATCTTCGAGATCGCGGACCTCGGCGTCGTCGGCGACCTGTTCAAGGTCGCGCCGCAGCTGACCGAGGCGGTCAAGGCCCGCAAGGGTTAGTTTTCTCGCGCAAAGCCCCCGGACACCGGTGTTCGGGGGTTTTGCGTGCCGCGCCCAGACTACGGACTTTCAAGGGTTCGAATACGGGCGGCGAAGCGTCAGTCTGGACGCATGAAGATCACAGTTTTCGGAGCCACCGGTTTGATCGGTTCGAAGGTCGTCGACCTCCTCAATGAGGCTGGGCACGACGTGGTCGCCGCGTCGCGCGCCTCGGGTGCCGACGTGCTCACCGGCGAGGGGCTTGCCGACGCGCTGGCGGGCGCGGACGCGCTCGTCGACCTGACCAATTCACCGTCGTTCGACGACGGCCCGGTGATGGACTTCTTCACCCGCTCGTCGGCGAACCTGGCGGCGGCCGCGAAGCAGACGGGGGTCCGCCACTACGTGGCCCTGTCGATCGTCGGGGTCGACGGTTTACCCGAGAGCGGCTACATGCGCGCAAAGGTGGTGCAGGAGAAGGCGATCGCCGAATCGGGTCTGCCGTACACGATCGTGCGGGCGACCCAGTTCCAGGAGTTCGCCGCCGCCATCGTCGGATCACTCGACGTGGGCGATGAAGTGCGAGCACCCGATGCGCTGATTCAGCCGATCGCCGCCGACGACGTCGCCGCCGAAGTGGCCCGCGTGGCGGCGGGGTCCCCGCGCGACGGTGTGGTCAACATCGGTGGGCCGGACAAGATCTCGTTCGCCGACCTCGCCCGCAGCGTGCTGGCCAAGCAGGGCAGCGACAAGACGGTCGTTGTCGACCTGCAAGCCACTTACTTCGGCACGCGGCTCACCGAGACGAGCCTGGTCACCGGCGACGATGCCGTGCTGGGCACGGTCCGCTTCCATTGACTTCAACTGAGGAGAAACGATGTTCGACAACGCCGATTTGATGAAGGCCATCACGACGATCCAGACCGTCACACCGCCGTTCATCCCCCCCGACGCCGAGGTGATGACCATGATCATCGAGTGGCCTGCCGGAAGCGCGGGTGCTCCGCCGCATCGTCATCCGGGCGGGCCGTCGTTCGGCTACGTGCTGGAAGGCGAGATGCTCTTCGAGCTGGAAGGCGAAGCGCCGCGAGTGATCAAGGCCGGCGAGGCGTTCTGGGAGCCGGGCGGCGACGTCATCCACTATTCGGACGCCAACAACCGCTCCGATATCCGGCTGCGGTTCCTCGTCACGATGGTGTGTGCGCCAGGCCAGCCGATGCTCGTCGTCGTCGACGAGGATGAGCTGGAACAACGCAAAGACAGGCGTGTCCAACGTCCATGACCGAATTGGACAAGGTCGTCAGGGAACGCAGATCGACGCGGCTGTTCCTGCGCGACAAGCCAGTGTCACGCGAACTGCTCGAAGACGCGCTGTCTCTTGCGATGCGCGCGCCGTCGAACTCCAATGTCCAGCCGTGGCGGGTGTTCATCGCATCGGGACCGCGTCGCGACCGGTTGGTCGAGGCGCTTCTCGAGGAGGCCGCAGTCGAACTTCCGGTGACCACGGGTCTGCCGGAGACTTTCCTTCCGCTGCGGCGCGAACTCGGCGCACTGGTGTACGGCTCGATGGGCATCGCGCGTCACGACGCGGATGCCCGTCGGCTGGCCCAGCTGCGTAACTGGGAGTTCTTCCGCGCACCTGTGGGCGCCGCGGTGTGCATGCACCGCGATCTGGGGCTGGTCGACGCGCTAGGCGTGGGAATGTTCCTGCAGACCTTCGTGCTGGCCCTGACCGAACGCGGTCTCGGCTCCTGTGTGCAGGTGTCGATCGCGGCCTACCCTGACATCCTTCGGGAGCACCTGGGCATACCGGACGAGCTCACCGTGCTCTGCGGGATGTCGATCGGCTACCCGGACCCCGCTTTCCCGGCCAACAGCCTCACGGTTCCGCGCAATCCGGTCGACACGAACGTGGTGTTCCTCGACAGCTGAGGTGCGATCGCCCAAGTCGTCACCTAGCGCTCACGGACACGTCACCGCCACGATGCCGTCCCGAGATGCGGCTGGGCGACCGTGCAGCCATGAGCACTGCTTCTGTACTCATCGCCGCAGATCCGCCGACCCTGTCAACAGACACGCCTCGCTACACGCTGATGTTGTCCACCGACCCTGCGCTGATCGAGGCCGCGCAGCGCCTTCGTCACGATGTGTTCACCTCCGAGCCGGGGTTCGTCCTGGCCGGGGCCACCGATGGGCTGGATGCCGACCGCTTCGACGAATACTGCGATCACCTGCTGGTCCGCGAGGACAACTCCGGTGAAATGGTGGGCTGCTACCGGATGTTGCCGCCGCCGGGAGCCATCGCCGCCGGAGGTCTTTACACCGCAACGGAATTCGACGTAACGGGCCTTGACGCGTTGCGGCCGTCGCTGGTCGAAATGGGCCGCGCCGTGGTACGCGAGGACCACCGCAACGGTGGTGTGGTGCTGCTGATGTGGGCGGGCATCCTGGCCTATCTGGACCGCTGCGGGTACGACTACGTCACCGGCTGTGTGTCCGTGCCCGTCCAGGGCTCTGACGACGAGTTGGCGGGCAGCCAGATCCGCGGTGTACGCGATTTCGTGCGGCGCAGGCACGCCGCGCCCGCGGAGTACACCGTGTACCCGTACCGGCCGGTGACGCTCGACGGCAGAGACCTCGACGACATCGACCCGCCGGGGCGGGTCAGCGTGCCGCCGTTGATGCGCGGCTACCTGCGGCTCGGTGCCCAGGTATGTGGCGAACCGGCCCACGATCCCGACTTCGGGGTCGGCGATTTCCCTGCCCTGCTGGACAAACGCCAGGCCGACACCCGTTACCTACGCAGGCTGCGGTCGGTCGGGGCGGCGGCCGCGATGGCCGAGGGGATGTCAGCGTGAGCGCCGACCACCCCTGGGTGCCGCGCGCGACCTGCGACTCCAGCTGTGTGCACGCCGACGCCGCGGCCGGTCACTCGGTGGTCGTCGCGTGGCGGATCGCGGTGCGGGCGACCTTCGCGGTGCTCTTGCTCTCCGCGCTGCCACTGCTGGCCATCCCGCTGCCGGGTCGTTCGCACATCCAACGGGGCTACTGCCGAATGATGCTGCGCTGCCTCGGTGTGCGAATCACGGTGTCCGGCGGCCCGATTCGCAACCTGCGCGGTGTGCTGGTGGTCAGCGGCCACGTGTCCTGGGTGGACATCTTCGCGATCGGCGCCGTCATGCCCGGCTCATTCGTCGCCAAGGCCGAACTGATCAGCTGGCCCGGTCTCGGCATTGCGGCGCGCCTGATGAAGGTCATCCCGATCGAACGGGAGCAGCTGCGGCGCCTGCCCGACGTGGTCGGCGCCGTCGCGGGACGGCTGCGCGCGGGCCAGACGGTCGTCGCCTTTCCCGAGGGGACGACCTGGTGCGGGCTGGCCTACGGCCCGTTCCGCCCGGCGATGTTCCAGGCCGCCGTGGACGCGGGCAGGCCGGTGCAACCGCTGCGGCTGAGCTATCACCATCGCGATGGCAGTCGGTCGACGTTGGCCGCGTTTGTCGGCGACGACACCTTGATGACCTCGATCAGCAGGCTGGTCACGGCCCGTCGCACGGTCGTCCATGTGCAGGTCGAGTCACTGCAGCTGCCAGGAACCTCGCGGCGAGATCTGGCGGCCCGGTGCGAAGCCGCGGTCCGCGGTAACGCTTCGCGGCGAGGCCACGGTCACGCCCTGGTGGCCTGACCTCAGATTCGGGCCCGCCGGTCCATGGCGGTTAGCATGGAACGGTTATGGCCTCGCACAAGACGGTCTACCTCGATCACGCCGCCACCACCCCGATGCACCCTGCTGCCATCGAGGCGATGACGGCTGTGCTTGCGACGGTCGGCAATGCGTCCTCATTGCACGGCACGGGCCGCGTCGCGCGCCGCCGGATGGAGGAGGCCCGCGAGTCGCTGGCGCACCTGCTCGGCGCTCGCCCGTCGGAGGTGATCTTCACCGCCGGCGGCACCGAGAGCGACAACCTGGCCGTAAAGGGCATCTACTGGGCCCGGCGCGACGCCGACGCGCGGCGTCGACGCATCGTCACGACCCCTATCGAGCACCATGCGGTGCTCGACGCGGTGCAGTGGCTCGTCGAGCACGAGGGCGCGGAGGTCACCTGGCTGCCGGTCGGTGAGGACGGCTCCGTTGCCCCCGCCGCGCTTCGAGAAGTGCTCGAGGCCAACGACGACGTCGCGCTGGTGTCGATAATGTGGGGCAACAACGAGGTCGGCACCATCATGCCGATCACCGAATTAACAACCGTCGCAGCAGAATTCGATGTGCCGATGCACAGCGACGCGGTCCAGGCAGTCGGCCAGATTCCAGTCGAATTCGTGGCGAGCGGGCTGTCGGCGATGAGTGTGGCGGCCCACAAGTTCGGCGGCCCCACGGGTGTCGGCGCGCTGCTGCTGCGCCGCGACACCAGTTGCGTGCCGCTGCTGCACGGAGGTGGTCAGGAGCGCGACGTCCGTTCCGGCACACCGGATGTCGCCGGAGCGGTCGCAATGGCCGCCGCAGCCAAGGTGGCGATCGATGGTCTGGCCACCAACAGTGCTCGCGTGCAGATTTTGCGCGATCGGCTCATCGACGGCGTGCTGTCCACGATCGATGACGTGTACCTCAACGGCGCCACCGGTGATGCCCGCCTGCCCGGCAACACACACTTCACCTTCCGCGGCTGCGAAGGCGATTCGCTGCTGATGCTGATGGACGCCAAGGGCGTCGAATGCTCGACCGGTTCTGCGTGTACGGCCGGGGTGGCCCAGCCGTCGCATGTGCTCCTCGCGATGGGCGCCGACCCGGCCAGCGCACGCGGTTCGCTGCGATTGTCGTTGGGCCACACGAGCACCGAGGCCGACGTGGACGCCGCGCTGGCGGTACTGCCCGCCGCAGTCGAGCGTGCGCGCCAGGCCGCCCTGGCCAGCGCGGGAGCAGCCGAGCAATGAGGGTGCTCGTCGCAATGAGCGGCGGCGTCGACTCGTCGGTGGCCGCCGCGAGGATGGTCGATGCGGGTCACGATGTCGTCGGCGTGCACCTGGCGTTGTCAGCCGCGCCTGGCACGCTGCGCACCGGATCGCGCGGCTGCTGTTCGAAAGAGGATGCCGGTGACGCTCGTCGCGTCGCCGATGTTCTCGACATTCCGTTTTATGTATGGGATTTCGCCGACCGCTTCAAAGAAGACGTGATCGACGACTTCGTGTCGTCCTACGCCCGCGGCGAGACACCCAACCCGTGCGTGCGGTGCAACGAGCGAATCAAGTTCTCCGCGTTGGCCGCTCGCGCGTTGGCGCTCGGCTTCGACGCCGTCGCGACCGGCCACTACGCGCGGCTTTCCGGCGGCCGCCTGCGCCGTGCCGTCGACCGCGACAAGGACCAGTCGTACGTGCTGGGTGTGCTGACGGCCGGGCAGTTGCGCCATGCGGTGTTCCCGATCGGTGACACCCCCAAGCCACAGATTCGCGAGGAAGCCGCGCGTCGCGGCCTGGCCGTCGCCGATAAGCCCGACAGCCACGACATCTGCTTCATCCCGTCGGGCGACACCCGTGCGTTTCTGGGCGCCCGTATCGGCGTGCGTCGCGGAGCGGTCGTCGACGCGGGTGGCACCGTGCTGGCCGAGCACGACGGTGTGCACGGCTTCACCATCGGACAGCGCAAGGGCCTCGGCATCGCGGGGCCAGGACCGGATGGGCTACCCCGGTACGTCACGGGCATCGACGCCGACACCGGGACTGTGCATGTCGGCGACTCCGCCGCGTTGGACATCTGGACGCTCACCGGCGACAGGCCGGTATTCACCTCCGGGGTTGCACCTGCCGGTCCGCTGGAGTGCGCCGTGCAGGTGCGAGCGCACGGCGGCATCGCCGATGGCGTGGCCGAACTGCGGGACGGACGGCTGGTGGTCGACCTGCGCGCCCCCCTGCGCGGGGTGGCGCCGGGGCAGACGATGGTGCTCTACCGCCCCGATGCGGCCGGCGACGAGGTCATCGGCAGCGCGACGATCACGCGCTAGTTCTGCCTGTGGATGATTCCGATTCTTGTCGGTAGGGCGATGACGACTGCTCTAAGAATCCTTGGCGTTCAGCCACCGCAGGAAAGTAATGACCGAACAATCAGTACTCAAGGCAAACCGCCAATAACTGTCATCCCGCGCAACAACGGAGGTTGGCCAACATCCAGCGCGGCAACGCGATCGTCAGCGCAAACGAGATGGCGTCCGTGATTCAGCACGTACTGTCACAGGAGAACGCCAGCGACGCCGTCACAGCGGCCAGGGCCCGACTCGAGCGGTAGTCATTTCCGGATAGAAGGTGGCTTGAGATTCTATAGAGGCAGCAATTGCTACCTGAGAACCAATCCCCGAGCTAACCTGCACCAAAAATCGGCTCCGCCATTGGAGAGCGATGGCGGGGCCGACGAAGCTTCGCTGACGCTGCGGCGCTTCCAACTACGCGCCAATTTCAGCGATACCGGCAGCAGGCCCTCGCCGCCGGCGCGTTCAGGTCCCGTCTGTGCCTTTAGTGCCGTTGGTTGCAGTTCCGGTGCCCTTCGCAGTACCGGTGCCGCCTGCCCCGCCGGTGCCGGGGGTGCCAGTGCCGGCCTTGTTACCGCCATTACCGCCGTTGCCGCCGGTCGCGTTTCCGCTGCTACTCGTGCTGGCGACACCCGCGGGGCCACCCTTGCCACCGTTGCCCCCATTACCGTTGCCGGAGCCGTTGCCGCCGTTACCGCCGTGACCGGCCTTCGCGTTTCCGGTGGCGTTTCCGCCCTGGAGCGTCGCTGACCCGCCGTCTCCGCCGAGGCCGCCGTCGTTGTCGGCTTTGCCGCCACTGTTACCGCCGCTGCCACCATTACCAGCAGTAGCCGTCCCCGGCCCGCTGTTGATGACAGTCGCTTCGCCACCCAAACCCCCCTGACCGCCCGCGCCTTTAGTTGCGCTGCCGCCGTTGCCACCGCTACCGCCGGTGGCGTCCGATTCAAATGAGTCGGCAAACCCGCCGTTGCCGCCGTTGCCGGCGCTGCCGCTACCTGTGCTGCCGCCGTTGCCCCCGTTACCGCCGCTGGTGGCGAACACTGCGCGGGCGTTGCCGCCGTCGCCACCGTTTCCTGACGGGCCGTTCGGCGTGCTGCCGCCGTCGCCCCCGTTGCCGCCGGTGGCGGTCCCTTCACCCGCTGACGTCGCGAAACCCCCCTTGCCGCCGTTGCCGGCCTGGCCGCCGCCGAACAGGCCGAAGAGGCCGCTAGCAGCGTTGCCGCCGTTGCCGCCATTGCCACCTACGGAATCGGTCGTGGTGCTGGCCAGCGGTTCCCCGTCGTCGTTGCCGCCGTTGCCCCCGTTGCCACCGCGACCGGACAACCGCCCGGCGTTGCCGCCGTCGCCGCCGTCGGTGGCCGCCGAGATCCTGGTCCCGGCCTGGTCGTACACAGCGTTCAGACCGTTGCCGCCGTTGCCGCCGTCACCGAAAAACCACCCGCCGTTGCCGCCGTCGCCGCCGTTGGCGCCGTCACCTCCGCTGCCCCCGAACAGCCCGCCGTTGCCGCCGTTGCAGGCATCGCCGGTGCAGTCGGCGGGGGCGTCGAGGCCGTCGCCGATCAGCCAGCCACCCGGACCGATGATCGGTCGAAGCTTTGAGGTCCCGACGTCGCGCGACGCGGCGGCCAGCGCGTTCGTCGTGGGCGAGGCCGCCGATCCGATTAGGGGGTTGGCGCTATCGAACAACCACCAGGGTTCTTGCGGGCCCAGTGGGAGCGGCAAGTCGGTGGATGCCAACTCCACGGCCGCTGTGGTCGGCGCCGGCGCGCCCGGGGATGAGGCCAGCAGCACGCCGACGCCGAGCATCGCAGCTCCGCCGAATGCGGTGGTCATGTACTGGCGAGCCGACATTCTCGGCGTGCGCCCGGCGTTGCGGTGTTGGGACATGGTTGCTCTCCTTACCTGGGCATGGGACCGCTGGCTTGAAATACCGCGGTCACCTGCGCTGACCCACCTGTGGAGTGTCTGCCCCGCCGAGCCTGACGTCGTCAGTAGGGCACCACTGCAAACGTGCGGGGAATCGGTACTGCGCTACTGCAAAGTCGCGTGCAACTTCATCTACTGACCGGCTATCAGCGTTTTCTGGATTCATGTTGGTTAGCTACCCCCGATCCGGAGGCACAGAGTAGCTAACAACAAGGTTGGGACACAAGTCCCAATTTTGGGAGACCAGTAAGCAGAGAGGCCCACCAGCACCAACACCGCAAATTGCAGTGGTCACCTACTGACGCGTGAGGGCAGGAGCTGTACCTAGTCTGCGCCTATGACCGGCGCAATGCGTTGAGCAATATCGCCTCCGGGAGAGCCACCATGAGGTCCGCAAACTACGCCGGTCAGGTTGGTGCGTTAGCCGTCGCGCTGGGCATTGGGGTAGGGATGGCCGCGACACCCTGGGCGGCGTCTGCCAAGCCGCCCGATCCAGGTTCGCCCTCGTCGTCGGATTCTCCATCGAGTCTCTCCACAGGACCCGTCATCGACGTCGAACAAACTCAACGCACCGGGATAGAACATGACTATCTCGATGAACGGTGTGACGCGCGTGCAGTCAGGGGCCGTCACCTCATCCCGCGACCGGCCAAGTTCGGTGGCGCGAGCCCGAGGCGCCTATATAGCGGTGTACCTGGTCAACGACCCCTTCGAACCCGAAACACTCCCACCCAACTGGCAACCACCACCCCCACCACCACCACCACTGGACGACGACCCACCGTTCTAACCGACTGCAGTCACCGGTGGTCGCGGCCGCTTACCCTGGCACCCTCTCCAGGATGTTCGTCATCACGATGTCGGGCACCGAAGCGGGAAACGCGCACGACGTGACCTCCACGAGGACGACGTTCTTCACGCGATAATCGCGCCCACAGCCGTTGCCGGGGCGCATCTGCACCGACTCCAGTGTGGCGTTCCACTCGCCGACGAACATCGGTCCCAACGTCGACGAGGCGCAGCCGTCGATGAGCGCGACCACTCCATCGAACGCGCGCCGGGCGGTCGCGAGGTCACGGTAGGCCGCCGCGCCCTCGGAGATCAGACCGCCGTCAGGCGGATTCTGAAACGTCGTCTTGTGGAACTCTTCCACATCGGGGCCGCCGAAGGTCTTGGTCTCTTCGAAGATCCATTGACATTGCGGCGGAGTGGTTTTCGCGAGCTGATCGATGTCGACGGGGACCTTACCGTCCATGCTCGGGATGATGGTCAGGTCGTCACCCGCCCCGGTGATTGCCTGCATCCGTGACTGGTCGAGCATCAGCGTCTCGACATCGACCGGAGACTTGGATTCGTCATCGATGCCGGGCGCGGCGCGGAGCGCGCGGCCGCCGACGGTATCTGAGCAACCGGCCGCAACCAAGACCGCCGCGCACCAGACCGTTAGCGATCGGGCCGATACGGGCATCGCGTCATCCCTTCCGGATCGAGAGTAACCGGATCGAATATCGTTCAACGAGTGAGTGTTTTCGCCGCAGCGACCGGCATCGGGTCGTGGCCGGGGTCGTCGCCGCGCGAAGCCGCCGAGATCGTGATCGGCGAACTGCACACGCTTCCTCACCTGGTCGAACTGCCCGCCCGCGGCGTCGGCGCCGATATGATCGGCCGCGCGGGCGCGCTGTTGGTCGACATCGGCATCGACACGGTGCCCCGCGGCTACCGCATCGCCAACGGCCGGAGCGCCGTCCTGCGCCGGGCCGCCAGCCTGCTCGACGAAGACATCGACACCCTCGAAGAGGCATGGGAGAAGGCCGGCCTGCGCGGCGGATCGCGCACCGTGAAGGTGCAGGCGCCGGGACCCATCACGCTGGCCGCCCAGCTCGAGCTGCCCGGTGGCCACCGCGCGATCACCGACCCTGGCGCGGTGCGGGACCTGGCCGGGTCACTGGCAGAGGGGGTGGCCGCCCATCGCGCGCAGCTCGAGAGGCGCCTTGACACTCTTGTGGTGGTGCAGTTCGACGAGCCGTCGCTGCCTGCCGCACTGGAGGGCAGGCTGACCGGAGTGACCAGCCTGACGCCGGTGCACCCGGTCGACGAGTCGATTGCGATCGGCCTGCTGGACGACTGCGTCGCCCTCGTCGGCGCCGAGGTGGCGGTGCACAGCTGCGCGGCCGGATTGCCCTGGAAAGCCCTGCAGCGCAGCGGCATTCATGCTGTTTCGGTCGACGTCTCGACGCTGACGGCCGCGGATCTCGACGGGGTGGGAGACTTTGTCGACTCGGGTCGCACTGTGCTGCTGGGAGTGGTCCCGACGACCCCGCCGGCATCGCGGCCGTCGGCGGAGGAGGTGGCCAAGGCCGCCGTCGCTGTGACCGATCGCCTCGGGTTTGCGCGTTCGGTACTGCGCGAACGGGTCGGCATTACGCCGGCGTGTGGCCTCGCCGCGGCCACCCCGCAGTGGGCGCGCACCGCCGTCGAACTCGCGCAGAAGGCCGCTGACGCATTCGGCGAGGACCCGGACGCGATCTGACAGCCCAGCTTTTACGCAACCAATAGGTTGCGCTTCTCGCCGCACCACGATAGCGTGACACGCAACCAGGAGGTTGCACATGAGTAATGATCGGATCGAGAAGGAAGTTGTACTGCGCGCTCCGCTGGAGCGGGTCTGGCGGGCGATCAGCGACGCCGACGAGTTCGGCCGGTGGTTCGGGGTCCGCTTCGACGGACCGTTCGTCGCTGGCACGTCGGTCACAGGGGTGATCACCCCGACGACCGTTGACGACGAGGTCGCCGCGGCCCAGGAGCAGCACGCGGGCAAGGCGGACACTTGGCAGATCGTCGCGATCGAGCCTCAGCGCCGGCTGGCTTTCCGCTGGCATCCGTACGCGGTCGAGCCGGGCACCGACTACTCGGCGGAGCCGACGACGTTGGTGGAGTTCACGCTGACCGAGGCCGACGACGGCGTCTTGCTGCGCATCGTCGAATCCGGGTTCGACAGGATTCCGGCCGACCGTCGGGCGACCGCATTCGAGCACAACAGCGAAGGCTGGACCAAGCAGACCGAACTGGTACGCAAATATCTGGCATTCAGCGAGAAGGTGTGAGCACGTCCCCGGCAGACGTCGCGAATGCCCCGTTGTTCGACGCACTCGGCGATCCCAATCGTCTGCGCATCGTCACGCGGCTGTGCGACGGCGGCCCCTGCTCGACTTCACAGGTCACGCAGGTGATACCGGTGAGCCGCCAAGCGGCGACCAAACACCTGTTGTTGTTGGAGGCGGTGGGACTGGTGAGCAGCCAGCGGAACGGCAGGGAACGAATCTGGCGGATCGAACCCGAACCGCTCACCGATGCGAGTGATTATCTCGCGGCGCTGTCCAAGCGCTGGAACAAGGCCATCGACAGGTTGCGTGCATACGTAGAAGGCGAATAGCACTCCTAACGTTAATTTGCATGCATTCTCCGAAGGCGTTCCTCGCCGAGCGCCGGCATGCAAGAATGCAATTCGCACGCCTCTGCATGTATTTGCCAACCGCAGGAGAGGAACTGTGGTCCAAGCGAACCTACGCCTCGCGGCAGGTGTTGGTGTGCTGGCCGCATGTCTTCTGGTCGGCGGCCCGGCCGCGGCCGTCGCGATCGCCGACACGGGCCATGGTTCGCACTCCGGGCGCGGCGACAACGACAACAGAGGGTCGAACAGCATCAGTCGTGGAGGTTCCCGCGGCGGTTCGGACTGGAGCGACAACATCATCAACAGCGGCCGCGAGGCCACGAATTCCGACAAGGACGGCCGTCCGTCGAGCCGAGTCGGATCGGGTCGCGAATCCGGCACGTCCGATGAACGGCCGAGTTCCGACTACAGTCCCGCCTCGCCGCAGTTGAAGAAGCCGAAAGTGACGTTCGGCGACGGGCGAACGCCCGGGGTGCAGGACCATGACACCGGACCGCGCTGGGACTGGAGTGCGCCCGAACCGGCCCCACCGCCACCCCCTCCACAGGTCATCACTGTTCCGCTGAACCCGCCGAACATCAGGCCCGTCGCTCTACACCCCGGAGTCGTCCAGCAGTTGGTGGTTGCTCCAACGGCAGGGGTGGTGGATCCGTTGTGGGGCGTCGCCGGACTGCTGTTGATGCCCGCCGCCGGCGCCATCCTCGGATACCGGCAGGCGCGGGGTGCGCACGCCGCAGCGGAGCTAGGTCGTCACCCGTAGATCCTTGCGGAGGATCTTGCCCGACGCGGATTTCGGGATCGCGTCTATGAACTCGACCTGACGTACCTTCTTGTAGGGCGCGACCTGGCCAGCGACGAACTCCATCACCTCATCCGCCGTCAGGTCGACGCCAGATTGCGCGACGACGAAGGCTTTTGGCACCTCTTCGCCTTCGTCATCCTTGACACCGATGACGGCTGCGTCGGCGATCGACGGGTGGCTCAGCAGCACGGCCTCGAGTTCGGCGGGCGGCACCTGGTAGCCCTTGTACTTGATCAGTTCCTTGAGCCGGTCGACGATGTACACGCAGCCGCAGGCGTCCACCTGCGCCAAATCCCCTGTGTGAAGCCAGCCTTCGCCGTCAATGGTTTCTCTGGTGGCCTGCTCGTTGCCGAGGTATCCGGCCATGACGTTGGGGCCCTTGAACCAGAGCTCTCCGGTTTCACTGAGACCCTCTGCAGGAGCGTCGATTTCGTCGCCGGTGTCGGGATTGATGAGTTTGGAAGCCGCATTGGACACGGTCCAGCCAACAGAGCTCAGCGGTGCGACCATCCCCATGTTCCGCACGCCTCCGTCGAACGGGGTGATATGGCTGACCGGGCTGAGCTCGCTCATTCCGTAGCCCTGCACCACCCGGCAACCCAACCGCCTGGCGACAGCGTGGCCGAGATCGGCGTCCAACGGGGCGGCACCGGACATCACGGTGTTCAGCGAGGACAGGTCATAGTCGTCGATCAGCGGATGCTTGGCCAGCGCGACGGCGACCGGCGGTGCGATGAACGCGATCGTGCACTTGTGGTTCTGGATGTTGGCCAGGAACTCGCCGAGATCGAAGCTCGACATCACCACCAGCCGTGCACGCGCATGCAACGCGGCGTTGAGCAGCACCGTCATTCCGTAGATATGAAAAAAGGGCAGAACGGCCAAAACCGCATCGTCGGCGACCATCCCGTGTAGCGGCCGGATCTGCGCGACGTTGGCCACCAGGTTGCGGTGCGTCAACATGACGCCCTTGGGATTGCCGGTTGTCCCGGAGCTGTAGGGCAGCGCCGCGAGATGTGCCGATGGAGCGAAACTAACCTGCGGCGCCTGCAGTCCCTTGGCCATCAATTCAGCGCCGTTGGGATGTCCTGTCGCGTCCTGACCCTCGCCATCGAGCACCACCAGATCGGCGTCCGCCAAACCGACAGCGGCGGCAGCCTCTTTCGCGTGGGCCAGCAGCGCCGTGACCGTCACCAGCATCTTGGCCTTCGAGTCGGTCAACTGCTTGGCGACGTCTTTGGCGGTGAACAACGCGTTGATCGTGGTGGCCGTCGCGCCCGCCCGCAGGATGCCGTGGAACGCCACCGCGAAGCCGGAACTGTTCGGCGACAAGAGGCCGACGACGTCGCCGACGCCGATGCCGCGGTCCGCAAGCGCACCGGCGAACGCGTCGATGCGGCCGATCATCTCGCGGTAGCTGGTCTGCCTGCCGGACTTGGTGTCCATCAGGGCGACCCGGTCTAGATGGGTGTCGTCAACGTCGGCGAAGAGGAAGTCGTAGACACTCGTCGACGGGATTTCGACCTCTGGAAAAGGACTCGCGAAACTCATAGGGCCTCCGATCAGACTTCGTCGAGCTGTTTGATCAGTTTCTTCGGCGCGATCAACCGAAACGATGCGTCGACGAGCTCGCGCACCTCGCTCCAGTCGACCTTCTTGCGCGCTGTGAAGTCCATGCCCAGCCAGCCGAACGGGCCCATGTAGGCAGGGAAGAAGAAGCGAGTGTCTTGTTCGAGAGCCTTGCGGTCGCTCTCGTCGACCTTGACCAGGATCGAGTACGGGTACTGGAGGTACTCGCCGCGGCGGTCGGTTTTCGCGCTGCCGCCGTACATGACGAACATCTTCGGCGCGCAGAACACCGGCCTGCCCCAGGAGATCTTCTCGAAGGCCCCCGGAAAGCTCAGGCAGATCTTGCGCACTTCCGCCAGCCCGAGATCGTCGTCACGGAACATGATCGGGTGCGGCATGCCGCCAGCGTAACCGCTGGCGTCTTCGTGTCGTGGGGGTCGATTAGCCTCACCAGAGTGAGCCCGAAGGCAACCCCGGATCCCGAGACTGTGCTGGCCGAGCAGGCTGACGAAGCCCCGGATGCCCACCTGCGCCGCCGCTGGCAAGAACTCGCCGACGAGGTGCGCGAGCACCAGTTCCGCTACTACGTGCGGGATGCACCGATCATCTCCGACGCGGAGTTCGACAAGCTGCTGCGCGAGCTGCAGGCGCTCGAGGACGGGCATCCGGAACTGCGCACCCCTGACTCGCCGACGCAACTGGTCGGCGGCGCGGGTTTTGCCACCGACTTCACCCAGGCCGAGCATCTCGAGCGGATGTTGAGCCTGGACAACGTGTTCGCGCCGGATGAGCTAGCCGCGTGGGCGGCGAGAATCAAGGGCGAGATCGGCCCCCAAGCTGCTCAAAAGGCGCATTACCTGTGCGAGCTGAAGATCGACGGGGTGGCGCTGGCGCTGGTGTACCGCGACGGCCGGCTGACCCGCGCGGCCACCCGCGGTGACGGCCGTACCGGCGAGGACGTCACACTCAACGCGCGCACCATCGACGATGTGCCGGAGAAGCTCACGGGCTCCAAGGAGTTTCCGGTGCCCCACGTCCTCGAGGTGCGCGGAGAGGTGTTCTTCCGGGTCGCCGACTTCGAGGAGCTCAACGCCGGCCTGGTCGCCGAGGGCAGGCCGCCGTTCGCGAATCCGCGGAACAGCGCCGCGGGCTCACTGCGGCAGAAGAACCCCGCCGTCACCGCTCGTCGCAAACTGCGGATGATCTGCCACGGCCTCGGCCACGCCGAGGGCTTCAGCCCCAAAACGCTCCACGACGCCTACCGCGCGCTCAAGTCGTGGGGCCTGCCGGTGTCCGACCACACCGCCCGCGTGCAGGGCATCGACGCGGTCACCGAGCACATCGCGTACTGGGGTGAACACCGGCACGACATCGAACACGAAATCGACGGTGTGGTGGTCAAAGTCGACGAAATCGCGCTGCAGCGGCGGCTCGGTTCAACGTCGCGCGCGCCGCGTTGGGCGGTGGCCTACAAGTACCCGCCAGAGGAGGCGACCACCAAGCTGCTCGACATCAAGGTCAATGTCGGGCGCACCGGCCGGGTCACGCCGTTCGCGTTCATGGAGCCGGTCAAGGTCGCCGGGTCCACAGTCAGCCAGGCCACCTTGCACAACGCGTCAGAGGTCAAACGCAAGGGCGTGCTGATCGGTGACACCGTAGTGATCCGCAAGGCCGGCGACGTGATTCCCGAGGTGCTCGGTCCCGTAGTCGATCTGCGCGACGGCACCGAACGCGAATTCGAAATGCCCACAACGTGTCCCGAGTGTGGCACCACGCTGGCACCGGCCAAGGAGGGCGACGCCGACATCCGCTGTCCGAACACTCGGTCGTGTCCAGCGCAATTGCGGGAGCGGGTGTTTCACGTCGCCGGACGCGGCGCGTTCGATATCGAGGGCCTCGGTTACGAGGCGGCGGTCGCGGTGTTGCAGGCAGGCGTCATCACCGACGAGGGCGACCTGTTCACGATCGGCAGTCAGGACCTGTTGCGCACGGACCTGTTCAAGACCAAGAGCGGTGAGCTTTCGGCCAATGGCAAACGGCTGCTGGTGAACCTGCACGATGCCAAGTCACAACCGCTGTGGCGGGTGCTCGTCGCGTTGTCCATCCGGCACGTGGGGCCGACCGCCGCTCGGGCGTTGGCCACCGAATACGGCAGCCTCGAGGCGATCATGGCGGCGTCGGAGGAGGAGTTGTCGGTCGTCGAGGGCGTCGGCCCGACGATCGCCTCCGCGGTCGTCGAGTGGTTCGGCGTCGACTGGCATCGCGCGATCATCGACAAGTGGCGTGCCGCCGGAGTGCGGATGGCGGATGAACGCGACACCAGCATCGAGCGCACGCTCGACGGTCTTTCGATCGTCGTGACCGGATCGCTCGCCGGGTTCTCCCGCGACGACGCCAAGGAGGCAATCGTCGCGCGCGGGGGAAAGGCGGTCAGCTCGGTGTCGAAGAAAACGGCCTACGTGGTGGCCGGCGATTCACCGGGGTCGAAGTACGACAAGGCCGTCGAACTCGGGGTGCCGATCCTGGACGAGGCCGGCTTCCGCCTGCTGTTGGAGAGCGGGCCGGACGCGGTCTGATCAATGCCCGACTGACTCAGCGAAGGATCGTCGCGACGATCCCGGCCAAGTAGCCCAGCCGGGCAACCTCGGACGGCCGGAAGTGAGGACCACCGGCACGGCCCAGCACTATTGCCGTTTGGTGGTCGCCGAGCGGCGCCGCCGCGAGCGTGGTGTCCATGTCCCGCCACAACTGCGGCACCCAGTCGGCCGACGAGTCAAGGGCTTCGGCGTGATCGATGGGCAGCCAAGGCACCTGCTCCATGTGTGTTTCTGGCGTCCCATGACTGCCCACGATGCGCTCCAGTCCCGCTTCGGTCTGGCGAACGACCGTGCACCATCCCACGCGCAGCACCCGCGGCGCCTCGTCGGCGAGCACCTGCAGTCGCTTGGTCTTCCCGTCTGCCGCGGCGACGTGATCGATGAGTTCCAGCTCGCGATGCGCCTCCAGCAGCCCCGTATGCGGGCGAATGGCGTCCACGTAGACGCCTTTGAGGTTTTCGGCCGCGGTGATGAGCATGTCGGGCATCGCGCCCGGCGGCAGGTCGACCACGAGATCGTCGATCGCATAGCCCGAGGAGCGTTCCACGACGTCCAGGGACAAGATGTCGGCGCCTACCGAGCCGAGCGCGACGGCCAGCGAGCCAAGGCTGCCCGGTCGATCCTCCAGCTGGACCCGCAGCAGATACGAAGGCACGCGCACACTGTCGCACAGCGCGTGCGGCCCAGCATTTTGGGCGATGAGCGCTTGCGCGAAGTGGGGGCACTCCCCTAGCAAGCTGGGGGCCCACCCACCCGAAGGGCAGGGGGACAGACGGTTCAGCATGGGCCCGCAGGTCCGGCCGCGGCGGTGACTAGGCTTGCGTGTCGTGTCGCAGATCTCTCGAGACGAGGTTGCCCACCTGGCGCGCCTCGCCCGCCTCGCGTTGACCGACGACGAGCTCGACAGCTACGCGGGTCAACTGGACGCCATCCTCGGCCACGTCAGCCAGATCCAGGCCGTCGACGTCACCGGCGTCGAACCAACAGGCAACCCGCTCAAGGACGTCAACGTATTCCGTAGCGACGTCGTCGAGCCGTGCCTTACCCAGGAGGAGGCGCTGGCCGAGGCGCCCAATGCGGTCGACGGCCGGTTCGCCGTCCCGCGGATCCTGGGGGAGGCCGAATGAGCCGAGGCATGAGCAGCGACCTGGTGCGGCTGTCAGCCGCCGAACTCGGCGAGAAGATCGCAGCCAAGGAGGTCTCGTCCAACGAGGCGACCCGTGCGTGCCTGGATCAAATCGCCGAGACCGACGACAAGTACCACGCGTTTCTGCACGTCGCAGAGGAACAGGCGCTGGCCGAGGCCGCCCGGATCGACGCGGTCGTCGCCGCGGGCGAGTCGCTGCCGTCGCCGCTGGCCGGTGTGCCGCTGGCGCTGAAGGACGTGTTCACCACGACCGACATGCCGACCACGTGCGGATCGAAAATCCTCGAGGGCTGGACCCCGCCGTACGACGCCACCGTTACCGCGCGGCTGCGCGCGGCGGGCATTCCGATCCTCGGCAAGACGAATATGGACGAGTTCGCGATGGGTAGCTCCACCGAGAACTCCGCCTACGGCCCGACCCGCAATCCGTGGGCCGTCGACCGGGTGCCTGGTGGATCGGGCGGCGGCAGCGCGGCGGCACTCGCCGCGTTCCAGGCGCCGCTGGCCATCGGGTCGGATACGGGCGGGTCGGTCCGCCAGCCCGCCGCGCTGACGGCGACCGTCGGCGTGAAGCCGACCTACGGCACCGTGTCGCGGTACGGGCTGATCGCGTGTGCGTCTTCGCTGGACCAAGGCGGCCCGTGCGCCCGAACGGTGCTCGACACCGCGCTGCTGCACGAGGTCATCGCCGGCCACGACGCGAAGGACTCCACTTCGGTCGAGGCCGAGGTGCCCGACGTGGTCGCCGCGGCCAAGGCGGGCGCCTCCGGTGATCTGAAGGGTGTGCGAATCGGCGTGGTCAAGCAGTTGCGCGGCGACGGCTATCAGGCCGGGGTGCTCGCGTCGTTCAACGCCGCCGTCGAGCAGCTCACCGCACTCGGCGCCGAGGTCAGCGAGGTCGACTGCCCGCACTTCGACTACTCACTGCCTGCGTACTACCTGATCCTGCCGTCGGAGGTGTCGTCGAACCTGGCGCGGTTCGACGCGATGCGCTACGGGCTGCGGATCGGCGACGACGGCACGCACAGTGCAGAAGAGGTGATGGCGCTGACACGGGCGGCCGGCTTCGGCCCAGAAGTCAAGCGCCGCATCATGATTGGTACATATGCGCTGTCGGCGGGCTACTACGACGCCTATTACAACCAAGCGCAGAAGGTGCGAACGCTGATCGCTCGCGATCTCGATGAGGCGTACAGATGCGTCGACGTGCTGATCTCGCCGGCGACTCCGACGACCGCGTTCCCGCTGGGGGAGAAGGTCGACGACCCGCTGGCGATGTACCTGTTCGACCTGTGCACGCTGCCGCTGAACCTGGCCGGCCACTGCGGCATGTCGGTGCCGTCGGGCCTGTCGCCGGACGACAATCTGCCGGTGGGCCTGCAGATCATGGCGCCCGCGCTGGCCGACGATCGGCTCTACCGCGTCGGTGCCGCATACGAAGCTGCGCGAGGTCCGCTGCCAACTGCGGTCTAACGGGGGAGGATGGGCCCATGCGGATCGGAGTGCTCACCGGCGGAGGCGATTGTCCCGGGCTGAACGCGGTGATTCGGGCGGTGGTCCGGACGTGCGACGCGCGATACGGCTCGTCGGTCGTCGGCTTCCTGGACGGCTGGCGGGGCCTTCTCGAAGACCGACGGGTACAGCTGAAGAACGACGACAGAAACGACCGTTTGCTCGCCAAGGGCGGCACCATGCTCGGCACCGCTCGCGTCAACCCGGATAAGTTGCGGGCCGGTCTGCCGCAGATCAAGCAGACGCTCGAGGACAACGGCATTGACGTGCTAATACCCATCGGCGGCGAGGGCACGTTGACCGCCGCGCACTGGCTCTCCGAGGAGAACGTCCCAGTGGTCGGGGTGCCGAAAACCATCGACAACGACATCGACTGCACAGATGTGACATTCGGCCACGACACCGCGCTGCAGGTCGCGACCGAGGCGATCGACCGGCTGCACAGCACCGCCGAGTCGCACCAGCGCGTGATGCTCGTCGAGGTGATGGGCCGCCACGCCGGGTGGATCGCGCTCAGCGCGGGGATGGCCTCCGGCGCCCACATGACGTTGATCCCCGAGCAGCCGTTCGACGTCGAAGAGGTGTGCCGCTTAGTCAAGCAACGTTTCGTCCGTGGTGATTCACACTTCATCTGCGTGGTTGCCGAAGGGGCGAAACCCGCCGAAGGAACGATGCAGCTGCGGCAGGGCGGGATGGACGAATTCGGGCACGAGAAGTTCACCGGGGTGGCCGCGCAACTGGCGGTCGAGGTGGAGAAGCGGATCAGGAAAGATGTCCGCGTCACCGTGCTCGGACACGTCCAACGCGGTGGCACACCGACGGCGTACGACCGGGTGCTCGCCACCAGGTTCGGCGTCAACGCCGCCGACGCCGCCCACGCAGGCGAATACGGGATGATGGTGTCGCTGCGTGGCCAGGACATCGGCCGCGTTCCGCTGGCCGACGCCGTGCGCCAGTTGAAGCTGGTGCCGCAGTCCCGCTACGACGACGCCGCCGAGTTCTTCGGCTAACCGCACGGCAACGAAAGGGCAAGGGCCGCAACATTGAGGCCCAGCAACCCGATCGCGAGTGCGAACTGCGGGCCGTAATCGCTTGCGCGAATGTGCGTGTAGATCGCGCATACGAAGAACAGCACGAGTCCGATCGCGGCGGAAATGCCGAGCGGGCGAAATAGCAGGCCTGCCGCCAGGCCCAGCGCGCCGAGCGTTTTCAGGGTGCCAATGGGAAAGGTCAGCCACGACACGGGGACACCGGCCTTGGCCATGCCTGGCACGATCGGCTGGAAGTGAAGTAGCGCCGCGATGCCCGAAAAGCCGTTCGCCGCAATGGCGATCAACGTGACGGTCAGGTATGCCGTTGTCATCACGCGCTCGTGAAGGCTTCGCGCCGGATCATCTGCCAGATGCTTGGGGGGTTCTGCGTGGTGGAGATCACGACGGTCTTGCCTGCGGTCGACGGGTCGCCGGCCAACGCGATCATGTAGTCCGCCAGGTCGATGCGGGCAGTGAACCCGCCGATCGGATCCACCTCGCCCGCAACATAATTCGTCGGCTCAGCCAAGTCGAACAGACCCGACGGTCGCACGACCGTCCAGTCCAGGCGGCTGGCCCGGACGATGTCCTCCATGCGGCGCTGATCGTCGTAGGTGGTCTTGCCGATGGTGCGGGTGATCACCGGCTCGAAGATCCGCAGCGACAGGGGAGTGTCGATGCGGTTCGGGTAGTGGTAGGCGCCAGTCGAACTCACCTGGACCAAACGGCGCGCGCCAGTCGTCTGCATCGCGCAGACAATGTTGCGCACGCCCACCGAGTAGGTGTCGATGGGGCGGGCGCTGAACGGCACACCCAGGGTGGACACCACGGCATCGGCGGCGCGCACGACCTCGACCAGTGATGAGGGTTCGCGCACGTCGGCGCGGACGACCGTCAGCAGCGGATCAGAGAACGGAAAATCGTCGGGATGCCGCGTGACCGCGGTCACGGAGTGCCGTTTGTCGAGAGCCCGCCGGGTCAGCAGCCTGCCGGTCTGCCCGTTCGCCCCGAAAATAACGATGTCCATCGCTCCTCCTAATTGATCCTTCATTATGATTATCACATTACGTGACTATCACTGAGGGTGCTAGTGTCTGATGCATGCCTGATCGCGAAGCCGGTATCGCCGGACTTCACCAGCGCATTCCGTTCCTGCTCTCGCAGCTCGGCGTCTACCTCGCCGAGGACTTCGTCCGCCGATTGGAGCCGTTCGGGGTCGAACCGCGCGCTTATGCGGTGCTCAAGGCGCTGAGCGAGGACGACGGGCGGTCGCAACGTGAGCTCTCGACCGAGCTCGGTATTCACCGCAACGTGATGGTCACGGTCGTCGACAAGTTGGAGCAGCGAGGACTGGTCAAGCGGATGCCGCACCCAGGGGACCGGCGTGCGTTCGCGGTGACATTGACCGAAAAGGCTCGCGACCTGCTGCCCAAGCTCGATGCGCAGGGCCGCGCGCAGGAGGACCAGATCACCGCGCTGCTGACAGAAGCGGAGCGCAAGGCGGCGTTGCAACACCTGCAACAGATGTCGACCGCGGCCGGTCTCATCCCGGGCGTGCACCCCAAACTGGGCTAGGCCGCTCCCACTACGATCGGTCATATGACTGTCGCCGCTGCTGAACTGCTCGACTACGACGACGTCGTGGCTCGCTATGAACCCGTGTTGGGCCTCGAGGTGCACGTCGAACTGTCGACGGCGACCAAGATGTTCTGCGGCTGCGCCAACAAGTTCGGCTCCGAGCCCAACACGCAGGTGTGCCCGGTGTGCCTGGGTCTGCCGGGGTCACTGCCGGTGCTCAACCAGCAGGCGGTGGAGTCCGCGATCCGGATCGGACTGGCACTCGATTGCGAGATCGTGCCGTGGTGCCGGTTCGCGCGGAAGAACTACTTCTACCCGGACATGCCGAAGAACTACCAGATCTCGCAGTACGACGAGCCGATCGCGATCAACGGCCACCTCGACGTGCCGCTCGATGACGGCACCACCTGGCGGGTGGACATCGAACGCGCCCATATGGAAGAGGACACCGGCAAGCTGACCCATCTCGGCAGTGAGACCGGTCGCATCGAGGGCGCGACGACATCGCTGATCGACTACAACCGCTCCGGCGTGCCGCTGATCGAGATCGTCACCAAGCCGATCGAGGGCACCGGCGAGCGCGCACCGGAGATCGCTCGCGCCTACGTAACGGCGCTGAGGGACCTGTTGCGCGGCTTGGGTGTTTCGGATGTCCGGATGGATCAGGGCTCGATGCGCTGCGATTCGAACGTGTCGCTGAAGCCTATCGGCCAGAAGGAGTTCGGCACCCGGACCGAGACCAAGAATGTCAACTCGCTGAAGAGCGTCGAGGTCGCGGTCCGCTATGAGATGCGCCGCCAGGCAGCGGTTCTCGACTCAGGTGGCCGAGTGCACCAGGAAACCAGGCACTTTCACGAGGACGGGTACACGTCGCCCGGCCGCAGCAAGGAGACCGCGCAGGACTACCGCTATTTCCCGGAACCGGATCTGGAGCCGGTGGCGCCCGACGCGGCGCTGGTCGAGCGGCTCCGTCAGACAATTCCCGAGCTACCGTGGTTGCAGCGTAAGCGGATCCAGGACGATTGGGGTATCTCCGACGAGGTGATGCGTGACCTGGTCAATGCCGGGGCCGTCGAATTGGTCGCGGCCACCGTCGATCAGGGCGCATCGAGCGATCAGGCCCGCGCTTGGTGGGGAAATTTCTTGGTGCAGAAGGCCAACGAAGATGGAGTGGCCCTTTCCGAATTGCCGATCACCCCGGCACACGTGGCGACGGTGGTCAAGCTCATCGACGACGGCAAGCTGTCCAACAAGCTGGCGCGCCAGGTAGTCGAGGGTGTGTTGGCCGGTGAGGGCGAGCCCGAACAGGTGATGAAGGACCGCGGGCTCGAAGTCGTGCGCGACGATTCGGCGCTTCAGGCCGCGGTCGACGAGGCGCTGGCCGCCAATCCCGACGTCGTCGAGAAGATCCGCGGCGGCAAGGTCCAGGCGGCAGGAGCGATCGTCGGTGCGGTGATGAAGGCGACCAAGGGCCAGGCCGACGCCGCCCGGGTACGGGAACTCGTGCTGGCCGCGTGCAGCTAGCGAGGATCAAGCCGGTAGGCCGAGCAGTCTTCGCTCGACGACGTCGGCTCCGCGAGCAACACCGCCGGTCCTCTTGAATCCGTCAGCTACGCGCTGCGCACCTGACGTCATCGACATTGCTTGCAGCACCTTGGATTTCAATCTGACTGCGGTCAGTTTCTTCGCGGGTAGGCGGGTGCCGCCCCCAGACACCTCCACACGCCTGGCGACCTCGAACTGGTCGCGGCCGTACGGTACGACGCAGACAGGGACGCCGCGCGCAAGCGCTTTCTGGGTGGCGCCCATTCCGCCGTGAGTGATGGCGCAGACGGTTCTGTCCAGCACCATTCCGTGTGGCACGAACTGCTTCACGACGGCGTTGGGCGGCGCTACGAGCCCGTCGGGCACTCCAGACGGGTAGGTGGCCACCACACGCACCGGCTCGTCGGCCAACGCCGCCATCGCGGCGATGGGCAGCTGGCTGTCGGCCTGACGGTCAGATGACGTGGTGACCAACACGATCGGTTGGTCGATCTCGGTGAGCCACTGCGGAGCGGGGGCGGGCGGGTCGAATTCGCATGGGCCGATCAGTTCGACGCGATCACCCCAGTCTGGATGCGGGTATTCGAGCGGTTCACCGGTCGCGACGAGCATCAGCGATGCTCGCCTTAGCAGTTCGTCGACGCTGCGCACCGCTTCGACGCCTGCGGTCTCACGAACGGCGTTCACCGGTCCTAGCATCGCGTCGTTCAATGCTCCTGTCACGAGTGGGCGAAGGGCTTCGTCACGCAGCCGGCCAACTAGACCCGACCACGGACGCAGACCCGGTCCGAACGGCGGCACGCCGCGCGATCGCAGAAATGGTGTGAAAGGCCAGAACGACAGCCATGGCACTGAACCCGCGTCCGCCGCCGCCGCTGCACCCCAACAATTTGCATCGACAAGAACTGCATCCGGCCGAACCTGGGAGATCGCGCCACGCAGGTCGTCGACCTCGTACGCGGCGCGGCGTCCGAACACATTGAAGGCTGCCTTCAACGCAGCACGACCGTTTGTCTCCATCCAGTCCGTCATCACCGCAGCTTCGATCCGCGGGTCGATCGCCGACGACTCGACTCCGACGTCACGCCCGATCGTGACCCCGTCGTCAAGCGTTTTCAGCACGACGCGATGACCGCGCCGCTGCAGTTCGATCATCAGTGCGAGTATCGGGAAGAGATTCCCGAACGCTGGCGAGGTATACGCCAGGATCGTGGCCATCGGCTGAGGGCCCTGCCTGTCGGGCACGAGCATGAAGTTTATCGACGACAGGCGGCGCGTTCGGGTCTTACGCTTGACGAGCACCAAATTCGAACCGCGGGGATTCATACATGACACGGTCAACGTGCCGGAGATGCGGTAGCGAGCCTCGCGCCGGCGCCCGATTCTGTGACGCTTGCGGATCGCCGATCATCGGAGTCGAGACTCAATCCGAGCACAAACAAGTCACCGTTCTCTTCGCTGACGTCCAACGCTCGATGGACCTGGCCGCGGCCTTGGGACCGGAGCGGTTGAGTGAAGTCATGGGTGAGCTTTTCAACAGGTGCGGATCCGTCACTCAACGTTACGGCGGTACGGTCCAGCAATTCACCGGAGACGGCATCATGGCTTTGTTCGGGGCTCCGATCTCGTTGGAAGATCACGCTATTCGAGCATGTGTCGCCGCGCTCGAAATACAGAAGGAGGCCGTCACCCTCGCGGATGAGATGAAGCGACGAGACGGTATGGAGATTGCGCTGCGTGTCGGATTGAACTCCGGCGATGTGGTGTTCGGCCAAATCGGCTCCGGTTCCGAGAGTTACACGGCGTTCGGAACGCACGTCGGGATGGCGCAACGGATGGAATCGGTCGCACCAGCAGGTGGCGTCATGATCAGCGAGTCTACGGTTCGGCTCGTCGAACACATCGCCGTCCTTGACGATCCATCGTTGGTGAACATCAAGAATGCCCCCGAGCCGGTATATGCACGACGCCTACGGGGAATGCTTGCCAGCAGAACAGCGATCGGACGACGTGAGTCCACCCTCGTCGGTCGCGACGACGAGATGGACTCGATCACGCGGATCCTGCACAACGGTCTCGAAGGACAAGGCTCCGTCGTGGGAGTAGTCGGACCCGCGGGCATCGGCAAGAGCCGCTTCTGCCGCGAGCTGCTCAGGATCGCACAAAGCTCCGGGATGGCGACGTTTTGCACCTCATGCGAGTCGCACACCAGTGAAGTGCCCTTCGGTGTGGTGTCCCGGCTACTCCGCGACGTACTACAGATCAGCGACGACGAGCAAGAGGCCGGAGGAGCCGCGTTACGGGCCCGGTTCGGCGAAGCCGATCCCGAAGATGTGGTCCTGCTCGAGGACCTTCTCGGAATACGCGATGCGGCAGTCGCAAGCCCCAATGTCTCCGCGGAGGCTCGACGGCGGCGTCTGGCAGGGCTCATTGGCACCCCCGCTATGTCGCCTGACCAGCCAACCGTTTACGTCGTCGAAGATGTCCACTGGATCGACGCCGCCAGTGAGGCAATGCTTGCCGATCTGCTGACAAATGTTTCCCGACCCAGGCGATGGTGGTGATCACGTACCGCCCCGAGTACGCAGGACTGTTGTTACAAGTTCCGGCGATCCAGGGCATTAAGCTTGAGCCGCTTGATGATTCAGCGGCGTGGGAAATGACTGCCGAGCTCATCGGGCCTCATCCGTCTATGCATGAGCTCGCCGCGAACATCATCGAACGATCAGCCGGAAACCCGTTCTATGTTCAGGAGATCATTCGGGAGTTCGCCGAACGCAAGGTGATTGTCGGTGAACGCGGCGCATACCGCCGACAGCTTGAAATCGCCGACATCAGTGTGCCGCCCACATTGCAGGCGACTATCGGAGCACGCATCGACCGGCTGACGCCGCCGGCCAAGCGGACTGTGTATGCGGCAGCGATCATCGGTTCTCGCTTCGGCATTGACCTTCTCAACGTCGTCCTCGGTGATGCAGAAAACGCCGACCGTGCGGAGCTGGCAGAGCTTGTTCATTGCGAGCTCATCGACCAGGTCATGTTCACACCTCGAGCCGAGTACGCGTTCCGTCATCCGCTGGTTCGAACCGTGGCCTATGAATCACAGCTCAAAACCGCACGTGCACAACTGCATCGCCGCCTTGCCGCCGCTCTCGAAGATCCCAATGCGGCTGCTGCAGACGAGATCGCGGCTGTGATAGCGGGACATCTCGAGGCCGCCGGGGACATCCGCGGGGCGTTCAGCTGGCACATGAGGGCCGGAAACTGGTTCACCAACCGTGATATCAATGTCGCCCGCAACAGCTGGCGGCGAGCGCAGGACCTTGCCGACAAGCTGTCGGTCGAAGACTCTGACCGCCGGTGGATGCGCATCGCCCCCCGCGCACTGCTCTGCGGAAGTACGTGGCGCGCAGGCGGCAGTGTCGCCGACACGGGTTTCGACGAGCTGCGAGCCCTGTGCACCCGACCTGAGGACCAGGTCGCCCTGGCGATGGGTATGGCCGGATTCCTGTCCCAGCTGGCGATTCGCGCCCGGGTTCGCGAGGCCTCGCAGCTCGCATCGGAGTACATCGAGCTCATCGATTCCATCGGAGAGCCAGACCTCACGGTCGGGATGCTCTATCCGGCGATCCACGTCAAGTATGAGGCCGGTGAGATGGCCGACGTCGAGCGATTGGCTCAGCGTGTCATCGATATGGCGCGAGGCGACCCGAAGAGGGGCAACTTCCTCACCGGCTCTCCTTTGGCGTTTGCGACCGCAATGCGTGCCTCGGCGAGATGCGCTCTGGGAAAGGCGAAGTGGAGGGAGGATTTCGACCAGGCTGTAGAGACTTCGCGCGTCGATGCGACTACGTACGTGTCGATGGTGATGTTCAAGTACATGCTCGGCATCCCCTCCGGCGCGTTGCGACCCGACGCGGAGGCGCAACGGGAAACTGAGGAGGCAATGCAGATCGCCAAACGGTGCAGCGAAGACTTCGCGTTGCACAGCGCTCAGCTCGCGCGAGGTCTTGTCCTGGTATCAGTGGAAAACAGCCACCGGGAACAAGGTTTCGAGCTGCTGGAGAAGGCACGCTCTGCCGCTATCGGCGAACGATTCAATTTGACGACGGTGCTGACCATCGATGCGGTAACCGCCGCGGAGCGCGCGCGGCGCGGAGATCTCGACGGTGCAATCGAACTCGCGCGGCGCGTCATCGCCGAGCAGTTCGAGTCAGGTGCCGCGCGCGATTTGGGTCCAGCGACAAGCGTTCTGGTCGAATCGCTGCTTCGACGTAGGCGTGCCCCGGATATCGACGAGGCCCGGTCCGCCATAGAGACTCTGGCAGCCGTGCCGACCGACCCCGGCTTCGTGTTCCACGAACTCCCATTGCTGCGTATGCGGGCGTTGCTCGCGTCCGCAGACGGCGAAGCGGAGCGCTACCGGACATATGCCGATCGTTATCGCGTCACGGCCCAGTCGCTTCAGTTTGATGGCCACCTGGCATCGGCTCGGAGGCTAGCAGCGCCTGCGGATCCCTAGTGCGGCAGCCGCGAAAGCCTCGAGCCGCTCGCGTGGATACGTCCCCGGATCGTTGACCGCCAGCGGTCCCAGCATTTCGGCGAAGGACAGCATGGTGTGGCCGAGCAGCACGGGATCGAGGTCGGCGAGCCTTGGTTCCAGCGCGATACGGCCTTGGCCAGCTGCTCGGCCTGAGCCAGGATTGACGACCGCGCGCGACGATTCGGCGCTTCAGGCCGCGGTCGACGAGGCGCCGGCCGCGAACCCCGACGTGGTCGAGAAGATCCGCGGCGGCAAGGTCAGGCGGCGGGCGCGATCGTCGGGGCGGTGATGAAGGCGACCAAGGGCCGGGCCGACGCCGCCCGGGTACGGGAACTGGCGCTGGCCGCCTGCAGCTAGCGCCGTCTGGCTTCCGGCGCACCGCGGTCGCGTCTCATTCTGTGGAAAACATGGCTGATCTGACATGGCCACGCAAGCTGTCTGCAGCCGCAAACTTGACGTAGGCGCTCACCAAATTCCCTCTCACCCACAGGTTTCCACCGCCCCAGCGCCGATTGCGGACATGGGAAAGGAACAATCGCCATGAGCGACAGCGACGCCGTGATGCCAAATGTGTTCGCGCCGGACGACATCGTCTGGCATGAGACCGACCTTGGCCAGAACTTCTGGATCAGCGACGAGCTGGTCGGCACCGACTACTCCACGCTGTTCCGTGCGCAACTGACGAAGTTCGGCCCTGGCGGCGGATCTCCACTGCATCACCACACCTACAACCACGCGTTCTACTTCCTGAGCGGCACCTCCCGTGTACAGATGGGAGATCGGATCTGGGACACCAAGCCGGGCACTTTCGTCAAGGTCCCGGCACACCTGGAACAAAGCGTCACCAACTCCGGCGCGGAAGATCTGATCTTCCTCGTCATCTACGACCCGCCGCACGTCGCGACCGACTAGATGTGACGGCGGGCTCCAAGGGCCGTCATCAAATGTGGACGCAGCCGGGGAACACGTCGTTCCGGAAACCTAGCGCCGTGCGGCGAGCCCCAGCGCGGCAGATACCGGCCTTGGCCAGCTGCTCGGCCTGAGCCAGGATTGACGAACGATACAGAAATGGAGGACACCATGTCTGGACTCGTTGGCAAGGTGGCGCTGGTGACTGGCGGGAGCAGGGGGATCGGGGCGGCGATCGCGGCGCGACTGGCCGAACTCGGTTCTGACGTGGCGATCACATACGCGCAATCGAAGCAGCGCGCCGACGAGGTCGTCGACGTCATCAAGGCGCACGGCAGACGTGGGCTGGCCATCAACGCCGACAGCGCGGCAGCTGAAGAGGTCGTTGCCGCGGTCGGCACGGTCGTCGACGAATTCGGCCGCCTCGACGTCTTGGTGAACAACGCAGGCATCTTTCCGTCCGGCCCGATCGATGACGTCTCGCTTGAGGATGTCGATCGCACGCTGGGCATCCACGTCCGGGCGGTGTACCTGGCTAGCCAGGCCGCGGCGCGGCACATGACCGACGGCGCGCGGATCATCAGCATCGGCAGCAATCTTGCTGAGCGCGTGCCGGTTCCGGGTGTCACCCTGTACTCGATGAGCAAGTCCGCGCTCATCGGCTTCACCAAAGGACTCGCGCGCGATCTGGGTGGGCGCGGGATCACCGTCAATCTCGTGCAACCAGGGTCCACTGATACCGACATGAATCCCGCCGACGGGCCCACCGCCGACGACCAGCGTGCGTCGTCTGCGCTCGGCCGCTACGCGGATCCGACGGACATCGCCGACACGGTCGCATTCCTGTCGGGCGCGGGCGCTCGAAACATCACCGGCGCGATACTCACCGTCGACGGCGGCACGAATGCGTGATTACGCGCGGCGGCACGTACCCCTTAAGTGTTGTCGGCGTTGCTGCGCGGGAATCCGCCGCCCTGCGGGAACAGCGGGAACACGACGTCGTCGAGCTTCTCGGCGTCGCCGGAAGTCTTGTTGACCGTCGCACCCCACACATTTCCGTCGGGGGCAAGCTGCAGCGCCCACGCGTGCCCGTGCTGGTCCTGACGGACCACCTCCGGCTCGCCGGTGACCGCGCCGGTGTCCGGTGCCAGCCGCACCGCAACCGTCTGCTTGGTGTTGACGAGATTGACGAGCACCGTGCCATCGAGAGCGGCGCAGCCCGCGACACCCGGGCGATCGGGCCAGGTCCACACCGTCGACACCTTCGAATCCTTGGTGATCCGCTGCAGCCGGTCGGCGGTCGGGGTGCGGTCGGTGATGTACAGGGAGCCGTCCGATGGATCGGTGCACAGGCCGCCTGCCGCGCCCATGCCCGACAGCGCCGTGGTCTGCGGTGCCTGATTGACCGTGGTGGGCTGCTCGATGCGCAGCAGCTTGCCTGCCAGCGAAGCCGGATCGGCCGCTTGGGCGGGATCGCCCGCATCGCCGGTGAGCACGACCAGCGTCGTCGGGGTGGTGAACAACAAGGCTCCGGTGTTGTCGGTGGCGCCCTTCGGAATGCCGGTCAGGATCGGCTTGGGGACGTCACCGTCGGCGATTCGGATGACCCGGTTGTCTTCCGGGGTGCTGACGTATGCGTACATCAGCCGGTCCTGTGAGTATGTCGGCGACATCACGATGTCCATCAACCCGCCGTCGCCGGACGGATCGACCGGGATGACCATCTTGACCTTGGGCTCAGCCCTGGTCGAGACCTCCTTGACTGCGCCCGTGGTGCGCTCGGCCACCAGTGCCGACTGGCTGTCGGGAAGCATGATCAGCCCACTGGTGCTCTCCAGGCAGCCCTGCATGACACCGGGCGCCGGGCAGGCCTTCGGGAACGGCTTGGGTGGCAGCGGCGGCGGGGGCGGCGGCGATGACGACGGGCCCGGCTTGAGTTCGGGCTCGGTGGTGAACGGCTGTGACTGTGCCTCGTCGAAGCGGGCGCAGCCGGATATTGCGAGCAACGCCGCGCACAGCAGGACAATCACACCCCGCATGGGCCGGCGTTGTCTCATGCAGGCCAGGTTACGGATTGTTTGGCCGTGTGCGCCACGCTCGCCCCGGGGCGCGGCCGACAAGACCTCGCGAATCCGCGCGCCAAAGCGCCGCGCCAATCCTCGATTCGTGGGTGACTACCACTTACCCTGGCAACCGTGACCAGTCAACCTGATCCTCAGGCCTGGCAGCGCCCTGCGTCTGCGAGCCTGGTCGACCCCGAAGATGATCCTCCTTCGTCGGATTACGCCGGTGATTTCGAAACCACCGCGATTCCCCGCTACGACTCCGCCAAGTCGACGACCGGCCAGCCGTTCGGCCTGATCAGCGACCCCGAACCGCTGCCATACGTTCAGCCGGGCGGCAGGCACTCACCCGGGCCGTATGGAGCGGAGCCCGTCGAGATCGAACCCGGTGAGGCCGACAACCGGGCCCGCGACCGGCGCGGCACCCAGGACCTCGGGCTTCTTCTCCTGCGCGTGGCGGTCGGGGCGCTGTTCATCGGACACGGGCTGCAGAAGGCCTTTGGTTTGTGGGGTGGCCCAGGATTCGGCGGGTTTCAGGCGTCGCTGACCGATATGGGCTTCCAGCGCGCCGACATCCTCACCTACGTGGCAACAGGCGGCCAGATCGCGGCCGGGGTGCTTCTGGTGTTGGGCCTGTTCACGCCGCTGGCGGCCGCAGGTGCGCTGGCATACTCGGTGACCGGCATCCTGGCGGAGGCCATGACGGCGCACGAAGAGGCCAGGCTGGCGTCGTTCCTCACCGACGGCCACGAATACAAAGTGATCTTCCTCTGCGCCCTCGCGGCGATCATCCTCATCGGCCCGGGTCGTTACGGGCTGGACGCCGGTCGCGGGTGGGCGCGTCGCCCATTCATCGGATCGTTCGCCGCGCTGGTGCTGGGCATCGGCGGCGGCGTCGCGGTTTGGGTGCTGCTCAACGGCGGCAACCCGCTGGCTTAGCTGTACGGATTCGGTACCCGGCCCCCGCTGGCCTCCGTCAGCAACGGCAGCGTCGAGAACGTCACCGCGGGCAGCCGCAGTTCGCCGCCGTCGGTTAGCTCCGCGTACGCCCATGACCCCTTGTCGAACCGCAGCCCGGCGACGTCGTCCCACGAGACCGTTTGACTGGCCAGAATTGTGCGCGCGGTAACGGTGTCACGGTCCGCCACGGTGCGGTACCGGACGATGACCGCCGAAAGGGCGATCGGAATGACGAGCAGCAGCGCGAACCACGACGGTCCCGCGAACACAACGGCCACCATGCCGAGCGCCAAGAAGCCGACGGCGAAGTGCGCCATCGGCGAGATCCGGATGACCACCGCGGCGGCGGAGGGTGAGCTCACACCGCCATCCTCCCATCGCAGGGTGGGTACGCCCGGCTCACAGGGAGGAATTTGACCGGTGACCAGTGCGGAGGCTACGGTCGCATGTTATGCAGACCCTGGCAGTGCTCGTAGTAATTGGGAAGCGCGTTGATGCCGCGCTTGCCTTCTGCCGGGCATAGCAACCAGCATCAACGCGCGACCCTCGTACAGCGGCCCAGCTGACGGGGGTTTTTTCTTGCCCCAACACCGATTTGAGATCCTAGAGACGACGACGGAGATAAAGAGGACATCGTGAGCGCACCTACCACGCGACCAGCGGAGCAGTCGGCGACTGCGCCCAATGGAGGAAATGCCGCGTCCGACGCCGCCAAAACAGCGCCAAAGGCCGGCTCCGCACAGCCGAAACGTGTTGCGCCGCACCAACTCACTGGTGCGCAGGCCGTGATCCGGTCGCTGGAGGAGCTTGACGTCGAGGTCATCTTCGGCATCCCCGGCGGTGCCGTGCTGCCGGTCTACGACCCGCTTTTCGACTCTCAGAAGCTGCGACACGTGTTGGTCCGCCACGAACAGGGCGCGGGCCATGCGGCCAGTGGATATGCGCACGCCACCGGCAAAGTCGGCGTGTGCATGGCGACGTCGGGCCCAGGCGCCACGAACCTGGTCACGCCGCTGGCCGATGCCCACATGGACTCGATCCCGGTAGTGGCCATCACCGGTCAGGTCGGCCGTGGGCTGATCGGCACCGACGCCTTCCAGGAAGCCGACATCTCCGGCATCACCATGCCGATCACCAAGCACAACTTCCTGGTCCGCAACGGCGACGACATCCCGCGGGCGATCGCCGAGGCGTTCCACATCGCGTCGTCTGGCCGTCCGGGTCCGGTGCTCGTCGACATCCCGAAGGACGTGCTACAGGGGCAGTGCACCTTCAGCTGGCCGCCGCAGATGGACCTGCCCGGCTACAAGCCGAACACCAAACCGCACAACCGTCAGGTCCGCGAGGCGGCGAAGCTGATCGCGGCCGCCCGCAAGCCGGTGCTTTACGTCGGCGGCGGGGTGATCCGCGGCGAGGCCACCGAGCAACTGCTGGACCTTGCCGAGCTGACCGGCATCCCTGTCGTCACCACGCTGATGGCCCGCGGCGCGTTCCCGGACAGCCATCCGCAGCACATGGGCATGCCGGGCATGCACGGCACGGTGGCGGCGGTGGCTGCGCTGCAGCGCAGTGATCTGTTGATCGCGCTTGGTACCCGTTTCGACGATCGGGTGACGGGCAAGCTGGATTCTTTTGCGCCCGAGGCAAAGGTCATCCACGCCGACATCGACCCCGCCGAGATCGGCAAGAACCGCCACGCGGATGTCCCGATCGTGGGCGACGTCAAGGCCGTGATCACCGATCTCATCGAGGCGCTGCGTCGCGACAGCACCATCGGCTCGATCAAGATCGACAACTGGTGGGAGTATCTGCGCGGCGTGCAGTCGACGTACCCGCTGAGCTACGGGCCGCAGAGCGACGGCAGTTTGTCGCCGGAGTACGTGATCGAAACGTTGGGCAAGTTGGCAGGCCCCGACGCCATCTACGTCGCAGGCGTCGGTCAGCACCAGATGTGGGCCGCTCAATTCATCAAGTACGAGAACCCGAAGACGTGGCTCAACTCCGGCGGCCTAGGCACCATGGGCTACGCGGTGCCTGCGGCGATGGGCGCCAAGTTCGCTCGGCCTGAGGCAGAGGTGTGGGCGATCGACGGCGATGGCTGCTTCCAGATGACCAATCAGGAGCTGGCCACGTGCGCTGTCGAGGGTGCGCCGATCAAGGTCGCCATCATCAACAACGGCAACCTGGGCATGGTGCGGCAGTGGCAGACGCTGTTCTACGGAGAGCGGTACAGCCAAACGGATCTCGCCACACACTCGCATCGCATCCCGGACTTCGTGATGCTCGCCGAGGCGATGGGCTGTGTCGGATTGCGTTGTGAGCGAGCCGAAGACGTCGAGGACGTCATCAAGAAGGCGCGTGAGATCAACGACCGTCCTGTGGTGATCGACTTCATTGTCGGCGCCGACGCCCAGGTGTGGCCGATGGTGGCCGCGGGCACCAGCAATGACGAGATCCAGGCCGCGCGCGGAATCCGCCCGCTGTTCGACGATCCCGAAGAAGGGCACGCCTGATGACAACAAGTACGCACACGCTGTCGGTGCTCGTCGAGGACAAACCCGGTGTGCTCGCCCGGGTGGCGTCGCTCTTCTCGCGGCGCGGCTACAACATTCAGTCACTGGCGGTCGGCGCGACCGAGCAGAAGGACATGTCCCGGATGACCATCGTGGTCAACGTCGAGGACTCTCCGCTCGAACAGATCACCAAGCAGCTGAACAAGCTCATCAACGTGATCAAGATCGTGGAGCAGGAGCCCGACAACTCGGTCGACCGTGAACTCGCACTGATCAAGGTGCGTGCCGACGCCACCACTCGTAGCCAGGTCATCGAGGCAGTGAATCTTTTCCGCGCCAAAGTCGTTGATGTGTCTACGGAGTCGCTGACCATCGAGGCCACCGGCACCCCCGAGAAACTGGAAGCCCTGCTGCGGGTGCTGGAGCCTTATGGCATTCGTGAACTCGTGCAGTCCGGTGTGGTTTCGCTGTCGCGCGGTCCGCGCGGCATCGGCACCGTCAAGTAAGCCCAAAGATAGAGAAGGAAAATACAAGTGGCAGTTGAGATGTTCTATGACGACGACGCGGACCTGTCGATCATTCAGGGACGCAAGGTCGGCGTCATCGGCTACGGCAGCCAGGGCCATGCGCACTCGTTGAGCCTGCGCGACTCCGGTGTGCAGGTGAAGGTCGGCCTCAAGGAAGACTCCAAGTCGCGGGAGAAGGTCACCGAGCAGGGCCTCGAGGTGGACACGCCCGCCGAGGTCGCCAAGTGGGCCGACGTGATCATGCTGCTCGCGCCCGACACCGCGCAGGCCGACATCTTCAAGAACGACATCGAGCCGAACCTGGAAGACGGCAATGCACTGTTCTTCGGCCACGGCCTGAACATCCATTTCAATCTGATCAAGCCGCCGGCCAACGTCACCATCGGCATGGTCGCCCCGAAGGGCCCCGGCCACCTGGTTCGTCGTCAGTTCGTCGACGGCAAGGGCGTGCCCTGCCTCATCGCGGTCGACCAGGACCCCAAGGGTGAGGGCCACGCGCTTGCGCTGTCCTACGCCAAGGGCATCGGCGGCACCCGCGCCGGCGTCATCAAGACCACGTTCAAGGACGAGACCGAGACCGATCTGTTCGGTGAGCAGGCCGTGTTGTGCGGCGGCACTGAGGAACTCGTCAAGACCGGCTTCGACGTGATGGTCGAGGCGGGCTACGCGCCCGAGCTCGCGTATTTCGAGGTGCTGCATGAGCTCAAGCTCATCGTCGACCTGATGTACGAGGGCGGCATTGCGCGGATGAACTACTCCGTGTCCGACACGGCGGAGTTCGGCGGCTACCTGTCGGGCCCGCGGGTGATCGATGCGGGCACCAAGGAGCGGATGAAGCAGCTGCTGACCGAGATTCAGGACGGCACGTTCGTCAAGCGGCTCGTCGCCAACGTCGAGGGCGGCAACAAGGAGCTCGAGAGCCTCCGCAAGCAGAACGCGGAGCACCCGATCGAGGTGACCGGTAAGAAGTTGCGCGACCTGATGAGCTGGGTCGACCGCCCGATCACGGAAACCGCATAGTCGCGTCAGGGGCGGACCGCCCGGACATATTCTGTCGAGGTTGAAGACCACAGACGACGACGCCGAACTGCCGCGGTACACCGTTCGGGTCGTCGCGGACCGCGTGGGCGTGCCGGTCCCGACGTTGCGCAGCTGGAATCAGCGCTACGGCGTCGGTCCGGTCGGTCATAGTCCGGGCCGCCACCGGCTCTACAGCGAGGCCGACATCGCGGTCGTCGAAGCCATGCTTGAACTCATCGGCGAAGGGGTCAGTCCCGGCGGCGCCGCTCGAGCCGCGTTGGACGCCGTCGTTCCTACCGGGCCGGACCCGGCGTCCTTGGTAGCTGCCGCATTCGAGTTCGATGTCGTTGCCGCCGGCCGACAGTTGGACCGGTACCTTCGTCACTTCGGCGTTGTCGACACGTGGGAGCGGCTTGTCCGTCCCGCATTTGCGGCAATCGAAGCGCGGCAGCTCGACGGCGAAGGATGCGTCGACGTCGAGCACGCGCTGTCGTGGACGGTGTCGCGATCACTGCAGCGGTTGCCCATCACGGCGGACGAATCGCCGTCGATCATCTTGGCGTGCAGCGAAGACGAAGCACACAGCCTGGCGCTAGAAGCGCTGCGCGCCGCGCTGGGTGAACGCGAACGCGGTGCCCTGATGCTCGGCGCCGACGTACCCGCCGCCGCGCTGATCGACGCCATCCAGCGCCATGGTGGGTCCGTGACAGTGGTGTTGTGGGCGCAAACGACCGACACGGCCGACATCGCGACGGCGAAGGCTGTGATGGAAGCGGACGCCCAGCTCCTGGTGGGGGGGCCGGGCTGGACGTCCGCAAGACTGCCGAGGAGGGCGGTACGCGTCGACAGTCTGCACGCCGCTCTTAGGCACTTAGGGGCATCGTAACAACAGTCGCATCGCTTGCGCATCGATTGCTGAAAAAGGCAATCATTCGACGTAGAACCGACTCATGTGAGGCGGTCGGCGACGCTGACTACGCGGCGCGCGAGATGCTCGAGCGCATTGTTGGTGGCGTCGTCGAACTCACTGATGTTGTCATGCCCCGCGATGAGGCTGACGCCGTAGGGGTTTCCGTCGACGAACTTCAGCGCATCGGTGTAACCGGGCGGGACGATGATGCCACCGAAGTGCATCAAGGTGATGTACAGCGTCAGCAACGTGGTCTCCTGACCGCCGTGTGCGGTGTTTGTCGACGTGAACGCCGCATAGACCTTGTCGGCGAGCTTGCCCTGCGACCAGAGCCCGCCAAGCGAATCGAGTAAATCGCGCAATTGTGAAGCGACCGAGCCGAAACGCGTCGGCGACCCGAAGATCACCGCGTCGGCCCACACGATGTCGTCCCCGGTCGCGTGCGGAAGGTCCTTGGTGGCCTCGTAGTTGGCCGTCCAGGCGGGGTTCTGCGCGAACGAGGCCGGGTCGCGGGTTTCGGCGACGGGGCGGACACGCACTTCAGCCCCCGCTGCCTCGGCAGACGCAGCGACGCGGTTCGCCATCGTGGTGCCGTGTCCGGTAGCCGAGTAATAGATAATTGCGAGTTTGGTCACGGCAACAGCCTAGGCAGGCGCAGGGGGCCTCGGCCAGCGACAGTCGATCCAGCGCTCGGTGCGTCGCCAGACGTATTCGCACTCCACGCCGGTGATGCCAGCGGCCAGTTCACATGCGGCGCCGCCGAAACGCTCCCACGACAGCTCTTCGCGGTCCGTCACGGGGAGAGGCTCGGCAGCTTCTTGATGCCGAACTCGCGACGCAGCATAGTGCGGGCGGCGTAATAACCGGACATGCCGTGCACGCCGCCGCCAGGCGGGGTCGCCGACGAGCACAGGTAGACCTTCGGAATCGGCGTGTTCCACGGGTTGAGCCGTGGCGTCGGGCCGGCCAGCGCGTGGAACAGGGTGTTGCCGCCGACGCCGATGTCACCGCCGACGAGGTTGGCGTTGTGCTCGGCCAACCGCGCGGCGGGGACCGACCGGACCGCCACCACGACATCACGGAACCCGGGTGCGAAGCGCTCGAAAACCTTTGTGACGGTTTCACTCTGGTCAATAGTCGAGCCCGACGGCACATGGGCGTACGTCCACAGCGGCCGTCGGCCCTGTGCGTCGACGCGGCTCGGGTCGGCGATATGCGGCACTGCGGCGAGCACCATTGGCCATTCGGGATGCCTGCCGGCGGCGGCCTCCCGCTCGGCGTGGGCCATCTGCTCACGAGTCCCGCCCATGTGCAGAGTCGTCGCATCAGCGAGTCGCGGGTCGCGCCATGGAATTTCGTCCGACAGCACGAAGTCGACCTTCGCGACGCCCGGCCCGAAGCGGTAGCGCCGCAGCGCCTTAGCATAGCGGGCCGGTATTCGGTCGCGGTAGATCGCGAGCAGCGCAGTCGGTGCGGTGTCGAAAAGCACGACACCCGAGGGCGGATCGGTAACTTCCTCGCCGGACACCAGTGTGCCACCGTGTGCCTTGAGGTCCGCCATGAGCGCGTCGGGGATGGCTTGGCTGCCGCCGACGGGTATTGGCCAGCCGACGGTGTGCGCCAGAGTGGCCAGCATCAGTCCCGCGCCGGCGGACACCAGCGACGGCATCTGCGAAATCGTGTGTGCGGCAACGCCGGTGAACAACGCGCGGGCGTCGGCTCCCTTCAAGGCGCGCCAGGCAGGCGTGCCTTGGGCGAGAAGGCGTAGTCCCACTTGGACGGCGGCGATCGGATCGGTGGGAATCGAACGCTTGTCGCCGAGCAGCAGTTTGAGGACCGCGCCGTCGCGTTCGACGAGGGGGCCCAGCAGACGACGCCACGACTCACCGTCGCTCAGCTCCGCGCAGGTGCGGTGCAAATCGTGGTAGCCGACTGGGGCGGGCTGGCCGGGCAGGGGATTGGCGTACGCGACCTCCGGCACCTTCAGCGTCACGCCGCGGGCAGGCAGGTCGAACTCGGCGAGAAACGGTGAGGCCAGGGCCAGCGGATGCACAGCCGAACAGATGTCGTGGGCTACGCCGGCGTATTCGGGATCGGCGAGGGTGCGGGCACCACCACCCATAGTCGGTTGCGCCTCGAACACCTGCACCGAAAGACCTGCCCTGGCGCATATGACGGCGGCCGCCAAGCCGTTGGGCCCACTACCGACGACGGTGACGTCCACGTCATAATTCAAGCCCATTAGGCTGGCCGGGTGAGTCTTCCCGTTGTACTGATCGCCGACAAATTGGCTGAATCGACCGTCGCCGCCCTTGGCGACCAGGTAGAGGTCCGCTGGGTCGACGGCCCGGACCGAGAGAAGCTGCTGGCCGCCGTGCCTGAAGCCGATGCGCTGCTGGTGCGCTCGGCCACCACCGTCGACGCCGAGGTTCTCGCGGCCGCGCCCAAGCTCAAGATCGTCGCGCGCGCCGGCGTGGGCCTGGACAACGTCGACGTGAACGCCGCCACCGCTCGCGGCGTGCTTGTGGTCAATGCGCCGACGTCCAACATCCACAGTGCCGCCGAGCATGCGCTCGCGCTGCTGCTTTCCGCGGCCCGCGAGATCCCGGCTGCCGACGCATCGCTGCGTGAGCACACGTGGAAACGCTCGAAGTTCTCCGGTACCGAGATTTACGGCAAGACCGTCGGCGTGGTGGGGCTCGGCCGCATCGGCCAGCTGGTGGCCCAGCGACTGGCCGCGTTCGGCACGCACGTCGTCGCGTATGACCCGTACGTATCGGCCGCGCGTGCCGCGCAGCTCGGCATCGAGTTGCTGACCCTTGACGAGCTGCTCGGCCGTGCCGACTTCATTTCTGTGCACCTTCCGAAGACCCAGGAGACCGCCGGGCTGATCGGCAAGGAGGCGCTGGCCAAGACCAAGCCGGGCGTGATCATCGTCAACGCCGCCCGCGGTGGGCTGGTCGACGAGGAAGCGTTGGCGGAGGCCGTCACGTCCGGACACGTCCGGGCGGCGGGCATCGATGTGTTCGCCAAGGAGCCGACCACCGACAGCCCGCTGTTCGATCTGCCTCAGGTGGTCGTCACGCCACACCTCGGCGCGTCCACCGGCGAAGCGCAGGACCGCGCAGGTACCGACGTGGCGGAGAGCGTGAAGCTGGCGCTGGCCGGTGAGTTCGTGCCCGACGCCGTCAATGTTGGCGGCGGTGTGGTCGGCGAGGAAGTGGCGCCGTGGCTCGATCTGGTCCGCAAGCTCGGCGTGCTCGTCGGTGTGCTGTCCAGCGAATTGCCGGTGTCGCTGTCTGTGCAGGTGCGCGGTGAGCTGGCCTCGGAAGACGTTGAGGTGCTTCGACTTTCGGCGCTGCGCGGATTGTTCTCGGCGGTCATCGAGGACCCGGTGACGTTCGTCAACGCTCCGGCGCTGGCCGCGGAACGCGGCGTACAGGCCGATATCAGCACGGCCACCGAGAGTCCCAACCACCGCAGCGTCGTCGATGTGCGCGCTGTCTACTCCGACGGTTCGGTGGCCAACGTCGCAGGCACGCTGTCGGGGCCGCAGGAGGTCGAGAAGATCGTCCAGATCAACGGCCGCAACTTCGATCTGCGCGCAGAGGGTGTCAACCTGATCATCAACTACATCGATCAGCCGGGGACGCTGGGCAAGATCGGCACGTTGCTCGGCGGCGCCGACATCAATATCCATGCGGCCCAGCTCAGCGAGGACGCCGAAGGACCGGGCGCAACGATCCTGCTACGCATCAACCGCGACGTGCCCGCCGATGTCCGCACCTCGATCGCCGAGGCCGTCGGCGCCAAACTCCTGGAAGTGGTAGACCTCTCATGAAATTGGCGATCATCGCCGGCGACGGCATCGGCCCCGAGGTGGTCGGTGAGGCCGTCAAGGTGCTCGACGCGGTACTGCCCGGCGTCGAGAAGACGAGCTATGACCTCGGAACGAGGCGCTACCACGCCACCGGGGAAGTGCTGCCGGACGCGGTGATCGACGAACTGCGTGGCCACGATGCGATCCTTCTCGGCGCCATCGGCGACCCGTCGGTGCCCAGCGGTGTGCTCGAACGTGGCCTGCTGCTGCGCATTCGGTTCGCGCTCGACCACCACGTCAATCTGCGTCCTTCCCGGCTGTACCCCGGGGTCCAGAGTCCGCTCGCAGGGAATCCCGACATCAACTTCGTCGTCGTCCGCGAGGGCACCGAGGGACCGTACACAGGAACCGGGGGAGCCATTCGGGTCGGCACGCCCAATGAGATCGCCACCGAGGTCAGCGTCAACACGGCGTTCGGCGTGCAACGTGTGGTGCACGACGCGTTCCGGCGCGCGCAAAAGCGGCGCAAGCATCTGACGCTGGTTCACAAGAACAACGTGCTGACGTTCGCGGGCGATCTGTGGTGGCGCACGGTGCAGGAGATCGCCGCCGAATACCGCGACGTCGAGACGGCGTATCAGCATGTGGATGCGGCGACAATCCACCTCGTCACCGACCCGGGCCGGTTCGACGTGATCGTCACGGACAACCTCTTCGGCGACATCATCACTGATCTCGCCGCGGCGGTGTGCGGCGGCATCGGCCTTGCCGCAAGCGGCAACATCGATGCGACGCGGACGAATCCGTCGATGTTCGAGCCGGTGCACGGCAGTGCGCCGGACATCGCAGGCCAGGGCATCGCCGATCCGACCGCCGCGATCATGTCGGTTGCTCTGCTCTTGGCGCACGTCGGTGAGGACGACGCGGCGGCACGCGTCGACAAGGCCGTCGAGCAACACCTGGCCACGCGTGGCGATGAAAAGCTGTCCACCACACAGGTCGGCGACAGGATCGCAACGAGCCTCTAACGCTCGTGCACAGATTCGACGGTGTACAAGTGCGGGTCGAAGCTGATCGCCATGGCCGCCGCCTCGGTCATGTGCTCTTGCGTCGAGGGGTCGGCCAGCATCGCGCGGTAAGCCTCGTCGCTGTCCCACTGCGCGTAGTTGACGACCCGGGTTCCGTCAGTGCTGATGTGGATGTTGGCCGACCGGAAACCCGGCCGGTGCCGCATCACTTCCTCGGTGGCCGTGTGTAAAAGCGCAGCCAGATCCGCGGCCCGATCGGGCTCGACGGTAAAAACATTGATCAAGGTGGCGTACCTGCTGTTTTGCTCGATGGTTGTCATCTCAACTCCCATGTCAGGTTCCTTACATCGAGGCTAGCACAATGTACGGTTCCTGTCATGGGTCGATCGGAGACGGAACAGGCCGTGGGCTATCTGGTCAAGCGTGTGCAGCAATCGTTACGGCGCAGGAGTGACGCCGCGTTGCGGTCGACGGGTTTGTCGATGGCGCAGTATGCCGTGCTGCGCGCGCTCGCCGATCATCCCGAGGCGTCGGCATCCGAGTTGTCGAGGTTGTGCTTCGTCACCAGGCAGTCGCTTCAGGATGTGCTGTCCGGACTACGATCGTCCGGCCTCGTTTCGGAATCTGATCGAGGTTCGCGGGGGCGGGCCCGCGCCTTGATGTTGACGGTCTCGGGTGCGAAGCGATTGGCGGCAGCCCATGACGCGGTGATGGGCGTGGAGGCGACGATGACCCACGGCATTCCACCCAAAGTGCGGCGTGAACTGGTAGCGGCGCTCACACGGTGCGCTGAGAACCTAGAGACGGCGTGAGATCACAGGCTGGGAGCGGACACTCACAGGTGCGGTTCACCTGTCGGCCACCTGCGGCCTACGTGCTCGGTTACCAGAACCCGTGGTGGCTGTGGTGCGTGCCCCAGTGATGCTTGACGGCGCCCTGCGTGCTTTCGTCGGAGGAAAGTACCCTCTTGTTCGACGTCGGTGCCGAACTCTGCGCGGACGATCCTGATGATGTGCGTGATGTGGAAGTCGTCGATGATGCGGAACTGGCTGTGTAGCCGCCGTTCGGCGTGGCTTTGGCCGAAATCCGCACCAACTGGTGGGCCCCTGTGCCCTGTGACCCGTTATGGCTCGATGTAGTGCTGGATGTGCCTGCTGTCGCTGGTGCGGCCGCAGCCATGGGCGCTGCACAGACCGCCAGTGTGACGCCAATTCCTGCACTAGCTAATCCGATTGCGAGAAGCGGTCGAACTGGCATGCCCATCACCTTTTCTTTCGCTCACGTCAAAATCGCAGCGTCGCAACGACTTTAAACAAGTTACCCAAAACAACGATTCGTAACCAAATCGCCCTTGCGGCGAAAACCGTTATCCCCAGCTAACTTTCAGGATTGCATGAGCCGGAGTTCCGTCGAGCGGTCGGTCCGTTGGATGGGGAAGGTCAGAGCAGGACAAACAGCGGCTTATCGCCAATGTGCCGCCGCCGCAACGCATCGCGGTCCGGCGATTCGGCAGACGCGTCTTCCAGAATTATCGGCTCGAGCGGTACAGCTCGCCGTCAACCTGACCGCCGTGCTGCACCCCGACGCTGAACCTCTTTGACGGCAGACCAATTGATCGGTGGACGCTGCAGACCTCGCTTGTCCAGGTACTTCTGGCCGGCCTTGCGTGTACCTGCGAGGAATTGAACGAATGCCAATTTCGACGGAGCGTCGAAATTGGTGCTCTGGAAGACCCATTCACCATCGCGATTCTCGAGCCGACCCCTGATGTGGATGGCGTTGAGGTGCCACAGCTTTTCGTCATGGCTGTGGCAGAGCAGGTTGGCCGGGCCCTCGGCGACGTGCAAGGCGGACGGCGGCGACACCGGCAGCCGACCCGTCGTGGCGTCGTAGGCGCGGGTATTGGTGCGGATGCTGACCGGATACCCGTCGGCGTCGAGACCGGTCAGCACGGCTTCGTCGAACTTGGCCAGCCACTTGGCCGCTTCAGCCCACACGGCGCACCTCGTTCATGTCGAGTTCCTCCGGTGGACTTGCGAAATCACGGGTGGGCCAGAACCACGCCCGCCGTGGCGTGACATAGATCAGGATGCGCATGTAGTAGGACCACCACATCCGCCTGCCGAGCCACGTACTCCACAACGCACCCGCCGGTTGACGGATGACCAAGGTTTCCATGAGCGCTGCCAGATCCGTATCGGACGACACGTCGGTGACGATGCGATCCTCTGCCACAGCGTCGCCCTGAATCAGCACAGCACCCGGCTGGGCGACACCGCTTCCCGTCGGTTCCGAGAACAACATGCTCACGTTCGGATTACGCCGGATATTGAACGCCTTCTGAGGTAGCCCGATGCTGGTGGTCGCCAGGAATCGGCCATCTTCAAGCAGCCGTGGGGTCACCGGCCATGTCATGGGAGAACCGTCGCGCGAGAGCGTGGTGAATTCGCACGTGAAGTAGTTGTTGAGAACATCCATGTACGACGCAGACACGTGCGCAGCGTATCGCCGCGTAGGCCGCTAGCGTCCGGTTTTCGCGGCGAGTGGGTCGGCGTCGACCGGCACCAAAGGCATCGCGATGACGGGAAACAGCGCGCACAATGCGAAGGCAACGGGGTAGCCGGCGATGCCGATCAGGCCGCCGAACAATGGCGGCGCGACACCAGCCGTCAACAGTTGGCTGGTGTTCTGCGTGCCGAGCGCGCGTCCACTCCAGAATGGCCCCGCGATCTCGGCGATCGCAGTGAACGCTAAGCCGTTGTCGGAGACTGTGATCACCGAGGCGATCACCATCACCGCGACACTGACGGGGGAGTGTAGCCAGTCGGTCAGAGCCAGGAGACCCATCGCCGCCGCCGCGACGAGCGCGATCGTGCGGATGGGACGCAGTCGCGAACCTGCCATGTCGGACCAGCGTCCTGCCGCGATTCGTCCACCGGCGCCCAACAATTGGGCGGCCGTCACCATCGCACCCGCCGATGCCGCTGACCAACCGCGGTCGCTCATCAGCCATACCAGTGTGAATGTCCACACCACGACCTGGGGAATCACCAGCAGGACCGACACGGCGTGGATGCGCCACAACACCGACGATCCGCGGTAAGGATTGGCCAGATCGGCTTCGTCGGCTTCGTGACGTAGCGGCCGCGGCGGATCGACTACCGCGACCGCGCACACGACCGCGGACACCGCGCACACCACAGCAGGGAACAGGAGGGCGACCGAGACACCGTGATTCTCCGCCAGCCGCGGAATCACCAAGGCACCCAACCCGACTCCCAGCGGCTGGGCGGTCTGTCGAATGCCCATCACCAGGCCGCGCTGCTCGGGCGGAAACCATCCAACGACTAACCGGCCACTGGCGGAGTTGCTGCTGGCGGCGGCCATGCCGCCGAGCAACAAGAAGGCGCCGACCGCGACGAGCGAGTGCATCGATGCCGCCGCGAACGCTGCCGCCGCGGTCAGTGCCGAACCCACCGCCAGCACAATCCGCTCGCCGACACGGTCGACGATGTAGCCCCACGCGATCAGCGTCGCCACCATGCCGAAGCTGGGCATCGACGACAGCAGGCCGGCCTTCGCAAGATCAAGACCGCGTTCGGTGTGCAGCGTCGGGATGAGGAAAGCCGCGCCGTTTATGAAGACGTTCGCGCACAGCGTCGCGCTCAGCGCTATGACCAATATCGACCAGCGGCGTACGGAGCTGATCGTTCCAATGGACACGCGACTATGGTCGCACAGGCATCTCAGAATGCTGAATCATTATTCCAAATAGTGAGACATCTAGCGATAGGACCTGGGCGAGTCCGTCGCAACCGATGGCACTAGGCTCACACCATGCGCCTTGGTCGAATCGCCAGTGCCGACGGAGTCGCCTTCGTCAGCATCGAAGGTCCCACCGACGACCCGGCACAGGCTGTCGCCAGGGAAATCGCCGAGCACCCCTTCGGTACCCCCGACTTCACGGGGCGTCAATGGCCGCTCGCCGATGTGCGGCTGCTGGCGCCGATCCTGGCCAGCAAGGTGGTCTGCATCGGCAAGAACTACGCCGCCCACGTGGCGGAGATGGGCGGCGGAAATTTCCCCGACCCGGTGATCTTCCTGAAACCAAACACCGCGATCATCGGGCCGAATGTGCCGATCCAGATGCCTGCCGACGCCGACCCGGTGCATTTCGAAGGCGAACTGGCCGCCGTGATCGGTCGACCCTGCAAGGACGTTCCCGCCTCGCGCGCCGCGGAGAACATCCTCGGCTACACGATCGGCAACGACGTGACCGCGCGCGATCAACAGAAGAAGGACGGCCAGTGGACCCGCGCCAAGGGCTACGACACATTCTGCCCGGTCGGCCCGTGGATCGTCACCGACGTCGACCCTGCCGACCTCGACATCCGCACCGAGGTCAACGGCGACATCAAACAGCACAGCCGCACGTCGCTGATGATTCACGACATTGGTGCGATCATCGAGTGGATCTCGGCGGTGATGACGCTGCTGCCCGGCGATCTGATCCTCACAGGAACACCCGAGGGTGTCGGTCCGATCGAGGACGGTGACACGGTGAGCATTACCATCGAGGGCATCGGGACGCTGAGCAATCCTGTTGTCCGCAAAGGAAAGTGATGACGAGCGAACAGACCGTCCGAGTTCGGTTCTGCCCGTCGCCGACAGGCACGCCGCATGTTGGCCTGATCCGCACCGCGTTGTTCAACTGGGCCTACGCGCGGCACACCGGTGGGACGTTCGTGTTCCGGCTGGAGGACACCGACGCCGAACGCGACCGCGAGGAAAGTTATCTGGCACTGTTGGATGCGCTGAGCTGGCTCGGGCTCGACTACGACGAAGGCCCCGACATCGGTGGGCCACATGCGCCGTACCGGCAATCCCAGCGCGGCGATATCTACCGCGACATCGTGCAGCGGCTGCTGGACGCGGGCGAAGCATATGAGGCGTTCTCGACACCAGAAGAGGTCGAGGCGCGTCATGTCGCCGCTGGCCGAAATCCCAAGCTCGGCTACGACAACTTCGACCGCGACCTCACCGATGAGCAGCGTGCGGTGTTCGTCGCCGAGGGGCGCAAGCCGGTGGTGCGGCTGCGGATGCCGGACACCGACATCACCTGGCACGATTTGGTGCGCGGCGACACCACCTTCGCGGCAGGGACGGTGCCTGACTACGCATTGACCCGAGCGACCGGAGATCCGTTGTACACCCTGGTCAATCCGGTCGATGACGCGCTGATGAAGATCACCCATGTGCTGCGCGGCGAGGACATCTTGCCGTCGACACCGCGCCAGATCGCGCTGTATCAGGCGTTGATCCGCATCGGCGTCGCGGAGCGCGTTCCCGAGTTCGCGCATCTGCCAAGCGTTCTCGGCGACGGAAACAAGAAGCTGTCCAAGCGTGATCCGCAGTCGAATCTGTTCCTGCACCGCGAGCGCGGCTTCATCCCCGAGGGACTGCTGAATTACCTCGCCCTGCTCGGCTGGGGCATCGCCGAGGACCGTGACGTGTTCAGCCTCCAGGAGATGGTCGCCGCTTTCGACGTCGTCGACGTAAACTCGAACCCCGCCCGCTTCGATCAGAAGAAGGCCGACGCGCTCAACGCCGAACACATCCGGATGCTGAGCGAAGAGGTCTTCACCGAACGGCTACGCGCGTACTTCGCCACACACGGCCACGACACCGGCCTCGACCAACGGCAATTCGCGGAGGCGGCCCGGTTGGTGCAGACGCGCATCGTCGTGCTGGGCGATGCGTGGGACCTGTTGAAGTTCCTCAACGACAGCGAGTTCACTCTCGACGAGAAGGCGGCCGCGAAGGAGCTGCGCGGCGATGCAGGCCCGGTGCTCGACGCTGCGATCGGCGCGCTCGAGGACATCGCGGAGTGGACCTCGGCCAAGATCGAGATTGCGCTCAAGGTCGCGCTGTTGGAAAACCTTGCACTCAAGCCGCGGAAAGCGTTCGGCCCGATCCGGGTGGCCGCCACCGGCGCGTCGATCAGCCCACCGTTGTTCGAGTCGCTGGAGCTGCTCGGCCGCGACCGCAGTCTGCAGCGGCTGCGTGCGGGGCGGGACCACGCGGCTGCCGCCGCTGCCGCGGCGGAGGCGTGAGAGGGCAGGCGTAAATCTTTGGTAGTCTGCACGTCGGCCCGACACAACAGGCGGCGGCGGCGTCGCACCGGTTGAACGGACCGAAAATCGCCTGTGACCTGCGGTTATAGGCAGCCAATGGGGTATGGTGTAATTGGCAACACAGCTGATTCTGGTTCAGCCATTCTAGGTTCGAGTCCTGGTACCCCAGCTCCTGCGATGAGCGTCTGCTGCGAAGAGCATCGGCACCGTTGCGGATTAGGGTCGGCATGGTCGCGTGCGCTATGCTGGCACTTCGGTTCTGGCCCCGTCGTCTAGCGGCCTAGGACGCCGCCCTCTCACGGCGGTAGCGTGGGTTCGAATCCCATCGGGGCTACCAACCGTTCTGCGCGAGCAGACGCAAACGCACCCATTTCGTCAAGAAATTGGGTGCTTTTTGCGTTCCCCAGCTCGCGCGTGGGCCCGGTTCGGCAGAAGATCAGAGTCGACGGGTGAGTGCGTCCGCTGCGGCCAAAAGGTCGGCGGCCCAACGGGCACCAGGCCGGCGTCCCATCCGGTCGATCGGCCCGGACACCGAGACGGCGGCGATTACTGCACCGCGACCATCGCGCACCGGCGCCGAGACGCTCGCCACACCGGACTCCCGCTCGGCGGCGCTTTGTGCCCAGCCACGCTTGCGAACTTCGGCAAGGGCACGATCGGTGAACATCGCCGCGGGCAGCACGGCTTGCTGCGTCGCGGCGTCCGCGTAAGCCAACAGCACCTTCGCGCCCGACCCAGCCGTCATCGGCAACCGTGTGCCGACCGGGACCGTATCGCGAAGCCCGGCAGGAGGTTCGAGCGCGGCCACGCAGATCCGCGAAGTGCCCTCGCGGCGGTAGAGCTGCACGCTCTCTCCAGTGATCTCGCGCAGTCGCGGCAGCACCACCGCGCCCGCCGCCAGCAGCGGATCGTTGACCTGCCCGGCCAGTTCTGTCAGCGCGGGGCCGAGTCGCCATCGACCGTCACCGTTTCGGCTCAGCAGCCGGTGCACTTCCAGGCCCGCGGCCAGCCGATGGGCGGTAGCGCGCGGCAGGCCGGTGCGCTCGCACAGCTCGGCCAGCCCGCACGGCGAGTCGGCCACCGCGTGCAGCACACCCACCGCTTTGTCCAGCACGCCGATGCCGCTATCCTGTCTCACAAGGAGATACTAGCTTCCCAGATTGTGAGATAGTCAAATATGACCACTCAAGCACATGCTGCTCCTCGCGTCCGCGGCGAAACGCCCCGCACCATGGCAGAGAAGGTGTGGGCCGACCACGTCGTCGCCCAGGGCGCAGGCGAAGGCGCGGCGCGCGAGCCGGACCTGATCTACATCGACCTACACCTCGTGCACGAGGTGACCAGTCCACAGGCCTTCGACGGTCTTCGGCTCAACGGGCGGCCGGTGCGCAGGCCCGACCTCACCATCGCCACGGAAGATCACAACGTGCCGACGGTCGACATCGACAAGCCGATCGCCGATCCGGTTTCACGGACGCAGGTCGAGACGCTGCGCCGCAATTGCGAAGAGTTCGGCATCCGGCTGCACTCGATGGGCGACGTCGAGCAAGGCATCGTGCACATCATCGGGCCGCAATTGGGACTGACTCAGCCCGGCATGACGGTGGTGTGTGGAGACAGTCACACGTCAACCCATGGCGCATTCGGCGCACTCGCTATGGGCATCGGCACGTCGGAGGTGGAGCACGTGCTCGCGACGCAGACTTTGCCTCTGCGCCCGTTCAAGACCATGGCGGTCAATGTGGACGGCCAGCTGCCGCCCGGTGTCAGCGCCAAGGACATCATCCTCGCGGTGATCGCGAAAATCGGCACCGGTGGGGGACAGGGCTATGTCATCGAATACCGCGGCAGCGCCATCGAATCGCTGTCGATGGAGGGCCGGATGACGGTCTGCAATATGAGCATCGAGGCCGGGGCCCGCGCCGGAATGGTGGCGCCTGACGAAACCACGTTCGAATTTCTGCGTGGGCGCCCGCACGCGCCGAAGGGCGCGGACTGGGATGCGGCGGTCGCCGCGTGGACTCAACTGCGGACTGACGAGGGCGCCGAATTCGACACCGAGGTGTATCTCGACGCCTCGACGCTGAGCCCCTTCGTCACCTGGGGGACCAATCCCGGACAGGGTGTTCCGCTGTTGGATTCGGTCCCCGATCCAGAGCTGATGTTCAACGACGCCGAGCGGCAGTCGGCCGAAAAAGCGTTGGCGTACATGGACCTTCGGCCCGGTACGGCGATGCGTGATATCGCGGTGGACGCGGTGTTCGTCGGGTCGTGCACGAACGGCCGGATCGAAGACCTGCGTGTCGTCGCCGAGGTGCTGCGCGGTCGCAAGGTCGCCGACGGCGTGCGGATGCTGATCGTGCCGGGCTCGATGCGCGTGCGCGCGCAGGCCGAATCCGAAGGCCTCGGCGAGATCTTCACCGCGGCCGGCGCGCAGTGGCGGCAGGCCGGTTGCTCGATGTGTCTCGGCATGAATCCTGACCAGTTGTCGCCCGGCGAGCGATGTGCGTCGACGTCCAACCGCAACTTCGAGGGCAGGCAAGGCAAGGGCGGCCGCACCCATCTGGTGTCGCCTGCAGTCGCCGCGGCCACCGCTGTGCGGGGCACGTTGGCATCTCCTGCCGACCTTAATGACTGACTGAGAGGACACCGTCATGGAAGCTTTCCGCACTCACACGGGCATCGGCGTTCCGTTGCGCCGGTCGAATGTCGACACCGACCAAATCATTCCGGCTGTCTATTTGAAGCGGGTCACCCGAACGGGTTTCGAGGATGGCCTATTCGCGGCATGGCGGACCGACCCATCGTTCATTCTGAATCTGCCCCCCTTCGACAAGGGCTCGGTTTTGGTCGCCGGGCCCGATTTTGGCACCGGTTCGTCGCGCGAACATGCCGTCTGGGCGCTTATGGACTTCGGCTTCAGGGTCGTTATCTCGTCTCGATTCGCCGATATTTTTCGGGGCAACGCGGGCAAGGCGGGCCTCTTGGCGGCCGAAGTCGCGCAAGATGATGTGGAACTCCTGTGGAAGCTCATTGAGGAGCATCCGGGGACGGAAATCACTGTGAATCTTCAAGATCGGAATGTCGTCGCGGGAACGGTTATGGTGCCGTTCACGATTGACGATTACACCGCCTGGCGGCTGCTCGAGGGACTCGACGATATAGGCCTTACGCTGCGGAAACTCGATGAAATCGAGTCCTACGAGGCGGGTCGGCCGCAATGGAAACCGCGCACTCTGCCGGCGTGATGAAAGGGCCCGGCGAGCCGAAATCGCCGCCCTTCAACCCGGTTCTCGGGGCCCTCGGCAGGAGGCCAAGGGGGGCAAGAAAGTTCGCTAGCTTCGCCTGAAATTGCGCGTGGCTCTTGGAAATCAGTGGGCAATGGGTTTACCGTGTCCTCTAGTCGGTCCAAAGAGGGCCACTGGTTTCGGAGGTTTTGCATGAACAAAGCGGAGCTCATCGACGTACTCACGGACAAAATGGGCTCGGATCGTCGGCAAGCAACCGCGGCGGTGGAGAACGTAGTCGACACCATCGTGCGTGCGGTTCACAAGGGTGACAGCGTCACCATTACTGGATTCGGCGTTTTCGAGCAGCGCCGTCGCGCCGCCCGTGTCGCGCGCAATCCGCGCACCGGCGAGACGGTGAAAGTAAAGCCCACCTCCGTGCCGGCGTTTCGGCCCGGCGCTCAATTCAAAGCGGTTGTCTCTGGCGCACAAAAGCTCCCGGCGGAAGGACCAGCAGTGAAACGTGGCGTAACGGCAGGTACCGCCGCCCGGAAGGCAGTCAGGAAGGCTGCCGTCAAGAAGGCAGTCAAGCGGACTGCAGTGAAGAAGGCAGTGAAGCAGGCTGCCGTCAAGAAGGCCGTCAAGCGGACCGCCGTCAAGAAGGCAGTGAAGCAGGCTGCCGTCAAGAAGGCCGTCAAGCGGACCGCAGCGAAGAAGGCAGTGAAGCAGGCTGCCGTCAAGAAGGCCGTCAAGCGGACCGCCGTCAAGAAGGCTGCTGCAAAGAAGGCTCCGGCCAAGAAGGCAGCTGCTGCAAAGAAGGCTCCGGCGCGCAAGGCTCCGGCCAAGCGCGGCCGTCGGTAAGTTCCACATCAGGCACGCCGTGGGTCACCGCGACCCGCGGCGTGTCTTTGTGTCGTGAGTTCGGCTAGGCCGCTTCGGACTTTGCGCCCGCAGCCATCGTGCTGCGCGAGTTTAGATTCATCCCGCTATTTTTTGGCGGCCAACGGGCTGCCGATGTGGTCGGCGGCGATCAAGCGCTCGTCGGCCAACGACATCACCCACACGCTGCCCTTGCGGTTCCGCGACTTGTCGGGGCGCACGCCATCGCGCTCGCACCACCACGCGATCAGATCGGGAATCACCTTGCCCTGTGTGCAGATCACGGGCGTGCCTCCTGCGGCGGCGATTTCGAGGATGCGGTGCCGGGCGGCTTTGCGGTTCTCGGGGTACGCCTCCTCGGTCAGCAGTGGCTCATCGTGGATGGTGGTGCCAAGTTCTTCGGCCAGCGGTTCGAGCGTCTGATGGCAGCGCAATCGGTCGGCCGCGTAGAGCACATCGCCGCCGAACGCGAACAGCACTCCGACGAGCGACTCGGCCTGAGCACGGCCGTGCTTGTCCAGTGGCCGCTTTCGATCATCGCCCTTATACCGCGACTTGCTGCCCGCCGTACCATGTCGAACGATCATTAACGTCTTGGTCTCTATGGGTTGTTTAGCGAAGCGGCGCAACACTTTTCGATCGTGCGGATACTCCAGTTGCTTCAACGCCTCTGCGACGGGCAGCCACTTGAGCTCGTCGACCTCGCCATTCGGATTGAACTCGCCGTCGACTCTGCGTGCCGCCCAGTACCGCACCTTCTTGACGCTCTGGTCGACGGGATAACTCACCGCGGCGAGTCGTCTGCCGAGGATCGCCGAGTAGCCGGTTTCCTCGTGTACCTCCCGCACGGCGGTGACGGGTTCGGTTTCGCCGGGGTCGACTTTGCCCTTGGGTAGTGACCAATCGTCATAGCGGGGACGGTGGATGACCGCGACTTCCGGCGCCGACAGGTCGTCGCTGTGCCGCCACATCACCGCGCCCGCCGCGAGAACGGCATTGCTCATCGGGACCGCATCTAGCGGAAGGTCCTTGGCCACCTCAACTCCTGCAGGTCATCCGGGCCCGTCGATGGCCACGCCACGCGTCACGGTTGTCGGTGGCGTTCCATCATCGACACCTGATGGTCGCGTACGGTGTGCCCCTCCTGTGGCGACGCGGTCCAGTGGCCGTCGGCGCCCAACTCCCAGCACCGGGTCGCGGGATCCATCGCGGAGTCGAACATGTCGTTCAGTTGTGCGGTCAGCCTCGGATCCTTCACTTGCGCCATCACCTCGACCCGTCGGTCGAGATTACGATGCATCATGTCGGCGCTGCCGATCCAGAACTCGTCGATGGCGTGGAAATGAATAATGCGCGAGTGCTCGAGGAACCGGCCGAGAATCGAGCGCACGACGATGTTGTCGGAGTATCCGGCCGCACGCGGCTTCAGCGCACAGATACCGCGGACCACCACCTCGACCCGCACGCCGGATTGCGACGCCCGGTATAGCGCGTCGATCACCTGCTCGTCGACCAATGCGTTGGCCTTCAGCCGGATCCGGCCCTCGGCGCCGTCGCGAGTGGCCGCGATCTCGCGCTCGATGCGTTCGATGATGCCCCTGCGCACGCCGTACGGCGCCACCAACAGGTTGCGGTAGGACTCCTTGCGGGAGTAGCCGGTCAACGAGTTGAACAGGTCGGTGAGGTCGGCACCGATGTCCGGCGCGGCGGTCAGCAGGCCGACATCTTCATACAGCCGCGCGGTTTTCGGATTGTAGTTGCCAGTGCCGATGTGGCAGTAGCGCCGGATCGTCGAGCCTTCGCGGCGCACCACCAGACACGTCTTGCAGTGCGTCTTGAGTCCGATGAGCCCGTAGACGACGTGCACGCCTGCTTGCTCCAGTGCGCGGGCCCACTTGATATTGGCCTGCTCATCGAAGCGCGCCTTGATCTCGACGAGCGCGACCACCTGCTTGCCGGCTTCAGCGGCATCGATGAGCGCGTTGACGATCGGGGAATCACCGGAAGTGCGGTAGAGCGTCTGCTTGATCGCCAGCACGTTGGGATCGGCAGCGGCCTGCTCGATGAATCGTTGCACCGTCGTGGAGAACGAATCATAAGGATGGTGGACGAGCACATCGCCGTCGCGCAACGTGGAAAAGATGCTCTTGGGTGTTTCGCGTTCCCCGAACGCAGGCGGCGTTGCGGGCACGAACGGCGGATCCTTGAGCGCTGGGCGGTCGACTCCATATATCTGCCACAGCGACGAGAGATCGAGCAGCCCTGGCACTTCGATCAGATCGCCGGGATAAACATCGAGTTCGCGCAACAGCAACTCGAGCATGCTCTCGGTCATGTCGTCGGACACTTCGAGCCGCACCGGCGAGCCGAAGCGGCGCCGCGCCAGCTCTCGCTCGAGCGCCTGCAGCAGATCCTCGTCGCGGTCCTCTTCGACCTCGAAATCCGCGTTGCGGGTGATGCGGAACGCGTGATGCTCGACCACTTCCAAGCCCGGGAAGAGCACGGACAGGAACGCGGCGATCAGCTCTTCCATCGGAAGGAACCGCACGACATCCGAGCTGCCTTCGCGGCGCGCGAGTTCGACGAAGCGATCGACGTTGTCGGGCACCTTGACGCGTGCGAAGTGCTGGCCGCCGTCCTCGGGGTGCTTGACGGTGATCGCCAGGTTCAGGCTGAGCCCGCTGACGAAAGGGAACGGGTGCGCCGGGTCGACCGCTAGCGGTGTCAGCACAGGGAACACCTGCTCGTGGAAGTACGTCGACAGCCGTGAGCGCTCATCGTCGTCGAGTTCGGCCCACGTGACAATGACAATGCCTTCTTCGGCGAGCGCCGGACGTACGGAGTCGAGGAACACATGTGCATGCCTGTCGGCGATCTGCTGGGTGCGCTCGTTGATGCGGCGCAGCTGTTCGCGCGGCGACAGACCGTCGGCCGAGCGCACCGACAGGCCCATCTCGTCGCGGCGCTTCAGGCCGGCGACGCGCACCATGTAGAACTCGTCGAGGTTCGACGCGAAGATCGCCAAGAACTTGGCTCGTTCGAGTAGAGGCAATGATGTGTCGGCGGCGAGGGCGAGTACACGTGCGTTGAAATCCAGCCAGCTCAGCTCGCGGTTGAGATAGCGATCCTCGGGTAGCGCGTTGTCGACAGCAGGTGATGTCGCAGCGGGCGGTGCCTCTGGCGCCGAACCGACCAAGTCCGCGCCGTCGGGTCGGATCTGGGCTTCGGCTTCGGTCATGTTTCCGATGATCCCCTATCGACCAGCCGCGCGGCTACTGCGGTGCGCCAACCGATCGGGCGCGGTTCACCTCGGACGGCCGATGGCCTGCGTTGTTGCCGCACCGACACCGAGGCGGCGGGCGACCAACAAGTCGTCGGGCGTATCTATGTCGCAACGCAGCCCCGGCCACGCGCCAGTCAGTTCGATGGCCCCTGAATGTCGATGGCGCTGAGCCGAATCAGGTCCGAAATGCGGATCGAGTCCGACGCCGAAAGCAAACAACGCCGACGTCCCCGTGCCGTGCCGGTCGCCAACGAAGCTGCGCGGGTAAGCCCGGGCCGCTGTGATCGCCTCGGCAAGCTCCTGCGGTTGCAGCGCCGGCAAATCGCCTTGCAGTGCAACGACATTCGGTGTCTCCACGCGGATTGTGGCTTCGGCGGCGGCGATCGCGTTGTTCAGCGGATTGCGGTGCCCCTCCGGGGTCGGATCGATCAGCACCCGGGCACCCAGTCGCCGGGTGGCGTCGGCGGCAACCTCATCGGGGGTGACGACGGTGACCGAATGCAGGGCGGAAACGGCCGACGCGGCGGTGATGGTGTCGATGAGCATTGCCAGCACCACGCTTTCCCGGGTGGCGGCCGAGAAAACCGGTGCCAGCCTGGTCTTGGCGGCGGTGAGCCGCTTCACGGCGATCACCAGCCCCACATCCGCGGCGTCGCCTGTCCTGGTGCCGCTCATGTGCGCCATCCTGCCAGCACCGCCGACCACGCTAATCTGAAGCCGTGGTTGAGGCGGCGGTGATGGGGGCCGGTGCGTGGGGAACGGCACTGGCGAAGGTCTTGGCTGATGCGGGTAACAACGTCACGCTGTGGGCCCGTCATCACGAAGTCGCCGACGAAATCAACGACACCCGCCGGAACACGGGCTACCTGGACGACGTCGACCTGCCCAAGTCGATCCGCGCGACCGGCGACCCCGCCGAAGCGCTGTCCGGTGCGTGCACGGTGCTGCTCGCGGTGCCGTCGCAGACGATGCGCGCCAACCTCGAGCAGTGGAAGCACCTGATCGGCGACGACGTCACGCTGGTCAGCGTGGCCAAGGGCATCGAACTGGACACATTGATGCGGATGAGCCAGGTCGTGGTCCAGGTGACCGGCGCTGACCCGTCGCGTGTTGCCGTGGTCACCGGCCCGAACCTCGCCAGCGAGATCGCCGACGAGCAGCCGGCCGCCACGGTGGTTGCCTGCAGCGACTCAGGCAGGGCAGTGGCCCTGCAGCGCGCGCTGGCGACCGGGTACTTCCGTCCGTACACCAATGCCGACGTCATCGGCGCCGAGGTCGGCGGTGCCTGCAAGAACGTCATCGCATTGGCGTGCGGGATGGCCGCCGGTGTCGGGCTGGGGGAGAACACCGCCGCCGCCATCATCACTCGCGGCCTTGCGGAGATCATGCGGTTGGGAATCGCGTTGGGCGCCAAACCCGCAACCTTGGCGGGGCTTGCCGGCGTGGGTGATCTGGTGGCAACGTGCACATCGCCGCACTCGCGCAACCGCTCGTTCGGCGAGCGGCTCGGCAGGGGCGGCACCACGGAGTCGGCGCTGCGCGCGGCGGGCGGTCACATCGCAGAGGGCGTCACATCGTGTGAGTCGGTGCTCGCGCTTGCGGCAAGCTACGACGTCGAGATGCCGCTCACCGACGCGGTACACCGCGTCTGCCACAAGGGCTTATCGGTCAACGAGGCGGTCGCGCTGCTACTCGGGCGCAGCACGAAGCCGGAGTAGACGGATGAACGGCAAGTACGGCGACTCCACCCGCAGCGTCAAAGCCGTTGGCTCGGAAGCAATTCCGGGAAGACCGGTGGCGCCGCCACCCGTTCCGGCATCGACGTATCATCTCTCACCCGACGAGACCGAATCTCTGGACAGCTACGGACGCAGCTCCAATCCAACGTGGCGCCAACTGGAATCGGCGCTGGCCGAACTGGAGGGTGCTGCGACGGCATTGACGTTCGGCTCCGGCATGGCGGCGATCACGTCGGCACTGCGTGTGCTCGCCAAGCCCGACACCAAGCTGGTGGTGCCCGCCGATGGCTATTACCAGGTGCGGCGCTATGCGGCTGAATATCTTTCGCCGCACGGCGTCACTGTCGTCGAAGCGCGAAGCGCCGAGATGTGCGAGGCCTCGGCGGACGCCGATGTGGTGCTGGCTGAAACGCCCGCCAATCCGGGGCTGGACGTCGTCGATCTACACCATCTGGCGATGGACTGCCGCGGCCGCGGCGCCACCCTGATCGTCGACAACACCACCGCGACACCCCTTGGCCAACAGCCGTTGTCGTTGGGTGCCGATCTGGTGGTCGCCAGCGCGACGAAAGCGCTGTCGGGGCACAGCGATCTGCTCGCCGGCTACGTCGCGGGCAGCCAACCCGAACTGATGCAGGTGCTCGAACGCGACCGACTGCTGACAGGGCCGATCCTCGGCGCATTCGAGGCATGGCTGGTGCTCCGCAGCCTCGGCAGCGCGGGCCTGCGCTTCGAACGGCAGTGCCAGAACGCTCAGGCGCTCGCCGTGATGCTGCGCGCGCATCCTGCCGTCAAGTCGGTGCGCTACCCGGGTCTGCCCGATGACCCGTCGCATCAGATCGCCACACTGCAGATGAAGCGCTACGGCGGCCTCATCGCGGTGGAACTCGAGGACGCCGCCGCGGTGCACGCGCTGGTGGAGCGCAGTGCGCTGGTGATCGCATCGACGAGCTTCGGCGGGATCCACACGTCTCTGGATCGGCGCGCCCGCTGGGGCGATCCGGTCAGCGCCGGCTTCGCCCGCATCTCGCTGGGCATCGAGGACACCGACGATCTAATCGCCGATTTCGAGGAGGCGCTGGCGTAGCGCCGGGAGGTCCGGCTCCGGCTTGCTCTTGAGGGAGGACAGGAAGCGTTCTGCCAACGAGGGTTCGATGTTGGCGTCGGTAACCACGAAGGCGCTTACGATCACGTCGTTGCGGTAGAAGAGCAGACCAGTCAACGCGGCCCAGTCGGCGCCACCGCGGCCGACCAGCTTTACGCGGAACTTCCGCGTCTCGACCCCCTTGAAATCGCCCGTGGTCCGCGAAATCTCCGTGGCGGCCACGGGACTGCTATGTCTCGACTCCATCTTTGCCTGCGCATTTTCGATGGAGCTGTCGACGACGACGTCGAGGGGATTCGGGGTGATTCCGATCAGGTTGGTCTCGGCGAGGGCGTAGTAGCCGCTGTCGGCCTCCAGGTCGGTGAGCCGCGTCGAGAGGGCGCTGTCGGGTATTTGCATCGTCTCCGTGGAGGGCTGTCCAGGAAATTCGATGACGTAGTCGCCGGTTGCGCTAGTGGCCTCTTGCCAGTCGGCTCTGTCGCGCCCACACCAGACCGCGGCCGCGGTTATGAGCACTATCAGCAGCGTGAGCGTCGCCCACCGATAACGACTCTTCTTCGTCTGCATCGTCCATCCCCCTGGTTTGCCGGATGGATACTGCAGGTCAGAGCGCTGCGTCAGACGACTTTCCAGCCGGCCGGTAGCCTCTCTAGGTTGTGACTGCCCACCAGCCCGGCCCGAGCGGGCGCGTCCGCGTCGCTGTCGTTTACGGCGGGCGCAGCTCCGAGCACGCGATTTCGTGCGTTTCCGCTGGTAGCATCCTGCGCAATCTCGACCCGGAGCGGTTCGAGGTGGTCGCCGTCGGCATCACACCCGGCGGATCGTGGGTGTTGACCGACGGCCGCCCGGAGACCCTGGCTATCACCGATGGCAGGCTGCCGGAGGTCAGCGGGGAATCGGGTGCCGAACTGGCGCTGCCCGCCGACCCGGTCCGCGGTGGTCAACTGCTGTCCCTGGGCCAGGGCGGCGAGGTGCTCGCCGCGGTGGACGTGGTGTTCCCCGTCCTGCACGGGCCGTACGGCGAGGACGGCACCATCCAGGGACTGCTCGAGCTCGCTGGGGTGCCGTACGTCGGCGCCGGTGTGCTGGCCAGCGCGGCGGGGATGGACAAAGAGTTCACCAAGAAGCTGCTCGCTGCCGAGGGTCTGCCGATCGGCGACCACGTCGTGCTGCGGCCGCGGCAGGACACCGTCGAACTCGAGGATCGCGAGCGGCTGGGACTTCCGGTGTTCGTCAAACCCGCTCGCGGTGGCTCGTCCATCGGTGTCAGCCGGGTCAACGCATGGGACCAGCTGCCCGCGGCAATCGACTTGGCCCGCAGGCATGACCCGAAGGTGATCGTCGAAGCCGCGATACCGGGGCGCGAATTAGAGTGTGGCGTCTTGGAATTCCCCGACGGACGGGTCGAGGCCAGCACGGTCGGCGAGATCCGGGTCGCTGGAGTGCGGGGCCGCGAGGACGCGTTCTACGACTTCGAGACCAAGTATCTAGACGACGCCGCTGAGCTCGACGTGCCCGCCAAGATCGATGACGACGTCGCGGATGCGGTGCGGCAGTTGGCCATTCGGGCCTTCAACGCGGTCGACGGCCAGGGTCTGGCCCGCGTCGACTTCTTCCTCACGGAGGACGGGCCGGTGGTCAACGAAATCAACACCATGCCAGGCTTCACCACGATCTCGATGTACCCACGGATGTGGGCGGCCAGCGGCGTGGATTACCCGACGCTGCTGGCCACCATGGTCGAGACGGCGCTGAAGCGCGGGACTGGCCTGCGCTGAACATCCTGCTGTAGGTGGCATCGGCTCCTACCACCGTAGGAGGTGAAAGTCCGGACTCCGGCACGATGCGTGCCGGGTCGCCGATTTCCTAGCGTCAAATCATGACATGGGCAATCGCTACGCCGGTACCGGACACCAACATTCGACGCTGGCTGACCGAACTGGCTCACCTCGTCACCGACGCCATGCGCGTCACACGTCGTCAATCGCCACCGAAGCCGCGCCCTCATCACGCACACTGCGAAGCGTTCATCGAGGATGCCGCCCTTGCCACATCATGCCGTGGTCGACATCGGCCTCCTACCAAGGTCGCAAATCGCGACTCAGTGAGCGCACGCCGACGCCGGTCGGGTCTAGCGCGGCGGGGCGGGGTCAATCGCCTTGGCGGGCAACGACTTCGCGATGACGTCCGAGATCTCCTGAATCGGCGTCGGCCCGGATCCCTGCGGCAGCGTCAACGCGATATAGACCGGCCGGTCGACCGCGAACCAGGTGCTGCGGCCCTGGTCGGCCAGCTCGAACCACTGCACCGCGTCGACGACCTGGATCGGGGAGCCAACGACGAACTCCGCAGGCCGGTCCAGGCCACACCGCATGATGACCGGCTCGCCGGCCGCCGTCCAGGCCGCCGCACCTGGCGGTGCGGGCTCGGCCGCCGGGGCGCGGTGATAGTCACCCAGCTGGTTCGGGACGGCGCCGAGGAGTGCGCGGCATTCGGCGCTGTCGGCCTTCGGTGCGGGCACTGACGCGATCGCAACGGCTTGTTGTCCCGGCGGGGACTGCCGAAGCGCGGCGACGACGAGAACACCGATGATGGCCCCTGCCGCCACGACCACTGCCGCGATCAGCAACGCCCGCGGGGGGCCGTCGCGGGTCTCGGCATCCACGGCCCCAAATCCTAGGGGCGCACTCCGTTGGCGATCGGGCAGGTCAGGGTGCGGGTGATACCGGTGACCTGCTGCACGCTCGGGACGACGTTGGCCTGCAGGTCGGCCAGGCTGTCCGCGCTGATCCGAACGACCACGTCGTAGGGGCCGGTGACGTACTCCGACGACAACACGCCGGGCAAGGCGGCGAGCTGTTTGGCGACGACCTCGGCGCGGCCCACCTCAGTCTGTATCAGCATGAAAGCCTCCACCACCCGTTATCCCCTCCACCTCGCTGCATAGACTCCTGGCCGCAGGCACCAAACGTACCGCAGGTGCGGCCGGTGTTCAGGCCAGGAAAGGGGCGGCATGGCAACCGACGAGCCGGCCGAGACCCTGGCCGGGGTTGGAGAGTTCGCCGTGATCGACCGCCTGGTAACGGGCCGCGACCAGCCGGTGACCGTCGCGCTTGGGCCCGGCGATGACGCCGCGGTGGTCGTCGCCGCTGACGGCAGGACGGTGGTGTCCACCGACATGCTGGTAGCGGGACGGCACTTCCGGCTGGACTGGTCCACACCGCACGATGTCGGCCGCAAGGCCATCGCGCAGAACGCCGCGGATATCGAGGCGATGGGTGCGCAGGCCACCGCGTTCGTCGTCGCATTCGGCGCGCCCGCGGACACGGCGACCTCGCAGGCGCTCGAGTTGGCGGACGGCATGTGGCACGAGGCTCGGCTACTCGGAGCCGGCATCGTCGGCGGCGATCTGGTCAGCGCCCCGCAGTGGGTGATCTCGGTGACGGTGCTCGGCGATCTGGGCGGACGCGAGCCGGTGCGCCGCAGCGGCGCGAAGCCCGGCGACACCGTTGCGGTGGCGGGCGAGCTCGGCCGTTCTGCTGCAGGATATGCATTGTGGCACAGCAATATTCACCAATTCGATGCGCTGCGCCGACGGCATCTGGTGCCCGAACCCCCTTACGGCCAGGGCCGGATCGCGGCCGACGCCGGAGCCACCGCGATGACGGATGTCTCCGACGGGTTGATCGCCGACCTCGGCCATGTGGCTACGGCATCAAATGTCGGTATCGACCTGTCGACGGCCGCGCTCTCCGGGGACCGTGATGCCGTTTCGGGCGCGGCCTCCGCGGTCGCGGCCGACGCGTGGGCATGGGTACTCGGAGGTGGCGAGGACCACGCCCTCGTCGCGACGTTCCGTGCACCGCCGCCGGCCGGTTGGCGGGTGATCGGCCGCGTGGTCGACGGTCCGGGTCGGGTACTGGTCGACGGCGACACGTGGCACGGAAATCCGGGTTGGCAGTCGTTCTGACCGGCCCCGCCCGCTAGGTTGAATTTCCGTGACCGCACGCCCACTGAATGAACTCGTCGAAGCCGGTTGGGCCGCGGCATTGGCACCCGTCGGTCCACAGGTCGCCCAGATGGGGGAGTTCCTCCGCGCCGAGATCGCCGCGGGGCACCGCTACCTGCCTGCCGGGGCGAATGTGTTGCGCGCCTTCACCTTCCCCTTCGACCAGGTGCGGGTGCTCATCGTCGGGCAGGATCCCTACCCGACGCCGGGTCACGCGGTGGGCTTGAGCTTCTCGGTGGCCGCCGACGTCCGGCCGTTGCCCCGCAGCCTGGAGAACATCTTCTCCGAATACGGCAAGGATCTGGGCTACCCGCCGCCGGCCACCGGCGATCTGACGCCGTGGTCCGAACGCGGTGTGATGCTGCTGAACAGGGTGCTCACCGTCCGGCCAGGCAATCCGGCGTCACACCGGGGTAAGGGCTGGGAAGCGGTCACAGAATGCGCGATCCGTGCGCTCGTGGCCCGTGAGCAGCCGCTCGTGGCGGTGCTGTGGGGCCGAGACGCCTCCACGCTCAAACCCATGCTCGATGGCGCCGACTGCGTGGCGATCGAATCGCCACATCCTTCGCCGCTGTCGGCGTCGCGTGGTTTCTTCGGTTCGCGGCCGTTCAGCCGGGCCAACGAGCTGCTGGAGAAGATGGGCGCAGACCCGGTCGACTGGCGCCTGCCCTAGCGCCGGGCGAGCAGACGCAAAAACACCCGACACGCCGCGAAAACCAGACCTTTTGTGTCTGCTCGCGCTTTGACCGACGCTAAACGCGGCTAGCCGCGTGAGACCTTGCCTGCCTTGATGCAGGAGGTGCACACGTTGATGCGCTTCTTGTTCCCGCCGGCGTGGGTCACGGTGCGGACGGTCTGGATGTTGGGATCCCACCGACGGCTGGTCCGGCGATGGGAGTGCGAAACCGACTTGCCGAAGCCGGGGCCCTTCCCGCAGATCTCGCAGACGGCAGCCATATGTAGAACTCCTCGAATCGGTACTTGGGGGTCTGGGTTTCGTTTCGCCTAATACCGGCGACGGGTCGACCCGACAACCTGACCAGGATACCGGCCGCAGCAAGGATCACCAAAAACGCATCCACCGGCGCGAACGTTGTGCCGAGCCCTGTCAGCGTGTGTGGCTAGGCTGGCGCCCACGGCGGCAGTCAGTGATGGCGTGGCGCTGAGCGCCACATTTGATGGAGGTTTTGATGTCGGCTCGGCGACTCGACGCCTCCGCGCTACGGGACTGGGCACACATGGCCGTCGGCGACCTCATTTCGCACACCGACGAGATCAATCGGCTCAACGTGTTCCCGGTGGCGGACGCCGACACCGGGACAAACATGCTGTTCACGATGCGTTCGGCGTGGGCGCAGGCCGACGCGGACTCCGACAGCGACGACGTCACCGAGGTCGCCGCCGCGCTCGCAGCAGGCGCGTTGCACGGCGCTAGAGGCAACTCCGGCGTCATCCTGTCGCAGATCCTGCGCGGCCTGGCCGACGTGGTCTCGTCCGGCGCCGCAGACCGCGGCGGAGCGCTCGCGGATATCAACGGCCCCGTATTCGCAGCGGCCCTGCGGCACGCCATCGGGTTGGTCGTCGCGTCGATGGGCGAGCCGGTGCCCGGCACCATCGTCTCGGTGCTGCAGAACGCTGCGGGCGCCGCCGAGCATGCGGGCGCCGACGGTGCCACCCTCGCCGAGGTGGTCTCCGCGGCCGCCGATGCTGCCGCCGTCGCGCTGGACAAGACAACCGGGCAGCTCGACGTGCTCGCCGAGGCCGGCGTGGTGGACGCCGGCGGCCGTGGCCTGCTGGTACTGCTCGACGCGATGAGCACGACATTGACAGGGCGTGCGCCGCACCGGCACGAGTATCTGCCGTCGCCATCGCCAACCGATGTCGTCACGGCCGCAGTCGCCGCGCCGCAGTTCGAGGTCATGTACCTGCTGAGCGGATGCGACGCGGGCGGGGTCGAGACGCTGCGCGAGCGGTTGGACCAGTTGGGTGAATCGGTGGCCATCGCGGCCGCGGCGGACGGTACGGGCCACTACTCGGTGCACGTCCACGCCGACGATGCTGGTGCTGCCGTCGAGGCGGCACTGCCGGTCGGCACGCCGAGCCGGATCCAGATCACCTCGCTGTCGGCGGGCCCCGGTGGCAGGCCTGCAGGCGGGTGGACCCACGAACGCGCGGTCCTGGCCGTGGTCGACGGCGACGGCGCTGCGGAGCTGTTCGCGGGCGAGGGTGCGCACGTGTTGCGGCCCGAGGCCGACGCGCCCGTGAGCGCCAAGCAACTGCTGCACGCACTCGTCAACACCGGCGCCGCGCAGATCATGGTGTTGCCCAACGGCTACGTCGCCGCCGAGGAACTCGTCGCGGGGTGCACGGCGGCGATCGGCTGGGGCATCGACGTCAGCCCTGTGCCCGCCGGCTCCATGGTTCAGGGCCTGGCCGCGCTGGCCGTGCACGGCGCGGAGCGGCAGGCCGTCGACGACGGTTACACCATGGCCCGCGCTGCGGCCGGCGCCCGGCACGGCTCGGTGCGCGTGGCCACCGAGGAGGCGCTGACGTGGGCGGGCACCTGCAAACCGGGCGACGGGCTGGCGATCGCGGGCGACGAGGTGCTGATCGTCGGCGACGACATCAGCTCGGCCGCCGCCGGACTGATCGACCTGCTGCTGGCCGCGGGCGGTGAACTCGTGACGGTGCTGACGGGTGCCGGCGTCGACGACAGTGTCGGTGAGGCGCTGCAGCGGCATGTCCACTCCGAGCATCTCGGTGCCGAGTTGGTGACCTATCACACCGGCCACCGCGGCGACGCATTGCTGATCGGGGTGGAGTAGTCGTGGCCCTGCTGACCGATCGGCTCGACTATGTCATCGGCAAGAAGTCGGCGGGGCCGCTGGAGGAGCACTTCGGTATGCGCACCGTCAATGATCTGCTGCGCCACTATCCGCGCAAGTACAGCGACGGGATGACGGTGCTCGGCGAGGGCGAGGAACTCGAAGACGGCGAACACGTCACGTTCGTCGACGTCATAACCAAGGCCGAGCCGAAATGGACGAACCGACAACCCAAGCGGGAGTATCTCGTAGTAACGCTGGGTGATCGGCGGCCGAAGGTGACCGCGACGTTCTTCAACGCCAAATACCTCAAGAAGCAACTGGTGAAGGACACGCGCCTGATGCTCTCCGGCGAGGTCGGGTACTTCAAAGGGACGCTTCAGCTGACTCATCCGGCGTTCTACGTTCTCGAGTCGCCCACCGGTAAAAACATCGGGACCAAGTCATTGCGGACAATCGCCGACGCTTCGGGGGCCATCGGCGACGAGCTGCTGTCGGCATTCGAGCGCGAATTCTTCCCGATTTACCCCGCCAACAAGAAGGTGCAGACCTGGGAGATCTACGCGTGCGTGCGTCAGGTGCTCGACCTGCTCGACCCGGTCGAGGATCCGCTCCCGAAATCGATTCTGCAGCAGCGCAATCTGATAACCGAGGATGCGGCGCTGCGGGCGATCCACCTCGCTGAGAACACGGCCGAACGCGAGCGCGCCCAGGCTCGGCTCACGTTCGATGAGGCCGTCGGGCTGCAATGGGCACTGGTGGGACGGCGTTACGGCGAACTGAGTGAGTCCGGCCCCGTCGCCCCTCCCGAGAACGGCGGCTTGCTGACGGCGATGCGCGAGCAGTTGCCGTTCGAATTGACCGATGGTCAAAAGGAAGTGCTCGAGGTGGTGTCGGCCGAACTGTCGGCCAGCAGGCCCATGAACCGCATGCTGCAGGGTGAGGTGGGCTCGGGCAAGACCATCGTCTCCGTGCTGGCCATGTTGCAGATGGTCGACGCCGGATACCAGTGCGCGCTGCTGGCACCGACGGAAGTCCTTGCTGCCCAACATGCCCGGTCGATCCGAGATGTCCTCGGGCCACTGGCGATGGCGGGCCAGTTGGGCGGTGCGGACCGCGCGACGCGCGTCGCGCTGCTGACCGGCTCGATGTCGCCGCAACAGAAACGGGAGGTGCGCGATGAAGTCGCGAGCGGAGAGGCCGGCATCGTCATCGGCACACACGCGCTGCTGCAGGAGGCGGTGGAATTCAACCGCCTCGGCATGGTGGTCGTCGACGAACAGCACCGATTCGGTGTAGAGCAGCGAGACCAGTTGCGCGCCAAGGCCCCTGATGGACTGACACCGCACCTGCTGGTGATGACGGCGACGCCGATTCCACGCACGGTCGCTCTTACGGTCTATGGCGACCTCGAGACGTCGACACTGCGGGAACTTCCGCGCGGACGGCAGCCCATCACCACCAACACGATCTTCGTCAGGGAGAAGCCGGCGTGGGTGGAGCGTGCCTGGCAGCGCATCGTCGAGGAAGTCGGCGCCGGTCGGCAGGCATACGTCGTGGCATCGCGCATCGATGACAGCGACAAGCCCGCTAAGAACGATCAGGGTCCACCTGCCACCACGGTGGTGAAGCTCTTCGAACAGCTACGCCGCGGGCAGCTTTCCGGGTTGCGCCTCGGCTTGATGCACGGTCGGCTGCCCGGCGACGAAAAGGACGCCGTGATGGGCGAGTTCCGCGCGGGCCAGATCGATGTGCTCGTCTGCACCACCGTCATCGAGGTCGGCGTGGATGTAGCGAATGCGACGGTGATGGTCGTGGTCGACGCCGACCGCTTCGGCATCAGCCAGCTGCACCAGCTTCGGGGCCGGATCGGCCGCGGCCGGCATCCCAGCCTCTGCCTGCTGGCCACCCAGCTGCCGGAGGGATCCAAGGCGGGACAACGGCTGAAGGCCGTCGCAGGCACCCTGGACGGCTTCAGGCTCGCCGACCTCGATCTCGAGGAACGCAAAGAGGGAGATGTGTTGGGGCTCACCCAATCCGGCCGACCCATCACGCTGCGATTCCTGTCGCTTGCCGAGCACCTCGACATCATTCTGGCCGCCCGTGAACTTTGCGAAGAGTTCTACCAGAAGGACCCCGACAATCCCGGAATGGCAGTCCTGGCGGCAACGTTCACCGATACCGACCGCGTCGAATACCTGGACAAGGCATGAGTCGCAACCGGCTGCTGTGGCTGGCGTTGACCGTAGCGCTGGCTGTTGTGGTCGCCTTTCAGGTGGTGTCGACGTCGGACGACCGCGCTCAGTTCGTCGCCCAGGCCGACATCCCCACCGTCGCACCGGGTGTCGACGTGCTGGCGGCCATCGCAGAGGTGCCGGTTCGGATCCGAAGCTACGACTACCGCAGGGACGCTTTCGGCGACACCTGGACCGACGACAATTCCGCTCCTGGCGGACACAACGGCTGCGACACCCGCAACGACATCCTAGACCGCGACCTCGTCGACAAGACTTTCGTGTCAATCAAGCGCTGCCCCAACGCCGTTGCCACCGGCACGTTGCACGACCCGTATACCAACGTCACCGTGGCCTTCGTGCGTGGCAATCAGGTCGGCGCGTCGGTTCAGATCGACCACATCGTCCCGTTGGCGCTGGCGTGGGACCTGGGCGCCCGCAATTGGACCGACGACATGCGAGTGCGGTTCGCCAACGATCCGGCGAACCTGCTTGCAGTGCAAGGTCAGGCGAACCAGGACAAGGGCGATCACGAACCGGCCGCGTGGATGCCGCCGAACACAGCATTCCGCTGCCAATACACGATGCAATTCCTCGCGGTGCTGCGCGGCTACGGTCTGCCGGTCGATGCGCCGTCGGCGACGGTGTTGCGCGAGGCCGCCACGACCTGCCCGACGAGCTGAATCGCTACGGCACCTTCGGCTTTATCTCCTCGATAACCCACTGTGCGTAGTCGAGGTAGGCATTGACGTCCTTCACCGGTGGGATGGGCACTCCGGTGATCGTCACGCCGAGCTCTGAGAACCAGCCGAGCTGGTCGATGATCGCTTCGGCGCTCATACCCGGTAGCTGAGTCGGGTCGTCGACAACTACGTGTCCCTCGCCGATCTGGGACGTGCCGAGGCCGTACAGCACGTCGAACGGTCTCCCGTCGTAGGTGGGTTGGGACTTGATGAAGTCGATCTTCGCGGGTATGTCTGCGGGGGGCGTCAGCCACGGGAACCAGCCGGACCCGTACCGGGCCGCACGCTTGAGCATGGGCTCGGCGTCGCCGCCGATCCAGATCGGCAGATGCGGTTTCTGCACCGGTTTCGGTTCGAAAGCGATGTCCTTGAATGAGACGTATTTTCCGTCGAATTCCGGCGAATCGCTCGTCCACAGCTCGACGATGGCGGCAAGGTACTCGTCGGCCATGCGTCCGCGCTCGTGGAACGGCACGCCGAGAATCTTGAATTCTTCTGCGTCCCAGCCGACACCGAAGGTGACGGTGATGCGACCGTTGCTCATCCAGTCGGCTGTCGACAGCGCCTTGGCCAAGATGACCGGATGCTGCAGAGGCAGCAGCGTCACGGTGGACATCACCCGAATTCGTTGTGTGGCACCGGCGATGAACGCCTGTGCGACGGTCGAATGAAAGTAGTGCGGTCCGGACAGCTCCACATGTGTGTTGGGTACGACGAAGTGTTCCGGGATCGGAATCACGTCGTAACCCAGTTCCTCGGCGCGCCTGGCCATCGCGACCTGGTCTGGGCCGGTCACATCGACCTCGAACGCCTGCGTCAGGGCCTTCACCCGAACGGTGTTCGGCATAGTAAAGCCAAACTTCATGGGGCACCGTGCCTTTCAGTCAGCCGAATCGTGCCGGCGGAAACCAGCCGACCGGCCTTCTTGCGGGGGATATGTCCGGCCTCGGCCATCCAGCGGATGGTGTCGGCGAACGTCTCATCGCCGCAGCGGAAGCTCAACCCTGATTTCGCAAGGAAGCGGCTCGAGTCCGCGGGCGCCCATTGGGTGTTGATGGCCATGGACTCGGCGGAGATCTGGGTCTCGAACGGCACCAGCATCTTGACTCGATCCGCCGTCGCGCCCATCGAACGCATCATTTTCGGTGGTACACGGGGACTGAACATGCGCCTGCCGAGAAGCGCTTCCAGGCGTCGCCGTAGCTCGTCCCACGGGTAGAAGTGGCCGCCGACGATATAGCGCGCACTCTCGAACTCACGGTCCGCCGGATGCTCCAACAACCAGAGATGCGCCTGGGCGACGTCTCGCACGTCGACGCACTGGAACCCGGTCGTGCTGCGCGGCAGCATCTGCCCGACAAGCGATGCCACTGCGCGGTTGGCGGCGCTCAGCTTGGGATCGTCGGGACCGATGACGGCAGCGGGATAGGTGACCTGTACCGGCACGTGCCGCCGTTGTAGTTCGCGAACGTGGGCCTCGCTGTCGCGCTTGGAGCGCGTGTAGGCCTCGGACACGTCGGCGAGCGGTGTCGATTCGTCGATACTTGAGGCCCCCGGGTGGAACAGCGCCATGACGCTGGACACATACAGCAGATTGCCGATGCCGAGCGCACTTGCCGCGCCGAGCACCGCCTTTGCCGCGCCGGTGTTGGTGTCATACGTCTCGCGCGCCCTGCGGGGGTCGAGTGATACCGCCGCAGCGGCGTGGAAGACGGCGTCGCAACCTGCCATCGCGTGCTCGAGGGCGGTCTGGTCACGGATGTCGACGGTGACGAAATCCTCGATATGGCGGCCGTGAGCTTCGAACCACGTGCGCGCCGCTTCGTGATTGCGGACCAGGAGGCGCGTCTCATGGCCCGCCGCGAGCAATGCCAGCGCGGTGTGGGCGCCGACGAGACCGGTCGCGCCGGTGCAGAAGACCTTCATCTGCATTCGATCCGGACACGGACCCGAGCCATCGCGCCACCGCCCTCACCCGCGTCGATCCCGTCGAGTTGTCCTCGTCAGCAATCGTGCGGGCACGCAGGCGCGCTGGATAGAGTAACGGCGTACTCGTATTTGGGGCGGGGTGGAACCGGTCTAGGTGCCCGTGTAGGTCTCGGGGTCGGGCCGGAAGCGGGTGCCGTCGTCGAGGCCGTTGAGAGTGGCCATCTCGTCGTCGCTCAGCTCGAAATCGAACACCTCGAGATTCGACTTGATCCGCTCCGGGTTCGCGGAGCGGGGGATGACGACATTGCCGAGCTGAATGCTCCAGCGGATCAGTACCTGCGCCGGGCTCTTGTCATGCGCCTGTGCCACCGACGCGATGGTCGGGTTGTCCAGCAGCTTGCCTACGCCGAGCGGGCCGTAGGCCTCCGTGACGATCCCGTACTGAGCGTTGACCGCGCGTAGCTCGGCCTGATTCAGCAGCGGATGCAGCTCGATCTGGTTGATCGCCGGGGTGAAGAAGGCCAAGTCGATGATGTCGGCGAGGTGTTCAGCATGGAAGTTGCTCACGCCGATGGACCGGGTGTCGCCGTCCTCCTTCCGCTTCATCAGGCCGCCCCAGCTGTCGACATACTTGCCTTGCTCGCCCGCCGGCCAGTGGATCAGGTACAGATCGACGTAGTCCAGCCCGAGCCGCTCGAGGCTGACCTTCAGCGCATCCTGGGACGACTGAAAACCCAAATCAGGGGTCGCGAGCTTGGTGGTGATGAACAGTTCCTCACGGGGGATGCCCGACGCGGCGATCGCCCCGCCCACCGCTTCCTCATTGCCGTAGGCGGCCGCGGTGTCGATCAACCGGTAGCCGGCTTCCAGCGCCGTCGACACGGCTTGCTCGGTCTCGGAATCCGACAGCTCACCGACGCCGAGGCCGATCACCGGGATCGTGTTCTCGTCGTTGAGAGTGACGGTGGGAATCGCAGCCGGCGACGTCATTGGACCTATCCTGTGAAGTTGAATGTTCGTGGGTCGGGACCTAGTCGAGTTCCGTCGCCGAGCGAAGAGACGGACGCCATGTCCTGCTCGCTCAGTTCGAAATCGAACACGTCGAAGTTACTCACAATTCTCTCGGGGGTCACCGACTTCGGGATGACTATATTGCCGAGTTGGATATGCCACCTAATCAGTGCCTGCGCTGGCGTTTTGCCGTGGGCATCCGCGACGGCCGTGACTTTTGGATTGCTCAGCAGGGAGCCCTGCCCGAGCGGGCTCCACGCCTCGGTTGCGATGCCCAATTGAGCGTGCACTTCCCGCAACTCCTGCTGTTGCAGAAGCGGATGCAACTCGATCTGGTTGACCGCGGGAACGATTCCCGTGGCGTCCACCAGGATTCGCAGATGTTCGGGTTCGAAATTGCTGACGCCGATCGACCGGATACGGCCTTGGTCGCGCAGATGCGCAAACGCCTTGAACGTGTCGACGAACGCGTTTTTCGCAGGCATCGGCCAGTGAATGAGGTAGAGGTCGAGGTACTCCGCGCCGAGCTTGTCCATGCTGGCGTCGAACGCGGCGAGCGTGCTCTCGTAGCCCTGGTCGGCGTTCCACAACTTGGTGGTGATGAAGACGTCCTCACGAGGCAACCCGGAAGCCGTGACCGCCTTACCCACCTCGCGCTCATTGAAGTAACCTGCGGCCGTATCGACGTGCCGGTAGCCGGCGTCCAGTGCGACCGCCACCGCGCGCTCGGTCTCTTCCGGCGGCGTCTGCCAAACGCCGAGTCCGACCTGAGGCATCGAATTACCGTCATTGAGCGTGATCAAGGGAGCAGCCATGACCCAAAGTCTGCCAGCACCGGCACCTTGGAGTCCGAGTCGTAAACACACGATCGTCAACGCCGCGGCAGGCGTCACACTGCGCACACTGCCGCATGTCCCCAACGGCGTGAAACGCCTACTGCTGGGCGGCCGTTCGGTCACGATCGACGGAAACACGCTGGATACCACGCTGCAACTGATGCTTGCGTTGCAGCGGCCGACCGGCATCGACGGGCTCGCGGCCGACGATGACGTCATCACCTCGCGGGCTCGACTGGAGATCCTGGCGGCGAGCGTCAAGCAGGACATCCCGGCGGGGACGGTGACCAATCTCTCGATTCCAGGGTCTGCCGGGCCGATTCCGGCGCGGCACTACAGCCCGGGAGCCGCCGTCGCGCCACTGCTGGTCTTCTACCACGGCGGCGGCCAGGTGATCGGCAGCCTGGATACCCACGATGACCTCTGCCGCAAGATCTGTCGCGACGGTGCGATGCACGTGCTGTCGGTCGACTACCGGCTGGCTCCCGAGCACAAGGCACCCGCAGGCGCCGACGATGCCTTCGCCGCGTTTCTGTGGGCCCGTGAGCACTCCGCCGAGCTCGGCGCCGACGCGGACCGCGTGGCCGTCGGCGGCGACAGCGCGGGCGGCAACCTCGCCGCGCTGGTCGCGCAGCGCGCGCGGACCGAGGGGCCCGGGTTACCTGCGCTGCAACTCCTCATCTATCCCGTCACCAACTACCGCGACGAGACGCGGTCGCAGACGTTGTTCGCCTCGGGCTACTTCCTGACCAAGCGTGATCTTCACTGGTTCCGGTCGAAGTACCTCGACGGCGCGGGGCTCGACGCGTCCGACCCGCGGGTGTCACCCCTGCTGACCGACGACCTGGCCGGACTGCCGCCCGCGCTCGTGCTCACCGGCGGGTTCGACCCTCTGCGCGACGAGGGCCAGCAGTACGTCGATGCCATGCGAGCAGCAGGGGTCGACGTCGACCATCGGCATTTCGGCTCGCTGGTGCACGGCTGGGCCAACTTCTTCCCGCTGGGAGGCGGCAGCGCCACCGCCGTGGCGGAAACCATCTCCGCGCTGCGCGCCCATCTCGCCCGCGCGTGAGAACGCGCCTGTGAGCCGCCGGTACTCTTGACCCGTGGCGACGAAACCCAAAAAGCAAGCCAGCTACGACCTGAAGGCTGCCGACCGCAAGCGCAACCTCGCGATCCAGATCGGGCTGACGTCGATCGTGGTGATTTTCGCCGTCGCGCTGGTGGGGTACATCGTCTTGTCCAACGACAAGAAACCACAGTCCGGTGAGGCCAAGGCCGTCCGCGTCGCGTCGAGCAACGTCATCAAGAAGGAAGGCAGCTCCGACCCGAAGGTTGTGCTGTCGATGTACGAGGACTTCCTGTGTCCGCACTGCGGACTGTTCGAGCAGCAGTTCGGGCCGACGGTGAACAAGCTGATCGACACCGGCGCCGTCGCCGCCGACTACTACATGGTCGGCATCCTGGACCGTCCGCAGAACCAGAACTACTCGTCGCGTGCGGGTGGCGCCGCCTACTGCGTGGCCGACGAATCCATCGACGCGTTCCGGCGCTTCCACGCCGCTCTCTACGCTCAGCAGCCCGACGAGACCGCGACGGTGTTTCCCGACAATTCGCGGCTGATCGAGGTCGCGCGTCAGGCGGGCGCCGGCGGCGGCGTGCCTGACTGCATAAACAAGGGCCGATACACCGAGATGGTGCAGGGGTTGGCCGCGGCCGCAGGTATTCAGGCGACGCCGACCATCCGCATCAACGGGCAGGACTACACACCCACGACGCCCGACGCGTTGGTCGCCAAGATCAAGGAAACCGTCGGCGAGGTGCCGGGGCTTGACGGCGCCGCGCCTCCGGCACCCGTACCGACACCAGCGCCGGCAACCGCGCCATGACCGCGACCGCGCCCAGCGACGTCCAGCCGACCGAACGGGCGGCCAACGCGTCGAACAGGGTGCCGGTCCGGACTGCCAGCGCGGTATGGATTCTGATCGCCGGCGTCGTCGGGCTCGCCGCTGCGCTCACGCTGACGGTCGAGAAGATCGAGATTCTGATCAATCCCGCTTACGTGCCGTCCTGCAGCATCAACCCGGTGCTGTCGTGCGGTTCGGTGATGGTGACCCCGCAGGCGTCGGCGTTCGGCTTCCCCAACCCGCTGATCGGCATCGTCGCGTTCACCGTCGTGGTGGTGACCGGTGTGCTCGCGGTCGCCAAGATCGGGCTGCCGCGGTGGTACTGGGCCGGCCTGGCGACGGGCACGGCGCTCGGCGTGGTGTTCATCCACTGGCTGATCTTCCAGAGCCTGTACCGGATCGGCGCGCTGTGCCCGTACTGCATGGCGGTGTGGGCAGTCACCATTCCGCTGTTCGTCGTGGTCGCCTCGATCGCGCTGCAGCCGTTGCGGTCGAACGTGGTGGCGCGGGTGCTGTACACGTGGCGGTGGTCGCTGGTGGCGCTGTGGTTCACCGCGCTGATCTTGATGATCCTCGCGCGGTTCTGGAACTACTGGTCGACTCTCCTCTAGCCTCTAGACACCGCAGCGTCATCGGGAGGGTCAGGCAGTGATTTCTAAGGTCCTGGTCGCCAACCGCGGGGAGATCGCGATCCGCGCCTTCCGGGCGGCCTACGAGATGGGCATCGCAACGGTAGCCGTCTACCCGTATGAGGACCGCAACTCGCTGCACCGGCTGAAGGCCGACGAGTCGTATCAGATCGGTGAGAAAGGCCATCCGGTCCGGGCGTATTTGTCGGTCGACGAGATCGTCCGCGTCGCCCAGCAGGCCGGCGCCGACGCGATCTACCCCGGCTACGGCTTTCTGTCGGAAAACCCCGACCTGGCCGCGGCGTGTGCCGCGGCGGGCATCACGTTCGTCGGTCCGAGCGCCGAAATCCTCGAGCTGGCCGGCAACAAGTCGCGGGCGATCGGGGCGGCGCGTGCCGCGGGGTTGCCTGTGCTGAAGTCCTCGGCGCCGTCATCGTCGGCCGATGAGCTGATGACGGCCGCGGCGACGATGGAGTTCCCGTTGTTCGTCAAAGCGGTGTCCGGCGGGGGTGGGCGCGGTATGCGGCGCGTCGCCGACGTCGCCGCACTGCCCGAGGCGATCGAGGCGGCGTCCCGTGAGGCCGAGTCCGCGTTCGGTGACCCGACGCTGTACCTCGAGCAGGCGGTGATCAACCCCCGCCACATCGAGGTGCAGATTCTGGCCGACCGGCACGGCAACGTGATGCATCTGTTCGAACGTGACTGCAGCGTGCAGCGACGGCACCAGAAGGTCATCGAGCTGGCCCCGGCGCCCAATCTGCCTGAGGAACTGCGCGCCGAGATCTGCGCCGACGCGGTCGCGTTCGCTCGCCAGATCGACTACACCTACGCGGGCACCGTCGAATTCCTGCTCGACGAGCGCGGCCACTACGTGTTCATCGAGATGAACCCGCGCATCCAGGTCGAGCACACCGTGACCGAGGAGATCACCGACGTCGATCTGGTCGCCAGCCAGATGCGCATCGCCGACGGGGAGTCGCTGGAAGCCCTTGGGCTCAGCCAGGATTCGCTGCAACTGCACGGGGCTGCTTTGCAATGTCGGATCACGACCGAGGATCCGGCCAACGGCTTCCGTCCCGACACCGGCCGAATCAGCGGCTACCGGACACCCGGCGGCGCGGGCATCCGACTTGACGGTGGCTCGCATCTGGGGGCCGAGATCAGCGCCCATTTCGACTCGATGCTGGTCAAACTGACCTGCCGCGGGCGTGACTTCGCCACGGCGGTCGCCAGGGCGCGTCGCGCGCTCGCCGAGTTCCGGATCCGTGGCGTGTCGACGAACATTCCGTTCTTGCAGGCGGTCGTCAACGATCCCGACTTCCGCGCCGGCCGGGTGACGACGTCGTTCATCGACGAGCGGCCCTATCTGCTGACCGCGCGGACCCCGGCCGACCGGGGCAGCAAGATCCTCAACTACCTCGCCGACGTCACCGTCAACCAGCCGCACGGGCAGCGTCCGTCGACGGTGTATCCGCAGGACAAGCTGCCGCAGATCGATCTCGACGCGGTGGCACAACGGGGTAGCAAGCACCTGCTGACCGAGGTGGGGCCCGAGGGATTCGCTCGCTGGCTACGCGAAACCAAGTCGGTCGGTGTCACCGATACGACGTTCCGCGATGCGCATCAGTCGCTGTTGGCCACCCGCCTTCGCACCACCGGCCTGTTGATGGTCGCGCCCTACATCGCGCGGATGACGCCGCAGCTGCTGTCCATCGAGTGCTGGGGCGGGGCGACTTACGATGTGGCACTTCGGTTTTTGAAGGAAGACCCGTGGGAGCGGCTGGCCGCGCTGCGCGAGGCGGTGCCCAACGTCTGCCTGCAGATGCTGCTGCGGGGCCGTAACACAGTGGGTTACACGCCGTATCCTGAATCGGTCACCTACGGGTTCGTGCAGGAAGCGACGGCGACCGGCATCGACATCTACCGCATCTTCGACGCACTCAACAATGTCGACTCGATGCGACCCGCGATCGACGCGGTGCGCGAAACCGGTACGGCGGTGGCCGAAGTCGCGATGAGCTACACCGGCAACCTGTCGGATCCCAACGAAAACCTGTACACGCTTGACTATTACCTCAAGCTGGCGGAGCAGATCGTCGACGCGGGCGCGCACGTGCTGGCGATCAAGGACATGGCGGGGCTGCTGCGCCCACAGGCCGCCCATCAGTTGGTCACCGCGCTCCGCAGCCGGTACGACCTGCCGGTGCACGTGCACACCCACGACACCCCTGGCGGGCAGTTGGCCACTTATGTAGCGGCATGGCAGGCCGGCGCCAGCGCCGTCGACGGTGCGTCTGGGCCGCTGGCGGGCACCACCAGCCAGCCGGCGCTTTCCTCGATCGTGGCGGCTGCGGCACATACCGAGTACGACACCGGGCTGTCGTTGTCGGCGGTGTGCGATCTAGAGCCCTACTGGGAGGCGCTGCGAAAGGTGTACGCCCCGTTCGAATCCGGGATTCCCGGGCCGACGGGGCGGGTGTATCGCCACGAGATCCCCGGCGGTCAGTTGTCCAATCTGCGTCAGCAGGCGATCGCGCTCGGCCTTGGCGACCGGTTCGAGGAGATCGAGGCGAACTACGCCGCCGCGGACCGGGTGCTGGGCCGGCTGGTGAAGGTGACCCCGTCGAGCAAGGTGGTGGGCGATCTGGCGCTCGCATTGGTCGGTGCGAGTGTCAGCGCGGACGAATTCGCCGCTGACCCAGCGAAATTCGATATCCCTGATTCGGTGATCGGGTTCCTGCGCGGCGAACTCGGCGACCCGCCTGGCGGCTGGCCTGAACCGTTGCGCACCAAGGCGCTCGCAGGTCGCCCGCCCGCGAAACCCCAGCAGGACCTGTCTGACGAAGACGAGACCGTGCTGACGCAGGGGGGCCCGAAACGCCAGGCCACGCTAAATCGGCTGCTGTTCCCTGGTCCCACAAAGGAATTCGAGGCTCATCGGGAACTGTACGGAGACACTTCGGGGCTGAGTGCCAACCAGTTCTTCTACGGGCTGCGGCACGGCGAAGAACACCGGGTCAGGCTGGAACGCGGTGTCGAGCTGTTGATCGGGCTGGAAGCGGTCTCCGAACCCGACGAACGCGGCATGCGCACCGTGATGTGCATTCTCAACGGACAACTGCGACCGGTGGTCGTGCGTGACCGCAGCATCGCGAGCGACATCCCGGCCGCCGAGAAGGCCGACCGGTCCAACCCCGACCACATCGCCGCGCCGTTCGCCGGAGTGGTCACCGTCAGCGTCGCCGCCGGCGACAAGGTCGCCGCGGGACAGACCATCGCCACCATCGAGGCGATGAAGATGGAGGCCGCGATCACCGCACCCAAGGCAGGCGAGGTCAGCCGCGTCGCCGTCTCGGCCACAGCGCAGGTCGAGGGTGGCGATCTGCTGATGGTGGTGAGCTGACCCGCATCGTGGCCGGCACGCTGGGCGGTCGGCGAATCGCTGTGCCGCGCACCGGAACTCGGCCGACTACCGACCGGGTGCGTGAGTCGCTGTTCAACGTGCTCGCGTCGCGCGTCGACTTCGAAGGAGCCTCGGTGCTCGACCTGTACGCGGGTTCGGGCGCCCTTGGCCTGGAGGCGCTGTCGAGGGGCGCAACGTCGGCGGTGTTCGTCGAATCCGACCATCGCGCGGCCGCCGTCATCGCCAAGAACATCGCATCGCTGGCAGTGGCGGCCGCCGTGCGGCGCGGGCCCGTCGCAGCTGTGCTGGCGGGTGGTGCGGACCGGCCGGTGAACCTCGTCTTCGCCGACCCGCCCTATGACGTCGGCGACGCCGAGATCGTGCAGATGCTCACCGCCCTCGTCGACGGCGGCTGGGTGAGCAGCGGCGCGGTAGTGGTCCTCGAGCGGGCGGCGTCGGGGCCGTCGCTGTCGTGGCCCGACGGCTGGCAGCCCTGGCAGGCCCGTCGCTACGGCGACACCCGGCTGGAGCTGGCCGAGCGGGCCTGATCAGCCCTGATAGCGTCGTCACCCATGAGCGGCGCGGTATGCCCGGGATCCTTCGACCCGATAACCCTCGGCCACGTCGACATCTTCGAGCGCGCGGCCGCCCAGTTCGACGCGGTCGTGGTCGCGGTGCTGGTCAACCCCAACAAGCAGGGCATGTTCACGCTCGACGAGCGCATCGCGATGATCCAGGAATCGACGACTCACCTGCCGAACCTGCGCGTCGAAGCGGGAGAGGGCCTGGTCGTCGACTTCGTGAAGTCCCGCGGACTGACTGCGATCGTCAAGGGTCTGCGCACCGGCACCGATTTCGAATACGAGCTGCAGATGGCGCAGATGAACAAGCACATCGCGGGCGTCGATACGTTTTTCGTCGCGACCACGCCGCGGTATTCGTTCGTGTCATCGTCCCTGGCCAAGGAGGTCGCGACGCTCGGTGGCGACGTGTCCGAGCTGCTGCCCAAGCCCGTCAACGTGCGCCTGCAGGCCAAGCTCAAGGGTTAACTCCGGCAACGGCGGGTAGTCCCAGGGTGGGCGCACAGCCAACGCGCCGAATCCATGCTTTATGAAATTCGGAGGTATCCCCATGGTCGAAACGTTTGTTCAATCGACCGATGACGTCGTGAAGTTCCTCAAAGCGCAACACAACCTGATCAAGGACATGTTCGACGAGGTGCTGTCCGCGTCGGAAGCGAAAGCCCGCGAAAAAGCGTTCGTCGACCTGCGCAAGCTGCTGGCGGTGCACGAGACCGCCGAGGAAATGGTGGTGCATCCGCGGGCACGCCACGATGTCGCCAACGGCGATGAGATCGTGGACGCCCTCCTGGAGGAGGAGCACAAGGCGAAGGAGACGTTGTCCAGGCTCGAAAGCATGGATATCAGCTCGCCGAAGTTCATTGCGGAGCTAACGAAGTTTCGTGATGCCGTCATTGACCATGCCGAGCGCGAGGAGAACGAGGAGTTCACCAAGCTGGAGCGCAACCTCAAAGCCGACGACCGCGAGCGGATGGCAAAGGCGGTACTGGCCGCAGAGGCGATCGCGCCCACCCGCCCGCACCCAGGTGTCGAGTCGGCCAAGCTGAATTTTGCCGCCGGGCCGTTCGCGTCGATGCTCGACCGGGCCCGCGACCTCATCAAACAGGCAACATCGTAGCCGCAGCCAGTGTGCTGAGCTGACGCAAAATCGCCCGTGACGTCGGATGTGCGGGCGATTTTGTTTTGCCGGTAACCGCCGGCGCGCCGCTGGCCAGCCATATTGACATAATGTGCGCGAAGCAATTCGCACGGGAGTTGCGGCCTGGGGGAGCCTGGGACACAGCAAAACGGCCAAAGGACGACACACCGGGCCAGGAAGCTGAGTCACACGCGTAACACCAGGCACACTGGTAACTGTCAACTACGCCTGGAGGGTGTTGCCGTGTACCGAGTATTTGAAGCGCTCGACGAGTTGGGCGCGATTGTGGAAGAAGCCCGCGGCGTGCCGATGACGGCCGGTTGCGTGGTGCCCCGCGGCGATGTCCTGGAGCTGATAGACGACATCAAGGACGCCATCCCCGGCGAGCTCGACGATGCCCAAGACGTCCTCGACGCGCGGGACTCGTTGCTGCGCGAAGCCAAGGAGCACTCCGACTCGATGGTGTCCACGGCCACCGCAGAGGCCGATTCGCTGATCAACCACTCGCGCGCCGAAGCTGATCGGCTGCTGGCAGACGCGAAGGCCCAGGCCGACCGCATGGTGGCCGAGGCCCGTCAGCACAGCGAACGGATGGTCGGCGAGTCCCGCGAGGAGGCGGCCAGGATCGCCGCCACCGCCAAGCGGGAGTACGAGGCCAGCACCGGCCGCGCCAAGACAGAGGCTGATCGCCTGATCGAGAACGGCAACTTGGCGTACGAGAAGGCCGTGCAGGAAGGCATCAAGGAGCAGCAGCGGCTCGTGTCGCAGACCGAGATCGTGCAGACCGCGACGGCCGAGGCCACCCGTCTTATCGACTCGGCGCACGCCCAGGCCGACCGCCTGCGCGGCGAGTGCGACATCTACGTCGACAGCAAGCTCGCGGAGTTCGAGGACTTCCTGAACGGAACCCTTCGCTCGGTGGGCCGCGGCCGCCATCAGCTGCGCACCGCCGCGGGCACCCACGACTACGCTGCGCGGTAGCGTGCGGCCGTCGCCGTAGGATTGTCCTTTATGGCGACGCATCTGAAGAAGGCGGCGCGTCGCGCGCCACGCTCGCCGCTCGTGATCAATATCTCCCGGCTTGGCCGGCGGCCAGGCTCGATGATGACCTTCTCCGAGACAGTCCCGAGCCCGTCGCGCATCGGGCTGGACCTGATCGGGATCGACGAGGGCGCGCCGCTGAAACTGGATCTGCGGATCGAATCAGTTTCGGAGGGGGTGCTGGTCAGCGGCACGGTGTCCGCGCCGACGACGGGGGAGTGCGCCCGCTGCCTGACCCCGATCACCGGAGACGTCGAAATCGACCTCACCGAACTGTTCGCCTACCCCGACAGCGCAACCGATGAGACCACCGAGTCGGATGAGATCGGCCGGGTCATCGACGACACCGTCGATCTCGAGCAGCCGATCATCGACGCGATCGGCTTGGCGTTGCCGTTCTCGCCGCTGTGCAGCCCGGACTGTGCCGGGCTGTGCCCGCAGTGCGGCGTGCCGCTGGCGACCGCCGAGCCTGGACATCGTCACGAGCAGATCGATCCGCGGTGGGCGAAGCTCGCAGGCATCCTGGATCGGGACGACAAGTGAGCGTCGAGCGGGCGGCGCTGGTGAAGGCCTTGGGGGTCGACCTGCCCGACGAACTGCTGACCGTCGCGCTGACGCACCGCAGCTATTCCTACGAGAACGGCGGGCTGCCAACCAACGAGCGCCTGGAGTTTCTCGGCGACGCGGTCCTCGGGCTGACCATCACCGAGGAGCTCTACCATCGCCACCCCGAACGCTCCGAGGGCGACTTGGCCAAGCTGCGCGCCAGCATCGTCAACACCCACGCGCTCGCGGACGTCGGCAGGCATCTGTCCGACGACGGGCTGGGCGCCTACCTGCTGCTTGGCAAGGGCGAGGAGCACTCCGGCGGCGCCGACAAGTCGAGCATCCTAGCCGACGGGGTCGAATCCTTGTTGGGCGCAATCTATTTGGAGCACGGTGCAACGGTGGTCCGCGAAGTGATCATGCGGCTGTTCGGCACGCTGCTCGACACCGCCCCGACGCTCGGTGCGGGGTTGGACTGGAAGAGCAGCCTGCAGGAGCTGACCGCATCCCGCGGCATGGGGGCGCCGTCCTACCTGGTGACCTCAACCGGCCCTGACCACGACAAGGAATTCACCGCGACGGTGATCGTCACCGACGTCGAGTACGGCAAGGGCGTCGGCAGGACGAAGAAGGAAGCCGAGCTGAAAGCCGCTGCGGCCGCGTGGACCGCGCTCGACAGTGCCTGAACTGCCCGAGGTCGAGGTCGTCCGGCGCGGATTGGCGGCCCACGTCACGGGTCGAACCATCACCGCCGTGCGAGTGCACCACCCGCGGGCGGTGCGTCGTCACGAAGCGGGTCCCGCCGACCTGACCGCGCGGCTGCTCGAGGCACAGATCACGGGCACGGGCCGGCGCGGCAAGTACCTGTGGCTGACGTTGGACGACGGTTCTGCTTTGGTTGTGCACCTAGGGATGAGCGGCCAGATGCTGCTTGGTGAGGTGCCGAACGAGAACCATCTGCGCATCGCGACGCACCTGGACGATGGCACCGCGCTGAGCTTCGTCGACCAGCGCACGTTCGGTGGCTGGATGCTTGCGGACTTGGTGACGGTCGACGGCACCGAGCTGCCTGCGCCCGTCGCGCATCTCGCGCGCGATCCGCTCGACCCGAAGTTCAATCGCGATGGAGTTGTTATGGTGTTGCGGCGCAAGCACTCTGAGATCAAGCGCCAACTGTTGGACCAGACGGTGGTGTCAGGCATCGGCAACATCTACGCCGACGAAGCGCTGTGGCGGGCCAAGGTCAATGGCGCGCGGCAGGCGTCGTCGCTGACCCGCGCGAAACTCGGTGAGCTGCTCGACGCCGCCGCCGATGTGATGGTCGATGCGCTTGGGCATGGCGGCACATCGTTCGACTCGTTGTACGTCAACGTCAACGGTGAGTCCGGCTACTTCGACCGGTCGCTGGACGCCTACGGCCGCGAAGGGGAGCCGTGCCGCCGCTGCGGCGCGGTGATGCGGCGGGAGAAGTTCATGAACCGGTCGTCGTACTACTGCCCGAAATGCCAACCGCGACCGGGGGCGCGGCGCAGTTAAACTGCCGCGTGGGCCCCCACGCGAGTCCGCGAGTGACCGTGTCTGCACGCAGACACGCCGTGAATGCGTGGCATTTTGCGGTCGCTCGCGGGAAGGAAATAAGCCATGACCGAACTGTGGGTTGAGCGCACCGGCGTGCGCCGCTACACCGGGCGCAGCTCACGCGGCGCAGAGGTGCTCGTCGGAAACGAAGACGTCGAGGGCGTCTTCACGCCTGGCGAGCTGATGAAGATCGCCCTGGCCGCCTGCAGTGGGATGTCCAGCGACGCGCCGCTGCGCCGGCGGCTTGGCGACGACTACCAGACGACGATCAAGGTGTCCGGGGCCGCGGATCGCGAGCAGGAGCGGTACCCGCTGCTCGAGGAGCGCATGGAACTCGATCTTTCCAGCCTGTCCGAGGACGAGGTGGTGCGGGTGCTCACCGTCGTCGAGCGGGCCATCGATCAGGTGTGCACCGTGGGCCGCACGCTGAAGTCTGGGACCAAAGTGACGTTTGAGGTCAGTGATGCAGGAGTTAGCTGACATCAGGTTGACCGCCTGGGTGCACGGCTATGTCCAAGGCGTGGGCTTCCGGTGGTGGACACGCGCGCGGGCGCTGGAACTCGGCCTCGTCGGATATGCCTCGAACAGGCCCGATGGGCGTGTCCAGGTTGTCGCGCAGGGGCCCCAGGACGCCTGCGAAAAGCTACTTGAACTCCTGCAAAGTGGCAAAACGCCGGGGCGCGTCGACAAAGTCGTCGCGGATTGGTCAGAACCGGGCGACTCGCTTCAGGGGTTCACCGAACGTTAGCCTCCGCGACGGTAGTGTGGCACGTCGTGCACCTCAAGAGTCTGACGCTGAAGGGCTTCAAGTCCTTTGCAGCACCCACGACTCTCCGCTTCGAGCCGGGCATCACCTGTGTGGTCGGTCCCAACGGTTCAGGCAAGTCGAATGTGGTCGACGCACTCACCTGGGTGATGGGTGAGCACAGCGCCAAGACTCTGCGCGGCGGCAAGATGGAAGACGTCATCTTCGCCGGGACGTCGTCACGGGCTCCGCTGGGCCGCGCCGAGGTGACCGTGACGATCGACAACTCCGACAACGCGCTGCCGATCGAGTACTCCGAGGTGTCGATCACCCGCCGGATGTTCCGCGACGGCGGCAGCGAGTACGAAATCAACGGCACCAGTTGCCGTTTGATGGATGTGCAGGAGCTGCTCTCCGACTCGGGCATCGGTCGCGAGATGCACGTCATCGTCGGTCAGGGCAAGCTCAACGAGATCCTCGAGTCGCGGCCGGAGGACCGGCGCGCGTTCATCGAGGAGGCCGCAGGGGTCCTCAAGCACCGCAAGCGCAAGGAGAAGGCGGTCCGCAAGCTCGACTCGATGTCGGCGAACCTCGCCCGGCTGACCGACCTGACGACCGAGCTGCGCCGACAGCTCAAGCCGTTGGGCCGCCAGGCCGAGATGGCCCGTCGCGCCCAGACCATCCAGGCCGACCTCCGCGACGCCCGGCTCCGGCTGGCCGCCGACGACCTGGTCATCCGTAAGGCCGAGTTCGACAACACCGACCAGGCCGAGACCACCCTGCGCCGCGAGCACGACGAGGCCGCCACCCGGCTCGACGCGAAAACCGTCGAACTGAACGCCCACGAAGCAGCGGTCAACACGCTCAGCGAGCGCGCCGAGGCCGCGCAGCAGACCTGGTTCAGGCTGTCGGCGCTCGCCGAACGCATCAGCGCGACGGTGCGTATCGCCAGCGAGCGCGCGCAGCACCTCGAGGCCGAGCCGGAGGCATCGAGCGGTCCCGATCCCGAAGCCCTTGACGCCCAAGCCGACGAGGTCGCCGCGCAGGAGCGGCAGCTGCTCGACGAGCTGGCGGAGTCGCGCACCCGGCTGGAGGCGGCCCGCACCGAACTGACGGAGTGCGAGCGCGTCGCCGCGGAAGCCGAACGCGCCCACCTGGCCGCCGTGCGCGCCGAAGCCGACCGCCGCGAAGGCCTGGCGCGACTGGCCGGACAGGTCGACACCATGCGTACCCGTGTCGAATCGATCGACGAGACGGTGGCCCGGCTGAGCGTCGGCATCGAGGAAGCGGCGGCCAAGGCACAGCAGATGCAGGCGGAGTTCGAGATCGTTCAGAGCCGCGTCGGTGAGCTCGACGCCGGCGAGGTCGGGCTCGACGAACACCACGACCGCACCGTGGCCGCACTGCGGCTGGCCGACGAACGCGTCGCAGAACTACAGGCGGCCGAGCGCGGTGCGGAACGCCAGGTCGCCTCGCTGCGGGCCCGCATCGAGGCGTTGTCGGTCGGCCTGGATCGCAAGGATGGCGCGGCGTGGTTGCAGAGAAACCACGGCGGCGCAGGCCTTTTCGGCTCGATCGCCAACCTGCTGAAGGTCCGTGCCGGTTACGAGTCGGCCGTGGCCGCGGTGCTCGGTGCCGCCGCAGACGCGCTTGCCGCTGAGAACCTCGGCGCTGCCAAATCGGCCGTCGCGGCACTGAAGGAATCCGACGGTGGCCGTGCGGCGATTGTGCTTGGCGACTGGCCGCACGATGCGGCAGCGCCGACTGAACACCTGCCCTACGGCGCGACCTGGGCGGTGCACCTCGTCGAGGCGCCGTCGCGGCTGCAGGGCGCGATCACGGCCATGCTCTGCGGCGTTGCGGTGGTGCCGGACCTGTCCGCTGCGCTGGATCTCGTCGCGGCCCGTCCGCGGTTGCGCGCCGTCACCACCGACGGTGACCTCGTCGGTGCGGGCTGGGTCAGCGGCGGCTCGGACCGGAAGCCGAGCACGCTGGAGATCTCGTCGGAGGTCGAGAAGGCCCGCTCCGAACTGGCCGGCGCCGAGAAGCAGACCCGTGAGCTGTCCGCCGCGCTGTCCGGTGCGCTCACCGAGCAGGCCACCCGCCAGGACGCCGCTGAGCAGGCACTCGCGGCGCTCAACGAATCCGACGCCGCGATCTCCGCGATCTACGAGCAACTCGGCAGGCTCGGCCAGGACGCCCGCGCCGCCGACGACGAGTGGCAGCGCCTCATCCATCAGCGCAACGAGTTGGAGGCGGGCCGCAACCGGACCGTCGAGGAACTTGCCGAACTCGAACAACGGCTGCACAACGCCCAGCAGGAGCCGACGTTCGAAGCGGAACCCGTCGATCGCCAGGCATCGATGGCCGCGGCAGAACAGGCTCGCGCGTTCGAGGTGGAGGCGCGGCTTGCGGTGCGTACCGCCGAGGAACGCGCGAATGCCGTTCGCGGACGGGCGGATTCGCTGCGACGGGCGGCGGCCGCTGAACGCGACGCCCGGCTGCGTGCCAAGCGCGCCCGCGAGGCACGCGAACACGCGGCGGCAGTCGCTGCTGCGGTGGCCGAATCCGGACGTCTTGTCGCGCTGCGGTTGAGCGCAGCGGTTGCCGTCGCGTCCCGCGCCCGCGACGAGGTCGCCGCCGAACGCCAACACCGGGCGGGCGCGCTGACCAAGGCGCGTGAAGAAGTCAACGAACTCAACGCGAAGATCACCGCGATCACCGACGCACTGCACCGCGACGAGGTCGCTAAAGCCCAAGCGGCACTTCGGATTGAGCAGCTCGAGGAGCACGTCCTCGAGCAGTTCGGATTGGCGACCGCCGACCTGATTGCCGAATACGGCCCCGACGTGCCATTGCCGCCTTCGGAATTGGAGATGGCAGAGTACGAGCAGGCGCGCGAACGCGGCGAGCAGGTCACCGCGCCTGCGCCGATGCCATACGACAGGCCCACCCAGGAGCGGCGCGCCAAGAAGGCCGAGCGCGAGCTCAACGAGTTGGGCCGCGTCAATCCGCTTGCGCTGGAAGAGTTCGCGGCTTTGGAGGAGCGCTACAACTTCCTGTCGACTCAGCTCGAGGACGTCAAGGCGGCCCGCAAGGACCTGCTCGACGTCATCGCCGACGTCGACGAGCGCATCCTGCAGGTGTTCACCGAGGCCTATGCTGACGTGGAACGTGAGTTCCGCGAAGTGTTTTCGGCGTTGTTCCCCGGCGGCGAGGGCAGGCTGCTGCTCACCGATCCCGACGACATGCTGACCACCGGCATCGAGGTCGAGGCCCGTCCACCCGGCAAGAAGATCAAGCGGCTCTCGCTGTTGTCGGGTGGCGAGAAGTCTCTGACCGCGGTGGCGATGCTGGTGGCGATCTTCCGGGCGCGGCCGTCGCCGTTCTACGTGATGGACGAGGTGGAGGCGGCGCTCGACGACGTGAACCTGCGCAGGCTGCTGGGGCTGTTCGAACAGCTGCGGTCGCAGTCGCAGTTGATCGTCATCACGCATCAGAAGCCGACGATGGAGGTCGCGGACGCGCTCTACGGCGTGACGATGCGCGACGACGGCATCACCCAGGTGATTTCGCAGCGCATGCGCGGCCAGGAGTTGGTCGGCGCCGCCCACTAACTCGCGGCTTGTGGGCGGTTCGCAGCGGTGAGCGCTCCAATACGCACACAACTCACCGGATTTCGGTAACCCCGCGGCGCCGTAATGCCGTCAAATTGGCCGCACCGCAGCCGTGCAGGCAGACCAGCAGTTCGTCGATGAACCGCTGCAGCCAATCCTCAACGGCGGCAGGCGATTCGATCGCGAGCGCCAGCAGCGGCCGGGCCACCGCCACCGCGTCGGCGCCCATCGCCAATACCTTGGCGGCGTCCATGCCGGTGCGGATACCGCCCGACGCGACGATCGACACATCGGGCAGCGTGTGTCGCACCTCCAGCAGAGCATCCGCGGTCGGGATGCCCCACTCGGCCAGCGCCGGGTGGCGGATCTCGCCATAGCGCACGAATTGTTCGACCCGTGCCCACGACGTGCCACCTGCGCCCGCGACGTCGACAGCCGCGATCGGGCAGTCGACCAACTCCGCAGCGGCCGCCCCGCCAATGCCGTGGCCGACCTCTTTCAGGATCACCGGATAGCCGATCGAGCCCGCGATGTCGCGCAACCGCGAGATGGAGCCGGAGAAGTCGGTGTCCCCCTCGTGCTGCATGGCCTCCTGCAGCGGATTGGTGTGCACCGCAAGGGCATTCGCGCCGACGCGGTCGAGCGCCTTGACGAGGTCGGGGACCATGACCTCGTGGAGCTGCGCCAGCCCGATGTTTCCGATCAGCAACACGTCGGGCGCGACGTCGCGGACGCTGAACGACGTCGAGGCCGAGTCGTTGTCGAGCATGATGCGCTGCGAGCCGAGCATCATGCCGACGCCGAGCTGCTGTGCCGCCGCGGCCAGATTGCGATTGATGGTTCCCGAGAGCTCGGCCCCGCCCGTCATCGCGCCGATCAGCACCGGCGCTCGCAACCGCGTGCCCAGGAAATTCGAGGCCAAGTCGACGCTACCGAGATCGGTCTGGGTGAGCGCGTTGTACGGCAAGCGGAAACGCTCCAGCCCGGTCGTGACGGTTTGATAGTCGACCGCCTCGGACAGGCATACGTCGATGTGGCGCCGTTTGCGGGTTTCCATGCCGCCGGGGTCGAGCGTCACCGCCTAACCACCCTGAGACAATGGCGTCGTGTCGGAAGCTCTGTGGATCGCAATCGCGGTCATCGCCGTTCTGGTTTTGGTCGCGCTGGTCGTCGGGCTGGTGCGGTACCGGCGTCGACGGATCAGCTTGTCATCTGCAGACACTGCCACGCCCATCGACCGGTCCGGCGGGTATACCGCGTCTTCGGGGATCACGTTCAGCCAGTCAGCGCCTGCCGAGCCGGTGGAACGCATCGATACCAGCGGACTGCCCGCCGTCGGCGACGATGCCACCATCCCGCGCGACGCGCCGAAACGACCCATCGCCGACGTGCAGTTGCCTCAGGCCCCGGAAGCGCCGCCACCAGCTCTTGAGCCAGAGCCAGCTCTTGAGCCAGAGCCCGAGCCAGAGCCAGAGCCAGAGCCTGAACCCGTCACAGCCGCGCCGGTCGAAGAGATAGCGTCTGCTGCGCCCGATATCAGCGCCATCGCGCCGACGGAAGGCAGGCTGGACCGGCTGCGCGGCCGGTTGGCCAAATCACAGAACACGCTGGGCCGCGGCATGCTCGGCCTGCTCGGCGCCGGCGATCTCGACGAGGAGTCCTGGGAGGCCGTCGAGGACACCCTGCTGATCGCCGACCTGGGGCCCGTTGTCACCGAATCGGTCGTGACCGCGCTGCGGTCCCGGATGGCCACCAGCCGTGTGCGCACCGAGGCCGACGCCCGCGCCGTCGTTCGCGACGTACTGATCGAGGAGCTGCAGCCCCACCTCGACCGCTCGATCAAGGCGTTGCCGCACCAGGACAAGCCGTCGGTGCTGTTGGTCGTCGGCGTCAACGGCACGGGTAAGACGACGACCGTCGGCAAGCTTGCCCGTGTGCTGGTCGCCGACGGCCGCCGCGTGGTGCTCGGCGCCGCGGACACCTTCCGCGCAGCCGCGGCCGACCAGCTGGAGACCTGGGCATTCCGGGTGGGTGCGGAGGTGGTGCGTGGCGCCGAGGGTGCCGACCCGGCATCGGTTGCATTCGACGCCGTCGACAAGGGCATCGAATCCGGTGCCGACGTAGTGGTCATCGACACCGCGGGCCGGTTGCACACCAAGACCGGCCTGATGGATGAACTCGGAAAGGTCAAGCGCGTGGTCAGCAAGCGCGCCGTGGTCGACGAGGTGCTTCTGGTGCTCGACGCCACGATCGGGCAGAACGGGCTGCCTCAAGCCCGGGTGTTTGCCGAAGTCGTCGACATCACCGGTGTCGCACTGACCAAACTGGACGGCACGGCAAAGGGCGGCATCGTCTTCCGCGTGCAGCAGGAGTTGGGTGTTCCGGTCAAGCTCGTCGGTCTTGGTGAAGGCCCCGACGATCTCGCTCCGTTCGAGCCCGCGGCGTTCGTCGATGCGCTGCTCGGGTAACAAACACTCGCCAAGAAACGCGTGATGTAACACCGTCGAAACGAAGACGGGCTATCCGTTCACACGAGCGAAACGCCGCAGCGTCTTAGACGAAACAACCACTCAGCATTGTCTTGCAACAGGTCAACGGTCGTAAATGTGCGCGGCCGTGGCATGTCGAAGGAGGAAACTGCGAGTGGATGGATTCCCGACTCTCGGTATACCGGACACCGGTGATACCGCATGGATGCTGGCAAGCTCAGCGCTTGTCTTGTTGATGACGCCAGGGCTGGCCTTCTTCTACGGGGGCATGGTCCGTTCCAGGAGCGTCCTCAACATGATCATGATGAGCGTCAGCGCCATGGGTGTCGTCACGGTGTTGTGGTCGCTGTACGGCTATTCCATGGCCTTCGGCAACGACGTCTCCAACCTGTTCGGCAATCCGACCCAGTACTGGGGTTTGAAGGGGCTGATCGGCGGCACTTACCTGCAGCTGCATCCGACGGATGCCGCGGTGTCAGTTCCGCTGGCAGGCACCATTCCGCAGACTGTGTTCGTCGCGTTCCAGCTGATGTTCGCCATCATCACCGTGGCCCTGATCTCGGGCGCGGTGGCCGACCGGTTGAAGTTCGGCGGCTGGCTGCTGTTCGTGGCCTTGTGGATCACGGTGGTGTACTTCCCGGTGGCGCACTGGGTGTTCGCGTTCGACGGCGTGACGGGTGAGCACGGCGGCTGGATTGCCAACAAGCTCAAGGCAATTGACTTCGCGGGTGGTACCGCGGTGCACATCAACTCCGGTACGGCGGGCTTGGTGCTTGCGCTCTTCCTCGGCAAGCGCCTCGGGTGGCCGACGAGCCCGATGCGGCCGCACAACCTGCCGTTCGTGATGTTGGGTGCCGGCTTGCTGTGGTTCGGTTGGTACGGGTTCAACGCCGGTTCCGCGGTGGCCTCGAACGGCATCGCAGGCGCGACGTTCATCACCACCACCATCGCGACAGGGACGGCCATGTTGGGCTGGCTGCTCACCGAGCGCATCCGCGACGGCAAGGCCACCTCGCTGGGCGCCGCGTCGGGCATCGTGGCGGGCCTCGTTGCGATCACCCCGTCCTGCTCGTCGGTCAACGTGGTCGGCGCCCTGGTCGTCGGCTTGTCGGCCGGTGTGATCTGCGCGCTGGCGGTTGGCCTGAAATACAAACTGGGCTTTGATGATTCACTCGACGTGGTCGGTGTGCACATGGTCGGCGGTCTGGTCGGCACCTTGCTGGTCGGCCTGGTGGCCGCGCCGGAGGCGCCCGCGGCGGTTACCGGTCTGTTCTACGGCGGGGGATTCGACCAGCTGTGGCGGCAGGCGGTCGGTGCCGGTGCGGTTCTGCTCTATTCAGCCGTCGGTACCGCTATCGTGGCCTTGATCGTGAAATACACCATCGGGCTGCGCATTACCGAGGAGGACGAGTCGTCTGGCATCGATGAAGCCGAACATGCCGAAACCGGATACGACCTCGCGGCCGTCATCGGTGGCAGCTCGGTACTGGCCCGTCACGGCGCGGAGGGATGAGGAACATGAAGCTGATTACTGCGATCGTCAAGCCGTTCACGCTCGAAGACGTCAAGACGGGCCTTGAACAGACGGGTATTCTCGGAATGACCGTCAGCGAGGTTCAGGGCTATGGCCGCCAGAAGGGTCACACCGAGGTGTACCGCGGCGCTGAGTACTCCGTCGACTTCGTGCCGAAGGTGCGGGTCGAGGTCGTGGTCGATGATTCCGCCGTCGACAAGGTAGTGGATGTCATCGTCCAGGCCGCCCGTACCGGAAAGATCGGCGACGGCAAGGTGTGGGTCAGCCCCGTCGACACCGTTGTCCGGGTTCGCACCGGAGAGCGGGGCGCCGACGCCCTTTGAGCCGCAACTGAAATGAGACGTCGTCTCCCGGACGTGCACCGTGAGCGTTTATAGGTAAGGCCGGGGGAGGAGTCGAAATGACAGAGCAGACACCAGATCCCGCCGCTGGCGCTCCCCATGCAAGCAGTGGGCCCTCTCGATGGGTGGGCCCACAGCCTGCTAGGGGAGCCCCGGCGGCGGGCTCGTTGCGTCCCGCGACCGACCTGGTGGCCGCGACCGAACAGCTGCTTTCGGGTGGTGCCCGCCAGCTGGATTCGGCTGCACTGCGCGAAGCGCTGCTGGACTTGCACGACTTCTGGCTCACCACAAAGGCCACTGAGATCGGCATCACGGCGACAAGTGGGTTTGCGATCGTCGCCACCGGTGGACTTGGTCGTGGCGAGCTGCTGCCGTACTCGGATCTCGACCTGACGCTGCTGCACGACAACATGCCCAAAGAGGTCGTCAGTCAGGTCGCCGAGGCGCTGTGGTACCCGTTGTGGGACGCGAACATTCGCATCGACCACAGCGTGCGCACCGTGCCCGAGGCGCTGAAGGTCGCAGGCGAGGACACCTCCGCGGGCCTGGCCATGCTGGAGGCGCGACACATTGCCGGCGACTCAGACCTGTCGTCATTGCTGATCGGTGGGGCCCGTCGGCAGTGGCGTACCGGAATCTCGCCGCGTTTCGACGAACTCGTCGAACACACGGAGGCTCGGTGGCAACGCAGCGGTCAGATCGCTCACCGCGCCGAACCCGACTTGAAGTGCGGCCGTGGCGGTTTGCGCGATGTGCAGCTGCTCAACGCGCTGGCGATCGCGCAACTCGCCGACGTCTATCCGAGCCATTCGTTGGCCTCGCCGACCGGCACGCTGGGCGAGGCGCATCTGGCGCTACTCAACGTGCGCACCGAACTGCACCGGGTGTCCGGCCGCGGCCGCGAACTGCTGTTGGCCCAGCACGCGGACGAGATCGGCGCCGCGCTGCACATCGGTGATCGATTCGACTTGGCGCGCATGCTCTCCGACGCTGCCCGCACGGTCAGCTACTACGTGGACGCAGGGCTGCGCACCGCGGCAAATGCACTGCCCCGCAGGGGATTGGCGGCGTTCAAGCGACCCGTGCGCCGTCCCCTCGACGAGGGCGTCATCGAGTTCGCCGGCGAGGTGATCCTGGCCCGTGACGCCCGGCCGGAACGTGACCCCGGCCTGATCCTGAGGGTGGCCGCCGCATCGGCGACCACTGGGCTGCCGATCGCGGCGTCGACGCTTGCCCGGCTCACCGAGACCGCGCCGGAGTTGCGCACGCCGTGGCCGCGCCAGGCGCTCAAGGATCTGCTCGTGATGCTGGCCGCGGGCCCGACTGCGGTGGCCACCATCGAGGCACTGGACCGAACCGGGTTGTGGGGCAGGCTGTTCCCGGAGTGGGGCGCGGTGCGTGACCTGCCTCCGCGCGACGTCGTGCACATCTGGACCGTCGACCGCCACCTCGTCGAAACCGTTTCGCGGGCAAGCGCATTCACTACCCGGGTGTCGCGCCCAGATCTGCTCGTGCTCGGTGCGCTGTGCCACGACATCGGCAAGGGCAGGGGCGGCGACCACAGTGTCATCGGCGCCGAGTTGGCCACCCAGATCGGAACTCGGCTCGGTCTGTGGCCGTCGGATGTCGAGGTGCTGTCGAAGATAGTGCGTCACCATCTGCTGTTGCCGCACACCGCGACCCGCCGCGATCTGCAGGACCCGAGGACCATCGCGGCTGTCATCGACGCCCTCGACGGCGACCCTGTGCTGCTCGAGCTGCTGCACGTGCTGGCCGAGGCGGACTCACTGGCGACCGGTCCCGGTGTGTGGGGCGACTGGAAGGCGTCGCTGATCGGCGATCTGGTACGGCGCTGCCGGTTGGTGATGGCGGGCGAACCGCTGCCGACACCCGATCCCATTGACCCGCGGTATCTTTCGTTGGCACAGGATGTCGGCGTGCACGTCGAGATGACCCCAGGCGACAGCGCGCACATCTACAACGTGACGATGATCGCGCCGGACGTTCGGGGTCTGCTGTCGAAGGCCGCCGGAGTCCTGGCGCTCAATTCGCTGCGCGTGCACTCGGCGTCGGTCAACGGGCATGAGGGCTCCGCCATCAGCACCTTCGTGGTGTCGCCGCATTTCGGTTCGCCTCCGGCCGCCGAGCTGTTGCGCCAGCAGTTCATCCTGGCACTCGAGGGCGAACTGGACGTGATGGCGTCATTGGACAAGCGCGACGGTGACGCGGCACATCACGGCACGAGGCGTGCAGGGGAGGTGCCCGACGCGGTGCCGATCAACCATGCGCCGGCGCCGCCGAAGATCCTGTGGTCCGACGGCGCCGAGCCGGGTGAGCTGGTGGTGCAGATCCGCGCCACCGACCGCGCGGGCCTGCTGGCGAGGCTGACGGCGGTGTTCGAACGCGACGGCGTGGACATCGCGTGGGCCAAGGTCACCACACTGGGGTCGTCGGTGGTCGACGTGTTCGACATCACTGCCGTCGGAGACGGCAATTCGGCTGGAGCGCCGCCCGCGTTCAGCCGCTCCATCCGCGACGAGCTGGAGCACGACCTGTACGCCGTGCTGCCCGCTGCCGCGCCCGCAAAGCCTGTTTCCGAAGCCAGCTAGGCTGAACGGCGTGTTTGAATCGCTGTCCGACCGGTTGACCGGCGCCCTGCAGGGGCTGCGCGGCAAGGGCCGGCTGACCGACGCCGACATCGACGCGACGGCCCGCGAGATCCGGCTGGCGCTGCTGGAAGCCGACGTCTCGCTGCCCGTGGTGCGCGCGTTCGTCGCCCGCATCAAGGATCGCGCCAAGGGCGCCGAGGTCTCCGGTGCGCTCAACCCGGCCCAGCAGGTCGTCAAGATCGTCAACGACGAGCTGATCGGCATTCTCGGCGGCGAGACCCGCCAACTGGCGTTCGCCAAGACGCCGCCGACGGTGTTCATGCTCGCCGGTCTGCAAGGCTCAGGTAAGACCACGCTGGCCGGCAAGCTCGCGAAATGGCTTCGGGACCAAGGACATACGCCCCTGTTGGTCGCCTGCGACCTGCAGCGGCCCGGGGCAGTCAACCAGTTGCAGATCGTCGGCGAGCGCGCGGGCGTGCAGGTGTTCGCGCCGCACCCCGGCGTGTCGACCCAGGGCTCAGAGGAGGCGGGCCACGGCGATCCGGTCGCGGTCGCCTCTGCGGGCCTGGCCGAGGCCAAAGCCAAGCACTACGACGTGGTCATCGTCGACACCGCGGGCCGGCTCGGCATCGACGAGGAGCTGATGGGCCAGGCGGCGGCGATCCGCGAGGCGGTCGACCCCGACGAAGTGATCTTCGTGCTCGACGCGATGATCGGCCAGGACGCCGTCACCACGGCCGAGGCGTTCCGCGAGGGCGTCGGCTTCACAGGCGTGGTCCTGACCAAGCTCGACGGTGACGCCCGCGGTGGCGCGGCACTGTCGGTGCGCGAGGTCACCGGGGTGCCGATCCTGTTCGCGTCCGCGGGCGAGAAGCTCGAGGAATTCGACGTCTTCCACCCCGACCGGATGGCCAGCCGCATCCTCGGCATGGGCGATGTGCTCACGCTCATCGAGCAGGCCGAGCAGGTCTTCGACGCGCAGCAGGCCGAGGCTGCGGCCGCCAAGATCGGCTCGGGTGAGCTGACCCTGGAGGACTTCCTCGAGCAGATGCTGGCCATTCGCAAGATGGGCCCGATCGGCAACCTGCTTGGCATGCTGCCCGGCGCGGGCCAGATGAAGGACGCGCTGGCCGCCGTCGATGACAGCCAGCTCGACCGCGTGCAGGCGATCATCCGCGGCATGACGCCGGCCGAGCGGGCCGACCCGAAGATCATCAACGGCTCCCGCCGGCTGCGCATCGCCAATGGGTCGGGCGTGTCGGTCGGCGAGGTCAATCAGCTCGTCGACCGGTTCTTCGAGGCCCGCAAGATGATGTCGCAGATGGCCGGCCAGATGGGAATGCCGTTCGGCCGCAAGTCATCATCACGTAAGGCCGCGAAGGGCAAGGGCAAGAAGGGTAAGAAGGGCGGCAGGGGGCCGACTCCGGCGAAGGCGCGCAACCCGCTCGTCCCGGACAATATGCCCGCAGGCTTCCCGGACCTGTCGAACATGCCGAAGGGTCTCGACGAGCTACCGCCCGGCCTCGCCGACATCGACTTGTCGAAGTTGAAGTTCCCGGGTCAGAAGTAAGGTGCAGCGCCCCAATCTTCATATCCGCGGCCTTGGTTTGCCTGACGGCGAGCCGGTCGAGTGGTGGATCGTCGACGGCACGCTGAGCGCAGAACCGGTCAATGATGCCGACACCGTGTTCGACGGCGGCTGGATCGTGCCCGGCCTCGTCGACGCGCACTGCCACGTCGGGTTGGGGCCGCACGGCACCATCGAACTCGGCGAGGCGATCGCGCAGGCCGAAACCGAGCGTGACGTCGGCGCGCTCCTGCTGCGCGACGCCGGGTCACCGACCGACACCCGCAGCTTCGACGACTACGACGATCTGCCTCGCATCATCCGCGCCGGGCGGCATCTGGCCAGGCCGAAGCGCTACCAGCGCGGGTTCGCCATCGAACTGGAGGATGAGTCGCAGCTGCCCGACGCGGTGGCCGAGCAGGCCCGCTGGGGCGACGGCTGGGTCAAGCTGGTCGGCGACTGGATCGACCGCGACATCGGCGATCTGTCGCCGCTGTGGTCCGACGAGATCCTCAAGCAGGCCATCGACGCCGCTCACGACAACGGCGCGCGGGTCACTGCGCACGTGTTCAGCGAGGATGCCCTGCCCGGACTGATCAACGCCGGTATCGACTGCATCGAGCACGGCACCGGGCTGACCGACGACACCATCGAGCTGATGGTTCAACACGGCACCGCGCTGGTGCCGACGCTGATCAACATCGAAAACTTTCCCGGCATCGCCGACGCGGCGGAGAAGTATGCGACGTACGCACGGCACATCAGGGACCTGCACGCCACGTGCTATCCGCGCATCGGTGCGGCGCGCGAGGCAGGCATCCCCATCTACGCGGGCACCGACGCGGGCACCAGGGTCGCACACGGCCGCATCGCCGACGAGATCGAGGCCCTCAAGGGCATCGGGATGAGCCCGACCGAGGCGCTGGGCGTTGCCAGCTGGACCGCGCGCGAGTGGCTGGGACGACCCGGTTTGGAGCACGGGGCTCCGGCCGATCTCGTCTGCTACCTCGAGGATCCGCGCTCGGGCCCAGAAGTGATCAACGATCCGGACGCGGTGATCCTGCGCGGTCGCGTCTTTTAGGGCGAAAATAGGGCTATGCCAAAGGTTTTGTTGCTGACCGGCGACGCCGCCGAGGATCTCGAGGTGATGTACCCCTACCAGCGGCTGCTGGAAGAGGGATACGAGGTCGACATCGCGGCACCGACGGTGAAGAAGCTGCAGTTCGTCGTCCACGACTTCGTCGACGGGTTTGACACGTACACCGAGAAGTTGGGCCATTCGTGGCCTGCCGACATCGCGTTTGCCGACGTCGACCCGTCGGATTATGTCGCGGTCGTCGTGCCCGGCGGGCGGGCGCCCGAGTACCTGCGCAACGACCCCGACGTGCGCCGCATCCTCAAGCACTTCTTCGACGCGGATGCGCCGGTGGCGGCGCTGTGTCACGGCCCGCTGATCCTCGCGGCGGCCGGTGTGCTGGAGGGCCGTCGTAGCTCGGCGTACCCGGCGCTTGCGGTCGATGTCGAGACCGCGGGCGGGACGTTCGTCGACGCTCCCGACGTGGTTGACGGCAATCTGGTGACGGGGCGGGCATGGCCGGATCATCCGCAGTGGTTCCGGGCGTTCATGGAGCAGCTACGTAAGGCGGCTCCTGTCAGCCGTATTGGCTGAAGCCCCAATCCAGCAGGCCGATCGCCTGCCCGTACATGTCTCCCGAGCCGTACATCTGCACGACGACCAGGCTGTGTCCGTTGCGCTGCGCCGCCCCGACGAACGTGTGCTGCGCGAGGTCCGTGAAGCCGGTCTTGCCGACCAGTGTGCCGGGATAGCGCGTCAGCAGTTCGTTCTGATTGACGATCTTCTTCGGTCCGTCGTCGGTGGGGAAGAGTGACGAGGGCTGGCGCACGATCGCGGCGAAGGCCGGATACCGAAGTGCGGCACGGTAGATCACCGCCAGATCGAACGGCGTCGTGACGGACTCCATGCCGGGACCGTCCAGGCCCGACGGCGAGGAGGCGTGGGTGTTGCGCGCGCCCAGCGCGACGGCCTTGGCGTTCATTCGCGCGACGGCGGCCTGATAACCGCCGAGCCCCTCGGCCAGGGTGTTGGCAGCGTCGTTGCCCGACACCAGCATCAACCCGTCGAGCAGCTGGCGGACGGTGTAGGCCCGACCATCCTTCACCCCGACACACGAGCACTCGACATCCGTGTTCGTAGGCTTCACGACGATCACCGCACTGAGTGGAAGCTGATCGAGCACGACCATCGCAAGCAGTGCCTTGATGGTGCTCGCCGGTGCGTGCGGGTCATATGGGTTGCGGGAAGCGAGAATTCGTCCGCTATCTAGGTCGGCCAGCAGCCATGCCTGTGCGGGACCCTGCGGGATATCCACCGCGCCTGCGGGTTCCATGCCGGGCTCGGCCCGCACCGGGCCAGCAGCCGGTAGGGCCGCGGACAACGTGATGGTCAACGCGGCCAACAACTTTCGCACGGCCGCCGAGCGTACTCAGCGCGTCTGCCGGTGAGGTCTCGGATGCGTTGCGATTCAGCAACTTAAAGCGAGCCGACGCTCGCCGTCGGGTCCTGCGCGAAGCCCCAGTCCAGCAGCCCGGCGGCTTGATCCCAGTAGGTCGGGCCGCCCTCCTTGATCAGGCCGTACATCATCGCGATCACCAGTCGGCGCCCGCCCCGGTCAGCGGCGGCGACGAATGTCTTCTTCGCCGCGTCGGTGAAACCGGTCTTGCCGCCGATGGCGCCGGGGTAGCGGTGCAGCAACTCGTCCTCGTTGGCCAGTGGCTTCTCGCCCGCACCGGACGGAAACATGGCCACCGGCTGCGAAGTGATCTGGGCGAACGTCGGATTGGCCATCGCGGCGCGGAAGATGATGGCCAGGTCCCGCGGCGTGGTGAACCCCGAGCCGCCCGGCCCGTCCAGCCCAGACGGCGTCGACGCGTGCGTGTTCACCGCCCCGATGGACGCAGCTTTGGCGTTCATCTTCGCCACCGCCGTGTCGTAGCCGCCGATCATGTCGGCGAGCGCATTGGCCGCGTCGTTACCCGACACCAGCAGCACGGCGTCGAGCAGGTTGCGTGCCGTGTAGGTACCACCCGGTTTGATGCCCGCGCAGTTGCACTCGACTTGTGTGTCGGCCTCGGTGCCGACGACAGTCGCGTCCAGGTTGGGAAGTTCGTCCAGTGCGGTGAGCGCAAGCAGTGTCTTGATCGTGCTTGCAGGCGGATGCGCGACGTCCATGTCGCGGCCCGCCAGCACCTGGCCGGTGTCCATGTCGGCGACGATCCACGCCGGAGCGGGGCCCTCAGGGACCGGCACGCTGCCGACGGGTTGGATGTCCGGCTCGGCCGAAGCCACAGGCGCTCCAGGCAACAGGACCA